>ODAK010007760.1_pt1 | contig 10785 bp, 11 predicted proteins | sample 1539591 | NCBI WGS metagenome assembly ODAK01 (sample SAMEA3539303, study PRJEB22396) | soil metagenome | biome: tundra; feature: field; material: soil | place: USA | collected 2010-05 | depth 0.15 m | reverse complement strand
TGGCCCGGACAAGCCGGGCCATGACGGATAAAATGAGGACTACTCCGCCGCCGTCCGCCACTCCGCCGGGATCGGCTGCGCCCGCTGGTTGGCCATGATGCCGGCGCGGCGGGCCTGTTCTTCCGGGGTGATGGTCGCCGGATCCTCGCGGAATTCCGGGCCCAGGGCCATGGCCTTCTGCACGGCGGGCCGTTCTTCCAGGGCGGCCAGCCAGCGCTTCACATTGGGGAAGTCCTCAATGTCGAGGCCGCGCATCTGCCAGCCGACACTCCACGGATAGCAGATCATGTCGGCGATGGTGTACTCGCCGGCGGCCAGCCATTCCTTGTTGAACAGGCCCAGATTCAGCACGCCGAACAGGCGATGGGCCTCATTGTCGAAGCGTTTGACGGCATAGCTGAGATCGCCATTGTCGGGGTTTTGCGCCGCGCGGCGGAAGTGCCCCTGCTCGCCCAGCTTGGCGCCCTGATTGCCGGTCTGCCACAGCACCCATTGGGCGACGTCGTACTTCTTGTGCGGCGCTTGCGGCCAGAATTTCCCGGCCTTTTCCGCGAGATACATCATGATCGCCCCGGACTCGAAGATGGAGAGCGGCGCGCCGCCCCCCATGGGCTCATTGTCGATGATGGCCGGCATGCGGTTGTTCGGCGCGATCTTCAGGAAGTCGGCGGTGAACTGGTCGCCCTTGCCGATGTTCACCGGCACGATCCGATAGGGCAGGCCGCATTCCTCGAGCAGGATAATGACCTTCTTGCCATTCCCGGTCGGCCAGAAATAGACGTCGATCATGGTTCTCTCCCAATTCGATTTGGCGGCCGGGCCTAGAGGCTCGGGCCGCGACCAATAGCCGGCCTCAAGACTAGGACTCACGCGCGCCCGGCGCAAAGCCGACTTCCGCGAAGATCGGCGATGTGCTGATCTATGGGCCAGGGAGGATATCGCCATGCATGAAGTGACCGTGGGCGGAGACGTGCCGCTGAGCGCCGACGAGGTCTGGAAGGTGATCGGGGATTTCTCCGGCATCCGCAAATGGGCCACGGCGGTCGAGGCGGAATCCACCGAGCAGACGGCGGACGGCAAGGTGCGCACGCTGAGCATGCCGGGCGGCCGGACGGTGCGGGAGTTGCTGGCCGACGAAGGCGAGCACTTCTACACCTACACGCTCGATCGGCCGGACATGAAGTCTTACTTTTCAACGGTTTCCGTCAAACCTGCCGGCGCAGACGCCTCACGGATCGAACTGATCGTCAAGTTCGAGCCGAAGGACGTTTCGAAGCTCGAAGAGACCCGCGACCAGATGGGCCGCTTCTGCGGCGGAAACCTGAAGGCGATGAAACGGGCGCTCGGCCTGGTATGAGCGCGCCAATCCGCCGGCGGCTCGTCGGGAGTCTGCTGGCGGCCGGTGCGCTGGCGATGGCCGCTGGCTTGGCCGGCGCCGCGCGCGCCGACATGGGGCCGAAACCCTCCATGACCTTCGCCTTCACCTTCGCCAAGGCCGGCCAGAGCATCCGGAGCGGCGTTCTGCTGACCTGTGAAGACGCCGGCTGCTCAAAGCCCGAGCCGCTGCCGCGTCTGGGACCGCAAGGGTTCGACTGCAATCCGCAGAGCTGTTTCGCCCGCGCCTACGGGTTCCAACCCTTCGCCATGCTCGCTTTGACGATGTCGGACGGGCGCACCTTGAAGAGCAACGTGTTCACCACCCGCACCCTGCTCGGCAAGTTCAAGGTCTCCGTCGGCGCCGGCAGCCTCAACGTCCAACCAACCTGGTGATGACGGCCGCAGCGTCGCTCGCCGGCGCGCTGCTGCTTTTCTGGCTGGTGCGGACGCGGTTCGCGCGCGGCGCGATCTGGGCGGCGATCGGGCTTCTGCCCTTCCTGGTGCTGGCCTCGGCTTCGCGGCTCGAGCTTGGCCTGACCATCGTGGTCGAGGCGCCGATCGTCGTGGCGCTCTGCGGCCCACTGGCCGTTGACCGCAGCCGTGCCGCGCTGGTCTGCGGCCTGGTCAACCTCATCACCCAGCCGCTGCTCTATCTGATCCTGACGCGCGCGCCGATCGTGGGCGTCCTGCAATGGCGGGCGGCCTTCGCGGCCTGCGAGCTGGCGGTGTGGATCGCGGAGGCGCTGCTCTATCTCGCCTGCCTGGATGATTTGCGGCGCTCCCGCCACGCACTGGCCAAGGCGTTTGGATTGAGCCTCGCCGCCAACGGGGCCTCGGCGGTCATCGGGCTGTTGCTGCCGATCTAGCCGTCCAGATGCCTAAGCAGATCGCTCAGCCGGTCCAGCCTTCGGCCCGGTAGGTCGTCAGGCGCCTCGAAGACGCCGGTGCGCACCCAGAAGGCCACAAGGCCGGCCGCGTGCGCACCTCGCACGTCCAAATCGGGATGGTCGCCAACGAACCAGCTCTCAGAAGCGACGCAGCCGAGATCCGCCAGCGCGCGCCGGAAGATCGCCGTGTCCGGCTTGCGCCAATCCACCTCGGCCGAGATGACGATCGTCGACATGTAACGCTCGAGGCCAAGCGCGGCGATCTTGGCGCGCTGCATGGCCGCGCCGCCATTGGTCACCAGTCCCATCCGGATGTGACGCCGCTGTAGCTCGCGCAGGACGGGCTCCACATCCTCGAACGCCACCGCCGCTTCGCCGAACCGTCCGGCCCAGTGATCGAACAGCACCTGAGGCTCGACCGGCGCGCGCCAGGGCAGGGCGGCGCAAAGAGCCTCGGCCTGGGCCAACGAGCCGAAGTCATCGACGCGGATCAGGGTCGAATGCAGGGTCTCGGTCAGGCTGGGCAGAAGCTGGGCGCCGAAGTCCTCGGCGAAGAACCGCGCATAGCGCCGCAGCGCGGCGGCCCGATCGGCCAGGGTGTCGTCGAGGTCGAACAGGACGGCGGCGGGCGGCATAGCTTTGTTAAGCGCCGAGTCGCCTAAGCCGCCAGTCGCGTGAGCAGGGGATCAAGCCGCGTCGGCAGCGACCGCACGCCGCGCAGACCGAACTGCTCGATCCACGCCACCTGGTCCGGCGGTGGGATGCGCAGATGCGGAAACCGCGCATAGAGCCGCGCCAGCGCGCTCTGCGCCTCGACGCGCGCCAGCTGCATGCCCAGGCAGAAGTGGATGCCCGAACTGAACACCAGGTGCGGATTGGGGAACCGGTCGAGCGCCAACACCTCGGGCCGCTCGAACTGGGCTGGGTCGGCATTTGCCGAGGCGAGGTAGGCGATGATCAGGTCGCCACGATGCAGGCTCTGGCCGAAAAAATCGGCGTCCCGTGACACGTAGCGCGGCTTGGTGCTCTGAACCGGTGTCGTGTAGCGCGCCAGCTCTTCGACCGCCCGCTCCATGCGGTTCGACGGATCGCCCAGCAGCCAGGCCTTCTGCGCCGGATTCTGCTCTAATGCGATGATGCTGTCGCCGATCAGGTGGGTGGTGGTTTCGAACCCGGCCACCAGCAGCAGCGCGACCATGGACAAGAGCTCGTTCTCGTCGAGCTTGTCGCCGTCCTCCTCGTCACGCACCAGCTCGCCGATCAGGCCCGGCCGCGGCGAAATCCGGCTCTCCGCGATCAGGTCGCGCACATACGCGATCATCTTGTCGAGCGAGCCCATGGCGCGGAACAAGCCGAACGCGTTCTTCATGGTCAGCGCCGCCCGCGTCCAGTTCGAGAAGGCGTCGCGATCCTCGTCCGGTACGCCCAGCAGATCGCAGATCACCGCCATCGGCAGGCGTCGCGCATAGTCGCTGGCGAGATCGACCGTCTCGCGGCCCTCCAATCCGTCGAGCAGCCGGTCGGCGATCTTTTCGATCGGTCCGCGCATCGCCAGCACGTCGCGTCGGGCGAAGGCGCGGTCCACGAGCTTGCGCAGGCGGCGATGATCCGGCTCGTCCTTCAGCAGCATGCTGCTGGTCATGGGTCGCAGCGACCTTGGCATCCACCACTGCATCCCGCCGACAGCGCCCGCCTTGCCGGCGTGGCGGCCTTCCTGCACGAAGAGGTCGTTGTCCTTGACCATGGCCAGGGTCGCCTCGTGGGTCGTCGTCGCCCAGGCCCGGCCGAGAAGCGGCAGCTTCAGTGGAATGACCGGACCCGCGGCGCGCATGGCCGCGAAGGTCGGGAACGGATTGCGTTTGAACGCCGCGCCCTGGATGTCGAGCTTCACCGGGCTGTCCAGACGGTGTTTCGCGGTCCGCTCGTCCGCGAGCGATGGGGACAGGGTCATGGGCCAAGCCTTTCGACGCCGCTCGTTCTCGCGGCTTTCTTCGGGCCGCGTTCCGTGAGATAGTCATAACAGACCGACGGTCGGTCTGCAACGGGATCACTTGAACGGATGAGCGTGGATGTCGGAAATGATGAAAGCCTGGCGCTGAGGCCGCGCCGCGTGGTCAAGGCCCCGGCCGTTCGCCGCGAGGAGCTGATCGACTGCGCCCAGCGGCTTTTTCTCGCCCAAGGCTACGAGAAGACCACGATCAACGAGGTGATCGCCGCGACCGGCCTCTCGAAGGGCGCCTTCTACCACCATTTCCGATCCAAGGAGGACCTGCTGGCGGCGATCACCGAGCGGTTCGCCCGCGAGAGCCTCGCCTTCGTCACCGCCCTGCGAGCCGACTGGAGTCTGGACGCGCTGCAGAGGCTGAATGCGCTGCTGGCGCTCGGCCGCGACTGGAAGCTGGAGCACATCCGCGAGCTCAGGGCGATGTTCACCACCCTGCTCAGGCCCGAGAACGCGATGCTCTATCACCGCATCGTCGAGGCGGCCTTCGGTGTCCTGGCCCCCGCCCTGGCCGCCATCATCGAACAGGGCGCGGCGGAAGGTCTGTTCGACGTCGGCGACCCTCGAACCGCGGCCGACACCCTGCTTTGGCTCGGCAACGGCCGCCGCCCGATCGTCATGCAGGGCCTGACCCTGGCCGAGACCGACGTGGAGGCGGGCCTCAGCCTGATGCTGAACCGCGTCCGCGCCGAGGAGGCCATCATCGCCCGCATCCTCGGCCTCAAGCCCGGCAGCGTCGATGTGATTGGTTCCGTCGATGATCTGCGCGCGATGGTCGTGGCCTGGACCCAGGCCTGAGCGGCTAGACGATCCCCGCCTGTCCCACGGCGATCGGTTTGCGCACCTGGGCCTTGCGCATGCGCCATTCGCTGGCGCGGTAGGCGGCGATGGGGTCGATGGCGCCGCCCAGCTCGTAGCGAACCATTGCCAGGATCGGGGTGACGTCGGTGTCGTAGGCGCGCCTGAGCGTATTGAAGCCCATGATCACATCATTGGCCTTCTGGTGTTCGGCCAGCGCATCGCGGTCGACCACCAGGGCCCGGGCATGGGCGGCGGCCACCGCGCCAGCGCTGTTCAGCAGGCTCTCGATCGGGTCGGTGACGTTGTGCGACTGGTCGAGCATATAGGCCGGGCGGAAGCCTTCCGGATCGCGCCGCTCGGCCTCCACCAGCTCGTTGAACACCAGGAAAAGCTGGTGCGGATTGATCGAACCGGCGTCGAGGTCGTCGTCGCCATATTTGCTGTCGTTGAAATGGAAGCCGCCGAGCTTTCCAAACCGCGCCAGCCGCGCGACGATCTGCTCGATGTTCACGTTCGGTGCGTGGTGGCCGAGATCGACCAGGCATTGCGCCTTGTCGCCAAGGGTCTGGGCGCAGAGCAGGCTGGTGCCCCAGTCGGAGACCACGGTCGAATAGAAGGCCGGCTCATAGAGCTTATGCTCGATGAAGAGGCGCCAGTGCCTGGGCAGGGCGGCATAGATACGCGCCATGGAGTCGAGATAGCGATCCAGCGCCCCGGTCAGGTCCGACTGGCCGGCGAAGTTGGAGCCGTCGGCGATCCAGACGGTGATGGCCTCCGCGCCAAGCGCCTCGCCGATCTCGATACAGTCGATATTGTGCTGCACCGCCTGGTCGCGCACGGCCGCGTCGGCATGGGTCAGGGAGCCGTATTTGTAGGAGAGCGGCTGGCCAGGCTGGTCCTGGAAGGTGTTGGAATTGACCGCGTCGAAGCCGAGGCCGACGGCCGCCGCCTTCTCTTTCAGCGCCTTGACGTCGTCGACCTTGTCCCAGGGAAAATGGGTGGAGACGGTGGGCGTGTTGCGGCCCAGCGCCTGGACCACGGCGCAGTCCTCGAGCTTTTCGAAGATGTTGGTCGGCTCGCCGGCAATAGGGAACTTGGCGAAACGCGTGCCGCCGACGCCGACGCCCCAGCTCGGAATGGCGACGCCGAAGGCCTTCAGGGCGGCCTTGACCTTGTCGATCGAGACGCCGCGGCGATCGAGCGAACGGCCCAGGCTTTCATAGTCGTCGCTCAGCGCATCGAGCCGGCCGGCATTCTCCCGCTCGATGAGCTCGCGGGATATCACCGCCTCATCCATGCCGATCCTCCGCCGTCCTGGCCCTGAAAAACGCTAGCGCGGGGGATGGTCGGAAACAATCAAATTGCGTTAAGTTCGATCAAGACCGTCAATGAGGAACCGCGTTGGACGAAGCCGTCGCCGTGCTGGACGTGGGCAAGACCCACGCGAAACTGAGCCTGATCGGGCCAGACGGCGAGGTTCTGGCCGCGCGGACCCGCGCCAATGCGGCGATTGTCGCCGACGGCCGACCGGCGCTCGACACCGAGGGTATCGAGACCTGGGCGATCGGCGCGTTGAGGGACCTCGCCAGCCTGGCGGCGGTGGTCGCCATCGTGCCCGTCGGCCACGGCGCCGCCGCGGCCTTGATCGATGGCGACGAGTTGGTCGCGCCGGTCCTCGACTATGAGGCCGAGCCGCCGCCCGTCCTCGCCGCCGCCTACGCCGCCGAGCGCGATCCCTTCGCGGCGACCCTCTCGCCGCCCTTGCCGCAGGGGCTCAATCTCGGCCTGCAGCTCTTCTGGCAGGAAGCTCTCTATCCCGCCTTCTGGCCGGCCAAGGCGCGGGCTCTGCTCTGGCCGCAATACTGGGCCTGGCGGCTCTGCGGCGAACGCGCGGCGGAGGCCACCAGTCTCGGCTGCCACACCGATCTGTGGCGACCCTACGATGTCGACTATTCCGCCCTGGCCAAGCGCCATGGCTGGGACCAGCGGCTGGGGCCGCTGCGGCCGGCCCGCGCGGTGCTCGGGACGGTGCGGCCCGACCTGGCCCAGGCCACTGGCCTGCCAGCCGATTGCCGTGTCCTTTGCGGCGTGCACGACAGCAACGCGTCGCTGAACGCCGTGCGCGGGTTCGCCGAGGTCGCCTGCGGGGCCTTCACCCTGGTCTCGACCGGCACCTGGTTCGTCACCTTCCAGTCCGGCGGCGTTGGCCCCAGGCGTCTCGATCCCGCCCGCGACACCCTGGCCAATGTCGATGTGGACGGCCATCCCGCCCCCTCGGCGCGATTCATGGGCGGGCGCGAATACGCCGCCATCCTGGGGCAAGACCTCGGCGCCACCGCCTCGCTGGCCGCCGCCGCGACCCTGGTCGAGGCCGGCGTTCGCACGCGGCCGGCCTTCGCCAGCGGCGGTCCGTTTCCGGGCCTGAGCGGCGCTGTGATCGGATCGCCCGAGAGCCCCGCCCAGCGCGCGGCCCTGGCCTCGCTGCACCTGGCCCTGATGACCGACGTCGAACTCGATCTGGTCGGCGCCGAGGGGCCGATCGTTATCGAGGGCCGCTTCGCCGAGGATACGGTCTTCGCCGCCGCGCTGGCCGCGCTTCGCCCCAAGTCCGCCGTCTATGCCTGTCCCGGCGGCGGCGATGCCGTGGCCCTTGGCGCCGCGCGCCTGGTCTGGCCGACGCTGCGGCGCATCGCGCCTCTCCGTCGCATTCAGCCCGCGCCCTTCGACCTCGCCGCCTACGCCAAGGCTTGGCGTGAAGGCGCCGTTCCCCCATCCCATAAGCCCGTTGCAGCGAAAGCGCCCGTCAGATGAACTATCCCGTCGCCTCCGCCGAACAGATCGCCTTCTTCCGCGAGCACGGCTACCTGGTGGTCGAGGAGGCCATTCCGAAAGCCGAACTCGACATGCTGGAGGGCTTCTGCGACCGGATTCTCGAGGAGAAGGAGCGGCTGGCCAAGGACTGGGCCTGGGACGCCAAGGAGAGCCTCGACGACCGCTCTTTCCGCATCGTGCAGTCCTCGCCTTCGTTCGTGTGGAAGGACATCCGCGAACAGCCCTATCGCAAATGGCTGGTGGCCTTCGGCTCGGCGCTTTTGGGCAAGGACCTGGCCTTCTGGTACGACCAGTTCCTCGGCAAGCCGCCCGGCAAGAGCGTGCCAACCGACTGGCACCAGGACGAGGCCTATTGGGGCCGCAACCTCGACGAAAAGGGCGTTACCGGCTGGATCCCGCTGCAGGACGTGGATGCCGAGAACGGCTGCATGCATTTCATCGACCGCGGCCACAGGCTGGGCGTTCTGCCGCACACCCAAGTCGAAGGGGTGCAGAGCGACCTGATCCATTGCGAGGTCGATGTGAAGGACATGGTGGTCTGCCCGATCAAGCGCGGCGACGTCACCTTCCACCACTCCAAGACGCCACACATGACCACAGCCAACAACAAGCCGCGGTGGCGCAAGGCGGTGACCAACCACATGCAGGCGATTGGCGCCGGCGGCGAGGGCGACCACTATCCGTGGAAGCTCACCGTGCATCAGGGCTTCGACAAGCTCCGGCCGGCCAAGCCGGTCTAAGACCGCCAAGAACGCTATTTCCAAGGGGGGAGAATGACCGAGTTTTCAGGCCTGGGATTGAACCTGGGCAACCTTTCGCGCCTGAGCCACGCCAAGTCGCGCTCGATCAGCCCGGAGAACTTCACCGGCGAAAAGGGCAGGGGCGGCATGTCCACCGACGGTCCCGCCGCAAATGCCGCGCGCGGGCTGGGGCAGGGCTGGAAGGTCTCGCCCTATGTGATCATTCCGGCCGGCGAGACCTTCACCCTGGCCGATATCGAGGGCGCCGGCGCGATCCAGTCGATCTGGATGACCCTGGCGCTCGGCAAGTGGCGCCACACCATCCTGCGCGCCTATTGGGACGACCAGGTTGAGCCGTCGATCGAGTCCCCGGCGGGGGATTTCTTCGCCTGCGGCTGGGAGAGCTTCGCCCAGGTCACCTCGCTGCCGGTCTGCGTCAATCCGGGCCGCGCCTTCAACTGCTACTGGGAAATGCCGTTCCGCAAGCGGGCGCGGCTGACCATGACCAACCTCTCGGACGAGGCGATCTATGTATACTACCAGATCAACTACGCCCTGACCGAGGTGCCCGACGACGTCAGCTATTTCCACGCCCAGTTCCGGCGGGTGAATCCTCTGCCCTACAAGGACGTCTATACGATCCTCGATGGGGTGAAGGGCCAAGGCCACTATGTCGGCACCTACATGGCCTGGGGGGTGAACAATTCCGGCTGGTGGGGTGAGGGCGAGATCAAGTTCTTTATGGATGGGGACGGCGCGTTCCCGACCATCTGCGGCACCGGCACCGAGGACTATTTCTGCGGCGCCTATAATTTCGACGTCGGCTCCATCGCCCGCGACCGCGCCATCACGCCGAACTATGTCGAGTTCACCACCCCCTACGCCGGCCTGCCCCAGGTGATCCGGCCGGACGGGCTCTACAAGTCGCAGCAGCGCTTCGGCATGTACCGCTGGCACATCCCCGATCCGGTCCGCTTCGAGCAGGACCTTAAGGTGACCATGCAGGCGCTTGGCTGGCGCACCGACAAGGACCGTCGCTATCTGCCGCTGCAGGACGACATCGCTTCGGTGGCATTCTGGTACCAGACCCTGCCCACCGCGCCCTTCCCGGCCTTGCCGGACCGCGACTACCTCGAAGTCGTCTAGGCCGATGGCGCGCGTCTCGGAGCTGCGCGTCGACTATATCGACCGGCCACTGGGCCTGGAGAACCGCCGGCCGCGCTTCTCATGGACGATCGAGGGCGAGGGGCGTGATCTGCGCCAAGCCGCCTACCGGGTCCAGGTCGCCGCCCACGAGGCCGCACTGGCCAATGGCGACTGGCTTTGGGACAGCGGCCGGATCGCGTCGTCGCGCAGTCTCGACGTCGTCTATGAAGGCCCAGACCTGGCCTCGCGCCAGCGCTGCGTCTGGCGTGTGAACCTCTGGCTGATGGCGGATGGCGAACCGGTCCAGAGCGCCGCGTCCTGGTTCGAGATGGGCCTGCTCGACGCCGACGACTGGAGCGCCGCCTGGATCGCCGCGCCGGCGCTCGAGGGCGACGACGGCAAGACGCCGCTGCCGGCCGCCCTGCTGCGCCGGCGGTTCAGCAGCGCCGGTCCGCTCATCGCCGCCCGCCTCTATGTCACCGCCTTGGGCGCCTATGAGATCAGCCTGAACGGGCGCCGGGTGGGCGACGCACACCTGGCGCCGGAATCCACCGACTTCCGCCGCCGCGGCCTCTACCAGATCCACGACGTCACAGACCTTATCGGGTCGGACGAGAACGTCATCGCCGCCCTCTTGGGCGACGGCTGGTACGGCAGCGCCTTCGCCTGGAAGAACGAGCGCGGCGTCTTCGGCGGCCCGCCCAATCGGCTGCGCGCCCAGCTGGAGTTGACCTATGCCGACGGCGGCCGCGAGACCGTCTCCACTGACGAGGCCTGGCGGACCGCCGCCTCGGCCATCGCCTCGAGCGAGATCTATGACGGCGAGGTCTATGACGGTCGCCGCGAACTGGCCGGCTGGTCAGAGGTCGAGTTCGACGACCGCGCCTGGGCGCTCGTCGTCCTGCCGGAAACCCTCGACCTGCCGCTGTCGGCCCAGGTCTCGCCGCCCATCCGCGAGACCGAAATCCTGCGCGCCACGCCGATCACCGAGACCGATCCC
>ODAK010007759.1_pt1 | contig 10785 bp, 11 predicted proteins | sample 1539591 | NCBI WGS metagenome assembly ODAK01 (sample SAMEA3539303, study PRJEB22396) | soil metagenome | biome: tundra; feature: field; material: soil | place: USA | collected 2010-05 | depth 0.15 m | reverse complement strand
GGAAGCTGGATGCAGAAACAGCGCTCCACCTCCGCAGCCACATGCTCTTCTGCGACCAATGCGCCGAAGCATATTATTTGCTCAAGCGCATGCACGCGCCGAGTTGGACTGAGGTCGTCATTGGCGTTATCCAGAGAACAAAAGATACTCTGCTTGAGGCGCTTGAAATCACCGGCATGGGTGAACTCATTCCGGTGCCTGCCACGGTTACTCGAGGTGCTGGCGAAGAGCTCGAAGCGGGAGAGTCGAGGATTGAAATCGCTCAACACGTCACCGATTCGGACGAAGAAGCCGATGTTCTCCTTTCCATCGAACCTGCCGAGTCGGCGGGCAGTGTTCGTATTCGCATAGATATGGAGCCGCCGCAATCTGCCTGGCGGGCGAAATTCTTGAGTCCCTCTGATGAGGAAATAGCTTCGATTCCGCTCTCACGGCAATCACAGTTGCTGCACTCCGGCGTCACTCCGGCAAGGTTCACGGTGCAGGTCGTCCACAACGAGCAAGTGCTTGCAGAATATCGAGTGAGGATCCAGGCCTCGGAGTAAATCTCCATGACGGTGCAGACTCGCTTGCACCCGGCAAAGGGTGCTCTTCACACGCTCATTGTCGATGTGGAAGAGCACGACCTCCGCTACCAGTACATGTATCGGGAGGGAGAAACCGTTCCGCCGCTTGCCACATTCCAAAAATCTGTGGACATGGCAGAAATCCAAACGCTCACAAATAATCTGTCGAGGGCCCTTGCGTGCTCTCCATCGGATGAGGCGGATCTGAGACTGTGGGGCGGGAAAATCTTTGACCGAATCATACCTCAGCAGTTGAGCGATACGTTCAGGCAAGATGCGCGCTCGTCCTACCTAGTCCTGTACCTTGATCCGGCCTTTTCCTGGATCCCCTGGGAGCTCCTTTGGGATGGCGAAGAGTTTCTCTGTCGCCGTTTCCGGCTCTCTCGACTTTTGCAAAAGTCCGGTCCTGAGTTGCGAGCGGCAGAAGAACGGCTCAAAGAGGCGCGATCAGGCCGCGGCGCGCTGCTTGTGTGGGGTGATGTTTCGGGCCTGGACGCAAATGACGAGAAAGCTGCTGTCGAAGAGAATCTTAAATTGATCTATGGCACCAATCTCTGGTTTTATACTGCTCGGAGTGCATCCGACATCCTGGAAGAGCTGAAGAAGGATTATGAAATCTGTCACTTTGTCGGACACGGCGAATTTCACGCCGGCGTTGCCGATAAGACCGGGTGGAGATTTGCGGACGGCAGCGTCTTAAGCTGCCATGACATCGAAGCTGTCTCTTCCCGATCAACATTTCCCCTCCTCATTTTCGCAAACTCATGCGATTCCGCTCGCCCCGCCATTCCCGATACCCACGCTTATATAACTACCCTTTATCGTTCGTTCCTAAAACAGGGGGTACCGCAGTACATCGGCACTGCCGGGCGCATCCCGGACGATCTTAGTAAAGAGTTTGCACTGTGCTTCTATCGGATGCTCGCATCGGGAGGAAGCGTGGGCGAGGCGCTTGGTGAGGCGCGCAGGCTGTTCTCCGGGAAAACTCATATTCCTATCTGGGCCTACTACATTCACTACGGTGATCCGACCTACCGGTTTGTGCAAAAAGTGCGGGAACTTCCGACCGCGCACATGTCTTCGGTATTGCAGGACATTCTGGAATATGAGCAAACTCCTTTGCGCTCGGAGTCGTTCGTGGACCGCGAAAAGGAAATCCTCGATGCAGGGGAGTATATAAAACGGCTCGGCCAGGATCAGTCCACAGTCCTTTTCATTTCCGGAGAAGCTGGCGTTGGGAAGAGCGCCTTTCTGCGGCGGGTATGTGCAGAAGCGTTGCAGCAAGTGAGCGATCTTGCGATCGCCGTCGGAACGTGTAATCTGCAATTCGGCCTTTCCGATCCGTACTTACCGTTCAAAGAAATCGTGCGTTCTCTGATCCGGGATACGACTCGGCTCCCGCTACCGCAGGGCGAAGCACGAACCGTAGGGGAACTCACGCTGACCGAGCTTCTGTTGTCCTTCCCCCAGCTGATCCCGGTGTTTCGACCGGATGTGATCCTAGGTAGCCAGCGCTGGGAGAAGGTCCTCGAGCGGCTCCGTCTGAGTAATCGCGTTCAAGACGAATCTCTCACCGGCCTCGATCAAACAGTCATTTTCGATCAGGTGAGCCGCCTTTTGCGGCGTATCTCAGGAGCAGTCAGGCTCATTCTAGCCGTCGATAGCCTCCATTGGGCAGATGACTCCTCAGTGGCGCTGTTTTTCCATATTGGGCGCACGTTAGAGAATTCACGGGTTTTGCTCATTGGCAGTTATCGACCGGATCTGCTACGAAAAGCGAAGACCGGAACGGAACATCCGTTAAAACGTGCACTGAACGAATTAAGGAGATATGGTGCCCATACGATTTCGCTGGATCTTTCTACCGCAAAAGCCAGTGAATTTAAACGAATCCAGGTATTCGTCACAGCGTATCTGGCACATGCACTTCCGGGACATCATCTGCCTCTCTCATTTCTGAAAAAGCTCGCGGAACATACCGGCGGAAACGCCTTATTTCTCACGGAACTCGTCAAATACGCGTGCGAAAAGGATCAGATCGTCCGGAGGAACAATCATTGGGAACTGGCGACAGAAGTAGAGCATTTTGAGCTGCCCGAGTCTGTAGGGGGAATTATCGAGGAGCGAATTGAACAGTTGAGCGAGGAGCTCCGGGAAACACTCACCTTTGCCAGCATTGAAGGAGAGGACTTCACCGCAGAGGTTCTGGCGCGACTCCAGAATCTGGACGAAGACAAAGTGCTCAACCGTCTTCTTGAAGAGCTCCACCGCATTCATCAGCTCGTCGATGAGAAGGTAGAGCAGGAAAGCGGCTCCGACAAAGTTCTCTCGTTCTTCCACTTTCGAAGCATGCTCGTGCAGCAGCATATCTATCAAGAACTGGGAGCGGTTCAGCGTCGTCGCTTACACAAGAAGGTGGGAGAGTTCCTTGAGGAGCTCTACGGCGATAAGTGGGCGGATGTGGCAGGCCAGCTTGCCGCACACTTTCGCATAGCGCGCGAATGGAAGAAAGCTCTGCTATACGCCATTGAGGCTGCCAGATATTCAAAGAGGATCTATGCAAACCACGAAGCGATACGCAATTACCGAGTTGCGCTGGAACTCTGGGAACTCGCACCGGACAAAGATCTCGATGCTAAATTAAACCTGCTTCAGGAAGTAGGTGAGGTGTATAAAAACACTGCGAACTTAGAGGAGGCGCTCACTACGTATGGCCAGATTCTCGAGTTGGCCGGAACCAATGATCGTCGCAATGTACGTGCGGCTGGCCTAAATGGTTTAGGAGATGTACATCGATACCGCGGCGATTATCAGCAGGCTCTGCCGTACTACGTTGAATGCGAGCTCATCGCCCAGGAATTAAGCGATGAAAGCATGCTCATTGAGGTCTGGACTGACCTCACCGATCTCTATTACCGACTTTGGATGGACTCTCTGGCAAAGGGCGCTGCGGAAGCCGCTGCGTACCGTGCGAAGTCCGAGGAATATGGCTTGAGGGTTACTGAGAATGCGGAGCGTCTCCATGCCTTGGAAAATCTGCGACGAGCATACCTCACATTAGGAAATTTAAAGCTCCACGACAAGCTTTATGATGAAGCGGAGTCGCATTATCAAAAGGCTACAGAACTGGCCGAACGCCATAATTTACCTTTGAAATCTCTCAACAATCTCGGGGAGATCCGACGCTTGCGAGGCCAGTATGATGAAGCACTTCGCTACTACACCCGGTGTGCAGAGTGGGCAACAAAGACCGGTGCCGTAAGGCATGAAATCATTACTTGTAATAACATCGGCCTGGTGCATTTGTCGAAGCAGGATTTTGAACAAGCACGAGACTTTTTTGACCAAGCGCTCGAGCTGAATAGGCCATTGCGAAAGCGTTTCTCGGCGGTGTTATCTTTGACGGGAAAAGGACTTACGTTCGAGTTACAAGGTGCAACAACTCTCGCACTGGATCTCTATCGTGAAGCATTGAAGCTTGCGGAGTTGCCGGCTGCCTCGACGATCGGTGATATCTACGGTGCGATCGGGAAACTCCTTCACGCCTATCACGAGTATGAAATTGCCGGCTATTTTCTCACCAAGTATGCCGAGTACGTACCCGCCGCAAAACCCGACATTCAAGGCATTCTCGCCGACACTCAAGCACTCCAGACAAGAGTGTCGTAGGAGATGCTCACCTTTACTCTCCGGCAAGGATCCAATCAATAGTGCGTCTGGAAAATCGCTTTAATTTCAGCAGGATCTCCGGAGTGGGGGCGCTTTTACCCCGCTCGTACTTCGAGAGCTGGGTTTGGCTGATTCCCAGGATCTCCGAGAATTCAGTCTGCTTCAGGTCAAAGCCGCGGATCTCCCGGACCCGGCGCCCGATCGCCTTCAAATCCAGCCGCACGTCTGCTTGATGTTTAGTCTTCAAAGTACTACCATATTCCTATTAAGACTACTACCCGCCTTGCCGGGCCTATTTGTATATACCCCGCGGCGGGCCTAGTCCGCAATTGCCGGAGTAGGAACGGGGCAAGAGGCAGCGTCTGAAATAAAGAGCAGAGGAGGTCTTCGATGGTCCGGTTGGACGACGATGAGTTGAATATAAACCCTGAGGTTGCAGCAGCCCTCAGATATCCGCGACAGGGGAACGCGCGAGGGCTCCGCAACGCACGGGCCGAGGCGCAACCACGGCACGCCCATGACCAGGGAAATGGCTTTCCTGCCGGCCTCTTCGGAGCATTTGGCGTTGCACTTTTGCTTCTCCTCATCATCTGCGCAGTATTCGGCATAACAGGATACGTCTCTCAAGCTGGATCTACCGTCAAGGCGGATTCTCGCCCGCAGACGAGCGCGCAGTCCCGCGAATGGCAGAGCGCCGCCGAAGAGCACCCCGCCGAGCAGCCTCAAGCTCCACCAGCGATCGAAACGACAAATCCGGAAATCGATTCTGAACAAACAATGCAGCCTCCGCCGGAACCTGAGTCCGTGCCAAACGGCGTTGAAGTCGCCTCGTCATCGGACCCTTCTTCCGCTGAACCAGAAAAGCCAGAAATTACGGTCGCGGAGACGATCCAAAAGGAACCGGTGGTTATTTCGCAACCCTCTGAATCGGAACAACAGGAAAAGAAAGTCGAACTGCTAAAGACGAAGCGGTACGGGGAAAGGGGGGCTTCGGCCCCTCCTTTTTCGAACTGGAGATGGGTTTGCGTATCACGCAACGGTCTACGCTGCGCCCTCCGGGATGTGAATGGAAAATATGTGCAGAACTTCTTCTGGAATGGAGGCTCCGTCCAGGCGAGTGCCATATCCACTGCGGCGTTATTCCCGCGAGCCTTGGTATGGAGATGCACCAAGATGCCTGGAATTCTGTATTGCAGCATTCTCGACGGCCGGGGAACGAATCGGCAGGGGTGCTCGTATGACGGCAGATCGCTGATGTGCGCACATTGAACGCGTCGGAACGGTGCTAAGCCGCTATTCGCAAAATTAATTCCGCTCATTCGTGGGATTCCATGAATTCGCAGCGTCGTAGATCTCTAGAAGCCCTTCGGGAAGTATCCCGAGGAACACCGTCAACCCCAAAACAGAAAAGGAGAATGGCCCAATGAGCATTGTTCAACGCAACAACGGCGAAGTTGCCGCAGACAGGCAGCCGGAAGCACCGCCGGTCCAAAAGCAAGGCGAGGAGGAGGCAGCCGTATCAAATAAGGATGCGACGTCCGACAACGATCGTCCCATCAGGATGCCGATACTACGCTGGTGGTAAGTAACAAGCCTGGGTAAACCGCAGCGGTGGTCGGATTCCATGAATTCGCAGCGTCGTAGATCTCTAGAAGCCCCTCGGGAAGTATGCCGAGGAACACCATCAACCACGGGGCGGGTCTTTCACCCGCCCTTTAACAAAAAAGGAGAATGGCCATGAGCCTGTTTCAACGCAGTGAGCAAGGCCGCGAAGAGCGGCAGCCGGAAGTTCCCCGGGTCCAGATCCAGGGCGATGAAGCAGTCATTCCTCGCTCGGACGAGGCCCCCGGCGGGGACGTCACAAAGCTCTCCCCCAAGGTCTGGGGGTGAGCTCCGTTTGGGAAGGGGGAGTGATGCGCAGACCATTGTCGAATCGCCCCCCCATCCTCCGCCGGTCAAGTGCTTGCGGTGGCAAGAACACGCGGGTCCTGTCGTTCACGGATCTACGTCGAAATCCCAACCGCGAGTTTGCCAAAAACAACAACCGCATGCGGGGCGAAGCCTGAAGCTCCTTCGTCCTGCATGTTTTTACAAAAATCTGAATAAGGAAGGTGATGCGAAATGCTCGATCCCCGGAGATGGGCGGTGGAACGCGAGATCATGCGACAGCGTTTTCCCTGGATTTCGCCGTTTGAGACGGCGAACGGCTACATCGGTTTCTTCGGACACTTGCGCGGTCCAAAGTCCGGCAGGCTCTACGAGGTGCTGCTTAAGATTCCCGCGCGGCTCTACCCCGAGACCGAGCCTCCCCTGTACCTCGACCCGCACATTGGCGCTAACTGGCGGCAGGACGCAATCAACCACGATCCGCGGGGCAGGCTTTGCTACGACCGTCCCGGACAGAGTGCATGGAACGCGGCGCGGAGCACGTTTGCCAACTGCATCATGGTTGCCCTCGATTACCTCGCGGTCAATGGCGCATGAGAAGAACCAGTCTCTTGCTTCGCGTAAAGAGTCGGATCGTATCCAGTTCACCCGTCAGATATCCCGTGAACAGGTACACGCAGCAGGGGGCGGAGCTTTTCAATTCAATTCTTGGAGGATTTCGACCGATGAAGAAGACCCTGTTTTTGCAGGACGGCATCTATGCCGAGATCGTGCGCCTTGCCGGCGAGTTCAAGGGGCTGGAATTTGCCATTACCCTCTTCGGCTCCATCCGCAACGAGCGCTTTGAAGTGACTCACTTTGCCCCGCCCGGCAGCGCCTCTGAACACGCGCATGGCCGCTGCACCAATGACCATGAATTCGAGTCCGACTTCTTCAGTCGGCTGCGGAAAGAGGTGCCTAGCATCCAGTACCTCGGGGATCTGCACGCGCACCCCCCGAGCTACCCCAGGCTCTCCGGGACGGATTACGCGACGGTGCGGCGGACGCTGTTCGGGACTGACGACACGCTGCACCCGGAGGAGTACGTCGCGGGCATCATCCTGCCCTTGCGGAGAGCGGGCGAGCCGGGCGTTGCCATCGTCCCCACATATTTTTCAAAACAGAACCCTCGCGGTTCGGAAATGGAGTTGGAATATGTCCATGCCAGTGTTTGCACGAAACCCGAAAGAGCACGCCGTCTTTTCCTCGCTGCATATAGTCGCGGTCGGCGGGGGATCGATCGGCGGCACGATCATCGATATCTTGGCGCGTACTGGCGTCGGCTCACTCACGCTGATTGACCCCGAGGACTTTGCCGAAGAGAACGTCGGTCGGCACATCCTAACAAGTGACTCGGTGGGGAAGCCGAAGGTCGAAGAGTTGGCCCGCCATGTGGCCCGTATCAATCCCGACTGCCGGGTCACAGCACTCAAAGAGAGATTCGACGCCTCGCTTCTTACAAGCCGTCCGGACCTCATCATCTCGACAGCCGACAGTTTCCAGGCCGCCTCCTTGGTGAACAGCTATGCATTGTGCGAGAACATTCCTGCGGTGTTCGGCGGCGTGTGGGGTGAAGCCTCGGTTGCGGAAATACTGTACGTGCTGCCCGGGAAAACCCCGTGCTACGAGTGCTATGGGGCATTCCGCCGGAACGTGGAGATCCCGCCCGATGCCAGGCGCTACACCGATCCCAATTACGACGAGACTCGGATTCCCGGTCAGGCGGGACTCTGGGCCAACATTCTAATGGTCGCGGGCCTGCAGTTCCAAGTCATCCTGGGTCTGGTGGGACTCCGGGATACGCTGAAGTACCCCGGTACGGTGTGGCTCATGAATATCTCCGATCCTCACTGCCCATTCCAGCCTCTCGCGCTCACTGTGGGCGAGGTGAAAAAGGGCTGCGCCGTCTGCGATCAAGAGTGTCTCGAGGCACTTCTCCGAGAGAACCTCGGGGACAGCGAGAGCTCTCAGCCTTCCAAGTTCGATCCTGGAGAAAAGATGTTTGAGGATACCGAGGAGTCGAGAAGATCTTTGGCGGAGATGGCCGAGAAGGGGATCTTCGTGTAAGGGTCGTAGGGGTAGCCGTTTGGCGGCCAAGCAAGAAGTGGCAAGTGAAGCGTGCAAACGCGGTCTACCGCGGAAAACATAAGTTCACGAAGGGTGAGATGCTCGCCAGAGACGAAGTAGAAGCGTACATGTTCGGACGCATGGATGAAAGGTTGGCCGTTGTTGAATTACTCAGTCAATATCTCGAAGACCCACGGCCTGCGAAAGAAGTTTTGGGAGAGATCATTGAAAGAATCTGTGCGCGGGGAACCTAGCATGTGCGCCCGTGCGGAGTTCTGAACTCAGAACCTTCCGTCTGCCTGCACGATTGCCTTCCATCGGTTAAAACCTGCCAAATACCAAGTCGGACCGTCCATGTTCGACTCGTTGTAATCCTCTGAAGGCTGAGGCCGGCGGGACAGGGGACGCGCCGGGTATGGACACACAAGAACCCGAGAACGTCATCTTCGCCTACACCGACGCCGAGGCGTGTGATGACGGCTTTCTCGTCGCAATCCGCCACGGTCCCGTAAACCGGGTCACCCGTGCGGTATTCGACCACTTCACCGCATCAATGGGCAGTTCGCCCGTGACCGGGCCAGTGACGGATGTCAGCCGGCTCATGCGGGCGATCGAGTCGATGCTGAAGCTCGAAGCCGACACAGACGGCTGGCGGACAGGCAGCTACGACGGAAAAACGTTATGGCTTACCCCAAACGAGGTCGGAGGACTCACGCTGATGTTTCCGGAGGATTGGTAAACCAAAACTCACTACGGTCCCTGGAACCGTCCGGCTTCAGCCTTTTGCTCAAACGCTGATGTATGTTCAGTGCGAATCAAGTGAGGTGAACCGTAAATGCAAAGAGAAACCGTATCCGTATTGGTGGAAAATCTCGAGAAGCAGCAGCGGGCGCTCAAAGTGTCGGAAGTGGCAGACCTCTTCCAAGTAAGTCCCATGACGATCTACCGTGCCGCCAAAGAAGGGAGCCTCCCCTCATTCAAGGTGGGAAGCTCCCTCCGTTTTGATCCGAAGGTCGTCATCGCCTGGCTCAAGAAACAAATGTGTCTGCTGAGTCCGGTCTGAAAAGATGACGTGCTCTGAAATTCGAAGATGCCGGTCAGGTAACCGCCACCTTGGGCGATTCTTCTCCGAGCATATCCATTCCCGCGATCACATCAAACGCCGCGTTGACACGTTCCAGCAGATCCTTCCCATGCCCCGCCTTGAGATACCGCATCGTTGAGCCGAGATCCTTGTGTCCTAACCAAACCTGCAGTGTTCGGATATCGGTCCCCGCCCGCAGTTGATTCGTCGCGTACGTTGCCCGGAACTTGTGCAGAAACCAGTCCTTGCAGTGAGGACCGACGCGGCAGTCATTATTCTTCTTGCCGCGACACGTCCGGCAATTAAGCCCCGCGTGCCATGCAATGCGCTTCAAGCGTTCCAGAAAATGGTAACTGACCCGACCGGTTTGGCTCGCGAACACCCACGGACAATCAAGATCAGCCGAAGCTCTTAAGACACGGAGACTTTCGATGAGATGGGTAGGCAGGAGTACTTCCCGCTCTTCCCAGGTTTTTGGAAAGAAACCACATGCAGACTTGGCCGTCACTCGTGCCAACTGTTCCTCGAGGCTTATGTCCCGCCACGTGAGAAACTGCACTTCCTTCTCCCGAAAACCGGATCCCAGAAAAAACTGGAACAGCAGAAAATCATGGGGCTGGCAGGCTGCGAAAAACCGCTTCAGTTGTTCGGGGCTATAGGCCTGGGGAATGCGTTCCACGTAGCGCGGCCAGTCTCCGCGCCGCAAGAGCTTATTACGCCCATGAGTTTTGAGCATCTGCGCAACAACTGTCATTTTGGTCCAGATCGTCCGCGGAGATAATTTTTTCTCCTCTGCCAGAAACTGGCGGAAGTCGAGCAGGGTGCGACGATCGACTTCGGCGAGTCGACGCCTGCCGCAATTCTCTTGAAAGTAGGCGAGTGCCGTTCGGTATTGCTTGAAGGTTTTGGGTGACCGCTGCAAGCGCGTGTCATCCAGAAACTCCGCGCAGGCCTCCTCCACGCTGGGACTCGCCCCACTCCGGTCTTCGGCAACGGCTATGCCGACCGCGCGGGCTCGCTTTGCGGCGACATGCCGTTCCAGCGCCAGTTGGGCGCTCGACGCGTCTTTGCCCAGGCTCAGCCGGTGGCGTCTGCCGCCTTCGCGCCAGTCGAGCGAGTAGTACCCCTCCGGGTGCAGTTCGATGCGACCGCCTACCAGTACCAGGTCTTGTTTGACCCGGCCGGTCTTGCCACGGACCACGGGACAATGCTGCCAACGGTTGGGTCCCCGTTTGATGTATTTGGTGAAGTTATAAGAGGCTATTTTCTCCATGTCGTCTCCTGACTGAAATTGAGATGGGTGGCCATCTCCTCAGTCAACAAGACGGGTGGAATGCGGCGGCTCCGACGGTCCTGGAGCTCTTCGATGGAACTGACCGTGGAACTGATGGGGTCTAAACCCTTCAATCCAAAAGTACTGGCGGAGAGAGTGGGATTCGAACCCACGTTACCCTTTCGAGTAAACACGCTTTC
>ODAK010007758.1_pt1 | contig 10785 bp, 8 predicted proteins | sample 1539591 | NCBI WGS metagenome assembly ODAK01 (sample SAMEA3539303, study PRJEB22396) | soil metagenome | biome: tundra; feature: field; material: soil | place: USA | collected 2010-05 | depth 0.15 m | reverse complement strand
TGCGGGGCTGGCCGGTGGTGCGGGGCTGGCCGAGGGGGCCAGCCTGCGTGAGCTGACCAGCCTGGCGGTTCGCGGGCACCCGGCCGCGATCGAGTCCTTGCTCCAGCACATCCGCCCGATGGTGGTCCGGTACTGCCGGGCCCGGTTGGGCCGGATCACCGGGCATTACCACGTGGCGGACGATGTCGCGCAGGAGGTCTGCATCGCGCTGCTGGCCGCGCTCCCGCGGTACCGCGACATGGGGCGGCCTTTCGCGTCCTTCGTCTTCGGCATCGCCTCGCACAAGGTGGCGGATGCCGTACGGAACGCGTCCCGGCTGGCCGTCCCCACTGAAGACCTGCCCGACGGCCCCGACGAGCGCCCAGGGCCCGAAGAGACGGTCGTCGCCTACATTGAGGCGGAACGCGCCAGGAAACTGCTCGCCCAACTACCCGCTCATCTTCGTGAACTGCTGGTGCTACGCGTAGTCACCGGACTGTCGGCCGAGGAGACGGGTAATGTACTCGGCATGTCAGCAGGAGCGGTTCGGGTTGCTCAGCATCGGGCGCTGGCCCGGCTCCGGGCGATCGCGGTCGAGGAGTCGATTGCGTGATCACGGGGCGCGGACCTGGGGCGCCCGGCGTGACATCCGGTGTGGAGTTCGCTCGGGGGCGGGTGGCAGCAGGCAATCCGGGTGACGGGGCCGTTGATCTCAGTGAGATCCGGCGATCCGAAGAAATCATCGACGTGCTCGCGGAGCGCGTTGCGGTGCCCGCGCGGATGCTGCGCGATCCGGCAGTAACGCTGCTGAGCGCGCTGGCGGCCGATGTCGATGCCAGGGAGGCCGGCCCTGGCGTGCTTGCCGGTACCCGGCCCGGCCCAGCCCGGCGCCGCCCGAGCGCCGCCGCAGGCCGGCCGGTGCGGGCGCCAGCCCCTAGGGTTGGCGCCTGGACCAGGGTTGCTGCCGCGGGGGCCATGGCCGCGGGGGTAGCAGGCACCACGAGCTTCGTGGCGGCGGGAATGCTCGCGCGGCTGGCCCGGGGCCCGGCCAGCGACGGCTCCGGGGGATCAGCACGGGGATGGGGCGCCACGGTGCGCTTGCGGCGCACCCGCTGACCGCGGCGCGCACCCGCTGACCGCGGCGCGCACCCGCTGACCGCGGCGCGCACCCGCTGACTCGCGGCGGCCAGCCCGGAATGGCGCACCCGGCCAGCAACCCGCGGCACGCCCTAGACTGGGGCCGTCACCCACCACCGCGGAAGGTGCCATGACCGACGCCGTCAAGTTCGCCCCGCCTGCCCTCACCTTCGATGACGTCCTGTTGCTGCCTGCACACTCGGCGATCATGCCGGGCGACGCGGATACGACCGCCAGGCTCAGCCGCCGGATCACGCTGAACGTCCCGCTCGTCTCATCGGCCATGGATACCGTGACCGAGGCGCGGATGGCGGTGGCCATGGCCCGCCAGGGCGGCGTTGGCGTGCTGCACCGCAACCTGTCCATCGAGGACCAGGCGCAGCAGGTCGACATGGTGAAACGGTCCGAGGCCGGCATGATCACCAACCCGGTGACCTGCGGTCCGGATGCGACCGTCGCCGATGTGGAGAACCTGTGCGCCAGGTACCGCATTTCCGGCGTGCCGGTGACGACGCCCGACGGCGTCCTGCTCGGCATCGTGACAAACCGGGACATCCGCTTCGAGACAGACCACGGGCGCCGGGTCACCGCGGTGATGACAGCGATGCCGCTGGTCACCGCGCCAGTCGGGGTCGCCAGGGACCAGGCTCTCAGCCTGCTGAGGCAGCACAAGATGGAGAAGCTGCCGTTGGTGGACGGCGCGGGGCGGCTGCGCGGCCTGATCACCGTGAAGGACTTCACCAAGAGCGATGAGTACCCGCAGGCCACCAAGGACGCCCAGGGACGGCTGGTGGTGGGCGCGGCGGTCGGCGTGGGCGAGGACGCCAAGCGGCGGGCGCAGGCGCTCGCTGAGGCCGGGGCCGACTTCCTCGTGGTGGATACGGCGCACGGCCACGCCCAGGCGGTCCTCGACATGGTGACCCAGGTGAAGGCGAACACCAAGCTGGACGTGATTGGCGGGAACGTTGCCACCCGGGCTGGCGCGCAGGCGCTGATCGACGTGGGCGCCGACGCCGTCAAGGTTGGCGTCGGGCCGGGCTCGATCTGCACCACACGGGTGGTGGCTGGCGTCGGGGTCCCGCAGGTAACGGCGATCTACGAGGCCGCGCAGGCCGCCCGGGCCGCGGGGGTGCCGGTCATCGGGGACGGCGGCCTGCAGCACTCCGGCGACATCGCCAAGGCCATCGCCGCCGGCGCGGACACCGTCATGCTGGGCAGCCTGCTCGCCGGGTGCGAGGAGGGGCCAGGGGAAATGGTCTTCATCCACGGCAAGCAGTACAAGCTGTACCGGGGGATGGGCTCGCTGGCGGCCATGCGGAACACCGAGCGCGGCCGGTCCTACTCCAAGGACCGCTATTTCCAGGACGACGTGCTCCGCGAGGACAAGCTGGTTCCCCAGGGCGTCGAGGGCCAGGTGCCCTACCGTGGGCCGCTCGCCGCCGTCGCGGGCCAGCTGGTCGGCGGCTTGCGGGCCGCCATGGGCTTCTGCGGGACCCGCAACATCGCCGAGCTTCAGCAGGCGAGGTTCACCCAGATCACCGCGGCCGGCCTGGCCGAGAGCCATCCGCATGACATCGAGATGACCGCCGAGGCACCCAACTACGCCAGGCGGCGCCCATGACCCCCGTGATGACCCAATGACGCCCGTGGAGATCGGCCGCGGTAAGAGCGGCCGCCGAGCTTATGCGCTCGACGAGATTGGCATCGTCCCTTCCCGCCGGACCAGGCACCCCGAGGAGGTGTCCATCGCCTGGCAGATCGACGCCTACCGGTTCGACCTGCCATTGGTGGTCTGCCCCATGGACAGCGTCGTCTCGCCACAGACCGCGGTGCAGATCGGCGGGCTCGGCGGGCTCGCCGTGCTCGACCTGGAAGGGCTGTGGACACGGTACGAGGACCCGGAGCCGATCCTCGCCGAGGTGACCGGGCTCGATGAGGAAGCGGCCACCAGGCGGCTGCAGGAGATCTACTCCGAACCCATCAAAGAAGATCTGATCGGGCGCAGGATCGAGGAGATCCGCGCGGCCGGCGTCACCACGGCCGCCCGGCTGTCACCGCAGCGAACCGTACGGTATTACAAGGCAGTTATCGATGCGGGCGTGGATATCTTCGTTATCCGCGGCACCACCGTTTCCGCCGAGCACGTCTCCGGGCAGGCCGAGCCGCTCAACCTCAAGCAGTTCATCTATGAGCTCGACGTGCCGGTGATCGTGGGCGGCTGCGCCACGTACACCGCGGCGCTGCACCTCATGCGGACCGGGGCGGCCGGGGTACTCGTCGGGTTCGGCGGCGGCTCGGGGCACACCACCGCCGCAGTACTCGGCGTGGCCGTGCCGATGGCCACCGCGATCGCCGATGTGGCCGCCGCGCGCCGCGAATACCTCGACGAATCCGGCGGCCGCTACGTGCACGTCATCGCGGACGGCAGCATGACCCGCAGTGGTGACATCGCCAAGGCGCTCGCCTGCGGCGCTGACGCGGTCATGGTCGGCTCGCCGTTCGCCCGGGCGGAGCAGGCGCCAGGCCGCGGCTACCACTGGGGCAGCGAGGCGCACCATCCTGACCTGCCCCGGGGCGCGCGGGTCAAGGTAGGCACCATCGGCACGCTGGAGCAGATCCTGCACGGACCGTCCACAGTGGCAGACGGCTCGCTGAACCTGATGGGCGCACTGCGCCGGACCATGGCCACCTCCGGCTACTCGGACCTGAAGGAATTCCAGCGGGTCGAGGTCGTCGTCGCGCCGTATGCGCCACGGCGCGGCTAGCGCATCGTGCTGGACCTTGGCTGGTGACCTGCCACCGGCCTGCCTCACCTTCAGAGCTATGGATCGGCGCCTCGCGGCGGATCCCGGGCAACTGGACTCTTCGCGGTCAGGCAGGCCCTACCACTGCCGATGGATCTATTGAGACTGTCCGGCGACGGCGACGGCGACGGCGACTGCCGCCTGGCCCGCGGGCAGGTTCCGGACCGGCCGCGCGGTCGGCATCGTCCCCTCGTTCTGAGGCCCGCCACTAGACTTTGCCCATGTCCCGGCCACGCGCGTTCTCCGGCATCCAGCCGACCGCCGACTCGTTCCATCTCGGCAACTACCTCGGCGCTGTTCGCCAGTGGGTAGCGCTGCAGGACACCCACGACGCGGTCTACTGCGTGGTGGACCTGCACGCGATCACGGTCCCGCAGGATCCGGCGCTGCTGCGGCACCGGACAAGGGTTGCCGCGGCGCAGTTGTTCGCGGCGGGGCTCGACCCGGACCGGTGCACCGTGTTCGTCCAGAGCCACGTGCCCGAGCACACCGAACTGGCGTGGGTGCTGGGCTGCCTGACCGGGTTCGGCGAGGCCAGCCGGATGACCCAGTTCAAGGACAAAGCGGCCCGCGGCGGCGCGCAGCAGGCGAGTCTGGGGCTGTTCAGCTACCCGGTCCTGCAGGCCGCTGACATCTTGCTGTACCAGACCGAGCAGGTGCCGGTGGGTGAAGACCAGCGCCAGCACCTTGAGCTCAGCCGGGACCTGGCGATCCGGTTCAACCACCGCTTCGGCCCCACGTTCGCGGTACCCGCCGCCTACATCCTCGGCGGAGTCGCGAAGATCAACGACCTGCAGGAGCCGACGGCGAAGATGAGCAAGTCGGCGTCTTCACCGGCGGGCATCATCGACCTGCTCGACGAGCCTGGCGTGGTCCGTAAGAAGATCGCGCGGGCGGTGACCGACGCGGGCAGCGAGATCCGGTCCGACGACGCCGAGAAGCCGGGGGTCAGCAACCTGCTGCGGATCTACTCCGCGCTCAGCGGCGAGGAGATCGCCGACCTGGAGGCCAGGTACGCGGGCGCGGGCTACGGCGCGTTCAAGAAGGACCTGGCCGAGGTGGTGGCGGGCACTCTCGCCCCGATCCGGGAGCGGGCCGAGAAGATGCTCGCCGACGAGCCTGAGCTGGACCGCATGCTGGCCCACGGGGCGGCGAAGGCGCGGCCCGTGGCCGCCCAGACCATGGCGGCCGTCAGGGAGCGGGTCGGCTTCCTCCCCGCGGGCGACGCCGGCTGACCACAGCGGCCGACCCGCCAATGACCGCGGCGAGCAGCGCGGCCCCCGCCCCCACGGCGAGCGGCACACTGCGGCCCGCTGGCAGCGGCCGCGCCGCCACCTGGGTCCGCTGGGTGTGCCGCACCCGTGCCGTGACGGGCGGCGGCTGCGGGCCGACCAGCGTGCCGACCGGTGTGACCTTGCCATCCATGGCGAAGCCCCAGTCGAGTAGCCGGGCCGCGGACGTCATCTCGGTCAGCGCGGGGCAGTGCAGCAGGGTCACGATGAGCGTGACGCCGTGCCGCCTGGCAAACCCGAGGTAGGTGGCGCCGGCCGGGGTGGTCCAGCCGCCCTTGCCGCCCAGATCGCCGGGGTAGTCGGTGAGCATGGTGTCATGGTTGTACATGGTGACCAGGTGGTGCGGCCAGACCGGGAAGCGGGCGGTGACCAACTCGTCGTCCCGCATGAACATCGGCACTTTCAGTGCCTGCCGCGCGAACAGCGCCTCGTCGTAGGCGGATACGTGCTGGCCCGGGGCGTCCAGGCCGTTGGGCTGCCGGGCCACGGTGTCGTCGGCGCGGAGGCGCTGCGCCTCCGCGTTCATCATGGCGACGCCCTGGGCGACCGATCCGGTCGCCTGGGCCAGGGAGATCGCGGCGTCGTTGGCGGAGACGAGCAGCAACGCCTGGAACAGGTCAGCGACCGTGTACCCGCGGTCGGCGATCAGCCCGATCTTGCTCGGCTCGACGATGGCAGCCTGGTGCGAGGTGACCACGATGGCATCCGGCTTCAGCACCGGCATCAGGGTGATCGCGGTCAGCACCTTGAGCGTGCTCGCCGGAGCGAACCAGCCGTGCGGGTCCATGGCCGCGAGCACCTGGCCGGTGCCGGCATCCGCGATGACGTAGGCGGACGCTCGCACCAGGGGCAGCGGCAGTGCTCCGCGGTCGGGGTAGCTGACTATCACGCCATGCCCGCCCAGCCGGGAGCCGCCGACGACGCCCGGGCTCCCGCCCGGTACGCCGGCCAGCGCGGGCGCCGCGGCCACCGGCGCCAGCGCGAGCCCGCTGATCAGGCAGGCCAGCGTGGCGGCGAGGGTCCGCCGGAGCTGCGCCAGTCCCCTGATCGGCCGTCTTTTCACGAGTAGTAGTCAATCATCAGCGCGTTGTGATAGCAGGGCCCCCCCGGGCAGGGGCGATGGACTCGGCTAGGCTCCTCGGCATCCCCCATCTAGGCTGGGCTCATGGGACGCGAGTCGGAGTCGGGCCTGCCGGTCGAGCCGGTGTACGGCCCGGGTCAGCCGGAGGGCTTTGACCCGAAGATCGAGCTGGGACAGCCCGGCCAGTACCCGTTCACCCGCGGTGTGTACCCCGCCATGTATACGGCGAGGCCGTGGACTATGCGGCAGTATGCCGGATTCGCCACCGCCGCGGACTCGAACGAGCGCTACCACCAGCTGATCCAGGCCGGCACCACGGGCCTGTCCGTCGCCTTCGACCTGCCCACCCAGATGGGGTACGACTCCGACGCGCCGGCTGCCCGCGGCGAGGTCGGCAAGGTCGGCGTGGCCATCGACTCCATCGAGGACATGCGCATCCTGCTGCGCGGCATCCCGCTGGGCACGGTGTCGACCTCGATGACGATCAACGCGCCCGCGGCGGTCCTGCTGCTGCTCTACCAGCTGGTGGCCGAGGAAGAGGGCGTGTCGCCGGATGTCCTCTCCGGCACGATCCAGAACGACATCCTCAAGGAGTACATCGCCCGCGGCACCTACATCTACCCGCCGCAGCCCTCGCTCCGGCTGGTGGCCGACACCTTCGCCTATTGCCGCGAGGAGGTCCCGCGCTGGAACACGATCTCGATTTCCGGCTACCACATGGCGGAGGCGGGGGCCACGCCGGTGCAGGAGGTCGCGTTCACGCTGGCGAACGCGAAGGAGTACGTGCGCGCCGCGATCCGCTCCGGGCTGGCCGTGGACGAGTTCGCCCCGCGCCTGTCGTTCTTTTTCGTGGCCAGGACTACCTTGCTGGAGGAGGTCGCGAAGTTCCGCGCCGCCCGCCGCCTCTGGGCACAGATCATGCGCAACGAATTCTCGGCCGCTGATCCCAGGTCGCTGATGCTGCGGTTCCATACGCAGACCGCCGGGGTCCAGCTCACCGCGCAGCAGCCCGAGGTGAACCTGGCCCGGGTGACCATCCAGGCCCTGGCGGCGGTGCTCGGCGGCACGCAGTCGCTGCATACGAACTCCTACGATGAGGCGATCGCGCTGCCCAGCGAGAAGGCGGCCCGGCTGGCGGTGCGGACCCAGCAGGTCATCGCGCACGAGACCGATCTCACCAGCACCGTCGACCCGTTCGCCGGGTCGTACGCGATGGAGTCGATGACCGATGATCTGGCGGACGCGGCGGCGCAGCTGATTGCGCGGGTCGAGGACCTCGGCGGTGCCGTCGCGGCCATCGAGCAGGGCTTCCAGAAGGCCGAGATCGAACGGTCCGCCTACCAGGTCACCCGGGAGATCGACGCGGGGGAGCGGGTCGTGGTCGGGGTGAACAAGTTCACCGTGGCAGGCGAGGATCCTTACCAGCCGTGGCGCGTTGACTCCTCGATTGAGCAGGACCAGGCCCGGCGCCTCGCCGAGCTGCGCGGCAGCCGGGACACCGGTGAGTTCGAGCGCAGGATCGGCGAACTCAAGAAGGCCGCGGCGGGCAGCCAGAACATGCTCTATCCGCTGCGTGAGGCACTGCGCGCCAGGGCCACCGTGGGGGAAGTCTGTGACGCACTGCGTGATGTATGGGGTGTGTACCGACCACCCAATGTGTACTGAACCAGTCCATTTGCTGATGCAAGGACACGAACGCGGCCTCGTGATACATCGCATTGCATTCTGGCGATTACCCGTGGAGGTCGGTAGTGGGAATCTGGTGGAACCCGTCTCGCGTCGCGACGTTGGGCATCGAGTGGGAGTTACAACTCATCGATTCCGGCAGCAGGCTGCTGCGCCAGGATGCGCGGGAGGTCATCGAGGCGCTGATAGGCGCTGGTGAGGACACTCCCGGGACCAGGATCCACCATGAGTTGATGCAGTCCACGGTGGAGATCGTGACGGGGATCTGCGGCACGGTGTCGGAGGCAAAGAGGGACCTTGCCACGACAATCGCTCAACTTCAGCGGATCACGGATATGCGCGGTACGATGCTGGCCTGCGCCGGAACACATCCCCTCAGTGACTGGCGGGATGCAAAGATGGTGCCCATTCAGCGCTATGCCGAACTCGTCGAGCAGATGCAGTGGCTTGCACGCAGGATCCAGACCTTTGGCGTTCATGTCCACGTGGGGCTTCGTGACGGGAGCAAGGCGATTCCCATCGTCAATGCTCTGGCCGTGTATCTGCCGCATTTCCTGGCGCTGACCGCGTCGAGCCCGTTCTGGGGTGGGCACGACACGGGGCTCGCGTCGAGCAGGGCGGTCATCTTCGGCGGGATGCCGACTGCGGGACCGCCGCATTTGCTTGCGGACTGGAGTGAGTTCGAGGAGTACATGGACACGCTGCTCCGCGCCGGGACCATCCGGAGCATCAAGGAAGTGTGGTGGGACGTCCGTCCGCACCCTGACTTCGGCACAGTGGAGATCCGCATGTTCGACGGTGTCCCCACACTGCAGGAGGTCGGGATGGTCGGGGCCCTGTCCCAGTGCCTGGTGCAGTTGTTCGACAGCCAGCTCGACCGTGGCTACACGCTGCCCCGGTGGCCATCCTGGATTGTCCGCGACAACAGATGGCGGGCGACCAGGTACGGGCTGGATGCCAGCGTGATCACTGATACCTCAGGATCCACGGCGCCGCTCCGTGACGAGTTGCGTACGCTGGTGGCGGAACTCCGGCCGGTCGCGGACCGGCTCGGCTGCGCGGCCGAGCTGGAGATGACGTCGAAGGTACTGGACCACGGCGCCTCCGGCCAGCGTCAGCGTGCAGTGGTGGCGGCCGGGGGCGGCCTGACAGACGTGGTCGACGCGCTGGTGACCGAGTTCGCGGAGGATCGTTTCGTCGGCCCTGGGGAGGCTCTGCATGCCGGACCGTGACATCCCGGGGGAGCTCGACGAGTTCCTTGCCGCGCACGAGGCCGAGCTCATCGAGTTCCGCCGGGACCTGCACGCGCACCCGGAGCTCGGTTATCACGAGCACCGGACCACGCGGCGGGTAGCGCTCCGGCTGGCCGCGGCCGGCCTGCGCCCGGTCATCCTGCCCAAGGGGACCGGCATGCTGGTGGACATCGGCAGCCAGGCGGACGGCGGCCCGCTGGTGGCCCTGCGCGCCGACCTCGACGCGCTTCCGGTGTCCGACGAGAAGCAAGTGCCCTACCGGTCGACCGTGCCGAACGTATGCCACGCCTGCGGGCATGACGTGCACACGACCGTCGCCCTGGGTGCGGGGCTGTTCCTGGCCCGGCAGGCGGCGGCCGGGAGGCTGCATGGCCGGGTCCGGATGATCTTCCAGCCTGCCGAGGAGGTGCCCGGGGGCGCCCTCGACGTGCTGGCGGCGGGCGGCATTGCCTCGGCCGACCGGATTTTCGCGCTGCACTGCGATCCGCGGCTGGATGTAGGGAAAGTGGGCACCAGGAGCGGGCCGATCACGGCCGCCTGCGACAAGATCACCGTCCGGGTCACCGGGCCTGGCGGTCACACCGCGCGGCCGCACCTCACGGCGGACCTGGTGTACGCGCTCGGCAAGATCGTGACCGAACTGCCCGCCGCGCTGTCCCGCCGGGTGGATCCACGATCCAGCCTGAGCCTGGTGTGGGGCCGGGTAAGCGCGGGCACGGCCGCCAACGCCATCCCGGATGACGGGATAGCCGAGGGGACCGTGCGCTGCCTCGACGATGAGGCCTGGCATGAGGCGCCTGAGCTGCTCAAGGCCCTGATCGAGTCGGTGGCCAGCGCGTACGGAGTCATCGCGGACCTCGACTACCAGCGGAACGTGCCGCCCACGGTCAACGAGCCGACCAGCACGGCCATGCTCGCCGCCGCTGCGAAGCAGGTCCTCGGCGCGGACGCGGTCGTGTCCACCCCGCAGAGCATGGGCGGCGAGGACTTCGCCTGGTACCTGGAATCGATCCCTGGCTCGCTGGCCCGGCTCGGCACCCGCCGCCCCGGATCAGCCGAGGATTTCGACATCCACCAGCCCCTGTTCGACGTTGACGAGCGTGCCATCGGGATCGGGGTGCGGGTGATGGCGGCAGTTGCCCTCACCGCCACCAGGGGCGGCGGTACTGCCCCTCAGCCACTCCAGGACAGCGCCCGCGCCTAGCTGATCGCCCCCTCAACATCTAACGGCACCGGAGTGGCACCGCTTCGTTGGAACGACACCAGTGCCACACAGCTGTCGTTCGGACGTGAGGACGGGCGAGGCGTCGGCGGCCGGTAATTGGCTTGCTGCCGCCCGGCCGCCCGGCATACCGTCCGGCCATGCCGCGCGTGCCCTGGCCGGACCTGCCCGCCGCCGTCCGGAGCTGGGCGGAGGGCTCGCTCGGGTCGCCGGTGGCCGTGGCGGCCAGCCAGCCGGGTGGTTTCTCACCCGGAGCGGCCTGCCGCCTGCGGCTGGCGGACGGTCGCCGGGCCTTCCTCAAGGCCGTTTCCGCGTCGGCCAACCCGGAGTC
>ODAK010007757.1_pt1 | contig 10787 bp, 6 predicted proteins | sample 1539591 | NCBI WGS metagenome assembly ODAK01 (sample SAMEA3539303, study PRJEB22396) | soil metagenome | biome: tundra; feature: field; material: soil | place: USA | collected 2010-05 | depth 0.15 m | reverse complement strand
CCCGGCTCACCTCCCATGGTGACTCGAGACCCAACAGGTGGCGGTAGAGCTCGGTGTCGCGCATGGCCAAATCATGCCGCCAACCGCCCCGTCAGGGCACGCAGTTACCCACAGAGAACCCGGAAGCGCCACTTCTTGCATGTGGTGAGTGAAACTGCTACACCTGCCATGGGAACCGAAAAGGGAGGCACCGATGAGCGCAGGTCGGGTAGCCATCGTGACCGGCGGCACCCGAGGCATCGGTTGGGCCATCACCGAGTCTCTCGCCGGTCAGGGGATCCACGTCGCTGCTGGCTTCTCGGCCGATCACCGGGCGGCAGCTGTCGCCAAAGAGAAGGCCGAGTCTGCTGGCTGGTCGGTCTCGGTGCATCAGGGCAACGTCGGGATACCGGAGGAATGTATACGCGTAGTCAACGAAGTGATTGGCTCCTACGGGCACGTCGACTACTTGGTTAACAACGCCGGGATTACCGTTGACCGTTCGGTCCGCAAGATGACCGTCGAAGAGTGGCACGCGGTTCTCCGAATCAATCTGTCCGGCGCCTTCTACATGATTAAGGCGGTGCTCGGGGACATGGTGGACCGTGGGTCGGGTCGAATCGTCAACATCACCTCCCTGATCGGCGAGACGGGCAATATCGGACAGGCCAACTATTCGGCCGCCAAGGCCGGCCTCGTCGGGCTGACCAAGACCCTGGCCCTCGAACTGGCCCGCAAGGGAATCACGGTGAACTGTGTATCGCCGGGCTTCACCGAGACCGACATGACCGCCAACATCCCCGAGGAGATCCTGGCCAGCGTGGTCGCGCTCATTCCCCTGCAACGCCTGGCTACTACCGCAGAGGTCGCCCATGCCGTCGCGTTCCTATTGGACGATCGATCGGGCTACATGACCGGCGTGGTGTTGCCGGTAAACGGGGGGATGGACATGTGAACTCGCACACCCGACTCGCAGTGAACCGACATGGACGCCTGGTCCTCCCGTCCTCGTACTTTCTCGATCTCGATTTTTCGCTATTTGATTCGCTCGAGCAGTTTTCGCAGGTGGTGGCCCGGGACTTCGAAGAAAAGGCACCCACGGCCACCGATATTGTCGAGCGCGTCGCATCGGGACGCTACAAAGACCGGTTCAGTCTTCTGCGCGACCTCGGGCTCCATCTCTTCTGGGTGAACCGGTACTCGCTCACCATGTACGAGAAAATTCCCACCCGTTGGAGAGATGTGCCGCGAAGGCGGGACGATGTGTTCCTGCCGGTGGTGACCCCATGGAAGGACAGCGAGGAGAAGATCGCCACCATCGCCGCCGCCTACAGCTCGCTTCCCTCGAAATGGGATCCGCTCGGCGAAGATTCGATTTTCGAATCCTTCATCGATGTCATGCGGCACAAACTGCATCTGGCAAACGAGCTTCTGCCCATCAAACCGACGGTGGCCGAGGCTCTTCAACGGCCTTCGAGCCTGACGTTCGCCATCTCGGGTCACGATCCCGACTACCCGGTCTTCTCCGACGAGGAGATCCTCGACTACCAGCAGTGCCAACCTGAGCTTGAGTCGCTCGGCCGCTGCGCCATGGTGCTCCACAACCAGTACCCCTGGGACTGGGCGGCCACACGGCTCGAAGAGGTGGGCAATCTCTCTGATGACGATTTCGTGGTGCTGTTCCATCCACGCGGACATGCGATCACTGACTTCATCCGGCGAGCCAAGCGCCCGCGGTCGCGTTCAGCCCCTACTAGACCAGCGGTGATTGCCCAACCACCAGTTCGCCCCTATTCGGCCATTGATGTGCGGAATGACTTCGAGGTGATGCCCCTGATAGAGGCGCTGGCCGCGGTCAAGGGCGAGTTCGCTTTCACCAACGATGATGTGATCCGTAATGCGGCGTTTAACTGGTCACCAATGAGCGCCGACGAGATATTCGAGAAGACTGGCATACGGCAGCGCTTGTACACGCACCGACGGCTTGAGCACATCGCTCTCCAGGCGGCCGAGGCGGCGCTCGCGAAGTCGGGTCGGACGCCCGACCAGATTGGTGCGGTGGTGTGTTGTTCATGCACCAACGATCGGCTCATTCCCTCGATGGCGACCTGGATATCGGGAGAACTCGGGATCTTTCAGACCCAGGCCTCATTCGACATCGTGGCCGCCTGCGCTGGCTTTTTGTACGGCTTGGCCGAAACGGTACGCCTTCTACAAGAGGTGCGGCGCCCGGTACTTTTGATCTGCGCAGAGAAATTCTCGGACAAGATCGGCAGCATCCGGACGTCTCGGATGATCTTCGGAGACGGCGCCGCCGCCTTGGTTATCGTGCCCGCGCCCGACGGACGGGCATCGGATATTGAGGTGATCCAGACGTACGCCAGCGGACCAGTGACCGAGGTCAACTCGATCATCTGGCCCAATCCATCCTTTGACAACAACATCACGGTGTACGGACCTGAGGTGAAGGCACTGGTCAGCCGGTACCTCGCTCAGATGATGGACGAAGTGCGTGCTCTACCTGGGCCATCAGGCGAGACCTCCCTTCTTTCGGCCATCGAACTCATCGTCCCCCATCAGGCCAACAAGACCATGGTCGTATCGCTGGCCGAGGCCGCCGGCATAGCAGCCGATCGGCTGTACTTCAATATTGAGCAGGTAGGCAACGTATCGGCGGCGAGCATCCCCTTGGCCATCTTTGACGCCGTCATCGAGGGGGTCATCGATCGCCCGAAGTTGATCTTCGCTCCTGGGTTCGGCGCTGGCGCGGTGGCCGGGTATTCCGTCCTCCGCGTCGATCCTTCGATCGTGGTTTCCGCGGCCACGGAGCTCGATGTCCATGACTTCTACGAACAGGGACGGGTCACCTCCTCGGAGGATGTGTACGCCGCATTCGGCACCTAGCTCCATGACGATCGGCACGGGAGACTTCGCGCAAGAGTCGATCAATCGGGCCGCGGAGGAGGGCTTTACGCGGGTGGCCATCGTCAACCGCGGCGAGGCGGCGATGCGCTTCATCCGGGCGGCCCGCGAATTCCCGGACCAGGGCGCCCAACGCGTGAGGTCCATTGCGCTACACACCGGGCCTGAACGACGAGCCATGTTCGTACGCGAGGCGGACGAGGCCGTGCAGATCACCAGCGCAAAAATGATCCCGTACCTCGACTACGAGGAGCTCGAGCGTGCCCTTTGCAGCGTCCGGGCAGAAGCGGCATGGGTGGGGTGGGGGTTCGTCGCCGAGCAGCCTGCCTTTGCCGAGGTTTGCCAACGCATCGGCATTGTCTTCATAGGGCCTCCTCCCGAAGTGATGCGGCGATTGGGCGACAAAATCGGGGCGAAGCTGCTGGCCGAGGAAGCCGGGGTGCCCGTAGCCGCGTGGAGCAGGGGTCCAGTGGAGACCCTGAAGAGCGCACAATCTTGGGCTCGGACCATCGGCTACCCGTTGATGGTAAAGGCCGCGGCGGGGGGCGGCGGGCGCGGAATTCGGCTCGTGCACGACGAGGACATGTTGAACGTAGCCTTCGATCGGGCGCGCCACGAGTCCCAGAACGCATTTGGAGATCCGACGGTCTTCCTCGAGCGCCTTGTCACCGGCGCCCACCATGTCGAGGTTCAGATTATCGCCGACAACTACGGGGAGGTATGGGCGCCCGGCGTGCGTGACTGCACGGTCCAGCGTCGCAACCAGAAGATCATGGAAGAGTCCTCGTCGATAGCGCTCGACGAGGAACAGGAACAGCGGGCAGTAGAGATGGCTTTGCGGTTGGCCAAAATGGCCGGGTACCGCAACGCCGGCACCGTCGAGTTCCTGTACGAGCAGAAAGAGCGGCGGCTTTCTTTCCTCGAGGTGAACGCCCGGCTACAGGTAGAACACCCCACGACCGAGATGACCACCGGTCTCGACCTGGTGAAGCTCCAGATTCACCTCGCCCGTGGTGGCCACCTCCGGGACAACCAGCCTTCGGTCCGTGGGCACGCCATCGAGGTTCGCCTTAATGCAGAGGATCCCCAGCAGGGCTTTGCACCCGCCCCCGGCTCGGTCGAGTACCTGCGATGGCCTTCGGGCCCCGGCGTGCGTGTCGACACCGGGCTCGCTCAAGGCGACGTGGTCGCACCTGAGTACGACTCGATGATCGCCAAGGTCCTGGCCTGGGGCCAGGATCGAAGCGAAGCGATTGCACGCCTTCGACGGGCTCTTTCCGAAACGACCGTGCTGATCTCGGGCGGCACGACCAACAAGGCCTTTCTCCTTGATTTGCTGAAACGGCCTGAGGTGATTGAGGGTGATATCGACACGGGCTGGCTCGACCGGGTCATGGCGTCGGGGGAATACGTTTTTCCACAGCAGAGCGACGTCGCTCTCGTGGCCAGGGCTATCGATGCTCATGATGCTCACGTCGCCACCGAGCGAGATCTCTTCTACGCCGCGGCGGCTCGGGGTCGGCCGCTCGCCACCCATGAGATAGGGCGCGTCTTGAACTTGCGGCTCTCTGGGGCGACCCACCGCATAACCGTGTTGCAGACAGGGCCGAATCAGTATCGCCTCTCAATTGAAGGGCAGTGGATCGAGGTCGAGTCCGATTCGATCGGTACCCATGAACGCAGACTGACGATAGGTGGCCAACGATTCCGCATCGTCTCTATCGTGCACCGGACCGAGTCGCTCGTAGAGGTGGACGGAATTCCGCATCGCATCTTCGAGGACGACGGCGGGTCGGTGCGGGCCCCGGCTCCGGGCGTCGTCGTTGACGTGATGGTGACGTCCGGTGACCTGGTCGAGGCCGGCGCGCCGGTTGCAGTGATCGAGTCGATGAAGATGGAAACGACGATCCGCGCGCCCGCCGCGGGGCGGGTTAGCGAGGTCCTCGTCGCGCCGAATACCCAGGTCGACACCGGGGCGCCTCTCGTCCAGCTCGAGCTGGCCCAACTGAACGAAGGCACTACCGTCGCGCCGACCGTCGACTTCGGTGCGCTTGCCGCGGCCGATAGAGACTCAGACATAGCAGCAGAGCCCTCGCACCGGGAACTCGAAGGGCTGAGGGCGCTCATGCTGGGCTTCGACTTTTCCACATCTCAGGTCCAGCGACTCGTCAGCAACCTCGAGAAGGACCGCTCGATGATTCCCGCTGACCTCGAGCACTCGCTCAGTGCCGAGCTGGAGATCCTCACGACGTTTGCCGACCTCTGCATGCTGAGCAGGAACCGGCGAATCGGGGGTGACGAAGGAGAGGAGGCACACAACCAGCGAGAGTTCTTCCATGCATATCTCCACACCCTCGACGTCGAGCGTGCCGGACTGCCCACGTCGTTCAAGGACAAGCTTCGGCGAGCCCTAGGACACTACGGGGTCCACGACCTTGACCTCACACCACAACTCGAGGAGAGCCTCTACTGGATGTACTTGGCACAGCGCCGGACGTCTCTCCAGCTACCCGCGGTCATCGCCATCCTTCGTCAACTGGATCGTCCCGACTACGTGCCTCTGGTTCTCCACGACCAGTTCCTCGACACCCTGGACCGGCTGATCGTGGCCACCCAGCTCCGCTACCCAGTGGTGGGCGACCTCGCCCGTAGCGTGCGGTTCCGGTATTTCGATCAGCCGCTCATCACGGCCAACCGGGAGCGTGTCACGAGCAATATGCGAAACACCTTGGCTGCGATGGCAGATCCGGAGCGCGAAAGTTCGCACGACGAGGGGATGCGGCTGCTAGTGGAATGTCCGGTGCCGTTGATCGAGCTCATGGTCGAGTTCGATCACGATGAGGACGCGACAAAACTTCATTTGCTGATCGAGGTTCTGACTCGCCGCTACTACCAGATAAGAGCGCTCGACGAGGTCAGCGCGTTTACGGGGGAAGGGCGCCGATTCGTGACAGGCAACTTCCGCGGGGAGCAGGGTGCGGTGAAGGTCGTCGCTTGCGCACTTACTGACCGGGAACTCGCCGACGCTGACTTCGCCCTCGGCTCCGTCGCGGCGGAGGCAGCGGGATCGTCAGCCGGCGTCGTCGACCTGTACGTGCGGTGGACCTCGTCGCCGGACGAGGGAATGGTGGACCTCATCACATCGAACGTCGCAGGGTTCGCCTGGCCCGCCTCAGTGTACCGCGTCACTGTTTCTACCACTGCCGGTGGGACGGGCATCCATCGTTTCACCTTCGTGCGCGGGGATAACGGGCTGTCGGAGAACCGCGTCCTGCGGAACCTGCACCCCATGATCGCCGAACGTTTGCAACTTTGGCGTCTGGCCCGGTTCGACCTCACCCGTTTGCCCTCGCCCGACCACGTCTATCTGTTCCGGTGCGTCGGTCGCGACCGACCGACCGATGAACGTCTTGTCGTTCTGGCCGAGGTACGGGACCTCGATCCGCTGTTCGACGCCTCGGGCTCCATCGCCGCACTTCCGGAATTGGAGCGTGTGCTGGCCAGCTGTCTCGATGCGATCCGGCGGGTCCAGGCCGAGCGACCACCGAACCGGCGGCTTTCGCTCAATCGGGTGCTCCTTTACGTCTGGCCCACCATCGACGTGCCGTTCGGCGAGCTGGTGTCGATGATCCGGACTCTGGCGCCAACTACCGAGGGCCTCGGACTCGAGGAGGTGTCACTCGAGGGTCGAGCGGCCAGTCCCGCCGATGGGCAGCTCCGTAATGTCGTGGTTCGAGTTTCCAGACCGCTGGGCGGCAAACTCGACATTGCCGTATCCGATCCGGCCACAGCCCCGATACAACCGCTGGATGCCTACGGCCAGAAGGTGGCCCAGGCCCGTCAGCGGGGCACCGTATACCCCTTCGAACTGATCCCCTTGCTCGTCCGTCATGACGATGGGCCGCTCGGAACGTTCGTCGAGCTGGACCTGGACGAAGAGGGCCGCCTGGTGCCCGTGGGCCGTGCCTACGGGCAAAATGCGGCAGCGTTGATCGTGGGCATAGTCTCCACCCCCACCGCGCGTTATCCAGCGGGCATGACTCGCATGGCGCTCTTCAGCGACCCCACCAAGGCGCTGGGGTCGGTGGCAGAACCGGAGTGCAGGCGGATCGTGGCGGCTCTCGATCGAGCCACAGAGATGCAGATTCCCGTCGAATGGTTCGCCGTGTCCTCTGGAGCCAAAATCTCCATGGAAAGCGGCACTGAGAATATGGATTGGGTCTCCCGGGCGCTCAGACGCATTGTGGAGTTCACCCAGGCCGGGGGCGAGGTCAACGTGGTCGTTGCGGGCATCAACGTCGGCGCCCAGCCCTACTGGAATGCTGAGGCCACCATGCTGATGCATACGCGGGGCATCTTGATCATGACGCCGGATAGCGCCATGGTCCTGACCGGCAAGCAGGCGCTCGAATACTCCGGAGGTGTCGCCGCCGACGATAATTTCGGGATCGGCGGCTACGACACCGTCATGGGGCCCAACGGACAAGCCCAGTACTGGGCGCCACACCTTGATGGCGCTATCGATACGCTGTTCGCCCACTACGAACATACTTACGTTGCCCCAGGTGAGCGCTTCCCCCGAGCCGCTCAAACGAGCGACCCCGATGACCGGGACGTGCGCCTGAGCGCCCAGGACATCGACGGTGTGGAATTCGGAACCGTGGGGGACATCTTCGCCGATGAAACCAATCCGGAGCGGAAGAAGCCTTTCGATATCCGTACGCTCATGCGGGCGGCAATCGATCAGGACCACCCTCCTCTCGAACGATGGGCCGAAATGGACGGAGCCGAGACCACCGTGGTCTTTGACGCCTTTATCGGTGGCCAGTCGGCCTGTGTCCTGGGGATCGAGTCCCGGCCGCTCGTCCGCCGCGGGCTGCTTCCTCCTGATGGGCCAAATCAGTGGTTCGCAAGCACGCTTTACCCCCGTTCATCGAAGAAGCTGGCGAGGGCCATCAATGCGGCCAGTGGGAATCGACCGTTGATCGTGCTGGCCAACCTGTCTGGCTTCGACGGCTCACCTGAGTCGTTACGAACCCTCCAGCTGGAATACGGCGCCGAGATCGGGCGCGCGATAGTCAACTTTGACGGGCCCATCGTCTTCTGTGTCGTCTCCCGCTATCACGGTGGCGCCTTCGTGGTTTTTTCGGCCACCCTTAACGACAGCATGGAGGTAGTGGCCATAGAGGGGTCCTATGCATCGGTCATCGGTGGGCCACCCGCCGCGGCGGTGGTCTTCACGGGTGAGGTAAATGCGCAGACCGCCGCCGATCCGAGGATCCGCCAACTCGAGCAGCGCATCATCGAGGCCGAGGAGACCGACGCTCCCCGACTACGGGTCGAACTTGAGCGGCTTCGGGCGTCCGTTCGGACGGAGAAACTCGGCGAGGTGGCGGAGCAATTCGAAAGGATCCACAGTATCGAACGGGCACGGGAGGTGGGTTCCATTCACCAGATAATCCCTGCCTGGGAGCTTCGGCCCTACTTGGTCGAGGCGGTCGGCCGGGGCATCAACCGGACGCTTTCTGGCCTGGCCGACCGCGATGCGGACGGTGTGTAGCCGAGGCTACCTTAGTAAAGGATCTTCGGGCACCAGAACCTCGCGACTCGGCGATCATCGACAACAGGGGCGACATGTTGCTCTACCAGGCGTATTAGAAGCAGAGGGATCTCACCGCCCCCGCTCGGGCGCTGGCCGGTCTGGCTACATGGACTTTGGGCGAGATGCCCGAGAGGTGGACCGATAACCAGTTGGCCCGCCGGATGGCCGCGGGATACGAAATGATCGGGCGGGCACGGTTGATCCACGAGCGGCCGCCGTTCGGCATCGACGAGGTGACGGTGGGCGGCGAGGTGACGTCAGTGCGGGAGGAGACCGCTCTGTCCACGCCCTTCGCCTCGCTCTTGCACTTCGCGAAGGATGTCACCGAGCCGCAGCCGGTCGTGCTTTTGGTGACCGCCTTGGCCGGGCACTTCTCGACCCTGCTGAGAGCCACGGTTCGTTCGCTGCTGGCCGATCATGACGTCTATGTAACCGACTGGCACAACGCACGGGACATCGGACTCGAGCACGGGGACTTCGGCCTCGCCGACTATATCGACGACGTTTTCCCGTTTTTGGACCCTTCAGGATCAACCGCACGGGACAGTTGGTGCAGATCCAGATCTCCTTTCATGAGAGCGGCCACCTGCCAGCGAACGTCCTGGCGAAGACACCTCAATTCGCTCGCATTCCTATGGGCCCGAGTACAACAATCGCGACGCTTCACTTGTCACATTTCGGCGCACCTGTGCGTATTGCGGCCCCACCATCTCGCTCGATCACCTCGGCCGCGCATTCGACGACATTCAAGATCGTCCTCCATAAGTGCAGCTCATAGGTGCGTCGGCAAATGCCTCGGCTCGCGGCGGTTTCTACCTTCCCGCAAGCCGAACCCCCTGAGGGAGGATCGTGCCGATGGCTGGCTCAGTCGACGCGCCTCAGAATCGCAATGGCGTCGTAGTCCTTGGTTGGGCCACGCACTCGCCAATGTTCGTCCACCTCGCTGGGTGATTGCACAGTGGTGACGATCTCATAGCGATCCTCGCCGCAGTGATGAACGCTTCTCCAGTTCCCGCTTCGGAGGTCGAGGTCGACGAAGGGTCCCCCGTCGGTGAAGTAAAGCATCACGATGGTGCTTTCCAGCCGAACGTATTCGAGGCTCCGAAATGCCGGACCCGTGTGGAGCCCAAAGCGCAATGTGCCCATCTCGTCGTAGTGTGCTCGTCCGCCGTCGGCAGCGTTCTGGCCAGACGGTGCCCCAGCGAAGGTGGCGCTCCCCTCGAATCGCCCATGGGTTCCGGCTCGGTGGTCCGTAAGAGACCGCTCAAGGGTCCATGTCCCCAGCAGGAAGCTGAGCGTGTCGACGACCCTCATGATCTCAGATTCTGTCGTACCAGGCGACGCTGACTGGTCGTCGAATCCAACCGGGGCCTTGGAGCCTCAGATTCGCCCTTGATAGGGTCAATCCGCGCTCTCGAATCAGCGTGCACGACTCAATTCCTATGCAGGAGGTTTAGGCGCCACATGTCAAGCACCATCGCCGTTCCGAGGCGAAAGCCCCTCGTGCTCGCCGATCTGCTCCCGGGAACGCTCGTACGCGATGTCTTGCTCGTGGTAGGCGCGGCCGGATTCGTCGGCGTGCTCGCACAGATCTCGATCCATCTCTCCTTCACGCCGGTTCCCATCACCGGCCAGACGCTCGGCGTGCTCCTCGCAGGCACCACGCTCGGGTGGAAACGCGGCACGGCCGCCATGGTCCTCTATGCACTGGCAGGCCTGATCGGCCTGCCGTGGTTCGCTGGCCATCAGAGCGGCTACGTCGGAGCGTCTTTCGGGTACATCGTGGCTTTCGTGTTTTGTGCCGCGCTGTGCGGTTTCCTCGCCGAGCGAGGTGCTGACCGTTCCGTCTTGAAGTCCGTACCGGCGATGGTGGCTGGCGAGATCGTGATGTACGGCATCGGGGTGATCTGGCTCGGCGTGGACCTTCACGTCGGACCGAGTAGGGCGATCGCTCTCGGCTTGACGCCATTCCTGGCCGGCGATGCCATCAAGGCAGGAATTGCTGCCATGCTCCTGCCGGGTGCGTGGAAGCTGGCCGACCGAAATTGAGGCGGGTTCCGAGCGGTTACCGCTGACTTCCCGTATGGGGAACGGCATCCGGCACGCCGGGAGCCGACACAGCCAGGCGCCAACCCATCCTCGTAAGGGGATCCGCTTGCGGGACGGCATGTGCGCGAGTCGGATCTCTCAAGGACGTATCAGTTGCCGTTCGGCTTGTGGGGTGATTCAGTGGCTCTCCTCAGCGGAACTGGCCACAGGCGATAACCGTCGATCTGTCCGTTCA
>ODAK010007754.1_pt1 | contig 10788 bp, 7 predicted proteins | sample 1539591 | NCBI WGS metagenome assembly ODAK01 (sample SAMEA3539303, study PRJEB22396) | soil metagenome | biome: tundra; feature: field; material: soil | place: USA | collected 2010-05 | depth 0.15 m | reverse complement strand
TGGATCCGCTGCTCGTGCTGTTTGGAGTCTTCGCCGGCGCCGAGCTCGCCGGCGTTCCGGGCGCGTTCCTCTCCGTACCGGTGCTGGCTTTCATCCGTATCATTTACCGGCGCATCCGGCAGCAGCGCCTGGCCGCGGGACAGGTCCACGCTGTGCCCGACGCACCCGCATGAGAGCCCTGGCCGGATTCGTCCTCCTGGCCTGCCACGCACTCGCGCACGTCATGAGCATGAGTTCCGGCGATCTGACCATCCGCGGAACGCTGGCGCACTACGAGTTCCGGCTGCCTCTGTACGAAATGCCGCATGTCGCGAGTCCCGCGCAGTCGCTTTTCGCGCATATCGTTTTCTCAAGCGGCGGGCGGCAGGCGCAACTGCTGAACAAGTCCTGCCGCGAGGATGCCGCGCACGGCTCCTACGTATGTGCGGCGGATTACGAATTCGCCGCTCCGGTGGATAGCCTGGATGTCGAATGCACATTCCACGCGGTCACCGTGCCGAACCATGTTCACCTGCTGCGCGTCGAAAACGGCGGCAAACACGATCAGGCTTTGTTCGATATCTCGTTTCCCCGCGCGACGCTCCGCTTCCGCCCTCCCACCGCCCTGGAAACCGCCGTGACCGAGGCCGGCGGCGGCATCCTGCGAGCCTTAGGCGGCGCCGCGCAGATTCTGTTTCTCGCGAGCCTGGTGCTGGCCGCGCGCAGCCGCCGCGAGTTGATCCTGCTGACTGCCATGTTTCTGGCCGGCCAGATAGCCGCCGCGATCGCCGTTCCGCTGACGGCATGGCAGCCGCCCGCGCGTTTTGTGGAAGCCGCCGCCGGCCTGACCATCGCTTACCTCGCGGTGGAGATTCTGGTTTTGCCGAAGGCTGGTATGCGCTGGTTGATTGTGGCGGCCTTAGGCGCCTTTCACGGCCTTTACTTCGAGCTGTTTCTGCGCACCACCGGTTACCGCGCCTCGTACGTGCTCGCCGGCGCGGTGCTCGCGGAGATCGCGCTGATCGCCATCCTCGCGCTGCTATTCTCCTATCTGGGAAAACTCCTGGCGGCTTTGAAACCTGTGCCTGTCTGCGCTTCCGTCTTACTGGTAACCGGCATGGCCTGGTTCTTCTTACGCCTGCGGAGCTAAGGTAGTGTGTCAGTTTGCTTGTGGGGCAGGCCCTCGGCCTGCGACTCGGCCTGCGGCGGCCTCCCAGGCCGCCCCTCTCGACGCCAGTTTGCGGTTTACAGCGATGTGGTACAAGACGGTAGGTCAGGCGTTAGAGGGCCAAGTGACGGCTCTGCCGTGCGTCGCCGGAGGAGCTACCGGTCGAGGATGATCAAGTGCCTGGGAACCGGGCAGTTCAGCAACGGATGGCATTGCGCCGAAGCACCTCATAGCAACCTCATTTGGATAATTGCATGAACGGAGTATGACCACATTGGCGCCAGAGACCGGCGCAACAGCTCCTTCGAAATCGCGAGAATCCTGAGATCGCCTGCGCCAGCAAGCCCGTTTCGAAGAGCACTTTCGGAGTCGGGGAAAAGATCGCGCAACAATCGACCAGCCTCGGCGAAAGGCTTTCGTCGGAGAGGACTTCATCCTCCGGAGACCTTGCACGTTGCCGCCAATTCGGCGGCATAAGCGTATACGGCCAGGAAGTCCTGAGGTTCCAGTTGGGGAAAATCGGCCAGGATTTGCGGCTGGGATGCCCCGCTTGAAAGACACTCCGGAATCTCTGGAACCGTGATGCGCAGGCCGCGAATGCACGGCTTGCCGAACCGCACCTCAGGATCGGTCGTGATCCGTTCCAGGAGTGAAACGTGGACTGCCGGCATCCATGCCCCCTTGCAGCTATCGTGTAGCGGTACTGACCCCGTCGATCGACAAACGAGACGCGCGTTAGGCAGCCAAGCGACGTGCGGGGACTTCACGGGAGCGATCGTCAAAGGGGCCGGTACGCTCCTCAGTAACGACTGGGAGATCACGTGAGCCCCTACGCACGCTGGACGAAGAGGGAGGCATTATCTTCGAAATCTTCGAAGACAGCGTGCCCACCACCAAAAGTGGGTCAACCAGGTCTTTGCCGCCCCGGCGACGGTACCCGTCACCCCCGACACCCGTTAGCAACCGGCCCCCTCTGATCTTTGACAACCGGACCCCAAGGCACGACGGATACGCGATCGCTGTCTCTGCGCCAGCCTGCAAGCACAACCCCGCTCCCAGCCCCCCGACCCCTGACCCCGGCGCGCAAAGCGCGCACTGCCGCCCATCACCCAACAAGTCCTGTAGCTCCAACGACTTGGGCTTTGATCGTTCAGAAATCACAGCCGCCAGCCGGGGTACCCTTTGGGTCCCACCAAGCCACGGCGCAGGTAGCCCCCGCAACTTCCCAGCTCCTTACCGGCATTTCCGTCTACGCCAGGCCATCCTCGCGCTGCTATTCTCCTACCTGGGAAATCTGGGAAAAGTCATGGCGGCCTTGAAACCCGTACCTGTCTGCGCTTCCGTCTTACTCGTAACCGGCATGGCCTGGTTCTTCCTGCGCCTGCGGAACTAACGACAGCCAAGGGGATCCACCCCTTGAAAACCCCGGGCAGAACCCTGGTGACAATGTTAGATCAGCCCGGCTGCGGCCCCAAAATCTGAGAGATGGATTCTCAGACTTGCGCGGCTACGAACCTGGTTGGCGGGCAGTCGTAGCTTCTGAAGCAGTGCCTGGAATCGCGCTTCCGCACGCAGAGGATCCCACACCGCATCAACGCCGGCATAGATCAGATCGGGCGCCCGTGCAACGTACGCCTTCTCCAGCCAGTCCATGGCCCGTTCGCGGTCATCCAGGCCGCAATAGACCTCCGCCAGACTCTCCGGAGGAACGAATTCGCGCCGCGAGCGGGCCAGAAGTTGCTCCAGTACGGCTTGTGCTCTGTCGCGTTGACCGGCAACGGCATATGCATGGCCGAGATCCGCCAACGCTACAGAGCTGCCATGTTCCGCATCCGCGGCTTTCCGGAACGTAGCGATCGCGTCGGTCAGCATCCCCTTCCGCTCGTAAGCTTTCCCAAGAAAGACGAGAACGCCGGTGAGGCTGGGGGCCTCCTGGAGGAGCCGCGGGCTCTGGCTGATGACGTCATCGTACCTGCGCGACGAAAGGAAATGCCATACCATATGCGCCCGGCGCAAGGGGTCGAGAGGGTCGATTTCCAGAGCGGTCTTGCTGTGAGCGAGAGAAGCTTCAAACTGCCCCATGGCGATGAAATAGTGCGACAGCCAGTCGTGGGCGCTGGCATCACTGGCATTCAGTTCGACAGCCCGATCGAGCTCGCGCTTTGCGCCGGCCCAGTCCCAGCTATGGAAAAGATAGGTGTATCCGAGGGAGGCGTGAGCTTCCCCGAGATTCGGATCGATCTCGAGCGCTCGCACCGCGGCGCCGGTAGCCTTGGAGAAGAGTTCTTCCTGGTTGGGAACGCGCTCTTCCGCGGACAGCGTGTTGTAGCAGTCGGCCAAACCGGCCCAGGCCGCCGCCGCGTTGGGGTCAATCCCGATGGCCCGTTCGAAATAACCGATGGCAGTGAGGGTATCGGGCACGTTTCTTCGATTCCAGAAGAAGCGTCCCTGCAGATAGTCCTCATACGCGGCGGGGTTGATCGCCGTCCGGCGTAAACCGGCGACAGGTGAAACATGCGCCCGAATCTCCCGGGCAATCGCGGCGGCGATGTCCCGCTGCACGGCGAGAATATCCCCCAGATCCCGCTCGAAACTCTCGGCCCAAAGGTGCCGGTCCTCACGCGCCAGCAGCAACTGAGCGGTAATCCGCACTCTTTGGTTCGAGCGTGCCACAGAACCTTCCACCACGGCGTCGACGCCGAGAGCGCCCGCGATGGCCGGAAGCGGCTGGCGCTTGCCTTTGTAGGGCATCACGGAGGTACGCGAAATCACGCGGACGCCGTTCAGTGTGGCGAGGTCGGTGATGAGCTCATCCGTGATTCCGTCGGCGAAGTACTCCTGGGTGGGGTCGTTCGAGAGGTTTTCAAACGGTAGGACGGCGACCGAGCGGATTTGCGGACCTGGCGATGCCGCAGTGAGGCGATCCCGCCAATGTCCCGGGTTCCAGAGCAGGGCCGCTGCAACAGCGATGACGGCAGCGGCCCCGAGCAGGGCGAGCTTGCCGGCGAAGGTCCGCGTCCGGGAGGCGGGGCCGGCCGGTGGCTCGCGGATGACGCCTGCCGTGTGACCATCCATTGCGGGCAGGGCGTCCGTGAGGTCGAGTTGCTGAACCGGAGCGATGAAGCGGTAGCCGTGCCTGGGGAGCGTTTCGACGAAGCGGGGGTTCTCGGCGGAGTCGCCCAGAGCGTCACGGACGCGATTGATGGCGCGATTGAGGCCGCGGTCGAAGTCCACGACCGTGTCGTCCGGCCAGACCCTCTGCTTCAACTCTTCCCGCGTCAAGACCTCGCCAGGCCGTTCCAGGAGCGCGACCAGTAGTTGGAACGGTTGCTCCTGAAGCTTGACTTTGCGGCCCTGTCTGAAGAGTTCGCGGGAGCCGGCGTCGACCTCGAAGGTAGCGAAACGGAGCCTGTGAGGTCTGCCGTCGGCGACGCTCATAACCGGGAGTCCTCTATGAGCACTATAACACCCGCTGCCGATGGCGGCAGAGAGCCTCGTTCCGGCGCTCGAGACCCGGAGACATAACGCCGTAAGTCCTTGATCCCGCGCGCATTAGTCGGGGACAAACATTCAAGCGGCGCGCAGCCTGGCGGCCATCGACATAAACTCGGGGGTCGCGTATGTTTCCTTTAGATCACGGTCGGCGTTGCTGGTAGGGACGCCGGATCGTGAAAGGATGGAATGAAATGAGGAAACAAACGATGAATCGAACTAAGGTACTGCTTGCCGCTACGATGCTTTGCGGATGCGCTTCATTACAGGCACAGGCCGCTCCCGGATGCTCGTTGGCAAGTCTCTCTGGAAACTACGGTTTCACGCTTACGGGACAGATTTTGGCCGGCCCCACCGCCGGACCGGTGGCGGGTGTCGCGTTGACGACCTATGGCGGCAACGGCGGGCTGACCCAAGTGGACCACGTAGTGCACAACGGTCAAGTCCCTACGGAAGAGTGGCGTTCCGCGACGGGAACCTACACGCTGAACTCTAACTGTACCGGGACCATGCAACTGATCTTTAGCGACGGATCGCCGAACTTGAACCTGCACATCGTGGTCGACCAGTTGCTCGGTCAGATCCGCACGGTGGTCGATGGAGACGTGGCGATCACGAGCATCGGCTCGCGGCAAGTGATGCCGTGGAGCCTCTGATTCCCGTTTGCCTGGACGGGTAGGCAAAACTCCGGTCCGGCAAGATTGGGTAGCGGTGCGGCTCCGGACCTGGCGTGGTCGAATCGGCTCCGCCTGCCGCAGCCGTACTCTGCCGGGTAACCGGGGGTTGAGAAGCCGTAGCGGTCGATGTGCAAGCCATCTCCGTTAGGGCCTGTCATGAAATAACTGTGCCAATTTGGAGCTGGACCGGATCGAAGTGGGGCAGGCAATCCTGCCTGCGGGCGCGCTTTCCAGCGCGCCCAAGCCGGCTGCAGCCAAGATTGGCTGCCCCACAAGAATGGCACAGTTATTTCATGATAGGCCCTAGCACTAAACAGAACGCCATAAGTGATTGCGCATCCGCTCCCTGACGGGGCGCCCGCTGGGCCCGGCTCCAAACGGGTGTGGTACGGAGAGCCGCGCGTAAGCACGCGGTTGTGTTTATTTCGCCAGCAATCCTGCCCCGCAGCCAGACTCACCCACTACCGGCGCAACTCCTTGCCCTGGTCGGCGTTTATGCATGTATACAGTGATGTCTAATAAATTACCCCCGGCCGCATTAATCGGCTTGAGCATTTGCCTCCTTACCGGCATTTCCCTTTACGCCAGGAAGCATGCCGAAGCATCCGCCCAATCCGCCGCTCTATTTCGCGAGCCCATCTCGAAGGATCAAAAAGCCGAGCACGCCATCAACCGCCTCACCTTCGGCCCGCGGCCCAGTGATATCCAGCACATTCAGGCGGTGGGGATCAAGAAGTGGATCGACCTGCAGCTCCACCCTGAGCGCATTCCTGAGAACCCCGTCCTTGAAAGCAAGCTGCGCCCGCTCGATACGCTCAATATGAGCACGGCGAAGATGCTCCAAAGCTATCCTTCGCCCCAACTTGTCAAGGCCATGGTGGCCGGCAAGCTCCCGTTTCCCGACGATCCCGACAAGCGCATGATGGTCGACCGCCTCGCAGCCCGCTTGCAAGCGAAAACGGACCAGGATAGCGGGCAGCCGCGCGCGCCCGAACTGGCCGCGCTTCTGGCGCCGGAGCAACTCCATGCCCTGCGCTCCGGCACAGCGCAACAGAAGCTCGATCTGTTCAGCTCGCTCCCGCAAGACCGTCAGGACCAGGTGCTGGAGGGCATGGGACAGGGCATGCGCATGCAACTCTTCGCCGCCGCTCCGTCAGACTTGCGCCGCCGCATCCAAAGCGCCAATGGGCCCCAGGCCATGGTGGCGCAAGACCTCATGGGGGCCAAACTCTTTCGCGCCGTCTACAGCAACCGCCAGTTGGAAGAAGTGCTCGTGGATTTCTGGTATAACCACTTCAACGTCTTCTTGGAAAAAGGCGCCGACCGTTATCTGGTCACGGCCTATGAACGCGACGCCATTCGCCCGCACGTCCTCGGCAAGTTCGAGGATCTGTTGCGCGCTACCGCGCAGAGTCCCGCCATGCTGTTCTATCTCGATAACTGGGAGTCGATGGCTGCACAATCGGTCGCGCAACCGCCCGCCAGCCGGCGGCGCCAGCGCGGGCTGAATGAGAACTATGGACGCGAACTGCTGGAATTGCATACGCTGGGCGTGGACGGCGGCTATACCCAAAAGGACGTCACCGAAGCAGCGCGCTGCTTTACCGGGTGGACCATACGCCAGCCGCAGCGCGTGGCCGAATTCGAGTTCAATCCCCGGATGCACGACGATGGCGAAAAGACCGTGCTGGGCGTTCGGATCCCGGCCGGCGGCGGCATCGACGACGGGTTCCAGGTGCTGCACCTGCTGGCGCATCATCCTTCCACCGCGCGCTTCATTTCGCGCAAGCTGGCCATGCGCTTCGTGGCCGACGATCCGCCCCAAACGTTGGTGAACCGCATGGCCGCCACGTTTCTGAAGAAGGATGGCGACCTGCGCGCGGTGCTGAAAACCATGTTCGATTCGCCGGAGTTCTGGTCGCGCGGCGCCTACCGCGCCAAGATGAAGTCGCCGCTCGAAATGGTGGCCAGCTCCCTGCGCGCGGTCGACGCCCAAGTGGATTTCGCTTTCGGCCTGAACAACCAGTTGAACCAGCTCGGCGAGCCGCTCTACCGCAAAGCCGAACCGACAGGTTACTCGAACTCCGGCCAGGAGTGGTTGAACTCGGCCGGTCTGCTGGCGCGCATGAACTTCAGCGTCGCGCTGGTAAACAACAAGGTGCCCGGAGTCAAAGTGGATAGTGCCCGGTCTTCGGAGGGCGTCACTCTTGGCTCCCCGGACTTCCAGAAGAAATGACCCGGGTAACATATGACCACCCGCAGATTTTTCCTTCGTAACTCGGCGCTGGCGATGGTGGGGGCCGGCGCGGCTCCACTGTGGCTCGAGCGCGCGCTGTACGCCGCCGACGCTCCCTCGCCGCGCAAGAAAATCCTGGTCGCCATCTTCCAGCGCGGCGCCGCCGACGGTCTCAACATCGTGGTGCCGCACGCGGAAAAGCGATACTACGAAATGCGGCCCACCATCGCCGTGCCGCGGCCTTTGGAAGCATCGGCGCGTAGCGAAGACGCCGCTATAGACCTGGATGGCTTTTTCGGCCTGCACCCGGCGCTGGCTCCGCTCAAGCCGATCTGGGATGACGGGCACCTGGCGATCGTGCACGCCGCCGGATCTCCCGATCCGACCCGCTCGCACTTCGATGCGCAGGACTTCATGGAATCGGCCACCCCCGGGCTGAAAGCCACCGCCGACGGATGGATGAACCGGGCCCTGCCGCGTGCGGCGGCGACCGTCTCTCCGGTGCGCGCCGTGGCCATGGGTCCCGTTTTACCGCGCGCCATGCGCGGCGCCAACCCCGCGGTCGCCGTACAGAACCTGAACGATTTCCAGGTCCGCAACGCGGAGGCGTCCGGCGCCTTCCAGGCGCTCTATGCCGATAGCCGGGACGCGCTGCTGCACGCCGCCGGCCGCGAAACATTCGAAGCGGTGTCGCTGCTCCAGTCCATTCAGAAGCGGCACTACGAACCGGCCGCCGGCGCCAATTATCCCAAAGGCCGCTTTGGCGACTGCCTGCGCCAGATCGCGCAACTCATCAAGGCCGACGTGGGCGTGGAGATGGCCTTCGCCGACGTGGGCGGCTGGGATCATCACGTCAACGAGGTGGGCGCGCGCGCTTCGCAGGGCCAACTGGCCACGCGACTCGCCGACTTCGGCCAGGCGCTGGCCGCCTTCTGGCTGGACCTGGGCGACCGCAGGCAGGACGTCGCCTTGGTCACCATGTCGGAGTTCGGCCGCACCGCGCGCGAAAACGGCGACCGCGGCACCGATCACGGCCACGCGAACTGCATGTTCCTGATGGGCGGCGGCGTGCGCGGTGGCAAAGTGTACGGCAAGTGGCCCGGCCTCGAACCAGAGCAACTCTATGAGGCGCGGGACCTCGCTTTGACCACCGATTTCCGCGATGTATTGGGAGAGTTGGTCAGAGGCCAGATGGGGAATCGGGATTTGAGCAAGGTCTTCCCGGGGTATGCGCCCAGGGTGCGCGGGATTTTGCGGGACGCGTAACAGCGGGTCCTGGAGGACCCGCGCAGACCTGGAGGTCTGCCCCACCAAGAGGCCAAACTCCAGAGCTGGCTGAAAGCCAGTCCTATTTCGCTCTCAAATATCGCGTCACTTTCGGGTTCTCGCTGTTCCACTGGGGCGGGCCAGGGCTGTCCGCCAGCATGACGATCCCGAGCGCGATCATGCGGTCCACCTTGGCCATATTGCCGTAATCGATCTTCTGCCACACGTCGCCCGTTGCATGATAGTCGGGAAACTCGAACGCCACCGCGATGGTGTGCGCCGGGATGCCGTGCTCCGCAAACGTCTGGTTATCGCTGCGGTCGAAGAACTCGTCGCCGTTGGGAGTCTCATACACTTTGACGCCGGTCCGCTCGCCTGCCTGCTGCAGTGTGTGCGCCACGGTGGAGTACCGGAAGCCCGTCAGAGTGGCATTTGAAATCTCCGGACCGGCGCTCGAATCGGTGCGCCCCACCTGTTCCAGATTCAAGTCGGCCACGGTCTTGGCCAGCGGAAACAGCGGATGGCGCGCGTAGTAGTGCGATCCCAACCCGCCCTCCTCCTCGCCGAAGAACGTCACAAACACGATGCTCCGTTTGGGATGCACCCGCAAACGGGCCAGCGCCTGCGCAATCTCGATCACCGACACGGTTCCGCTGCCATCGTCATTCGCCCCGGGGAAGACCTCGCCGGCGCTGCTGCGGCCGAGGTGATCGTAGTGCGCCGTGAGCAGGATGTATTGATTGCGCAACGCAGAGTCCGACCCTCTGAGCAACCCAGCCACGTTGCGCACCGTCACGGGCGCCACGGTGGGCGCGGGCAGCTTGATCGAAACCGTAATCCCAGTCTCGCCGGCCTTCGCCTCTCTCAGAAGCTTCGCGGCTTCCGGGTCGCGCACGATCAGCCGCGGAACGCCGCCGAACAGGGTCCGCTCCTTGTCCGCATCGATCAAGCGAGGCGCCGCCCGCCCCCTATCGTCATCCGCCGCTTCCAGAAAGGCGGCAGGCTGCAGCGCTGCCGCCGCTTGGGTAATCGGACGCGCGCACTCTACGACCTTCCCCTTCACGCCGGCGAGTCGCAGGTCCGCCGCATTCGCGATCTTGTATACCGGCGCGCCGGAAAGCTCCAGCGGCTGCCGGCTCACCACTATGGTCTGGTCTGTCGAAACCGTCAGCGTCCGCGCGCCGCTTTGCATGCGCAGTTCGAAACCCTCGGCGGCCTGCGCGATGCGCAGCATTTTCGCGGTCTGAAAGTATCCGTCGTCGCCGGCTGGTTCGAGACCCGCCCGGCGGAACTGCGCCGCGATATAGAGCGCCGCGATGTCCAGTCCGCGCGAGGGCGTGTCGCGCCCTTCCAACAGATCCGCGGCGATGAAGAATAAGTTGCCACGCAGGGAATCGACGGAGATGGAGGCCAGCGCACGATACACTTCCGGAGTGGGCGAGAAGCTCTGTGGGGCCGCCGCCGGCGCCGCCACCAGCAAGAAAGCCAACGATCCGACAAAAAATGTTTTCACTTGTTTCTAAATTATAAGCTGTTAAATTCGCTGCGCGCGGCCTATTTTCATTGACTCGGCTCACAGCACCGCGTAAGCTCAACTACGTACGCTGGAGAATACGAATGAAAAACGTTTACATATTGACGATTGTGTTACTAGCATCGATGGGCGCGAGCGCGCAGGATACAACCACTAATAGTTACACTCAGACCAATCTGGTCTCGGACATTCCGGGAATGGGGACGTTCACGGACCCGCACCTGGTCAATCCCTGGGGTCTCTCCCGCAGCGCGGGCTCATACTGGTGGGCCTCCGACAACGGCAAAGGCGTTTCGACGCTGTATAACGGCGCCGGAGCGATTCAGTCTCTGGTGGTGACGATCCCGCCAGCCACCGGCACGGGAGCTGGTACTCCCACGGGCACCGTCGCTCTCGGCCCAGAATTCATATTTGTTACTCTGGACGGAACCATCTC
>ODAK010007752.1_pt1 | contig 10791 bp, 14 predicted proteins | sample 1539591 | NCBI WGS metagenome assembly ODAK01 (sample SAMEA3539303, study PRJEB22396) | soil metagenome | biome: tundra; feature: field; material: soil | place: USA | collected 2010-05 | depth 0.15 m | reverse complement strand
ATCAGGGCTTCGCCGAACGCCCCGTGGGAAACAATCAGGATTCCAATCATGGCATTTACTCTGGAATTACATAATTGACACTGACGTGCACTTTGAAAGCGCGGCCGTTCAGCGCCGACGGTATTTCGGTGAGCGGCAGGGCCAGTTCCACCAGCTGCATGGCATGCTCGTCCAGTATGCGTTGACCGCTGCTACCGGTCAGATGCTTGTGCGTCGCTTTACCATCGGCGCCGATGTCGATCTCGATCGTGGCAACCCCGGAAAGATTCTGCTCCAGCGCCTCGGTCGGGTAGCCCCGGAGTTTTTGTCCGGTTTGAAGCAGGCGCGCGCTGTAGAGCCGCAGCGCGGCATCGACCTCGGCCTGAGTGCGCGCCGGCTGGCCCGTTTGAGGCGAGCCGACCTGGGCCGTTGCTGTCCAGGCGGAGGCCGCCAATGCGGCGCAGGCCGCGGCCAGCCATCGCCTCACCTGGCGCACGCTTGCTCCAGCGCGTCGATGAATATCCCGGCGACGTTGCAGCCGGTCTGATCCCGGATTTCCTGAAAGCAGGTCGGGCTGGTGACGTTGACTTCGGTGAGGTAGTCGCCGATCACGTCCAGGCCCACCAGGAGCAGGCCGCGTCGCGCGAGTTCAGGACCGAGCGCGCCGGCGATCTCCAGGTCGCGCGCAGACAGCGGCTGCGCCACGCCCGTGCCGCCGGCCGCGAGATTGCCGCGCGACTCGCCCGGCTTGGGAATGCGCGCAAGACTGTAGGGCACGGGCTCGCCCGCGATCAGCAGGATGCGCTTGTCGCCGTCGCGTATTTCCGGAATATAGCGCTGCGCCATGATCGAGCGCGTGCCGTGCCAGGTGAGCGTCTCGACGATGACGTTGCGGTTGGGGTCGGCGTCGGTGACGCGAAACACCTGCGCCCCGCCCATGCCGTCCAGGGGCTTCACCACCACGTCGGCGTGGGCGTCGATGAAAGCGTGGATCTGCTTCTCCAGGCGCGTCACCAGGGTCGGTGCGGTGAAGCGGGGGAACTCCGCGATGGCGAGCTTCTCGCTGTGGTCGCGCAGGGCGCGCGGATCGTTGAACACGCGGGCGCCCTCGCGGCCCGCGAGCTCGAGCAGCCAGGTCGCGGTCACGTACTCCATGTCGAAAGGCGGGTCCTTTCGCATCAGCACGGCGTCGAAGTCCGAGAGCGGGTCTTCGCGCGGCAGATCGATACGGTACCAGCGCTCCTTGTCGCCCGTCAGCTCGAGGCGCCAGGACTCGCAGACGACGCGGCCGTGCTTCCACATCACGCCGTCCTGCATCAGCGTGTGCAGCTCATGGCCGCGGCCGGCCGCCTCGACCATCATCGCGTAGGTCGTGTCCTTGTACGTCTTGATGCCGTCAAGCGGATCGAGAATGATCGCAATTTTCATGATGCCGAACGCAACGCGCGCAACCGGTTAAGCCGAGAGTGTGATTCTAGCAGTGACTCGGGGCGGGTGCGGGCAGGCGCGGCGCGGGGAAACGAATTCCCGCCGGCAAAACGGAAAACAAAACGGGCGGAACAGCCGCTACTTGGCCAGGCCTGTTAGGTAATCGACCGCTGCGTTGACGTCGGCATCGGCGAGGGCGGTGTTGCCGCCCTTGGCGGGCATTGCGCCCTTGCCCTTGAGCGCACTGGCATAGAGTGCATTCGTGCCGGTTTTCAGCCGCGGCGCCCAGGCGGCCTTGTCGCCCGCCTTGGGCGCGCCGGCCACGCCGGTGCCGTGACAGACGACACAGGTCGTTTCGTAGATCTTCTTGCCGACGGCCTTATCGGCGGCGCCGGCGCCCGCAGCAGTTTTGTCAGGCGCGGGAGCGGCAGGTGCCGCCTTATCCTGCGCCGGAGCAGCGGCTGCCGTTTTCTCCGACGCGGGGGCCGCGGGTTCCTTGAACTTGGCCCCGGCCTGATTCACCATGTAGACCAGCGCGCGTTCCACTTCGAGGTCGCTCAAATCCGCTCCGCCGCCGCGCGGGGGCATCGCGCCCTTGCCCTCGAGCGCCGCATTCAGCAGCGTCTTCTGGCCTTGCGTGAGGCGCGCCGCCCAGTCGCCCTTGTCTCCTAATTTGGGCGCGCCGGCTGCGCCGCTCGCATGGCAGGCGCTGCATACCGACTTGTAAATGTCCTCGCCGCTTTTCGGCCCATGGGCCGCGCTGCCGCCGACATCGGTAATGGCCACGTCGCCCACCGGTATGAGGCGTTTGGCCACGGCCTCGTGCGCCATGGCCGGGCTGTCCATGTCGACGCTGCGCCTGTTGGCCACGAACTGCGACAGCATCACGATGATCACGATCGGCACCAGAAACGCGAGCGCAATCACGGTGATCAACTGCTTGGGCGTCTTGATCGGACTTTCGTGCCCGGCATCGTGCTCGTTCTGGCTCATCGACTTCCTTTGGCGCTAAGTGTCCATTGCAAATGAGGAGATCCGGGAGGAAATGGAAGGGTCTTTCCGCTTCCTCGGGCCCCCATGCCTCCCTAAGTCAGGGGCTGTTTCAGGCATTCTGAAACGGCTACTAAGCCGTTGCAAACGCGCGCATTATAGTCGCAAATGACCTCCGCTTGAAAGAACTGCCACATGGAGGGATGGGCCAAAAGCCGGTATACTTTGCCCGGCACGCGCCCGTAGCTCAGTTGGATAGAGTGTTGGTTTCCGAAACCAAAGGTCACAGGTTCGACTCCTGTCGGGCGCGCCAAATCCTTGAAGTACTTACACTGCGGCGCCTGCAATTGCTTCCGCAGAACGTAGCTCAATCGCAGGTACCTCACGCGCCACAACACGAAGCGGCGAGAACTGCTCGATGTATTGCGCCAGATGCTCGCTTGAAAGGTGAGCGTACCGGCGCCACGCATAGCCCTTGCATCGAGCGGACAGCTATCAGCAAGGCGACGCCTGCTGCTCCTGTCAAACGTCAAATCATCTCGATATTTCTTAATAGGCCAGTGGTGCCCATTATTGCCTTGGTCGAGGACTCGAAAAGGCGCCCCGACAATCGGCAAGTGTTTTCCCGAACTCCGAAACGACACCAGCACGGCCACGCAGACAGCGCCGCATCTTACGCGCCCTGAGCGCCTGCAGGAAATGCGATTCCATAGCGCAAGAGCAGCCACGTGACTTTGGACACGGCATGAAAGCGCCGGATGTTGGCGGCGGGGTCGGGGACCGGACGACCTTTCGACATCGACAAGGTGATGGACCTCGGACTATCGGCGTTTGGCTTGCAAGCCCAGTTTCCTCTGTCCTTGATCTCACACTGGGTGAAGCGGCCAGACGGCTCGGTGGTCGAGCCGATGATCCAAAACAATACTTCGCCGTGTGCTTTTAATGCGCGGAACCTGTAGCTCTCCGCCGCCGCCAGCTTGCCGGTACATCGGTCGCCGTTCCAGGTGCCCTGTTTGCACTCCACCGTATAGACAGTGCGCTCTCCCTCGAGCGACACGAAGTCGGTGGCCCATGCAAACACGCCGATCATTGCTGCAAGAAGGAGCAGGGGCGCGAAGTGCAACACCCGACTCACGGTCATTCCCGCCACATATCAATTTGCCAGATTCAAATCATCTTCCGCGCCGCGTCGAAATGCTGCGGACAATGAATTTGTCGAGCGCGAATAGCTCCGGCTGCGGGGATTGCCGCTGCAAGGTCCCCGCTCCTTGCGCGCGATTCGCGCCGAAGCAAAAAAGGGCGCCATCGGCGCCATTCTTGTTCGTGGCGCGGCGCATCAGGCTACGCCATGCTTCTTGAACCAGGCGAGCATGCGCTTCCAGCCGTCTTCGGCCGCTTCCTTGCGGTAGCTCGGGCGATAGTCCGCGTGGAAGGCGTGCGGCATTCCAGCGTAGACGTGAATAACTGATTCCTTGTCCTTGCCGAACGCAAGCAGCGCCGCGCGCATGCGTTCCACCATTTCCAGCGGGATGCCCTGGTCGGTGCCGCCGTACAGGCCCAGTACCGGCGCGTGCAACTGATCGGCCACGTCCAGCGGGGTCAACGGCATGGCCGGCGGTGCCGGGTTCAGTCCGCCGTACCAGGCTACGCCGGCCTTGATTTTCTTGCTGTGGGCGACGTACATCCAGACGGTGCGGCCGCCACGGCACATGCCGGTGATGCCGAGTTTCTTCGCGTTGGCCTTGGGCTGCTTTTCCACCCAGGCCACCAGCGCGTCGAGGTCGGCCAGCATCTGCGCATCCTCGAGGGTGTTGGCGGCCGCCAGGACTTCCTTGAACTCCGAAATCTTGGTCAAATCGCCCTTGCGGAAATACGGATCGAGGGTGATCGCATAGTAGCCCGCCTTGGCCAGGCGCCGGCAGATGTCCTTCTGGTACTCGTGCATGCCGAAAATCTCGGGGATGACGATCACTGCCGCGCGCCTGCCCGCCTTCTTCGGCGCGGCGAAATAGGCCGGCAGATCGCCGCCCTGCACGGGAATCCGGGCGGCGCCGACCTCGAGCCCGTCCTCGGATGTCTTGATGGCCGTCTGCGCCATTACGGGGCCAGCGCCCAGGGCGAAGCCAGTGGCGAGGCTGGAGGCGATGAAACCGCGTCGGGTGAACCTCACATCGGGATGCAGACTGTTCAAGTCCGGATTCCCCAAATCTGCTCTGGTACGCATATCTTCTCCTTAGGGTGGTAACGGGCGGGGGATGGATTATAGTTATAATTGACGTAGCTAACAAACCCCGCCGCCAGTTTATTCCGAAGGCCCATCCTGCCAATGAATGCCATCAGCCGCTACCCGGTACCCGAACTCAAAGACCTGCCTGCCGACATCCTCGAGCGCATCGTCGCGGTGCAGGACAAGGCCGGCTTCGTGCCCAATGTGTTCCTCACGCTCGCCCATCGACCGGACGAGTTTCGCGCCTTCTTCGCCTACCATGACGCGCTGATGGAAAAGGACAGCGGCCTTTCCAAGGCCGAGCGCGAGATGATCGTGGTCGCGACCTCCGGCGCCAACCAGTGCCAGTACTGCGTGGTGGCGCATGGCGCGATCCTGCGCATCCGCGCCAAGAACCCGCTCATCGCCGACCAGGTTTCGGTCAACTACCGCAAGGCCGACATCACGCCGAAGCAGCGCGCCATGCTCGACTTCGCGATGAAAATCGCGCTCGAGCCCTGGACCACGGGCGAGGCCGACTTCGAGACCTTGCGCGGCCACGGCTTTTCCGACGAGGACATCTGGGACATCGGCGCCGTCGCCGGGTTCTTCGCGCTGTCCAACCGCATGGCCAACCTGATCAACATGCGCCCGAACGACGAGTTCTACACCATGGGCCGCGAGCGGCGTTAGCCTATGCGGATTCTGCTCGTCTGGCTGATCAACGCGCTGTCGCTGCTGGCGGTGCCCTACGTGCTGCCTTCGGTCAGCGTCGACAGCTTCTACATCGCGCTGGTGACGGCACTGGTGCTGGGCCTGCTCAACACCCTGATCCGGCCGCTGCTGGTGCTCGTCACCCTGCCCATCACCATCCTCACCCTCGGACTGTTTACCCTGGTGATCAACGCGCTGCTGTTCTGGCTGGTGGCCTCGTTCGTGGAAGGGTTCCGCGTCGGCGGCTTCTGGTCCGCATTCTGGGGCGCCATCGTCTATAGTCTCATTTCCTCAGTGGCGAGCTGGCTGCTGATACCGCGGCGGACCCTGCCGCCGCCGCCGCCCGTCGACTATATCGATTCGACGTCGCGCCGGTTATAGCAGCGGAGCTGCCGCCGCCCCCTCTCACAGAAGCACGATGTCGAACTGCTCCTGGCTGTAGCTCGACTCGGCCTGCACCGACACCGGCTTGCCGATGAAGTCCTCGAGCATGGCGAGCGACTGCGACTCGTCTTCCAAAAACAGATCGATCACGACTTGCGCGGCGAGGATGCGGAACTCGCGCGCGCTGAACTGGCGCGACTCGCGCAGGATCTCGCGCAGGATTTCGTAGCACACGGTGCGCGCGGCCTTGACCTGGCCCCTGCCGCCGCAGGTGGGGCAGGACTCGCACAGCACGTGCGCCAGCGACTCGCGCGTGCGCTTGCGCGTCATCTCCACCAGGCCGAGCTGGGTGAAGCCGCTCAGCGTCATGCGCGTGCGGTCGCGCGCGAGCGCCTTGTTGAATTCGGCCAGCACCGCGGCGCGGTGCTCCTCGGTTTCCATGTCGATGAAGTCGACGATGATGATGCCGCCGAGGTTCCTCAGGCGCAGCTGGCGCGCGATCACCTGCGCCGCCTCCAGGTTGGTCTTGAAAATGGTGTCGTCGAAATTGCGCACGCCGACGAAGCCGCCGGTGTTGACGTCGATGGTGGTCATCGCCTCGGTCTGGTCGATGATCAGGTAGCCACCGGACTTGAGCTCGACCCGGCGCGCCAGCGCCTTCTCGATCTCCTCCTCGACGTTATACAGGTCGAACAGCGGCCGCTCGCCGGTGTAGTGTTCGAGTCGCTCGAGCACGTTCGGCGTGTAGTCGCGCGCGAACGCCTGCAGCTTGAGGAAATTCTCGCGCGAATCGATGAGGATGCGATCGGTGTTCTCGTTGACGAAATCGCGCAGCACGCGCTGCGCCAGCGACAGGTCCTGGTGCAGCAGCGCGGGCGCGGGCGAAGACAGCGTCTTCGCGCGCAGGTTCTGCCACAGCTTCTTCAGGTACTGGATGTCGTTCAGCAGCTCGGCGTCGGTGGCGGTCTCGGCCACGGTGCGGATGATGAAGCCGCCTTTTTCATCGGCCGGCAGCATCTGCTGCAGCTTGTCGCGCAGCAGCGCTCGCCCGCTTTCGTCCTCGATGCGCTGCGAGATGCCGATGTGCGGATCCTGCGGCAGGTACACCAGCATCCGGCCGGCGATGCTGACCTGGGTCGAGAGGCGCGCGCCCTTGGTGCCGATCGGGTCCTTGACCACCTGCACCAGCAGCGGCTGGCCCTCGGCGAGGATTTTTTCGATCGGCTTCTGCGGCGCCTTTCCGGGCTCGCCGTTGCCATGGCCGCCCGGACGCTCCTCCCAGATGTCAGCGACGTGCAGGAAGGCGGCGCGCTCCAGGCCGATCTCGACGAACGCCGATTGCATCCCGGGGAGCACGCGCGCGACCTTCCCCATGTAGATATTGCCCACCAGCCCGCGGCTCGCGGCGCGCTCGATGTGCAGTTCCTGCGCGACGCCGCTGTGCATCACGGCGACCCGGGTTTCCTGCGGCGTGACGTTGATCAGGATGTCTTCGCTCATGCGGGCATTCTACCGGATGGCGCCGGAAGCGCATCCGGGGCGGCCTTGCCTCAGGCGGCGGGCACGATGCCGAAGCGCTTGAGCAGCTGCGCGGTCTCGTACAGCGGCAGTCCCATCACGCCGGAATAGCTTCCGCGGATCTCGGTGATGAACGCCCCGGCCCGGCCCTGGATGCCGTAGGCGCCGGCCTTGTCCATGGGCTCGCCGCTGGCCACGTAACGCCCGATCTCGGCCGGCTCGAGCGCGCGAAAGCGCACTGCGGTCGCCGACAGCTCGGTTTCCATGCGCTCGCCGAATTTGAACGCGACGGCCGTGATCACCTCGTGCTCGCGGCCCGACAGGCGCGCGAGAAAATCCGCGGCCTCGGCCGCGTCTGCCGGGATGCCGAGGATTTCGTCGCCGATGCATACGGTGGTGTCGGCGGCGAGCACGCCGCGCACGGGCAGTTTGCGCTGGACGATGCGCGACCAGCCACTCTCGGCCTTGTCGCGGCACACGCGCAGCACATAGTCGCGCGGCTTTTCCCCGGGCAGCGGATCTTCGTTCACGTCGGGGCCGCGCTCCGCCTTGATGCGCTGGGTCAGCACCTGGTGATCGACGCCGATCTGGTTCAGCAGTTCACGCCGGCGCGGGCTGCGCGAGGCGAGGTAGAAGTAGGATTGGCCGGCCAATTTGTTCACTCGCGGTGGTAGGGGTGGCCGCCGATGATGCTCAGCGCGCGATACAGTTGCTCCGCCAGCAGCACCCGCGCGAGCCCGTGCGGCAGCGTCATGCCCGACAGGCGCAGTTGCATGGTGGCGGTCTTTTGCAGGGCGGCGTCCAGGCCGTCCGCGCCGCCGATCAGGAACACCACCGGGCCGCGTTCCTGCATCCAGGCCTCGATCTGCACCGCGAGGCCGCAGGTGCTCAACTCCTTGCCGCGCTCATCGAGCGCAATCACGCGGCCGCCCTTGGGAAGGGCGGCGCGGATGCGTTGGGCTTCGGCGGCGAGCATTTGCGCCACGGTTTTTCCGCTGGTGCGCGCTTCGGGCTTGATCTCGACGAGCTCGAGCGCCGTGCCCGGCGGCATGCGCTTGGCGTATTCGCGGTAGCCATCGACGACCCATGATGGCATGCGCGTGCCGACGGCGATCACGAGGAGTTTCATCGGGGAATTGTGCGCGCTCAGCCGGCGGCCGGCCGCGATTCCGCAGCGTTCTTGCGTGCGCGCGGCTTTTTCGGCTCGGGCTGGTTCCACAGCTCTTCGAGATTGTAGTACTGCCGGATGGTGGGCTGCATCACGTGAACGATGATGGCGCCGAGGTCGACCAGGACCCATTCCCCGGTCTGTTCGCCTTCCACCGAGATCACGTGGGCGCCCGCCGCCTTCAGCTTCTCCTGCACGTTATCGGCGAGCGCCTTGACCTGGCGCGTCGAGTCGGCGCTGGCGATGATCATGCGCTCGAACAAGGGCGAAAGATGGGCGACTTTGAGCACGACGATGTCGCGGCCCTTGATGTCTTCGAGTGCGGCAACCACCGCTTTTTCCATTTTGCGGATATCCATTAGGTTTTGCGTATCTCCTTTGGCGAAGCTCTGATTTGGGGGATTTACAAGGGGGCCTAGCCCCCTTGTTCTTCATACGGTCTTTATAGGTAAAGATGCTGCGACTGAATATAAGCGAGAACCGTGGCGGGGAGCAAATGGCGCGTGTCCTGCCCGGCGGCAAGCAGCGTGCGGATGGCCGAGGCCGACATGTCCATCGGTGGCATGTCGAAGCGAGCTATCCTGCCCGCCGCGCTCGCGGCGAGCTGTTCGGGCCGCGCCGAGCGCCGCGCGATTTCGGCCGAGAGTTCGGGCGCCGGCCCGCCGTCGCTGGGGAGATGCCCGGGTCGGACCGCGACGGCGATATGCGCCAGATCGAACAACTCGCGCCAGCGCAGCCAGGTCGGCAGGCTCACGAAAGAATCGCTGCCGAGGAGCAGCACCAGGGGTTGCGCCCTTCCCAGCTGCGCGCGCAGCCGGGTGAGGGTATGCACCGTGTAGGTGGGCTCGCTAGCCTCGAGTTCGGCGGCGTCGATGCGAAAGCGCGGATTGCCCCCGGCCGCAAGCCTGAGCATTGCCAGCCGGTCGGGCGCGCTGGCCACGGGCGGCGCGCGATGCCCGGGGCTGCCCGAGGGCATCCACAGCACTTCGCTCAAGGGAAGTTGGACGAGCGCCGCTTCGGCGAGCGCGACATGGCCCAGATGCACCGGATCGAAGGTGCCGCCGAGGATGCCGCAGACATTCTGGTTAGAGGCGCTCAATCCGGTCGTAGTCAAAGTTTGCGCGCGGCGCCGATGGGCAGATTGGCGATGCGCCGCATCTCCGGCTCGTCGAACACGCTGGGGTTTTCGAGATAATCGAGCAGCATGTCGGTGGCATCCAGCCCCCAGAACAACTCCTTGCCTGTGTCGAACGTCGGCACGCCGTACACGCCGCGATCGATCGCCTGGCGGCCGTTCGCGGCGAGCGCGTCTTTCACGCGCTGCGCGGCGATCATCGCGTCGGCGGCGGCAACGCCGAGGCCAAGCTGCTGGACCAGCGCCGGCCATTCGTCCGCCACCGAGCGGCCTTCCTTCCAGATGAATTCGAAAATGGTCTTGATCGCATGGTAGCGGCAATCGAGCGCAAGCGCCAGGCGCAGCGCGTGGATCGAATTGAACGGGTGCGCCGGCGGATAGTTCATGGTGATGCCGTGCTGGCCGGCCTGCCAGTAGGTGTAGCGATAAGTCTGCAAGCGCTTCGCCGGAATCTCCGCCGGGCCTTTGCCGCCCCAGTGGTTGAGCAAGCCGGCGAACAGCACCGGGCGCAGCTGTGCCGTCTGCATCAGCTCGGGATAAGCCTCGAACTGCAGGTACGAGTAGGGCGAAATGAAGTCGAAGTACCAGACCAGCTGCATTATGTCCGGATCTGCCCGTTGCCGAACACCACGTATTTCTGCGAGGTGAGGCCTTCCAGCCCCACCGGCCCGCGCGCGTGCAGCTTGTCGGTGGAAATGCCCACTTCCGCGCCGAGGCCGTACTCGAAGCCGTCGGCGAAGCGCGTCGAGGCGTTGACCATCACCGAGCTCGAATCGACTTCGCGCAGGAATCTTTGCGCCTTTTCCTGATCCTCGGTGACGATGGCGTCGGTGTGCGCCGAGCCGTACTTGGCGATGTGGTCCATCGCCTCGTCCAGGCCCTTCACCACGCGCACCGCCAGGATAGGCGCGAGATATTCCGTGTACCAGTCGTCCTCGCTCGCCGGCTTGATCGCGGGCACGATCTTTCGCGACAGCTCGTCGCCGCGCAGTTCCACGCCCTTGTCGAAATAGATCTTCGCCAGCGGCGGCAGCACCTTCGCCGCCACGCCTTCGGCGACCAGCAGCGTTTCCATGGTGTTGCAGGTGCCGTAGCGCTGGGTCTTGGCGTTGTCGGCGATGCGTATCGCCTTGTCCAGGTCGGCCGAATCGTCGATATACACGTGGCACACGCCGTCCAGGTGCTTGATCATCGGGATGCGCGACTCCATCATTACGCGCTCGATCAGGCCCTTGCCGCCGCGCGGCACGATGATGTCCACGTACTGGT
>ODAK010007751.1_pt1 | contig 10793 bp, 6 predicted proteins | sample 1539591 | NCBI WGS metagenome assembly ODAK01 (sample SAMEA3539303, study PRJEB22396) | soil metagenome | biome: tundra; feature: field; material: soil | place: USA | collected 2010-05 | depth 0.15 m | reverse complement strand
CAGAAGAATCGAACGATCCTCCGCGGAAAGCTCGCTTGGAATCCAGGAGGCGACCCTTTGTTGCAAAAGCGCCTCATTGTCGCTAAGCCAGGCTTTGAAATCGTGAATGTTCAGCACTGACGCTCCGTTACTGAAGCTGGATACGCTGCCCAGCACAGAAAACAAATCATGGGGCTGTGCGGGGTCTACGTCCGGCAATCGGTCCTGGTGATAATTCTGAAGCAAGAACGCTCGGATATGACGGCGGGTTATTTCGCGATTGTCGAGTGTCAATTTGGGGTCGATCACGTCTCCACGGATCATGCCATCGGGTTCGGAGAAATAATGCTCGTCGTGACTGTCCGCGCTGCCGAACGCTACGACGGTCGCGACGGCGTTGCCGCGGCGTCCAGCTCGGCCGGAACGCTGTTGATAATTTGCACGGCCCGGCGGCATATTGCGCAAGGCGACGCCGGACAGCGCGCCAATGTCAATTCCGACTTCCATGGTCGTCGTGCTGGACAGAACGTCGATTGCGGTCGCGCGGTGGGCTTTTTTCCCCAAGGCAGGCGCGACATCCTGAAACAGCAACTCATTTTTTTCCGCCTGTGAGAATATGTCTTCGTTTTGCGGGGCGTTTAATTGCGCGGTATGCTCGGCCGCTATGATAGCCATGGGTTCCTGGGGCGGGTCTTCAAACGCAGCCATTACAGGCATACGGTAATAGCCCTTCCTTGCGAGGAAGACTGGATCGCTTACGGGATCGAGAGCAGTGATTGCATCGCTGTCGCAATCTAGGCAATGCGTCACACCGGGCACAGGTCGATGGACGGATTTGCAGGTCGAACAACGCACCCACGGCCCTTCAAAGAGTAGCGATAATTCGCCACCGCGCAATTGATACTCGGCGCCCATATCTGTGGAAAATAACGACAGTAGTTCCGGAGTCCATTTTTCATTGAATACTTTCCTGGCGGCCTTATCCCTGATTACAAGATCCATCGCATCGAACTTCCCCTTGCCTTTCTTGGCTTTGACGCTGACGCCGCCCTGAACCCTGGGGCGTTTCCACCAAGACGATGGCATCTGAGAAAGCCAGAAGCCGTAGTTGCGCCAACAGCGCAACCAGGCCCGCGCAAGTGCAATCTTGGTCTCCGGGGTGTCTGCCAATCCGGCGATGGTGGGTAGCTTTTCAAGCTTGGGGGTCAGTTCGGCCCGCTCGCAGACGGATGCGAGTGCAAGTGCCTCAAACCCCAGAAATGGGTCTTGCACCGTTGTGATGAGGTCTTCGAGCAAAGCTTGGGGGGGCATTTCGGAGCGAATTTTAATAAGGAGAAACTGCAAGCCCATGTCAGTGTCCGCACTGCCGTCTTGCACGGCAAGTTCAACGGTGTCCTCGGCGGCAAACGTCTCGGCTGCTTTGAGTTCGGGTCGCAGGCGGACGCTCAGCTTTTTTGATGCGAGGAGGATTGAGAGATAAAGGTCATTCAAGCTCAGTAGGGGCTTCAGGGCTGCGACAGCCTGGAGTCTCGTATAACCCCACGCGATGAGCGGACGCAACGAATCCCTGGTCGAATACATTTGCAGATTGGGAGCGAGCCTCGCGGCGACCTGGCGAGAGTCCGAGAATACAAGGACTTTGCGTCCGCGCAGCGGCGCGAATCGGCTTGGTTTGGTGGCATTTGGGGGCTGGATTTGTATCTGTTTCGCAACAAGAGCCTGAAATGGCTGATCGCCCTTGGTCTGATGATCCTGCACCGTCGAGCGGCCGAAGCGGGCTACCTTGCCGCAGCATCCGCACGGAATGAACTGTCCGCGCGCCTCCAGACTTTGGTCCACATCGCCGTCGTCATCCGAAGGCGGCGTGGTTCGATCATGGCGCAAGTGAACCGTGCGCATCCGGGGTCCGAGCTGATTGGGATTCAGTCGCCCGGTTTCAAGATCATAGTCGGCCGGCTCAGTAGGGTTCGCCGGATTGGGCTGTTCGAGCAACATGTCGAGCGGGAGCAAAGGGCTCGTTTCGCCATCCTCCATCCGCAAGCGTCGGCCGGGCTCGGACCAGAGGGCAGACGGGCTGTCCACGTCGTCGGTATAGGCGCGCGCATACGCTGTCCCGCAGAACCGGCAGGTATAAAGTTCATGGACACGTGCTCCACATTCACAGCGTTCTCGTGGCTGGCTGTACATCTTGCCGCAGATGCCGCTTCTTTCGTCCTCGGCGAGTTCACTGCATGTTGCATCCATGCACACCCACAGGCCGGGAAGACCACGGAAAAAGTTATGAATACGGCAGGGAAGAAGGCCCGGACCCTTGGGATCAGTCCGCGCTATGCTTCCCAAGGCCATGAGCACCGTCGCAGCGGTGTCGGCGTCGGCCGGCGAAGCGTCCGGGAATAACTCGTGGCTTAGTTCCTCCACAGGCCGCGCTTGTTTCATCGTGGTGTTTATCAGCAGGCCTAGCGGGGGAAATTCCGACAGCGCCTGAAAAAGCCTGGGTTCGAGCCCAAGGCCGCCCGGTACGTGCCGGTGCTCAAGAATGGGTTGGATCAGGGCCGCGCGATCCTCATCGCTCTCGTTGCCGTAGAATTTCGCGAGATCGACGGCCGCCAGCACTTCAGCGTCATGTTTGTTTCCCTTAGACGCGTGTGGCCTCCATGCAAAATCACCCTGAATGGCGATAAAGGTCCCTGGGGGGACGCCCGCGAGTTGTGCGCCAAAGTGAGGCGCATATTCCGCGTCCTTAAAGCTCGCCGTCGCGCAAATGACCTGAAATCGCTCGGGAGGAATAGCCAGCCGATCCCGCAGTCGCCGGAGCAACAGACCTACTTCCGCGCCCGCGGCACCACGATAAAGGTGGGCTTCGTCAAGGACGATCAGAAATTTCTCGCCGGGATTCTGCTCCAGCCAGTCACGTGTCTTGTCGAAGATCGGTCGCTCGATGGGGCGCATGAGCATGTATTCGAGCATCGAATAATTGGTTACTAACAGATCGGGTGGCGAGGCATGGACCTCATGGCGTGTAATGAGTTCCACGTCCTCGGGAAGCATAACGGCCCTGCGGAATTCTCCGGTTTTTCGGTCCTGCCAGTCGGTGCCCTTCTCTCCAAACCATGCGGGTAGATCTGGCTTTGCGGGCCATTTCCCCCGCGCCTTAAGCTGGTTTAGCAAGGTTTGCGCTTGTTCCTGCTCTTCAGACGCGGGTCCCCGGGCCTGGCGTTGGATCTCAACATAGAAGTCGTCGAAGGCTCGGAGCTTTCGGGAATCCTTGTCGCGAGTCCGAATTCCCGCGTAGGGTGTGCGGCTCGTGTAACGCGCAAAACGGGGCGGGCGCTGCGCCCACTGACGGAAAAGACTGACAATCCGGCGGTCGCCGAAAAGGGAACGCAAACGCCCCAGTTGGTCGTTCACAAGTGCGTTCATCGGATAGAGGATTAGAGATCTGATGGCCGGCTGGTCGCGAAAGGCCGTTGGACTTGCATGTGCTTCACGCGCAAGCTTCCCGAGAATGGGAAGAAGGAAAGACTCGGTCTTACCCGAGCCGGTTCCTGTCATGACCAGGAGATTCTTGCCATCAACAAGGCTGTGGCGAATCGCATCCGATTGATGCTTGTACGGAGGATCGTAGAGTAGTGCGGGGAGTTCGTCCACAGCCGTGGAGAGGGCAGCGAAGACTTTAAGCGCAGCGGAAGGCAGGCCTTTGATAGCGGAAAAACTCTCACCGCTTTGATAGCGAGGTGTCGATTCGATATAGGGAATCTGATAAATGACTCCCGGACGGTTGAGCAGTTCCTTCCGTTGCTCGATGAGCGCCGAGTCACTGATATGATAGGTCGCCTCGATGTAGTGCCGTAGCGCACTATGAAGCTGACTTATCGTTTCTTTTATTGTCTGCGTCATCCCACGCCCCCTCTTTCGGATGTATTGCGAGGCATCAACCAGAGATGCTCTCTTAGGATGTTCTCCTCAACGGCGACATCGCGGCTTGGCAACCAGTAAGTGAAGAGGCAATTCTCCCGTAAGGCCGGGCGCCCTAGAACTGCCAGTCTCCTGGTGGCCCAGAGTGGCAGGGGAGAAAAGAAATCGAGAAATGTGCCGGCGGCTGTGTCGCGGCGCCTGTAGGTCTGGGGTGCGCCCAGTCCATCGTCGATGGCCATCTGTAGATGCCAGGCAACGTCACAACCTCGCCAGCGTGTCCCCTTCAGGGGGAAATCGAGGAACCGGGTCGGTGAGCCGTTCGCGAGCGTCGCGTATCCCCAGAGTGGCGCGCCGTAAGCCTGAGGCCGTCGCGCTACATAGTTACCTGTTTGATTCGCCGCTTTGACCCAGCGGCGGGCATAATTGCGAAGATCGCACAACGGATCAAGAATCATGAGGTCGTCGATGGCTCCGCTAGCCGGTTGCTCCTGCAGCTTGCGCAACATAAACTCGCGCATTTGTCCCGCACTTTCCTGCTTGGGCGTCTTGAGCCAGGCCGTTGCCGTGAGTTCCAGCCAGCCGAGGTCACGCAAAATGTGACGCACGTCTTGGGATGGCTCCGGTACAAGGACGCGGACCACGCCCTCATGAACGACGTTCGCAGCAAGGGATGCAGGTAACGGAGTTACTTCGTCTGGCACAATACCAAGCAGGAAGACAGTTCCATCCGGTCTTGAAACGAATGTCGGAGGCGCGGCAAACACCCACGTAGTCTTGGCATCCGGGTCGTCCGTAGTGACCTGATTCAGTTCAAGGAGGTCGCCGGTAACGATCAGCTTGTCCGTCAGGTCAGCGAGTCTTTCCTCGATCGCGCTCCTGTCCTCGACAAGGTATTGCAGTGCCTCCAGGACGGAAGCGATGATCGTCGCGGGCGAACAGGGACAGAGGATGCCGGCGGAGCGGCGAAGCAACGCGGACAGGAATTCGTCGTCGAGAAGACCCGCCTCCGGAGCAAGCCCCAGGCATTCCCGGCTTGCCTTCAGAACGTCCTCGCGTGAAATCTGCTCAATTACCATTTCCACCTCGGAAATATTCCGCCGTAGGGGCCGGGATTGCGGCTTGCAGAAAGCAACGCCACGAGCCTGGCCGCTCGCAATACGCTAGCTTTCTCTTTAATCTCTGAGAGCAGTCCGTCAAGCACAGAAGACGAAGGCACAATCTTCAGCAGATCTTGCGGACGACCGGCAAGGCGCAATGCGAAGTCACACAGACCCTGATCCGACGATACTTGATAGCGCGCCGCAACACTAAAAAACCAGCAAGCTCCCGATTCCGTTCCCGCATCCATTCTGTCGAACTCACGCGCCAGAACCAAGGAATATGCATGGGGAGTACCAACTGAGGTTTCAAGCCTCTGGCGTGCGATTCCTGCGTGAGGATTAGCCAGATATGCAGCCTCGGCTTCGGCCCAGCGGAGACCACACAGGCGAGCAAAAAGCTTTTGGGTCATGCGATCGAGAATGCGATTGCGCCTCATGTCCACGAGTGGTCCCAGCAAGCGCACCTCACTCCAAAAACTCAGCGCTTCAAGGATGCCAATAATGGGGAAGCTTTCACTTTCCAGGCTGCGCAAATCAGGTTCGATAAGGAGATCCGCAAACCCATGCCCGCTTGGCGGAATGCTAACGTTGACTTCGTCATGGAATTTCCCGCAGCGCACCTCGAATATTCCGCCCGGTTTCTCGACGTTCAATCCCGCCAGCACGGCTTCGTTGTCAAGATTGACCGGAAGGACGGGAGTGCTAAGGCTGAAAAAACGACAGATTGGGGTATCATCACCGCCGGTATCGTCGATCAACCGGACTAGAGCCGCTTTATGGATGTTCCGGCATGCCCATCGCACCGGTTTAACGCCTCTTTCAAGCCGAAGGATATACTCTCCGAGTTCGTCCCCTTTGATTAGGAATCTGCCGGAGGTTGCTTCGAAATAGGTCCAGGCACGTTGTTCATCGTTGACGAAGGAGGAGAATTTTCTCTCCCATTCCGGCATCGTAACCGGCAGATCGAAGGAAGCGATGGGCTCTGCGAGCAGTTCCTCGCCGCTCGCGTTGTAAAGGCGAATTTCACAGATTACCTGATGCCCAGCGGGGCCTAGCACGCTGAGACTGACGTGGCCTTCCCAGAAATCGTCCAAAGATGGGTCATGCGGCTCGAAGGCGACAGCAAGCCCGGTATGCGATGTCGTTCCTGGAATCCAAGGCTCCGGCTCTCGAACGTCGAGGGTGATGACACCTTCGGCTATTGATGACCCAAGCGCCCCTGCCCCCTGCGTTCGACGCGCTTTGATCATGAGCGTGTGCCGACCAGCTGGTAGCGGCGCGATTTTCACGAAGACCGGAGTGTCAGCGCCGGCCGCCTGCACAATAGTTTCGGACTCGCCGTCCAGTTGGAGGGTGTAAGTATCCACGGGGTGGTCGTGAATGATTCCGAAGCAGGGGGACTCTGTGGTCAGCCATTCACTGTGCCCTTCGCCATCAAAAGCACGGGCCGAAAGCCCTGCGGGAAAGATAAGTACCGTTCGAGCTACCTGCAAACCCAGTTGCTGCAACCGGGCTATCGTCTCGAAGGAGACCGTGTCCGGCACCGCAAGAATGGCGGCGTGAATGCCGTCGCAATCCACATGGCACGTGGAGAAGAGAGAATCAGGCAGTGAAGGAAGTGCGGTCTCGCATAATACGACGTACATCCGGCCTGGGCGAACGATCCGGCCAATGACCTCGCGGCCTAGACGGTCGGCTCCGATGCGGCAAAGCCAGACCGGTCCCACAGGGAGCCGGGTTTCCACCGAGACCAACTGATCCAGTGCCGGGAGGGATCGCTCAAACTGCACCAGAGGACTGTCCGCGACCGGCCAGGACTTAAGCACCCGTCTGCGGGGTCCTGAAACAAGCCAGCCGCTTGGAAGCCACGTGTCACCGGTTCCGGCGATCTTACAGCGGGTGCTTCTCAGCATTTTGTTGAACTCGGGATCGGATCGGGCAACATCGGCAAAACTCGGAATATCGATCCTGATTGACCAAGTTGAGGCCGTAGAACGGCGAAGCATTATTGTCGGACGAATTCGAAGCGGGATGCGACCGGAATTGCTCTCGCCAGCGTTGCGGGGGGACAGCGTGCTTCCCGGACTCCGGGCAGTCCCCTTCAGGCGCTCGGCCACCAAGATCCGCGTCTCCTTCAGCCACTCGCGGCTGCTTTGGACTCCTTCAAGGTCGGAGACGAGACGCTCAAGGGTGGGCGGATAGATCGGGCTTTGGCCCATAAGTGCTCGGTCACTCAGGAGCGCAAGGACGATTCGTCCAGCCAATTCCTGTTGCTGGAGGAACTCCTGGAAGCGTGATGATGCATCCCAGGCGTTGGAGGAGAGCAACTGACCCACGGCCGGCGGACTTAGCATGTCAATATGCGCGAGTTGGTAGCGCAGATCATAGAGAGCCCTGGCGAATTGCCATTGTAGATAGCGGGGCAGAACAGCATGAGTTATGGGCCAGGCGATGATAGAGAATTGCTCTGCCCACCGGCCGGACGGCTTGACGCCATGATAGGTGGCATGGAATCGCGAAAACCAGGTCCGCAACTGGTTGCGGCGGGTCGAAGTGACGGTCTGCCGCCAGTGGGGCGTACGCTCCTCGTACGACGGCCAGTATTCGCCACCGTCATAGTTATAGCCCAATTCAGTGGCATAGACTACCCAGAGCAGCCAGTGACGGCCCAGTTTCCATCCATCCGCTAATTGGGCAAGTAGGAGTTCCGTGATCTCGCCGAATTCGGCTTTGCTCAAACCGTGCTCAAGAGCAAACAGAGGAAAACCGGCATTCGATCTCGTAGTAGCGAGTTGTGTGAAGTGCCTCTCCAAGCGGTTCTGCCATTCTTCGAGAGGCGTGGGCATATCGGCTATCCTGCGTTTGGATTGCTCATACACTTAGGCCCCTGCCCTTCGCCTGGTCGGAACGGCGCGGCGCTCGTCGTCGAGTAGCGACCCAATATTTTCGCGTTTCCATAACTTGAACTCCGGCATCCGTTGCGACCGCGGCAATATCCAACGTTCAATGGCAAGACCCGCCACCTCCTCGGCACTGAGCAAGGATGACAAATTCGGTTTGCCTCGGCCGCTGTGGAGAATCTTCACTGCGTTGTCGGCCAGCGGGCAAATGAAAACTTCTCGTTGAATGCCGTGCCGGAGCATATCGTCTTCGAAGCCAAGCGCCTCTAGCGCCGCTCTCGTTGTGCGCATGCGCCAATTTGGCCCCTGACCGAAGCAGTGTAAATCGGCGTAGCCGTGCCCAATTTCTCTGAGATAGTCCCGAAGGTCTGCAAAAAGGCTGTCTGGAATGTGAAAATGCCCCCACCCCCCTGTGTAGCCGATAGGCTTGAAATATTCGATTCCGCCAAGCTTTAGGCGATTGTAGACTGAAGAGCGTCCCATGGACGATGATGTCGTCACCGCCAAAAGCCGCGCGTTTTTTTCCTGCTGCGAAATGATGCCGGTAGTCTTTCCATAGGCCTTTGCAAAATCGTCATAGATATCTCGGCTGCGAATCAAGCAGGCGACCATCTTACCTCCCAGAAGTGCATTGTATGGCGGCAATGCGCCGAGGACGTAGGCATCCATAATATTCACCAGCCGATCCCGGCGCGCCTGCGCATCCCAGTTAATCAGGTTGTCACGGACGGACAGGTTAAAGACTGGGTCTCCGATAGCGATGATGCCTATCAGCTTTCCGTTGTGTTCGTCCCAGACAAGGTATCTAAGTCGCCGGCCGAAGCCATTTGACACTGGTACGGACCACGTCAATGATGCGAGACGAAATAGTTCCCCCTCCCAAGTGTCACTGGAGATTAGCTGAAGCGCCGGCGATATTCGGGTTGCATCTACTTCCTTGCCTGACGCAAAGTATTTGATGAGCTTTGAAAATTGCTCGGAGATAAATCGTTGGCTCAATGCGATCCGGTCAGCTCGTTGAACGCTGTGAATCGTCCGGATGGCGTCCTTCCCGGAACCTGGAGGCGTTAGCATGCCGTCATCGGTTTTATAAAAGCCCAAGGACTTCAAATGGCTTCGCAAGCGCCTCTTGAGCGTCGCCTTCCGTGTGGAGACGGTGATGACTGTCTTGCGGCTATTGCCCATCATTCCCCTTCTGCCGCGCGGTCTTTATTGCCGCCGGATCGGCCGTCCGAAATCGGTCGCCCCAAACACCGGGCGGATTCAATAAATGAAGCTGTCGGCGCCAAGTCGCAAACCAAACAAACTCAATACCGACAACTCCCCTTCCGAATCTCCTATCAGAACAACTTTCGGCTGTCAGCGCAAATGTCGGCAACTGCTGTCGCCCGATTGCACGGACGCTAGGGTACAATCGGGGTTTCCCTTGAGCATTCTTGAACGCATCTATAAAATCGAGCGCATATTGAAGGCCCGCAAACCGAGAAAGCTTTGGAACTGGGCCGGGGTGGAAAAGCCGTCTGTCCAAACTGACGGGGATGTCGCGCGTAACCATTACCAGCGGCCTCAAAGAACGGCGCAGCGCCAGGAAACTGCGGGATGCTGGTGCCGGTAGAGTGCGCGCACCCGGCGGCGGCCGGAAGAGGGTAGAGGAAGCGGACCCGGTGCTGCAGCGCCGCTTGCAGACTATCGTCGAGGAAACGACGCCGGGTGACCCGATGAGCCCGCTGAAGTGGACGAGCAAGTCAACACGCACCATCGCCGAGGAGTTAGCACGTGACGGGCATCGTGTGAGCAACGTCACGGTAGCGCGATGCCTGGCCGAAATGGGATACATGATTTGTGGCGCCGGAAGCGCGCGAGCCCTAGGCCGCGCGTGATACGGCGCCCGCGCCCAGCGGTCGTGCCCCTTCCACGATGCACCACCGGCCGTCCTGTGGCTGGACCTGGCGCGCAGCCCTGGAGCATGCCTGGCGCTTTGCGCAGCCTGACGCAGGCGGCCAGCTCCGGCGCCAGTCGCCCGTGGTCCGTCGCCGCGACCGCCAGCGTGCGGATGGCCGACATAATCGGCCAACAGGCGCTATGCGTCCCGTCACTACACCGACAGCTCTGACGTATTCGCATCCCGCGCGCGGCGACCGTCGCCTCCGGCGTGAATGCGCCCGACAGCGCCCATCGGTGCGCGCCGCCACCGGAGACCGGCGCAGGGCGCAGCCGAGCAGCACGGCGATGATGGGGAGGTCGCGTGCCTTGGTGGTCGTGATGTCCGGTGGGTCCAGGAGTTCCTGGGACTGCCGGATCGGTAAGCCAGGTGCCGGACCTGACGCCGATCGGCTCCGCGCTCTTCGCGCGGGCGATGCCGGCGGCCAGTTCCGGCGCCAGCAGCCCGTTGTCCGTCACCGCGACCGCCGGCGTGCGGATGGGGATGCGCCACGCGGAAGAGCAAACACAGTCCTGCTCAGCTCCGATTAAGCAGTTCGCGAAGGTCCTTGCTCGGTTTGAAGAAGGGAATTCTCTTCGCTAGCACTTCGATTCGGGCTGCGGTTCTTGGATTGCGCCCGATGCGACCTGGTCTTTGGCGCGTGTGAAAGCTTCCGAATCCGCGGACCTCGACCTTGTCCCCGGATCGTAGAGCACGGGCGATGCTGTCAAATATGGCGCAGACGACGTCGTCGGATTCCCTGCGGGGCACTTCAATAGCTCGGTGAACCTGATCGGTCAGATCGGCTCTGATCATTTTGGCGCACACCTCGTTGGATCACGAAAAGAGTATCACAGTGTCTCTTCGCGAGCCGTCCGCCCCGGCGCACCGCCGGATCGCCGCGTCAGCAGCCGCCGGACGCGATGCGGCCGAGGACAGCAGTGCCTTGGCAGCGCATGGCACACGACGCGCCGCAGG
>ODAK010007750.1_pt1 | contig 10793 bp, 11 predicted proteins | sample 1539591 | NCBI WGS metagenome assembly ODAK01 (sample SAMEA3539303, study PRJEB22396) | soil metagenome | biome: tundra; feature: field; material: soil | place: USA | collected 2010-05 | depth 0.15 m | reverse complement strand
CGAGATTGGTCAGTGACTGGAGTTCAGACGTGTGCTCTTCCGATCTAGGCTCCACCCATGCGGGAATTCGATTTGAACGCCACCGGCAATCGGGCCAACGACGAACTGGCGCAGAAACTATTCCAGGGGGGCGAGCAAACGGTTTCGTTGAACACAGAAGAGGCCAGGCGCTATCTGGACGATCCGCGCTTCAGGCTGATGGACCCCCAAACCGGCCGGAGATTGACCCGGCAGCAATTGGAAGCACGGATCAAAGCGGCCGACACCGAGGAAAAGATTCACCAGGTGCAGGCGGCATTACAGTCCGATGCCGACGAGTATCAGCACCTGATAAACTTCTGGAAACCGCTACCGCAGATTCCTTCGCGCGAGGATTGGGCCCAGGCGCAGGAGAAAAAATCGTTCGAACCTCAATTCTCTCCCCCGGCTGAACCGGACTGGGTTGAATGCCAGGCAAAGTTGCTGGAGGAGTTGACCGAAAAGCACGCCGCCGCCGGGTTGGGCAAGCTGCTGCCGCACTTTCTGTCAAAGCAGGCAGCAGAAATGGAATTTCCAACGGCTTGGCCGGAGCGCGAAGCACAATTGCGGAATGCGCACGCCCAACAAGTGCAGGAGTACGAGCAACGTCTGGCCCAGGAAAGCGCTGCGTGGGATCAACTGGAGACCGACCGCGTCGCCTGGATCCGGCGGTTACTGGCGGGCGACTTGGAGGAAGTGCATCACACGGTGGCCGAGGTGTTGCAGGGGCTGAGGTTCCCTTTCAAGACGCACTGCGATTTCTTCTTAAAGGATCCCGCGTCGGTTTACCTCCACTTGGACCTGCCGGAGATAGAGGACGTCATCCCGGAAGCGAAGAAGGAGGTCTTGAAGAACGGCGACACGCGCGAGAGGCCGCGTCCGCGAGAGGAGCGGAATGCCGACTACGCCCGGCTCGTGATGGGCCAGTGTTTGTATCTGGCGGCGGAACTTTTCTCCTATTTGCCGCTGGCGCATTTGGTGCAGGTGGCGGCCTACACCCAGCGACCGCGGATGCGGGAGACTGACCCGATCGACACGTATGTACTGGACGTGCCGTTTGAGCGGGAGGGGGTGACGCAGTTCAACCCGGAGGAACAACACCTTGTCTCATTCTTGGCAAGGCAAGGTGGCCGCTTCAGAGTGCTGCCGGAGGACAACAGCCTGGCGAAAATCGAACCGCCCTCGTGGCTGACTCAGGCCGACCTGGAAGCGGTGACCAAATAGAGACGGCTTTATGCTTCGGAAAAATAGTCCAGTTTGAGTCCAGTGCTTCGCTTCGGCACGTCCCCCGCACGGGGCCGCACCTTGACAAACACTAAGCGGGCGTGATAAAATCGTTGCAGACATTGGGCGAGATAGTGGCTCGATACGACTCATAATCGCTTGGTCGGGGGTTCAAATCCCTCTGGGCCCACCATAACCATCAGATCAGGCTACAGCGCAAGGAATCGCAAGACCTGCACTTCCCGCTTGAAGACGAGCCGGATGGTGTTCTGGTCGAATTGGACATCCAACGGGACGCGTTTATCAGGGTACTCCCACATCACATGTCCATTCTTTGGATTGATGCGCTTGAGGCACAGAAAGGACTCCCGGCCGAGGATGGCATCCGTCGAAAAGGCGCTGTCTCCCTCGTCGTCGGCCTGGTACGAGGACATGGTGTAGATGAACTTGCCGGAGACGTAGTTGACCAGGCCGCCCAGTTGGGCGGTCCACAGGCCTTTGCCGGTTCTGGGATCGACTTTCATCACCACGGGCAACGCTTTCCGGGTAATATCAATCTGGTTGGAGTATTTGATCGCGTCAGGGCTGGCGGTGGTGGCATTCACGTAAACCATGCCCTGATCATCGAAGAATAGCCCGGTGATGCCGACCGAGGGCAGACGCCAGCGCACGGTTCCATTCACCAGGTCAAAGGCGGTCAATACTCCTTCGTCATACACGTAAAGGGCGCCCTGGCGCTCCACGCAGGGTCCCAGGCCATAGGGCGCGTGGTCGGGCTCCAAAGCGGCGAGGCCGCGGCTCACGTTGTAGGTCAAGGGGCTTTGCCAGAGTTGCCGGTTGTTCTTGTCAAACACCAGCAACGTCTTGTTGGCGGTAAGCACGTTGACGGTCGTTAGCGGATAAAGAGCGGGGGGGCCGATCACCTCACCGCTCCAGGCGCCGGGAGCGTCCGTCCGCCGGATGGTAGCCAGGTAGCGGCTCTCGTCTTCCTGCACGACCTCGCCGCCGCGCGACCGTTGCAGGTCATTAAGCATCTCGTTGGCAAGATCTGCTGTCTTCCCAACCGTGAGATTGCCATTGAGCACCGACTTCGCCGGGGCGGGTTTCATGGCGGCGCGCGCGGTAATGCGGGACTCAAGCAGCTTCACGGAGAAGAGAATAAACCCGTCCTTGGCGGGTATGAGCGAAACATCCTCGACGCGCTCCGGCTGGGAGCCAGCCGATGGAGCGGTAGGGCCGCTGGGCTGGTCGTCGTATGCGGCGAGGGTGCGTTCCTGATTCATGTTATGGGCCAGGATCGCCGGCAGCGCAATCTTCGCAGGGTAGGACAAATGCTGCGCCTGTTCCTCCACCTTCTTCGGGTCCAGGACTTTGCCGGCGTCCTTGCCCGGCGTGCCAATCGGCAGTCCGGCCTTGCCGGAACCGTTATTAGCCGCGGCGGCCACGCGGGCGTTTGGCTTCGCGTCAGCGCGGTCGGTCTTCGCGGCGTCGGATAGGGGCACGCCCGATGGGCCGACTTCTTCGGTGCGCGACTCGCAGGTGCTCAGGTTGATATGGGTGACGATCGGCTTGCCGGTCTCAAAATCCACGTCGAGCAGTTCGTCGCCGCGCGGAATCAGCCCGCCATAACCGGCCGGGACCGGGATCTCCTTCACCGGGTTACCGGTGTCCTGGTCGTAGCGCGTGAGTTTGCCGGGCGAAAGGACCCAGACGTTCTGGCCGCGGATGACCAGCTCCAGGGCTGCCGCCGCCGCTCGCTGCATGCTCTGCTGGAGTTTCTCCGGGTTCGGCATCTTCGGCACATGATCGGGGTTTTCGCTGTTGGCCTTGTCGATCAGGACCTGCATCTCATTCATTTCCTTCGCCACGGCGGCTTCGATCTGTTTCTTGTCCACCAAATGGCGCGACCAGAGTTCCTTGTTCAGCTTCATGTCATACCGCGCCAGGGTGTCCCCGTGCAGAAAGACAATCTGGTCCTTGCCGCAGAAGGCGGATTGGCCGGAGTAGGAAGGCTCGGGGAAGCGAACCGACCAGGCGGGCTTTGGCCTGGAACCAGACGCCACATACCAGATCCAGAATCCCAGCACCGCCACGACCAGCGCGCCCACCGCGCCGGCGACAAGGACAGTTCTACGCCAGGCCCGCGCCTCCATCACCGACTTCTGCCCCGCATAGACTGGAATCTCGACGCCTTGTGACTCGGCCTTGCCCTTGCAGAGCGGCGAACACACGTAGCCGAAAAGCTCCAGGCACTTCGGGCAGATCGGCTTGGAGCAGATATGGCACTTGTCGGTGGTGAATTGGCCGGGATGCTTGAGACAACGTTGCGGCGCGTCGGGAGACGCCGGCGCGGCTTCCGCCGGGGCGCTCTGCGGGGTGTGAATCCGCACGCGCGCGAGAGGAGGCGATTGGGGGGCGGGCTGGGCCGGGAGCGCATCGGACGCGGCGGCGGCGGGCTCGGACAGGCCAAGCTCCTGCCGGACCAGGTTATTGACGAAGTCCGACGAGTCCAGCCCGCACGCGGGACAGACGAACCGCACCGGCGTTGCCGCCATCTCCGGCGTGAGGTCGAGGGCATACTTGGCCCCGCAGGAACATTGAATCTTCATTGCGGGTGGGGGTTGGGGTTGAGCAGAACGACCCCTTGAGTCAACCCGATGGAGAAGGGCACCCGGGCCGGAGACGATTCGGCGCGGCCATCGCAAAACAGGAAGTTGCCCCCCAGTTTGCCGTGATTGTTTCCCGGCGGCTTGCCCGTGCTGGAAAAGGCGTACTCGCCGGCGGATCTGGATCGGGTGTCCACCTGCTGGTCGCTCATCAACACTTGTTGCGGCTCTGTCGCGCGACGCCCCATGTAGTAGGCATAACTGATCCGGTGCTGACGGAACGACTGGCCCAGCGGCAGCGGGGGATCTTTGGAGCCGGGGCAAATGAACACCGCCGTATCCACCGTGTAACGGGGCACTAGCACATCGAGTGCCTCCTCCGAGGTGCGTGCGCCGGGCGGCTCGGGGAATTTGCCGGCGTGGTCGTTGGCGTAGATCTCCATCGCCATGTGGATCTTCTGCAGATGGACCTGGCAATCCTTTTGGGCCTGGCGCTGTTGGTTGTCGCTGGCGCTGGAGCCCCAATAGAGCGTGAAAAGCAAGAGGAGAATGGCGGCGACGGCGAGCAGTTCGATAAGCGAGAAGCCGGCCACGGAGGGCGTTGCAGCAAACTGGAGCCGGCGGAAGTCTTCGGTCGGGCAGCGCACGTCTTTGAGCCCGCGCTTCATGCTGGTTCTATACCGCAGACGCACCCTGCTGGCAATGAGGAAGTGGGAATGTGTCCAGCGAGTCTCCCATGAGTTTTCCATGACTCTCCCCCCATGCTTGGTTTTGGCCATGCAACTGAGGCCCTACCGGTTGTCCAGAAACAGGACATTTCGCCACCGCTCGAACCGAAATGCCGCCACTCAGGTCGCCCCCCTCTTCGTGGCGGTTGGAAGGGCAGATCCAGGTTGGAGGCTGGAAGTTCGGTGTTCACCATAAGCCTTCCGAATACAACTCGCTTCCCGCGCCTCCCTCGGGCTGGTCTGGGGGCACCCTGGACATACCCTGGACATGTCCTGGCACCATAGAACCCCCTAAAACCCCCGTTTTTGATCAGCCGAGCTTATCCAGACCACTTTCCTGCGGCATTCCCGCAAAGTCCTTCCATTTCTGATGCTCAATTCTGGATTTAGGGCAATTTCGAAGGATTGTTGAAAGATCCGCCCTGATCGCTCCGTATGAATAGGCAAGCGACGATGCGAACCGGAGACCTTGGGACGAGCAGGAATGCGTTTCTCCTGACGGCAGATGGGCCGAAGTTTCGGACCTGCGGATGGTCCGATTCGAAGAGGCTTGGCCAACCGCCTTGCATCAACTGCAGAAATAAGATATTAATATGGTTTATTTTAATATGGCGAATCTCAGCCCGGTCCTATTAGCCGAAGATAATCCGCATGACGCGGAGCTGCTGTGCCGGGCGTTTCGGGAGACCAACGCGCTGAACCCGGTGCATGCCGTGGGCGATGGCGAAGAGGCGATTGAGTATCTGGCCGGCGAAGGGAAGTATGCCGACCGCGCCGCTCATCCGTTCCCGGCGCTGTTCCTGCTCGATTTGAAGATGCCCGGAGTGGACGGGTTGGAAGTTCTCCGGTGGCTGCATGAGCATCCGGAGATCCCGGCCAAGTTGCCGGTCGTGGTGCTCAGCTCGACCGAGCTGCCCAACGAAACACAGATTGCGTATGCGATGGACATCCAGGCGTGCATCGTAAAGCCGCTGAGCTATCCCGCGCTGCGCGAGAGGATTCGGATTCTAAAGGAGTACTGGCTGGACTACGAGGCCGAACCAGCCTCCTGAAGGCTAGAAGACTTCCGCGGTCAAGCCGGTGGTCTGTCGCACGGTCTGGGCGATGCGGGAGAGGACTTTGAGCGGAAGATGCCCGCTTTGGGAGTTGGGCGAAGGACGGGTGCCGGAGTAGATCTGGACGAGGGAAATCTGGGCGCCGGCGTTCTTGAGGTCCAGCAGACGCTGAGAATATGCCTCGATCTCCTCCAGGGGAGGTTCTTCTCCATTGATGGCCGGGAAGAGACTCTGAATGACGACCGGGCGCTGGCGGGCCAGCAGCAGGATGTTCGACAAGATTTTCTCCAGCGGCACCGCCGAGCGGTTGACCTTGTTGACATAGGCCTGGGTGCCGCCGTCAAGCTTGGCCCAGACTTCGTCGCTCGGCGTGAGGCGCTTAAGCCCCTGCTGAACCTGGGGCATATCCAGTCCGGTGGCATTGGTCAGCAGGACGATCTTGAAGAACGGGAACCCGCTCAAGGCGCGGACATGCACCACCGCCCGGAGCGCCTCGGCGAAGCTGGGCGAGAGGGTGGGCTCACCATCGCCGCTCAAGGCCACATGGCGCAGTTGGAGCAATTCATCCGGCAGCGTGCGATACCAGGGACGCTCGCGCAAACGGCCGCCGCGCACGAAGGCCAGCGTCTTCTTCAACTCCGCCGCCATGGCCTCCACGTCCAGCGGCCCCTCAGGCGGTTCCCCGTTACGGTGCACTTCGCAATAGACGCATTGGAAGTTGCAGTTCTTGTCGGGGCACATGTTGATGCCGACCGACAAGCCACGGGCGCGCGCCGAGACCACCGCACAGACGAAACGGTTGTCCAGGAAGTCGCGGGCGGAGCCGAACGCAGTTTCCTGGAAGCCGTTATGCCGATCCGGATGTTTCTTCCTCTTCTCCGCTGGTTCGGCCAAGGCTGTGGTCTTTACAATAGGTTCTTCCACAATATCCAGAGCACCGTAATGCCGCGGCCCACCGCACACTACACGATGCTTGTCAAAGAATGGACATTTTTTGGCAGCTTTGCATGGGACCGCGCGTGGTTAGTTATTCTGATGATGATCTAAGAAACGGATGAATGCATTAGGTGGGGGTGAGATGTGGCACTGGAGAGTTTGCTTTTGGCCTCAGAGCAGTTCAGATTGTCCCTTATCGACATGGCCGGCTCACTCGCAGAATTTAAGAAGGCCGCGATTTTTAACACCTTGCGCGGCTGCCAGCTCTTTGCCGGGCTTGCGCCGGGCGATCTGAATGCCATCGCGGACATCACCCTGGTTAAGCCGCTCGACAAAGGCGACTATCTCTTCCGGGAAGGCACTCCCGCGCAGGGCTTTTACATTGCACAGAAGGGCGCGATTAACGTTCATCGCGTCAACGCCGCCGGCAAGGAACAAATCATCCACGTCTTTCGCGCCGGCGAGTCATTTGCCGAGGCGGCCCTGGCGACCTCATCCGGCTACCCGGCGGACGCGCGCGCGCTCGAATCGTCGCAGGTGTTGCTGGTGGAGAAGACGGGGTTCCTGGCGTTGCTTAGGCGCCAGCCTGAGCTGGCGCTGCGGATGCTCGGCTCGATGAGCTTGCATTTGCGCACGCTGATCGCGCAGCTCGAGGACCTGATGTTGAAAGACGTGGAAACACGGCTGGCGAACTGGCTGATCAAGCGTTGCCCCAACCCGGAATCGACCCAGCCGGTCGTCATCGAACTCAAGACCACCAAGCGAGTGCTGGCGGCCGAACTCGGAACGGTCAGTGAGACTTTCTCGCGCACCCTGGCGACCTTCCGGCAGCGGAGGTTGGTCATGGTGAAAGGCAAGACTCTCACTGTCCTCTGCCCGCTGAAGCTCAAGGAGTTGCTCCGCCGCAACCTCGGGGAGTAACCGATCTTATTCGTGCAAGACGTTGACATGCCTAGACGGTTCTGTAACAACATCTGCCGGTCACTATCAATAATCCTGGGGCTCCGAAATGCCATCGTGGGAGCCAAGTAAGTGCTTCGGTTGCTATGACAAGGCTCTCATTTTTGGGTTTGGTGCTCGGGCTGAACGTGAGTCTCGCCCAAGTCCAGCCCGCCGGATTTCTCCACTCTACGAATGGGGGGCTTCTGAACGACCGCGAACAGCCCAGGTTCAAAGTGCTGGCGTTGGCGGAGGCAGACGGCCATCACCTGGCGTTTACCGATGCGGCTAAGCCCTGGCTGAAGAAATGCGGGGAAGAAAACGGCTTTGAAGTCGATTACGTCAACACCACCACCGGCATTACAAGAGCATTTCTGGCCAAATACCGGTTGGTGCTTCAGTTGGATTTTGTCCCGTACGGCTGGAAACCTGAAGCGATGGCAGCCTTCAAGGCCTACATCGAGGAGGGCCAGGGCGCTTGGGTGGGCCTTCATCATGCGACGCTCCTGGGCGACTTCGATGGCCAGCCGATGTGGCCGTGGTTCTCGGAGTTCATGGGCAAGATCAAGTATCAGAATTACCTTCCGGCGTTCGCTTCCGGAACCGTTCGCGTGGAGGATAAAGCGCACCCCTGCATGAAGGGCCTGCCGGAGACCTTCACTATCCTCAAGGAGGAATGGTACACCTACGACCGGAGCCCACGCGCCAATGTCCGTGTTCTGGCCAGTGTGGATGAATCCACTTATTCGCCCGCCTCGGCCATTCGGATGGGAGATCACCCGGTCATTTGGACCAACGAGCACATGGCAGCGCGCAATCTGTACATCTTCATGGGACACGGGCCTTGGCTCCTGGAGAACCAGGCCTATACCACCCTGTTGCGCAATGCGATCCTGTGGGCTTCCGGCAATTAAACCACGGTTACAATGAAACTAGGACTCTATAGCGTCACCTATCTCGGCATTTGGTATCGTGGCGAAGCTTTGACGCATGAACTTTGCCACCAACTGCCGGTGGTCAACGGCCAGACGGTGGGCATCGAGTTCGCCCATCGGAATGCGGAATTGGCCTCCGAGTTCATGCGACAATTCATCAAGCCATGAGCCACTTTGCTAAAGGCCGCACAGTCTCGGAGTTATTCAGAGCTGACTGGCACCGGTCCCGACCTGACCGGGAGCCCTCGGGAGCAAACGGGCATGGTTTTGCTCTGATCAAGAGCGCGTGCGTGCGTGTCATTGTGGCCTTGGGAATAGGTCTTGGCGGTTTGAGCTTGGAGGCTCAAAACCCTGCCACTGATTTCAAGGTCATCGGGTTCTACACGGGTAAAAGCGACCAGGCGCACATCAGCTTCGTGCACGAAGCGAACCGATGGTTTGCGAGCAAGGCCGCCCAAGCCCATTTCAACTACACCTCAACGACCAATTGGGCCGACCTCAACGACCAGGTTCTCAGCCAGTATCAGGTGGTGATCTTCCTGGACACCCGCCCGGAGACTGAGGCTCAACGGGAAGCCTTCCAGAAGTACATGGAAAGAGGTGGCGCCTGGATGGGCTTTCATTTTGCTGCTTTCGCCCTGACACCGTCAGCCGTTCCTCAAAACTGGGACTGGTACCACAACGAGTTTCTCGGATCGGGTTCATATGTGGGCAACACCTGGCGGCCAACCTCGGCGGTGCTGCGCGTGGAAGACCCGGAGCATCCTGCGACGAGGCACCTGCCGGCCACGTTCAAGTCCGCACCCAACGAGTGGTATAAGTGGAGCAACGATCTGCGAACCAATTCCAGCCTCAAGATCCTGCTGTCAATTGATCCGGCGAGCTACCCGTTGGGGACGGGTCCCAAAGCGCACGAAATCTGGCACGAGGGTTATTATCCGGTCGTCTGGACGAACAAACGCTACCGGATGATCTACTTCAACATGGGCCACAATGATATAGATTACGAGCACAAGACCAATAAAGAGCTCTCTTTCACTTTTGAAAATGAAACCCAGAGCCGGCTCGTTCTCGACAGCTTGCTTTGGCTCGGTGAAAGCAAGAAATAGGCGTTCGGCTGGCTTGGGGTTACTCGAAGGGGAAGGCCGTCGTCACAAGAGCCGGCTCCGCCAGACAACGCAAAGACCGCACCTCCCCCCGAATGGTTACACGAAATAAGGTGGAATATGCAGATTTCTCCTCGAACAATCTGTGCATCCCTTCGTCAGTACTGGCTGGATGAATATTGTATGAAGACTGGATGCATGAAGCATGCTTTGGTAATCGGTTGCGGCCTGGCGTTTGGCACCTGGGGAATGCTCGCACAGGAAAAGACAAACATCGCCCCGCAGGCCGAGCGGAGCCTCCGTGCAGCCTGCGAATATCTCGTTGAGGCCCCCTGCTTCTGCCTGACCGCCGAAGTGTGGCGCGATCACGTAACGGCATCGGGCCAGAAGCTCCAGTTTTCCCGGACCGTCACGCTCGAAGTCAAACGGCCTAACCGGTTTCATATTGAAATACGCTCGCCACATTCAGAGCGCGGGTTCTGGTATGATGGCAAGTCGCTGACGATGCTGGACCGTAAGCGCAACCTCTTCAGCACGGCCGCAATGCCGGGCACCTTGGATGCGGCGTTGGACAGTGCGCATGACCAATTTGGCATCGACCTGCCGCTCATCGACCTGGCGGTAAGCGATCCCTATCAGAATGCGACCTCCAATGTGCTCAAGGGCACCGATTACGGGCTAGCCCCCGTCCTGGGCGTGGATTGCCATCACCTGGCCTTCACGCAGGAGAATGTCGATTGGCAAGTCTGGATCCAGGACGGTCCACAGCCGCTGATCCGGAGGTTCGTCATTACGCACAAGAACGAGTCGGGAGCGCCCGAGTTCACGGCGTTCATCACCCGCTGGGATTTGACGCAGCGCATCTCAGACGCCGATTTTGTGTTCGACCCGCCGCCTGGAGCGGCCAAAGTTGAGATGCGGCAAGACCGCCCCGAAGGCAGGGAAGCCCGCAGTTCCGGGCCTTCGACTCCCCTGACCAGTCCAAAAGCCAAGTGACTAACGCCTATGAAACTCACATTCCAAAACCGTTCGTGGCTATTGTCCGCAGCCACACTCGCGGCCCTCTTTGCCTTCTCTCCGGTTCTTCGAGCCGACTGGGGCAGCATCCGCGCCAACAACCGCAGCCTTTCGCAGCGGGCGAGGGTCGAACACCATGAGATCGAGCATCGGCATGTGGACACCGATGCGGACCGCCGCCACGCCTTTTACTGGTCGGGCTTCTGCGCGGGCATGGGGGTGGGCGTCT
>ODAK010007749.1_pt1 | contig 10793 bp, 9 predicted proteins | sample 1539591 | NCBI WGS metagenome assembly ODAK01 (sample SAMEA3539303, study PRJEB22396) | soil metagenome | biome: tundra; feature: field; material: soil | place: USA | collected 2010-05 | depth 0.15 m | reverse complement strand
GCCACGGCTCGAAAGTGGAAGAGTTGGCGGGGACCGGCGTGCTTGACTCGCCGGGAGGGTAGACGCCGATGCGGCCTGTCCGGCGGAGGTGCGCGACCTGGAAGTGACGCGGGGCAGCAGTGCTCTACCATCCGCGTCGGGGAAACCCGGCTTACTAGGAGTGATCTCCCAGAAGGCCGTTTCGGGAGATCCTGGTTATGACCCGGCACAAGCGATCAGTCCCAAGGTTCGTAATAACTAGGGTCACGAATCATTTCCACAAGCCTTTTCGCGACGCTATCCACCTCAGGGCTGTGAGGACGCGAGGTCAGGTCCGCTAGCATGGATTCCACGTAGGAAGTTCCGTGCCAACGTCGCTTGACTCTCCGAAAGATCTTGCCCAGGATGCGAACACGCTCCGCAACTATCGCAAGATCGCCCGGCGGCGCATCAGAATCATAGTAAAACTCGACAAGGCTATTGCGCAGTTCTTTGCCGCGGTCCCACTCGTACGCGCGAAAAAGCGGCGCAGTGAGCCTTTCAGTATCGCTTCCTGAGGTCACAGCTAAATACACCGTTGGAAAGGATTCGAGAACTAACTCGCTTAAAGCGCGTCCTCGATTTGAAAAGGCGAACGCCAACGCTTGGACCGAGACCGTTATGCAGTTATCCTGCGGCGCCTCCAAGGTATTCCGCCTAAGGATTCTGATCCAACAGTGGCCGAAATCGTCGAAACGCACCCTCAACTCACTAGCCAGCAGAGTATCGATCAGTTCCCAGACGACTGAAGGGGTACGCTGGTAAAGGACCGTGGGCGTCTCCGCAACCCACGACCACGCGCGGGACCAAGTCTCTGGAGTGCGTAGGCCAGACTTCTGTAAGGTTGATCTCAGGGACCATGGCTTAACTGTGCGGTACCACTCGACCGCAAACGGCTGTGCTATCCACGACCCGTAAACGTCGCTATTGAGGCTCGATGACAGAACCCCTTCTACGGCACTGCGCATCAATACATCTTGGAGCTTTGAGAAGTACGGCTGGTCTGACAATTTGCCCACGACGGTCAATAGTGCGTCCGCGCGTGCAAGGGGAGCATCAGGAGCCTCCTCAACGAACTTGGCGATCTGTGACGCAACATCTTTTCCCGAATCGGGTTGTGTAAGCAGCATATCCGCAACAAGGCTGACATCGCGACTGAAGTAATCTTTGAGCCAGATAGGGTACTGTGTGGGTGCGACCGCCTGGAGAAAATGTGCGATCACCATGGCTTTTCGATCGGGGGAGAGCCGCAGACCGGCGACCTCTGAGCATCCCTTGTCGTTCGATTCGCAAGTCGCAGCGAGCACATCTGCCGCCCCGTTGCTCCATTCAGGCGCTTCGGTTCCCCAGATACGAACTTCATCCCGGTAAACTCTCGATAGTTGCTCGGCCACCACCCGGCGCAATACAGGGTCCCGGAATCCCTTCGTCGAGGAGTGGAGGTTGCCAAGCAGGTCGCTTACCTCCGACCTATCTACTCCTCGTAGAATCTCTGACAATAGCCCAGCGTCTTCGCTACTCTTGATAGCGTTACCAACCAACTCACGACGCACGGCGGCTCGATGCGAAGGAGCCAGTCTGCCGACCCAGTGGCTCAATTCTGCTCGTGAAAGCAGGTCCTCACTCGTACCCTGTAGGTACTGGACAGCAATGCTCGGCTGGACCGACAGTAGGGCCACAGCAGCGCTGGGGTAATGAGCGAGAGCAGCCAGACGGCTGGGCGCAGTCCCACCGACATGGCTGAGTCCTAGCACGATGCCCTTGGCCAACGCGGACCCAGGGTTGACCGTGACTAGGTCGGGGGTCCTGTCGACCACAGCGATCGACAGCTCAGGATTGCGAACCGTCAGGGACTCACCAACCTCCGCAACCCGGTCTTCGAACTCCGCTCTGACAGACTCATATGCAGGCCCTGAAAGTCTCCCCGACAGAAGGACGAGTCCCCGAATCGCTTCGCCCTCATCTGCGACGCCCGCCGTACTGCGCAACGCCTCGCTGACAATCAATCGCTTATCGTCAACCGCCTCCGATGCCCTTCGCGCTATAGCCTCTGCAACATCCATAGCACTAACGGCGGCCGCTGGAGAGCGACGAGCACGCTCAAGGAGTTCCTGAAGCAAATAGATTCTCCGGATTGCCGTTGGCTGTTCGTCAAGGCACTGCACAAGTCCTGCGACACCGCCCGACCTAAGAGGGCCACGGCCGCCAGCGTGCAAATACGAGGCCCACGCCAAGACCCATGGCTCACTGTTCGACAGAGCCTGACTTCGCTTGTATGGCGTTTCGATTATCTGCTCGCGCGGTAAGCGGTGGAAGCGGGAATAGACTCCGACCGGTGCGAACATGAGATCAAAATCACCATCTTCCAGAGATCTGGGCTGCAGGCTGAAGGTGCAGCACGAAAGGCACCCACGTAGTCTCGGCCAGCAGGCATCCAGGATTGACCAAAGTAGTGCCTCAGGGTTCGTCGCACCAAACCAGATGATGGGTCGCAGTCCTTCGCCGAAGTATTTTCCGGCGAATTGTAGTAGATCGTCGGAGGGTACCTCGCCGGGGCCGCTGGCGTTCTTGAGTCGGTACCCCTCAGGCTGGAAGCGAAGAGCTCCCTCAAAGTCGCACAGATTGTCCCAAGACGGCTGCCTAAGCAGGTCATGACAGGCGCGGACGGAATCGGCGTGCCGCCAGTCTTCTATTGGAATCAGGACAGTGTGCGTGAGAACACAGCCTGCTCGGGCTGTTCTGTCATCCATCCAGGTTCTCGCTACCGCGTAGTACGCCCCGCTAGGGACAGGGTAACTAGTTATATACGGCCTAAACTCAGTCCCTTGTGCAAGAGATCCGGATAAATCACTGAGACGTGTTATCAGCTCGCCATCACGATGATCCGGCGAAAAGCTTCCAGCGAGCATCTGGTGACCGCGACGGTAGCCATGAACTAGTTGCTCCACTCGGTGTCGTGAACTAATCATTGGTGTGCTAAGCTTCCAACTCGGCACCGAGTGTCCAAGCAACCGGTAAAGTCATATCTGCGGATGTTCGGAGAGATCCCAGAACCGAGTGAACCACATAGCCCGCATTAAGGGCATCCTCTAAATACTTCTCCTTGAAAACAGTATCGTGCTGAGGATCACCTCCGAATACGCTGACTCCGAATGAACAGAAGTCGAAGTCGCGGCCACACGATTCCATGAAATCCTTCAGCAATGGGTAGTTCTCGCGCAGATAGCCATCGGGGCCTATGTCCCGACGATCTTCTGGAATAAGATCCCAGGCTGTGAGGACGATCCCAGCCCTGGGGCGATATGAGCCCCCGACTCTGTCTGTGTAGGCCTTCCTAAGGCACTGTAGCCAATCGACGGCCACGACTTGGGTGGGCGTCTCCTCTGTCTGCGGCTGAACGGTGGCGGTTGTGCTTTGGAATACATTGTGGAAAGCGATCCAATCCATAGGTGACACGTTCTGTTCAGAGTCGACGCGGATGAATAGGAGGCACCCCGAACCTTCAGTAATGAAGTCATCCCATGTGCGCGCCCAAGACCGCTTTTTGTACATCTTGAGCCACTGTTCGCCGGAGCAGTCCGGCACAGTTAACTGGCCGGCGAGAGGCTGCCCGACTCGACTTCGCACGGGAATGATGCTTCGGTTGTGGACGTCATGGGAGGTGTGCGGCGCGAACTCGCCGGATAGAATCGGTTGTGCAAGGGACTCCAGATATTCCTGGTCATCCGGCGAGCCGTCTCTTTCAAGGCGCCCTGTCCCGGATCGAACTGCCAGCCAAAAGCGCCCGATGTAGTTACTTTTTCCAGCATCGTTTCCACCAATCAACAACACTGACCTATTTCTCACGTTGCCTCACTTCTCGAACCTTTGGAACGACCGCAAACCTCTGACATCGGATTTCGCATCGGGCAGCGGCTGTAGGCCCTCCCCGATCCGGCGCACGAGACCGACGACTCCGAGGCCGTTCGCGATTCGCTGCGGGCAGCTCGAGAACGCTGCACATTGAACAATCTCGCATGAGAGGCCCAGGCTTCTCGCGTGCTCCGCGAGGCGATGCGCATACTCCGGCAGTTCACCAGCGACCCCGTCACTCTTTGCGACGGCGAGCAACAGGGGCAGGGAGGTCGGCAGTCGGAGTGTTTCCGCTAGGCGTTCCAATAGAAGAGAGTGCCGGAGGAGTTCGCCGCTACGGGTGGTCTTTGCGGCCAGCGCGTTCGCATCCGCTACCAGTATGAGCCCGTCCGCCCGACCCACGAACGCGAACCTGGCGGCCGTATCGGCACGTTCGACGAGACTGCGCGTCCACTCACCGGGAAGATCAGTAAACAACAGTTCCAAATGGCGTTGACGACCCTGCAACTCCTCCAGCGCAAGATGCAGCAGCGCCGGACGACGCGGATGCGCAAGCGAGGTGTGTTCCGAAAGCTGTTCCGGTAAGTTGCCATCTTCCCATCGGCGCAGGCGCCTCGCTCGTTGTTCAAACCCCTGCAAGGTCAGGCTCCCTGCAAACCTGTACCATGGTCGGAGTTCCCCATGGCTAGCCATGAGGTAAAGGGACGACAGTAGGCAGGTCTTCCCTGCGTCCCAAAAGCCGAGGATTCCGAATATGTGCGCGTATCGCGCTTGCGTCAACACAGAAGCGTCATCGGTCCCGAGCTCAAATCCCGAGTGGAAGACGCGAGGAGCACGGTCGTCGGCCGCTGTGTCTTCTGCTGCAGGCTTCCCTGATGTGGACAGGGGGGCGTCCAGCACGTAGTGGGGGCAGCCAATCGGGTCCCCTTGTAGAACGCATTTCCCCGTAGCGGAGACTGCGCAGTCCTTGTTCGTGCAGGTTCCCGTCGGCATAACTATACCTGCGGCGAGACGAATATTCTGCGCGCCACGCGCTCCCAGTAGATCTGCTCAGCCCACGCAGCGGGTCGGGCAGTGTGGTCCGACGACAGTTTCGTCTTGCTCGTGAATTCCGGCTCCCATGCTACAGTGGCACCACTCTCGATTAGGCGGAGGGAGAGCCACGTGAGCGGCAACAGACCAGGACGCGATGATGCGAGAGCCTGATCGGCAGTCCCGCGCGGAGGTGCAAAAGCAGGTAAGACCGAAGGCTCCCAGGATTTTACAAGATCCGTCAAGGCCTTGTCGGACTGCTCGGTCGGTTTTCTGGAAGTCTCCACTACTCGCCTCACGATGTCCCGCGTGCTGCTCAGGGGAGGCACCAGCACGCGGTCGGCGATTTCCGCACCGCAACATAGGATTGCAGCCCCTAGTTTCATCTTGGACAGAAGCTCACCCGTGGTCTGCGAATGTCCGCCGTAGACCCACCAGAGGACCTCAAGTTCCTCTCGGTCAGCCTGGCTCTGTCTTTCGGCCGCCGCCGCAAAATCCCGCCAAGCCTTGCGGGCGCCTTCCCAGAATGACGCGAAGTCGCCAAGTTCAGTGGGCGGCTGGATGCGGTCTAGCGCAACCATGGACAGGGGTTCCCGGCGCCTAGCTGCCTCCGCGGCCTGCTGAAGCGAGTCGGTAGCTGATTTTGAGAGGGTGTCGATAATCGCACGAAGGTATCGCTCTTGTACTGGGGGCCGCACGCTCGTCGCTGCCTTGGTTAACACAGCGGCCAGCGTCCGAACTCTCGACGGCACTGCGGTATCACCTCCAATGACCTCCCCAATCGCAATTGCGCAGCAGGCCTGTACAGCGAGGGCGTTCTCGGAGAGGTCTTGCGGGAATGCCGGTTGATGGTTTCGTATGCACGCGACCGTCAGTTCGACCAACCGACTAGCAACTCCGCGATCTCCGGAGACCCCCAATATGGCCAATTCCACGCATTCAGCGATTAGTTGAGGGTCTGAAGCAACGTTGGAGACCAGTTCCAAACACCCGGCCCTGCGTTTGCTGATAGTGTCATCTGAAGGTACTGCATCTGCGATCCGGTACCACTCGTACGTGCGACTCAGCATGTTGTCACTCCTCGACCTTGAATGGATTAGCTTCGCGTTCGGTCACCGGCACGTATTGCATTACCTCGTCCCAGAGCTTAGCGAGCTTTCTATCGGTCTTTGCCTGATTGAGAGCGGTCTTCTCCAACGTCTGCGGTAGCGGTCGATCCGGCGTACTGGGAAGCAAGTCCAGCCTCACAAGTGTGCTCAGGCGGTCGCGCCAGTTTAAGTACCGCCAAAACAATAGTCTAAGCCGATCAAATCTCTCGTCTCTGTCGGATAGCATCGCGGCTCCAGCTAGACCTTCGCTCCCAGGGACCTCGGCAGCTTCAGAACCCTCCTTAAGGTTAACCTGAAACCGAGGACAGGCTATCGTGAACCCACGCGAATCGGGACCTCCTAGCCGCGCTCGGTCTGCATCGAAGCTGGTCTGAACGGGCACCCAGACCCTTGGGCGAACCACGATGACCAGTTTCTGAGTACCATTTTCAACCCTCTCGCTCAACTCCATCCAGTTGTATGTGTGACCATAGACGTCGTTCGTCTCCTCAGGGTTCGTCGCCCCTGAGAAGATCACCAAGCGCTCTGTGTCCTGGCTGTCCGATATTTTGTTGATCTCGGGCACGTGCTCGTGGCCGAACATCAAAACACGCGCCCGGCTGTTGAGGTATTGCCTTGCTTGAACGACGTCTTTAAACCACTCTAGCGGGTGGTGAACCAGAACGATGTATTCGAGGTTCGGGTGCCGCATCAGACCGGCGTACTGTCGGTTCCCAAGGACCAGCGACCCATGCCTGTCGGTCTTGTCGGAGACCTGTACGCTCGTGAGGCCCGCTATCGCAAGTACATGCCCCGCGGGGAATTCAAATCTGCGTATCCAACTGGGACTGGCACTGTCGTCAAAGCCACAACCATACTGCTCGGCGAATTCGCGGTACGCCTTGAGCTTCGGAAGCAACGGGTTGTTCTCTTCGCTCTTGCCAAACTCTTCGAGGTGGGCTTGAGCCAAATCCGCGGGAGCAGCCTGGAGCTGCTTCTGGACCATGTTCGCGAGGTATTCGATCCGATCAAGGTCGATATCGTGATTACCAGGTACGACGCACACAGACGCCCTGGGGCAGCCGGTTGCCAAACATAGCTTGTCCAGCCATTCTGCAGCCCGGACGTACTCCTGTGGCTTACCTGAGTAGGCAACATCGCCGTTGACCAGAATGGCATGCGCAGCACCGTGGTCCCTTGCCATCCGCTCGGCGTCGAGCACCAGTTCATCGCGGACGTCTTCGTGAATGACGAGCGTTCCATTCTTCTCTTGTCCAAAATGAATGTCCGACAAATGAACGAACCGGTACGTGCTCATGTGTGCACCCAAGAAATACGCACTCGAAAGAAACAAGATCCGTACTCTATGGAAACACTCAGTCTAGCGCCTTCCGGGGGCGTCTGGCAGCCCAAGTTCCAACGGACAACACCATTGGAGTCGGCACCGCCTAGGATAGATCGGATACCGTCCCAACATCTAGGGAATCGGCCCTCGTTCATGTCTCTATCGGGGAATGTACTGCCCTCGTGCTCCCCAAGTCGTTTTCGAGGAGATTGACTCGCCCAGATCAAAGGGCCGCAGCTACTGGCATCTCTCCATCGCCAGCAGCTCAATGCGATCAGCTCCGCCGGGAGCCGGCACGCTTGGCAATCTCCGCCAGGGACCGCAACGCAGCGTTGACCGCCGCCGCGTTCGGAAACAGGTCGGCAACTTCGGGGTCAAGGACAACCACGTTTGAACTCGTTTGGAGGCGCTCGATGTATTTCCCGCGGACCAGCGCCCCGAAATCCGAGCGTTTATATTCGGAACGAAGTTCGTCCGCGGCAAGCTTCTTAGCCTTCCTCATAGAGCTTCCTCTCTGCCCGCGTTGCGTGGCGAGCGGTGATGATTCGAATGGCGTCTTCATGTTGTGCGTGTGCGACCACCAGGAGGCGGCCCGAGGACGACATGCCAAACGTCACGAAACGCCTTTCGTCGAGCGAATGATCCGGATCATCGCCCGTTGCCGACAGGAGATCAAAGAACACGCTCGCAGCTTCATCGAATGAGACACCATGTTTCCGCAGGTTCGCGGTAGCCTTTAGAGCATTCCATTCGAAGCGCACCCGGACGTTTCACCTTCCTTCAGTATACCCATCGCGCGGCGCGCAACTGAGCACAGCTTTGGCGTCCCCCCGGAAAGCCCGCGCCGCTAGCGCACAGGAAACACCGAATGCCTGGGACCCCAATCACAAATCCGGCCGATGTTTCAGTCGCTATGCCGGGTAACTCATTGATTCCTCAAGGTTCGCTACGATCCCAAAACATTGGGCCGGACGTCCCTTTTCTTTCGGAGTATCTTCTCCTATAATCTGATTGGGCCGATTCCCTGGAGTGAAGGAGGCTACCCGTGAAGATCCTCAAGCTTCCGAAAGAGAAGCTAGATCTTTTCGCCTCGGTCGTCCAGCAGTTTGGCGAACTGCATGCGCCCGTCGAGCAGGACGGCAAGTACGTCTTCAAGCGGCTCATGCGGTGGTCGGATGCGCGCTTGGAATACGACCGCACCATCCTGCCACCCAAGAAATACTTCCTGCCGCCGCGTGAGACGCTCTTCCGCTACCGTCCCGGCGAGGGCTTCGTTCCGCACACCGAAGGGTTGGATCAGCGGATCATCCTGTTCGGCGTGCACGCTTGCGATGTTTACGCGATCAACATCCTGGACCGGGTATTCGCGGGGAAGTACCCGGACCCGTACTACCAGGCGCGGCGGAAGAACATCGCCATCATCGGCATCGACTGTTCCCCCGACAAGCACTGCTTCTGCCGTTCCATGCGCGCGGATTTCGTCGATCATGGCTTCGACCTTTTCTTTTACGACACGGGCGACTATTACCAGGCTCTGGTGGGCACGGCGCTGGGCGACGACATGGTCCTCGCCACCGGCAGCCTCTTCGAGCCGGTGGACGGAACCGATATCGACGACTACAAGCGGCGCTCCTGGAACAAGCGCCGCGCGTTCCAGCTCGAGGTGGAGATCCGCGACCTTCCCGAGATCTTCGAGATGGAATACCAGAGCGAGATCTGGGAGGAGCTGGGAGAGAAGTGCCTCTCCTGCGGCAGTTGCAGCATGGTCTGTCCCACGTGCTACTGCTATGATGTCGCCGACCACGTGGAACTGGGGTCGCGGGCCGGGCGGCGCGCGCGCTCCTGGGACTCCTGCCTGTTCGCCAGCCATGCACTGGTGGCCAGCGGCGAAAACTTTCGCGGGCCGCGCGCCAGCCGCATCAAATTCCGCTTCTATCACAAACAGCGCGGCTTTGTGGCCGAATACGGCCGGCCGAGCTGCGTAGGCTGCGGGCGGTGCATCAGCGCCTGCCCGGTCGGCATCGATGTCGTACAGGTGATCGACCGCTTGCGGAGGGTACAAGATGTTGCTAGCCGATGAAGTTGCCACCCACCACCCCGTCCTGAGCGCCAATCCGTACCAGCCGCACCTGGCGCGCATCGTGCGCATCCATAAGATGGTGGAGAACAACTACCTGTTCACCCTGCGTTTCGCGGAGGACCACCTGGCGCGCGCGTTCCGCCACCAGCCGGGCCAATTCATCATGCTGAGCGTGCCCGGTGTGGGTGAAATGCCGATTTCCGTTTCTTCCTCGCCATCGCGCCCCGAGGTGCTGGAGTTGTGCGTGCGGCGCGTGGGACGCGTAACCAACGCGCTCTACCGCATGCGCACCAACGATGTGGTGGGCGTACGCGGGCCGTACGGAAACGGCTATCCGATGCAGGAGATCATGGGCAACGATCTGCTGCTGGCGGCGGGCGGCCTGGGCATGGCGCCGTTGCGGTCCCTGCTCTGGTATGCGCTCGATCACCGCGACAAGTTCCACAACATCACCCTCATGTACGGCGCCAAGCGCCCGGACGACATGCTCTTCCGCGAAGAGCTGCTGGCGCTGGTGGACCGCACCGATATCAACTGCCTGCTGACGGTGGATGCCGACGACTCCGGAACTTGGAAGAACCACGTGGGACTTCTGCCCACTCTCTTCGACCATGCCAAAATCGACCCCTTGCGTACCTATGCCGCGGTCTGCGGACCGCCCGTGGTCTACAAATTCATTTTGCAGCGGCTGCTCGATCTCGGTTTTCCCAAGAACCGCATCCTGATGTCGCTGGAGCGGCGCATGAAATGCGGGGTGGGGAAGTGCGGCCATTGCAGCATCGGGTACAAGTACACCTGCCTGCAGGGCCCGATATTCACCTACTGGGACGCAATCAACCTGCCGGAGATGATCTGATGAGCAAACCTACTGTGGGGATCTTCGGGCTTACGGGCTGTGCCGGCGACCAGCTCGTGATTCTGAACTGCGAGGACCGTCTCCTGGACATCGTCGCGCTGATCGATATCCGCGACTTCCTCATGGCCTCTTCGGAAAACGACGAAGGCTGCCCGCTCGATATCGCGCTGGTGGAAGGCGCGGTGCTGAGCCGGCGGGATGCGGACAAGCTTCGCGCCATTCGCCAGCGATCGAAGATTCTGGTGGCGCTCGGGACGTGCGCCGTCTGGGGCGGGGTGGCGGCCATGGACCGCGGCAAGGACCGCGCCAGGCTGCTGGAGGAAGTCTACGGCGAGATTGGACTCACGTACGATTCGAGCCCTGCCCAGGCACTGCACGAGGTGGTGAAAGTGGATCTCGGCATCGCGGGCTGCCCCATTGAGAAGGAGCATTTCATCGCGGCGGTGGCGGCGCTGCTGAATGGCGATACGCCGCTCTATCCCGAGTATCCGGTATGCACGGAGTGCCGTATGCGGGAGAACA
>ODAK010007748.1_pt1 | contig 10794 bp, 9 predicted proteins | sample 1539591 | NCBI WGS metagenome assembly ODAK01 (sample SAMEA3539303, study PRJEB22396) | soil metagenome | biome: tundra; feature: field; material: soil | place: USA | collected 2010-05 | depth 0.15 m | reverse complement strand
CGCAGTCTTGCACCACGAGATCCCCGACGATCTCAGGCCCACCACGTGCGGCCAGAACCACGGGCTCGCGCCTGCGCTCGGCCGGGCCAGCGGGCGGCAGACCGGCAACCGCGGCTGTCGCCAATTGCGCGAGCACCGGGTCGCGATCCGCGAGGGCGTCGTCCACCTCCAGAACGTCGAGACTGACCCGCACCACACCTCTGCGAGAGAGTGCCTTGAGCACGCGCGCCTTCGTGATCTGAACCACGTCCGCCACCTCGTCCGTCTTCAGGCGACCGAGCGCCCGGAAGACTGGCTGGCCGTCGGAGCCCGCGACGTATATTCCGTCGAGCGCGACGACGTGGAGGTGAGGATTGAGTCTCATGTCGCCCGAGCTGCGCTGAATGACCGTCAGCAATCCCCCTTGTGCCCTCCGGTCGCCCGGCGCCAACCGGCGTTCGTACCAACGCAGAAGCGAGTCCTCGAACACCCGCGCCACGAGAGTCAGCAGGCCAGTCTCATACGCCAAAGGCGCACGCAAGGCGTAGGGCAAGCTCAACACCCATTGCCGCAGTGGTTGCGCTGGCAACACGTGCGCAAGCAGGTTGTGCGTCGTCTGGTTCATCCGACGACCAAGGCACGTGGGGCAAAAGCCACGACCGGCGCACGTGAAGGCGACCAGTCGAGGCAGCCCGCAATCTTCGCACGCTAGGTGCGCGAAGCCTCGTTGCATGACGCTACAGTCGAGGTACCCCGCGAACTCGGCGCGCACAAAGTCCGGCAATCCGGTCTGCCACCCTTCCTCGATGGCCGCATAGAACGTCGCCAGGTTTTTCCGCACCACCTGGTGCAACGCCTGCGCAAAGGGGTCGTGTTTCTCGTAGACCCGTGGCCCCCGCCCCACAGCGGCGGCGGCGGCGACGTCGGCCAAAGCCTGTCGGCCATGCGCACAGCTTGCCACCGCCTCCCGTTATCGGTGCGGCTAGCGCGAAGTTGCTCATAGCCTCTCCGAAATCGCTGTATCCACGATCATAAGTCCAGCAGGATTCCCCGGCGACCGCGGCACCTCTTTGAGGTGCGCTCGCAGGAAAACATGACCGAGCTCGCTCGCCCCACCCGACCGGTCGACTTGGTATCGGTCGAAGCCCACCATGACTTCCAGAGGAAGAGTCCGGGTGATCACAACCTGGGCTTCCTTTCCGCTCTCGCGCTCGTCGTGAACGCGACCCGATATTCCACGCTCGACAAGCGCCTTCCGTGCGGCCAAACCGAGTCCCGCCTTCAGCACGGGCTGGGCCTTGCTTTCGACGAGCCGGAGCGCCGCCTTCAGGCGATCTTCCACGTCGAGTGGAGTCCAGGTGTATGCGTCGAATACCCAGCCACGCACGAAACCCTTGATCTCGGCCTCTGTTCGCGAGTCGCCAGCGTGAAGGAAGCTGTTGGCGTCGGCTTGAATGATATTGCCGAGCGCATCGCGGACGAACACGTAGGTCTCCTTGTGCTCGTTCCGCCAGGCGAGAAAGGCAACTGCCAAAACCAGAGCAACGTTGAGAGCGGTCGACATCAAAAGTTGCCGGCCTCTGCTCGCAACCGCAGCGTTGGCGCGGCCCCAAGCAAGAATGAAATGATCTTCCGCGCCGAGTTCGAGCAATGCATCTTTGGCCTCGCCATCTCGGCTGAGATTCGCGTCCTCGGTCTTACCATCGACGACGCAGGCAACTGGACGATTCTCCTGAAGCCGAGGCTTGGTGCGTTCCGTACTCGCGCTGTCATCGTCGGCTTCGAAGAATGCCTGCGGGTAGGCGTCGATGACTGTGGCGTCCTCATCAATTTTACGAGCCATCATTCACCACGGAGGTTTGCGACGTCGACTTGCTCGTCCCCAAGGCGCGAAGACGCCCCTTGTTCCCCGCCCGAACCCGACATGATTCGATCTGCCTCGGCGCGGATGATGGCATCGTCGGCGCCTCGTCCGCCGTGCCCACTGCTGGGCGTCCCGCTGGCTGCCCGATAGCCGGCGGCCGCGGCTAGAGCAAAGGCAGCGCCTCCCCCGCCGCCACCACCGCCGGTTCCAAGCACCATGCCGAGAAACATCGGCGCCGCGCGGACCACGGCAAAGGCACAGAACGGCCCAAGCACAACAAGCAGGAAATGCACACTGATATCGGTACCGTCTCCGTACACGAGACCGCTGTCCGCCACCATGGTCGTCATCTGCGCCATGATGACGCCGGCGAACTGACAGGCGAGCCCGAGCAAGGGCATGTACAGAAGGCCGATGAAGAGAAACGCTTTAAGGAAGCCCCAGAAGTAGGCCTCGGTTTTCTCATGCGCGGCGAATGCGACGCAAAGAGGCCCCACTGCGACCAGGAGCATATTCATGCCAAGGCCGGTGAAGCCCTCCATCAACATGAAGACGGTAATGACCAGCCCGGCCACCACGGCGAATACCCAACCCATGCCGGTCAGAAGCGCGTCCACCACGTACTTTCCCAGCTTGCCATACCAGGAGTCGTCGTCCTTGCCCGCCTTGGTGGCGGTCACTTCGGTGCCCTTGAGATCTTGGTTTTCCGCCTCGGCTTTCTTAATCGCTTCGATCGACGACATTTCCGAGTCCCAGACGGTCGCCCAGTTGCCGGCGAAAGTCGTCATGAACGTCGGCTGCAATTTCGCGACCGTGCCGGTCACGACGGTCTGGTAGCCGGCGAGGCCGCCAGCTACGAGAAGAATCCTCATCCAGAACTTCCCGTGCCACAGCCGGCACGAGCTGGGTGACAGAGCCAACTCTGCGGCCCCTTCCATCAGGTGAAACGAAAACAGTACCCCGAAGACGACAAGTCCTGCCTTGCCGGTTTGAGCTGATGCCGACTGCGCCGTCGTCACGACCGCATCGACAACGTGAGCAATTCCGAACGCCGCGTTTGCCATGACGAGGACCTATTTCGTGATGGCCTGGCCGAGCGCTCGAATGCGCTGGCTGTTGCTGTCCACCCAACCACGATCTCTGGTCTCAAGATAGACCCGCTGAGCATCGTCTTGCCCGACCATGAACATAATCGCGCGTTGGTTGGCCATCTGTAACCCTTCTCCTTGGTGCTTCGCCTCAAGTGCCTGAATCTCTGCCTGCAAGCTCGCAATCTTCGCCGAGTTGACGGCACCGTTGCTGCCGGTCGGCTTCTCGTTTTCAGCTTGAATCTGGTCGCGAAGGTTCTTGATTTTCGTGATGTCGGTAGTCAAAGCGGCGTTGTGGCTCTGCATCTGTCGCATGAGGGCGGCTCTCGTTGCCCGCGCTCGCTTCGATTGCCGGAGGAGCGAATTCACTTTGTTGCGATACCAAGGGTCGTTGCGATAGCGCGGATTCGACTGCCAACTATCGGGATTCAAGTTCTGCCACAACTGATCAATCTGGCCCGCCCCCATCACGCTCAGGGTCGCCACGTTGCGAATCTCGTCGATGCCGTCCACGTCGTCGAGCCACGGCAGCTGAAGAATCTGAAGGGTGTCCACCCACCCGAGATGCTTCCAGTCTTTGAGCCCGGCATACGCATCCTTGAAAGCTTGCAGCGAAACGTGCGCAGTGTTGATGACCTCGTTCCATTGCGTGATGATCTCCAAGAACTCCTCGACATCTTGCGCGAGTGCCGCGCCGTCGATGACAGCAAACTGGGCCTGCGCAGGCCGTGGTATGGCCAGACACACTCCGGCCACCGCAAGGACGATCCCCAATCTTCGCATGACGTTCTCCTTTCAACCCTTTCAACTCAGGCCGATGCTCGCCGCGTAGGCTCGCACTTTCTGTATCCGCAGCTCGCCACCACCGATGGTCCTGCCCTCGCAAGCCTTCACTAGGTGCTCAATGCCGCCCACCAGTCCAAAGCGCTTGCAGAACTGCCCTCGCCAATACTTGTCGTCACCGTCGGTCGTCGCGAACCAGTAGAGCGCCGGCGGGATTTCCACCGAGAGGACGCGATTGAGGCCACTGCCAGAGACGTAGAACACCTCGCGCCGTTTGTCGTCTTCTTGCAAGTTCTCGTGCAGACGCAAGTGGTCCTGCGTGAGTCGCAAGTCTTGCTCCATGAACGTCGGCTCGGAGAAGCCGCGGTAGAGAAATACTTCCGCCATGCTTTGGAGCAGCTTGCGCGCCTGACCGTCCTTCAAATCCTTCGGCGTCTGCGTGCTGAGCACGATGAACCCGTTGAACTTGCGAATCGTCCTGAACATTTCCTCGACGACGCGAAAGAAGGCCGGATGGGCAAGGAAGGACCAAGCTTCGTCGACGATCACGATCTTCTTTTCGCGGATCGTCCGCGGATTCTGGATGCGCTTCCAGACGCTCCCCATCAAGGCAGACACGAACGGAACGGCCAGCAACGGATCGTCTTCCAGCCCCGAAAGCTCGAAATAGATGTACTTCGCGGCCGCGACCGAATCGGTTCCCGAATCGAAAAAGCGATCGCGTGGCGCTCTCGTCCAAAGCTCCACCGCCGGAACAAGCTCAGGCGCCTCATTGCGCAGGTGCGTGAGCAAGCACGATAGGGGACGGGGTGGCTCCATGCGAAGACCTCTTGAGCCCGCAGCGATGAACGACCGGCATTGGTTTTCGTAGTCACGAAAGAACCCGCCTTCGCCGTTCGCGCCCTTGAGCGCGCGATCGAGACGGTTCTTCTGGGTCGGCGACACCACGATCCCCTGCCCCACCAAACCGTCCAGCCACGACTCGAAGAAGCTCTTCGCCTCGTCGACCGGGCAGGCCAAAGTGTCGCCGCCTTCGAGCGTCATCCGATAGGTGCCGGAGGAACGCTGACGTTCGCGTTCTTCGATTGCCCAAACCAACGGGAAAGGATTGAAGCGGAAGTCCCCGCCCTTGAGGCGCATGACAGCCACGTCGGCCGGCATCTCGGCGGCAAGCAGCTCGAACACAGGGCCGAAGCTGTTGCCCTTGTCCAGCACGAACCCTTGAGAGTCGAAATTCGCGTTGCCGAGCAGAAACGCATTCATCAGCATCGACTTCCCAGAGCCAGGAAGCCCCAACACCGCCTTGTTCCACGACGGCTCCCGGCGAGTGAAGAGCGAGTAGGCGAAGACGCCGCCCTTGCGGTCGCCGAAGAGCAGAAACGGCGTCTTGTCCCCCGGGGACAGGCGAAAGACCATCGCCAGATCGCCGATGTTCTTACTCGTGATGAGGTTGGCGCGCAGACCGAGCTGTCCGTTCCCAGGCAGACTCGCCAGCTCGGCAAGAACCCGATTGTCGCGCTCTTCGAGAATCTCGCCGCCATCGAGCATCTTGAGCTGCGTTGCCACCTTGGTCGCCCGATCTTCGACCTCGGCGAGCGTCGCGCCCTGCACCAGCACCATGAAATACCAATTGTAGGGACACGCGCCTTCGGCTCTCACGGTTCCAAGGAAGTCTTGCGCTTCAGCGCAGTACTGGGCGCTCTCCCGGTGTCGCTTGGCAAGCGCCGCCGCAAAGTTCGAGAGCCGAGCAACGCGACCGCTCAGCGACGAAAAGTCGAGGCTGCGGAACGTCTGCGTAACCGTGAGTGGAAAACGAATTTGGTTTTGCAGCCGGGCGAAGACATAGGCTACCGACGTCGCTGGCGGAATCTTCCAGGTAAGGACCTTCGCGGGACGACCATTGATGACGTAGCAGTCAGGGCCATCTTTGCGTTCAGAAAGAGCAACCTGGGTCACGAGAGGAATATCTGCCCGCAATGTCGTCGGTGTGCCCCACCTGCGGTTCACGATTCGCCACAAAGCTTCGTAGCATCCCTCCTCGGATAGTGGCCGAAGGCCAAAGCCCATCCGAGGACGCCGAACGGCGAACGCCAGCAAGTTTTCCTCCACTACCCGCATCGTCCTGCGGAACATGCGCGCTTGTTCTCGCAGAGCCTTGAGGCTCAGAACCGCCTCGGCTGTACTGTCACGCAGCCGCCATACCTTCCAGGTCAACAGATGTTTTTCGCGAAACCTCGGCAGATACTTGAAGACCCAAACGATCGAATCCTCGAATACCGTCCGTTCCTGCCAGTACGAGTTGGACGCGTCCACGAGATAGCGCAGGGATTTCGAATCTCGCGTGGGCTGCGCCAGAAGAGGCGCCGCTCCCAACGAGCGAGTCCAGATGTTCTGCACCTCCCAGACGCCCTGTCGCCAGTCTCCCTCGTGGTTCGCAGGATTGAGCACATCCATCGCCCGCCGGATGGCAGTGCTGGCCAACGCAAGCCCGTCTTCACCCATGGTCTCCGGATCCAACCCGTCCATGGTGTACATGCACATCAAGCCGCCATCTCGGCACAGGATCAGCGGTCGCTGGGCCGAGTAGTCGTCTTCGTGGCGAAAGAAGTCGTAAAGCAACAGCTCGGATTCGAGGCTCGAACTTTGGCCATTCCACGCCGCATCGAGGGCTCCTAGCGTCGGTAGTGACATCCCCTACTCCTTCTCGAAGCGAACATTAGTCGGACCGGGGCTATAGCCTTCAATCCGACGCGGAAACCGATATCGAAACCGAAGTAACATTACCGACATCCGCGTTCGGTCTTGGCCGTACACGAAGGCAAGCCCCATCCACACGATTCCCACGAGCCCAAGCACTGCAAGTCCGACCATTTTGCTGATCGACATCGAGCCAAGGCCGAAGATCGTCGCGGTTCCGAGCAGGACAAGTACGTGATGCGCGGGAATCCCGCCCAACATCGGTGCTCCATGCAGGAGCCGATAGATCGAATTTCGGCGCACGTGCCCCACGCCACCACCTCACAAGATCCCGGACACGATCCCGCAGATCGCACCGGCCGCGATCGTGCCTACGAGGTAGTGCAAAGCGTGTGGATCTCGCTGCGTGAACTTGAACGCCGACAGCACCAGGCCGCCCACCACAATGACGATAGCTGCAATCGAGAAGACCGTCTTGATGATGGACTTAAAGCTACTCGTCGCCGAGCTGACGCCGTCGCTCAAGTCTTGCCCGATGGCCGTACCGGAGGCGAGCATCCAGAAGCCGAAGCACACAAGAACTCCCAAAGGTAGGCCGTATCGTTGAAGGAAACTGACGCGCGGATTCGACATCGCAAACTCCTTTCGCAACAGGGACTCCCTGCTTTGTCGGTTGGCGATGAGGTGTGGTTCCGCAAAGAAGAGCTGCGCGGTCAGGGACAGCCTGGGCCTTGCCCATACCCTACGACCGCTTGCACGTCGTCACGAAAGCCTCTTTGACCCAGCGCTGTTGTGCGCCATGATGTCGGCACCATGGCCCGAATGATCAAACGCTACGCGAACAGGAAGCTCTACGACACGCACGACTCGCACTACGCCACCTTGGAAAGGCTGGCCGAGCTGATTCGAGCGGGCGAAGATCTAAAGGTCGTCGAGAACGACACCGGCAAAGACATTACGGCCACCACCATGGCCCTGATCATCTTCGAGGAAGAGAAGCGCGCTCCCAGGTTACAAATTGAAGGCCTCCGTCGCGTCATTCGCAGTGGCTTACCGGTGTAGCCACGCTTTTGTCAGGCACCCTTAGCAGCACCAACGAAAGGAATCGAAATGCCCAAAGGCCCCCTGTCCAAGTCCGATTTGATCCAGAAGATTGCCGACCAGTTCGATGACAAGCTCACCCGCAAGGACGTGAAGGGAATCATCGAGTCCGTAGCCACCATCGGTCACGTCGAGCTGAAGAAGAACGGCGTCTTCGTCGTTCCCGGCCTCATCCGCATGGTAGTCGTGAGGAAGCCGGCCACAAAAGAGCGCAAGGGCATCAATCCCTTCACGAAGGAGCCGACGGTTTTCAAGGCCAAGCCGGCTCGCAAGATCGTCAAGGGCCGCCCGGTCAAGGCTGCCAAAGACGCCGTCGCGTAGGCCGCAGCGCGAACCGCTCAGGGCCGCGATCTTTCTCGCGGTTGCGGTCCTGGGCGCACTGCTTATGAACGTGGGACGGCTGGCCACGAAGTCGAAACTTCCTTGGTCGAAAGCGTGCCGACCGACATCGTCTTTCTCAACTGCCCATTCGCCAGGTGAGGTGTCTAACCTTCCAACGACATCGCGCAGCCGCACCTCGTTTCGGTCCTGGAAGACGCGGCGGCCAGCCCGCATGAGCGACGTGAATGCTGGCGATGTGGCCCTGCAGTTTCTCGACGAGGACACGGTGTGCGGCGGCTGCGATAACCGGCAAAGCTGAGTTGCGGTTCTGACGAGCGCGGCCTTGCCATCGGGGTGGCCAAGTAGCAGGATGCTACCGCGACGGGACATGACCGATGGAACGTAGGACATATTTACTGACATACGCGGCAATCTTCGTTTCGACTTTGATCGTCTCCAGGGACGTCCGGGCGGAAAGCAATAGCGCCAAGGAGCGCGAGGCTCGAACAGCGTGCTTGGCGGGTGACTATGCAAAAGGCGTCACTCTTCTCTCGGAGATGTTCGTCGCCACCAAGAACGCCACTTGGATCTTCAATTCCGGGAGATGCTTCGAGCAAAACTCGCGGTACCAAGAAGCCATTTCTCGCTTCAAGGAGTACCTGCGCGTGGCTAAACACCTCACCGACGGAGAGAAAGCTGACGTGCAAAAACACATAGCCGACTGTCAGGAGAGCCTGGCGGTTCCGCCCCCCTCGCCGGTGGTCCCGCAACCCATGATGCCCGTGACACCTCAGCCTGCGCCCTCGGCTGGCTCACAGCCGCAAGCGATCCCGCAGCCCATCCAAGAGCCCCCATCGACCAGCAGGACGTCTCCTGCCGCGGTCGAGTCCGGGTCGACTCTGAGGACAACGGGCATCGTCGTCGGAAGTATAGGGGTAGCCACCGTCGCCACGGCGTTCATTCTGAACCTCAAGGCCAATCGGCTCGCAGATTCCGGTGATGGGTCGGGGCAGAAATCCTACAGAAATGGGGCTCTGGCTTGTTACGGTGTAGGTGGTGCCGCCGTGGCTGCTGGTCTTGTCATGTATTTGTTGGGTCACAAGGCGGAGACTGCACCGTCGACCGGCGTGGCTCTCTTGCCCATGTGGACTTCCGATGGAGCGACCCTCGCTATCAGAGGAGATTTCTGAACAATGCAAGCTAATCTAGACGGCTTTCGTACGTGCCGGGGCATTCTCCTGCTGGTTGTCCTGAACTCGGCGGGATGCTTTTCGGCGGTCAAGCAAAAGAACAGCGACGCGGGTGCCCCGAAGGTTGATACATCCGCGCTCGACACCAGCCAAGGCGGCATGGATACCTTCAATGGAAGCGGCGGAACCGTCGTCATCGACGCCAGTGGTGGCGGTGGCGTCCCTAGTAGCGGCGGAGTTGGCGCGGGCGGTGTCCTGGGCGACGGCGGCAGCCTCTCCACAGGCGGCAACTCTGGAAGCGGCGGTGCCATCGTTGATGCTTCCACGCCGGATGTGCCCCTCGTAAGCGACGGATCCGACGCGCCCCCGACTCTCTTAAACGGTTCGAGCTGCGCGGCCGACGCCCAGTGTACCAATGGCCACTGTGTCGACGGCGTTTGTTGTGATGGCAAGTGCGATGGACAGTGTCAGTCATGCGCCGAAAGTGGCAGCGTCGGTCAATGCCTGACGGTCAAAGGAGATCCGCGCGGCAAGCGCACAGCTTGCACGGGCACCGCCCCCTGCAAGGGACAGTGTGACGGAAGCAATGCGGCTGCCTGTACCTACCCCGGTAGCTCCACCACCTGTTCGCAGGCAAGCTGCGCGAGCGGCATCCTGACACCAGCATCGTACTGCGATAGCTCTGGGAACTGCACGGCAGTGAAAGCAGCGGCGTGTGCCAGCAGCGTGTGTACGGCCGATAACAAGAGCTGTGCTTCGAGCTGCGCTGGCGTCGCCTGCGGCGCCGGCTCGTATTGCGACGGCACCAGCTGCGTGCCGAAGAAGACCAGCGGCCCCTGTTCGAGCGCTGGAGAGTGCTCCACGGGTTTCTGCGCGGATGGCGTCTGCTGCAACACACCTTGCACCGAGCAATGCAAGGCGTGCAATCTTTCCGGCAGCAGTGGCAGTTGCACACGACTAATTACCGGAGCACCTGCCTCTGGACACTCGGCGTGCGCAGGTTCGGACACGTGTGCCGGCAGTTGCAATTCCACCTCCGATTCGTGTGTCTATCCTTCGACCTCACAGAAATGCGGCGCCGCTGCCACATGTTCGACCGACTTGACCGCCGTGGCCTACTCGGCCTGCGACGCGAGGGGCGCCTGCGTGCCGGCGACACAAGGCTGCGGCATCAGCAGCTATTGCAGTAACGCCAGCTGCACGGCCAAGTTGTCCAGTGGCAGCTGCAGCAACAACGTGCAGTGCTCGAGCGGTAACTGCACTGGCGGCGTATGTTGCCCTGCCAACCAAACCGGTTGCAATGGCACCTGCGCTGACCTGAAGACAAACAACTCTTACTGCGGATCATGCACCAAGGCCTGCTCCGGGCTTAGTTGCTGCAACGGAGCATGCATCGACACAAATATCAGTTTGTCGAACTGCGGTCAGTGTGGAAACACATGCAATGGAAGTTGCTCCGGCGGTTCGTGCTGTCATGGCGCTTCGCTAAGCTGCGGCAGCACGTCGACCTGCGGCGCGTGGGATTTCGAGGGCAACTCGTTGCAAGGGTGGAGCCTCGCCTCTCCAAGCGGGACCAACGCTGCCACCAATGTCGCCGTAAGCTCAACAAGACACAACGGTGGTCAGTACTCTCTGGCGGTCACAGTCGGGAGCGGCCTCGGGCCCGCCTACGTGGTGGTTCCCTTGTGCCTGAACGGAGGTGCAACCAATGTGACTGGATACCACATCTCGGCGTCGGTATTTCTCGATGGCCCCGCCTGGTCCTACCCCT
>ODAK010007746.1_pt1 | contig 10795 bp, 7 predicted proteins | sample 1539591 | NCBI WGS metagenome assembly ODAK01 (sample SAMEA3539303, study PRJEB22396) | soil metagenome | biome: tundra; feature: field; material: soil | place: USA | collected 2010-05 | depth 0.15 m | reverse complement strand
TTGTGCGTTTGGCGGTGGGCATCGAGCCCGACTGGTTGCTTGACCTGGTGCCTGGCGGCTTGTCGGAATCGGAAGCGCTTGCTTGGAATGCCGAGACCGCCCGGGTCGAGCGAACCAGCCGCCTGTGCTACGGCGCCGTCGTTCTAGACGAGTCCCGCAAGGCCGCGCCGCCGTCGCCAGAAACGAGTCGCATCTTGGCCGATGCGATGCTGGGAGTTGCCGGAAACACATCCGCGACGACGGAAGGTTCGGCGTCAGCTGTTCAAGTAAAACTTGAGGTTCTGCGCGCGGCCTTTCCCGAGCGCGATATCCCCGCTTTCGACGAGGCCCAGGTGCGCGCGCTTCTGTCCGCCGCCCGCGAGGGGCTGATCAGCCTGGCCGAGTTTTCGGCCGTGCCGATGGAAGAGCGTTTGCGCCAGGCGCTGCCGCCTGCGGTCGTGTCTCTTCTGCGCGAGGCCACGCCCGACTACGTCCGGCTGCCGGGCGGCCGTCAGGTCCCGATCCACTACGAACCAGGCAAGCCGCCGTGGATCGAATCCCGGCTGCAGGACTTCTTCGGCCTGAGCGCCGGTCCCACGGTTGGCCTCGGCCGGGTGCCGCTGACGTTGCACCTGCTGGCGCCCAACTATCGCGCGGTTCAGGTGACCAGCGATCTGGCCGGCTTCTGGCAGAAACACTACCCCGCCATCCGCCGGGAGCTATCCCGCCGCTACCCGCGCCATTCCTGGCCCGAGGACGGTGCCACAGCCGTCCCTCCGCCGCCGCGACCGCCACGGCGGTAGGCGAGCCTCCAGCTACGGAATCCATACCGGCGGAGGCGGCGGGCGGGTTTCCTCGTCGAGGCAGGTGGGCTCTTCGCCCCAGGCGAGCGATCCGCTGCTGTACACGGGAATGTGCGTTGTCTTGGGCGGATCGGGCGTGGCATTGCAGACGCCAGCGCCGGTGGTGGGCGCCGACTGGAGCTTGTCGTAGCTCCAGTCGTTCGAGGGATCCCAGGTGCAGCCGGCGCCGTTGTTGGTGCCGATGTCGATCATGAAGGTTCGCGGCGCCTTGAGCTGGACGATCCGGCCCCAGAACTGGTAGCCCTCGAAGCCGATGTCCACGTAGTAGGTGGACAAGCTCTTGGGGCAGGGCTTGGGCTGGCTGATGGTCGTGGGCTCGCCGAACTCAGTCGCGCCGCGGTCGTAGATGAGGCTGGCCGTTACGTCGCTGATCGACCCGCCCTTGGCTTGCAGCTCGCTGATGTCGAAGAAGTACTTCACGCTCAGGTGGGTGTTGTAGCGGGGCGGGAAGACGGTCTCGTTGAGCAGGGTGATGGTGACTTGGGAACGGCAGCTGCCAGCTCCGTTCAAGCTGGACATGGTGTAATACTCGTCGCCTTCGGCCTCGGTCGGCGGGAACTTGGCGAGCGGACATTGTCCCTTGCCCTGCAGCGCATACTGGGCAGCGAGAGCGGCGATGAGCGAGGTGTTGTAGTCGATGGTGACCTCGTTGCTGCCGAAGTCGTTGCGGTCGTCGATGTGGCCGTCCTTGCTGTCGGGCCCGTTGACCAGCGCACCCCAAATGATGTGCCGGTTGTCCTTCGGCGTGCCTGGCTGGCCACAGATCGATGCGTGCCCGGCGGCGTGGTGCGGCTGATTGCAGTAGTCGCTCGTGAAGCCCATCATGTACGACTTTTTGAGGGGGTTGTTGCCCAGGATGTAATCGATTTGCCGCTGGGCCCACGGAATGATCGCGTTCTGTGAGGCGGCGTCGGTGTCGCCGAAGTATTTTACGTAAAGCAGAGCGACGAACTGGCCTGCCGAGTTGTAGCGGGCGGATCCGTAGTCGGTGAGGTCGGAGAATCCAGCCGGCGTCGTTAGCACCGTGCCATCGGTCCACTTGATCGAATCCTTCTGCGCGATGATGCGCATGCCTTCGGCGAGCGGATGCTTCTGGTCGCGCAGAATCTGGGCCATCTTGATGAACACGCCGCTGCGCAAGGAATTCCAGCACTGGGTATGCGACTCGGTCCAGCAGTTGGCTTTCGCGCCTTGCAGGCAGGTAGTACGGAAGCCCGGGAACATGTCGAGCCAGCCGCCGCCATTGCCGTCCGGCCCAAGGATGTCGTCGATATACGACTGGGTTTTGTTGGTGGCCAAGTAGAGCCAGACCGCCGCCCATGCCAGGTCGTCCGCGGCATATTCCGACGTGTAGAGGCCGTCTGACGTCGAGGCAACCGCGGAGGGATGTTTGGCCGCAAATTTGTAGAGGGCGACGGCGTAGTTGAGCGCTTTTTGCGCGTAGGTAGGGTCCTTCGACTGAAGAAGAATCGACGTGAGCGCGAGCGAGGCGGCGGCACCTGCGGTGACGTCGGCCGCGGGTGTCTCCTCGGTCGCGAAGTAGCCCTTGCGCGGGCAGAAGTCAGGCCGGCGCAACTCGGGCGGCATCCAGCCGCAGGTGTGATCGGTGCCGTCACCGACCTGATGGGCGAATGCGACCAAGTTTCCGCTGGCATCGAGGAACGTCGACTTCATGAAATAGTCATCCGCCCAGCGTAAGAGCTTGAGCGCCTCGTCCTCGAGGCCGGTGGCGTGGAACGAATCGGGGAATTCGTACAGACTCCACGCCAGGGTGTGTGCGGTGAACGCGGTCGTAATGCCGAATTTGATGTAGTCGCCAGCGTCGTAGTAGCCGCCGGAAAGGTCGACCTCGCCGGTGCCGCTCGGATCTAGGATGGACTTGTTGGCGTTAATGAAAGCCTGCGACAGATCGACGCCGACCTTCGAAGTCGGGTCAAGCTTGATATGCTGATCCGCCGTGTGCGCGTCGCCCCGCCATTGCACGTAGGTCGAAAGCACGCCCGGTCCCGATTTCTGCACGTTGAGAAACCAAAGGGCTTTCTGCAGGGCCTCGGCGAGCGGGCCGGAGGCGCCCGTGCAGGTGACGCCTTCGGGAAAGTTCTTGGTCGGTGGTCGCACGTAGCCGCCGGCACCGCCGACCGGCGTAGGCGTGTTTCCAGCGTCGAGGTTGAAGACGGGGCCTCCGCCACCGCCGCCGCTTCCGTCGCCGCCGTTTCCTTGGTTGCTGCCGCTGCCCTGGTTGTCGCTGCCTTTACCGACCTTGGCATTCGCACAGGCGAGGGAAAGCACGGCAAGAGCAAGGCCAGTGCCGGGCCGCCAACCGAGAAAGCGGGTAGTCATCGAAACCTCCTAATGAGCTAACACTTCGAGTGGGGATTCGGGCAGGTAGGCACTGGGCAAGAGATCTCAGCACGATACCATGGGTGCCTTGTCGAACTGCGCCTTCGCCACGGAGTGCTCCCCTGTGAAATTGGCGCGACACGGTTTCGTTCTTGTGCCAGAACACTGCCTATCTATGTTCAAAGCATCGTCGAATGCTGAATCAGTCGTAGAGATTTCCAACCAGGCTCACGCGCCGATTCTCGCGCCGGCACACAGGCCGCCGGTTTCGCCCGACGTACTCGCCCATCGCGAGCTGCGCAGCGGGCCCTTCTGGCAGCGAATCAACGCCTACGCCAACGTGACCGAGGCCGAGTTCCTCGATCATCAATGGCAAGCGAAGAATTCGATTACCAACGTCCCCAAGCTCCTGGCGGTGCTCAAAGGACTTGTTTCCTCCGATTTCGTGCGCGACGCCGAGAACGGCTTTCAACACACGCCGATGCCGGTGCGCGTGTCGCCATACTTGCTCTCGCTCATCGACTGGTCGAACCCGTACGAGGATCCGCTGCGCATCCAATTCATTCCGCTGCTGTCGCGGCGCTTGCCGGATCACCCGAAGGTGGATCTCGATCCGCTGCACGAGCGACAGGACATGCCTGTGCCGGGGCTCTCGCACCGCTATCCCGACAAGGTCCTGTTCCTTTCGATACCCACCTGCCCGGTCTACTGCCGCTTTTGCACCCGCAGCTACGCCGTCGGGCTCGACACCGAGGAAGTTCACAAGCTGACCTTCAGCGTGGACATCGAGCGCTGGCGCGCGGCCATTGCCTACGTCGCGTCGCGGCCCGAGGTCGAGGACGTGCTGATTTCTGGCGGCGACGCTTCCCAGCTTCGCGCTGAGCAGGTGACGTTCCTAGGTGAGGCTTTCTTGGCAATCCCGCACGTGCGGCGCATTCGCTTTGCCACCAAGGGCTTGGCAGTCATGCCGCAGAAGTTCCTGACCGACAACGCCTGGACCGATGCGGTGACCGCCGTCGTCGAGAAGGGGCGCAAGTCCCACGTCGACGTGATGATTCACACGCACTTCAACCATCCCAACGAAATCACGTCAATCACGCAGGCGGCGGCGAACAAGCTGCACGAGCGCGGTATCTTCGTCCGCAACCAGACCGTCATTATGCGCGGCGTGAACGATTCGCCAGCGACGATGGGCCTACTCATCAAGCGGCTGTCGTACATCAATGTCCATCCCTACTACGCCTACGTGCACGACATGGTGAAAGGCGTGGAAGATCTTCGCACGACGGTCGCCACCGGCCAGCACATCGAGAAGCAGATCCGCGGCTTGGTCGGAGGCTTCAACATGCCCGCCGTCGTCGTTGATACGCCTGGCGGCGGAAAGCGCGAGGTGCATTCGTACGAACACTACGACCAGGTCACTGGTATCAGTGTCTACCTGTCGCCCGTGGTCCATCCCGGCGACTACTTCTGCTACTTCGACCCGATCCATCTTCTACCGCCCGAAGGGCAAGTTCGCTGGGCCAAGCCCGAGGAACACGACACTATGATCGAAGAGGCCATCGCTGTCGCCCGGAGCAAAGCGTGACCGGTCCGAGTTCGAATCTCGACAAAGGCTGGCGCTGCCTCGACGAAGGAGACTTCAGTGGCGCGCGCCGGGCTGCCGAACGCGACAGGGAAGAAGATCCGGGGAATCCGGAGGCTTTGCTGTTGCTCGCGGCCTGTGCTCGCGCCGAGGGCGATTTCGAGCAATCGCTCGAGCTGCTGGCCCAAGCGTCTGCTGCGGACGAAGACTGGGGCGCGCCGTCGCAGTGGATGGCGGAGATCCTGGTCGAGGATCTGGACCGTCCCGAGGAAGCGCTCAAGTTCGCCCAGCAAGCCCTCGAACGCGCCGACGAGGAGGAGGAGTTTCTGGACGCGATCGTGCTCAAGGCCGGTCTGGAACTTCAGCTAGGCAAGACCAAGGCTGCGCAAGCGACGCTGTCGGAGCTTCCTTCCGTCGACGAGGTGGATCTACCGCCGGAGCTGTCGCTCGACTTCGCCTATCTCTTCCTCGAAGCCGAGGTGATTGCCGAAGCTGAGAAGAGGTTTCGGCCGCTTACCTCCGTGCCCGAGCACCAAGCCGAGGCTTGGTACGGGCTCGGCCTTTGCGCCGAGGCGATCTCCGACGAGAGCGGCAAGCGGGACGCGTGGTTGCACGTGCTCACTCTGGATGGCGAGGCGCCTCTTGCCGAGCCGCGCCTGAGCGAGGCCGAGATGGCGGAAGTCGCCGAGCAGGCGCTGAAGGAGTTGCCCGAGGCTGCGCGCAAGCTGATTGCGAACGTTCCGATCGTAATTGTCGACTCGCCCGCCCGGCAGGAAGTGGAGCAGGGCATGGATCCACGCCTGCTCGGAATGTTCGAAGGCACGGCCTATTCGGACGGCGGCACCTTAGGCGGCGCGCCGCAGGTCACCCAGATTCTGCTCTTTCGCAAGAACCTCGAGCGCATGGCCGTGGATACCGAGGATCTGCGCGAACAGATTCGCATCACGCTGCTGCACGAGACCGGCCACTTTTTCGGCATGTCCGAAGACGACTTGGCCGGCGTGGGACTGGACTAGGCGCGATACCGGCGCCAAACAGAAGCGGCGGCGGAATTTCTTCCGTCGCCGCTTTGTCAGGTTTGGGAATCCGCCCAGGGTTCCCATTACAGTCCTGCTAGAACGTAAATAGGTCGGGGCGGGCGGCGGCCTTGTCGATGGCGTCGCCGAGCTCCTTCCGGGTCGCTCCGAGGCGTGCCAAGATTTGGCGGATGTTGTTGTAACGCTGCTTGTATTGCTCCATGCGGACCTGATCCGGCGAGCCGTTCATGACGGCGTCGAAAAGCGGCGTTTTCTCGATGGGCACCACTTTGTCGCCTTCGGGCTTGGCCCCGATCTTGCGCGGCGTCCAAGGCGCGCCCGTGTTCGAGCGGATCTGGAAGCCCTCGAATTGGTCGGCGGCACAGGTTTCACCGCCGCCTTTGCAGACCGGCTTGCCGATCTCGACTAGGTTGCCAATGGCCAGCTTGCCGCTCGACGAGAAAACCACGCCGTAGTTGACGGCTGGCTTTCCAGCATCCGCTCCGCCTTTTTCATCCATCTTCGCCGCGAACGCTTCCAGGGTGGTCTTGTCGGCTTTGGTGCGTTTGATGTGACGCTCGACTTCACCGTAGAGGTTGACGCTGTCGTAGTAGTAGTTCATCAAGCGATCGACGGCGAGATCCTCAAGTAGGTAGTAATTCACCTTGAAGATACGCGAGGTGTCCGGGCGCGGTTCCAGCTTCACCATCTCCAGCTCGGAGATGAGCCTCGGATCGTAGGCGAGGGGATCCTTCTTTTCGCCGGCAAGCCGCTGCTGGCTCATGGCCACCGCGCTTCCTATCTGGCTGACCGTCTTCTGCATGTCGTCCAGCTCGGCCTTGACTCGCTTCGCGCCGAAGTTGGCCGAGTTGAACATGCGGCGGCCGACCGCCGAGGCACCGAAGCCAAAGCCGACAGCGCCAGCGATAACGACGGCGATAATCAGGATGATCCGACTCGCCAATCCGCCTCCTTGTCGAACGCTTATCGCGGGTTTGCCGTCGTCGGTGGCGCGCAGATCGAAATGCTTGCCTTCCGGCGGCCGCATGCTCGCGAACGGATCCGCGAACGCGGGCCCTGCGGGCGCAGGTGCAACCGGCGCTGCGACCGCCCCGGGAAATGGCGCCATTGGATTCGGCACCGCACTTGGGCGAGGAATCGCGGGCGTTCCCGGCGCCATGGGCGAGGGAATGGGCGCGGGCATACCGGCCGGCGCTGGCGCAGCTCCGCCTCGGGTCAGTCCGAGTCGGGCTTTCAGATCAGCAATGTCTCTTCCAGGACCAGGCTTCTTCGGTTGATCCAAGGCGTATCTCCGTGCGTGAGGGGTCGATGAACTTCCCGGGTGCTCTCCGCGGGGACGAATGAAGATATGAGCGAGAACGAGGCGTCCCTGTCAAGAGTCGAAGTCAACTAAGACCGAGATTGTTACGCCTCGCTAAACTCGAACGCGACAGTTTCTAGCACGTATTAATCGCAAATGGCCTTGGATTGGGAAGCGAGAAATACAAACGGTGCCGCTCGACCCTCGGGAGTCGCCGACAGCACGTTTGCGAAACGGTCGAAGATTGAAGGAGCTTCGGTTTACGACTAATCGGGCTGACGTGCCGCCAAGAATCGCGTGATCCGATCCGCCGAGAGCGCGGGCATACTTGTGAATCGCACGCCGAGCGGACCTCCGGGGACGTCTGGCGATACGACTTCTCCGGAAGCCGTGATGACGTCGTTGGAGCCCGGCAGTTGAAACTGCAACCCGACGAAGCGAGTCGCATTGCTTCCGCCGCCACTGATGGGGTGGATGCGCATGCCGGTCCGACTGATGTCGGAAGCTCGGCACAGGTAAGGGTAACCGCTCAGGAACCGATTCATGAGCAGATCGATTTCTCGTCGAGGTTCGGCACGACGCTCGCGCGGGTTGCCTGAAATCGCCTTTTCATCAATTGTTGTGTGCATGTGCCTACATGTAGGACATTGGCGTGCGGATGTCAAATTTTCTGTATCCCTCGACGGTGATGTCCGGCACCATGCCTTGACGTGCCTTCCTTCTGATGCTGATAATTCTCCGCGGCGTTTGCGAGCCCGGTGTGGTTTAGGGAAAGCCATCGCCTGCGCTATCCACCCCGAAAAGAGCGAGGAAACAAATGCACCGTATGAAGATCGGTCTCATCGCTGCGGTCGCCCTAGCCGGGCTCACCGCGATTTTTTACGTTTCGCTGACCTCCGCGCTCAAGGATTCGTCCGCACAGAACGTGGAGTCGCGGGTCGCCAGGGCTCAGCGCATTTACCGCGACATCAGTCAGTTGAACGGCCTCAAGTTGGCCAATCTAGCTTCGGCCCAAGCGCGCATGCCGGCGGTGATTTCGGTCTTCGACAAAACCGATCCGGCAGCTCGGCAGTCGGCAGCGTACGAGATTTCCGAAAAGCTCAACGCGGAGCTGCGCCACGACGACCGCCGGCCGGACATCGTTGCCCTGGTCGACACCAACGGAAAGATTGTTGGTCGTAATCTCAATCCGAACGCCGACGTCGGGCTCGACCTCAAGGCCAAGTATCCGGCCGTGGCTCAGGCTTTGAAGGGCGCGGCCGTCAAGGACGTCTGGACGTGGCAGGACCGCGTGCACGAGGTCGCGGTCGCTCCGGTCATCAAGGCCGACAACAGCGTGATCGGTGGGCTCGTGCTTGCCTGGGTCGTCAGCGCGGTCACCGCGCAAGCCAATCGCGATCTGCTCGATACGGACATCGGCTTTTTCCATGCCGGCAAGGTCTACGCGTCCAGTTTCGTGTCCAGCGTCGACAAATCCAAAGAGGACGTAGGCAAGTCGCAGGCGCTGAGCAATCGATTGTTCGCGGGTGACAAAGCCGCCGAGACCGCCTTGCAGAAGGGAACGCCGACGCCGGTGCGGTCATTCGAAATGGATAGTCATCTCTACGCCGCCGTCGTGGCGCCCATGCCGGGCAACTTCGCCGACCGGACCAGCGGCTTCGTGGTGCTTTCCTCTCTTTCCGACGATTTGGTCGATGCCCAGGCGGCCGGCGTGAAGGTGCTGTGGTTCGGCATTCTGGCCATCGTGATTGCCATTCTGGCCGCGGTCCTCACGTCTCGCCGGTTCATTGCTCCGCTAGACACCATCGAGCTTGGTGTCGCCGAAGTCATCAACGGCAACATCGACTACACCTTCAAACCAGTCGGCCAGGACTTCGAGGGGTTGTCGAATAGTCTTAACGTCATGTTGGCTCGCTTGCTCGGCCGCGAGGAACCGAGCGACGACGCCGTCGAGGAAGAAGATGAGGAAGGTAAGCAGAAGTGGAAGGCCGAGGCCATGGTCGTCGCCGACACCGATGGCAGCGCGCCTGCCGGGACGGTCACTGCTTTGGCCGAGGAGCACGAGGCCGCCTACTATCCCCGACTTTATGGTGAGTACTTGAGCACGCTGCAAAAGCTCGGTCAGCCGGCGGAAGGCGTGAGCGTGCTGGCGTTCATGGCCAAGCTGAGCCTCACCGAAGCCGGCTTGCGCGAGAAGTGGGAATGCAAGGTCGTGCGCTTCCTGCTGACCGTGCAGGGCACCCAAATCAGTTTCCGCCCGGTCAAGATTTCGTAGCAATGGAAACCCTGGATCGAAGCTGCGGACAATTCGACCGCCGTGCGTGGTTCGTCTAGTCTTCGGCCGTGATGGTTCAGACCGGTCTCGACGTCTTGCTAGCAGAGAAAATTAGTGTCTTGCGGGGTCGTCGCGTGGGGGTGCTGTGCCATCCGGCCAGCGTCAATCGCGACGTCGTTCACGTCGTGGATGTGTTGGCCGCGGCAGGCGTGAATATGACTCGGCTGTTCGGTCCCGAGCATGGCATTCGCGGCGAAGCGCAGGACATGATCGGCGTCGAGGGCGATGCACGCACGGGCATTCCGGTCACCAGCCTTTACGGAGACACCTTCGATTCGCTGGCGCCGAGCGCGGCCCAGTTGGCGGACGTTGACGTGCTCGTCGTTGACTTGCAGGACGTGGGCAGCCGCTACTACACCTTTGTCTGGACCATGGCGCTCTGTCTGCAAAGCGCGGCGCGCGCAGGTGTCCCGGTGCTGGTGCTCGATCGGCCCAATCCCATCGGCGGGCTCGCCATCGAAGGCGGCGACGTGGAGCCGTCGGCGGAGTCGTTCGTCGGGCTGGGATCGATTCCCGTGCGCCACGGGCTCACCATCGGCGAGGTCGCGCGGCTAGTGCGGACTGGAATTCCCTGGGGCGGCGAGCGTTTCGCCAACGCCCTCGACGTGGACGTGGAAGTCATCGGCATGCGTGGATGGCAGCGCGATTTCTTCTTCGACGAAACCCGACTGCCCTGGGTGTTGCCGTCGCCCAACATGCCGACGGTCGACACGGCCTTGGTCTATCCCGGCATGTGCCTTCTCGAAGCCACCAACCTCTCCGAGGGCCGCGGCACGACCCGGCCTTTTGAAATCGTCGGCGCGCCGTTTGTTGACGGATACAAACTGGCCGAGCGCTTGGCTGGCGAGGCTCTGCCGGGCGTGCGCTTTCGACCGCTATCGTTTCGGCCGACATTTCATAAATTCGCAGGCCAGGTGTGTGGCGGCGTTCAGCTTCACGTGGTCAATCGGACGGCGTTTCAGCCCTACCGGACGGGCGTCGCCGTGCTGCGCGCTTTGCATTTGCTGCTTGGAGATGCGTTTCGTTGGCGTAGCGAGAAGTACGAGTTCGTCTCCAGCCGACCTGCCATCGATTTGCTCACCGGCGGGTCAGCGATTCGCTTGGGCATCGAGGCGGGCGCCAGTCTCGATGATTTGTGCGCCACGTGGGCGACGGCCGAAGCCGCCTTCGCCGAGCGTCGGCGCGCCTGCTTGCTCTACTAGGAGGCTGGTGTTAAACGGCTCCCGTCGCCTTTGGCGGGCTGCGGGCCCCGTCCGCTTCGTTGCTCGTCGGTTGAATACGTCCAGTATTCGCCCTCCTCGGCGCCTCGCGGCCGGGGCTCCTCGCTCCGCCAGGACTCGGTCCGCCGTTTAACAC
>ODAK010007745.1_pt1 | contig 10795 bp, 7 predicted proteins | sample 1539591 | NCBI WGS metagenome assembly ODAK01 (sample SAMEA3539303, study PRJEB22396) | soil metagenome | biome: tundra; feature: field; material: soil | place: USA | collected 2010-05 | depth 0.15 m | reverse complement strand
CAGGACAAGGCGGAGCGATCCAAGTGAATCTTGTCAGCAGTGCCCTTCCCATTCCGTCAGACATCCCGCCCAATAAGAACGTGCTCGCCACCGAGACCCCCAGCCAGGCACCTGCTCCGCCCGAGCCCAAGGCCAAACAGGCCGTCGATGAAACAGCCATCCCCATCTCCGGCAAGCAAAAAAAAACTGAACAAAAAGAGGCGCCCAAAGCACCGCCGCGCCAGCCACAGCCCGTTCAAAATAATCGCGCACGATACGGTGAACAGGCCGGCTCATCGATGCCGCGCACTGCTACGCAGAGTTCTTCGACAGGTCCTGCATCCGTCAACCAGGGCGACTTCGGCAGCCTCTTCGGATGGTACGTAGAGAACATCAATCGCAGGATGGACGCCAATGGCTATCGTGCAGCGGCTGACCCGCACACACCCAAGGGAGTCAAAGCGTACATCTCGTTCAAGATTGCAAAGGATGGTTCTGCCAGCGACGTAAAACTAGATCGTTCCAGCGGCAGCCCCACTTGGGATACGGCATGCGTGCGCGCAGCGCAGCGCGTCGATACATTTGGCCCTCTTCCAGCGCAATATCGCGGTAGTAACCTGCTGGTTTCTTACTATTGCGAGTACTAAGGCCATCAACCCGGCATCCAATTAGAATGGGGTCATGGGACTTTAAGTCCCCACGCAGAAAGCATGGCGCGGCATGGCCGGCCGAAAAAATCGTTTCGCAAAATCAATTTCACTCAAGCAAGGAAGGATTGCGCACTGCATGAAATCTAGTTTGCGGATTGTTCTTCCGACACTTCTCGTTATCGCGGGCCTCACGACACTTCCCTCTTTTGCCCAGGACTGGGTACACACAGGCTCGAATCTGGGCAGCGCCAAGATTCGCATCGCGGCTGCCGATTTCAAGCCGGTTGAGGCCGACCCGCAAACACCAGCTCTCAAAGCGGCATTTGACTCGACGCTCTACGGCGACCTGACCAACGCGGGCATTTTCGATGTCGTGTCGAAAAGTTTCACTCCCCAGGTCACGCCCGGCTCTCAGCAGGAAATCAACCTGGCGCAATGGTCCGCTGCGCCTGCGAATGCCTCCATGGTTGCCTTTGGCGCTCTCTCCGCCACTGGTGGCAAGTTGGTCGTCTACGGATGGCTCGACGACACGCGCAATACTGCCAATCCGCAAGTGCTCGGAAAGCAATACAACGAAACCGCCAGCGTCGACATGGCCCGCACCATTGCTCATCGCTTTGCCGATGAAATCATCTATCGTCTCGGCGGAGGCATCAACGGAATCGCGGAGACAAAAATCTACTTCGTCAGTTCGCGCACCGGCTCAAAAGAGATCTGGTCGATGGATTACGATGGCCAGAATCAGCATCCCGTCACTCACCTCGGCAGCATTTCGTTGTCGCCGCGCGTCTCGCCCGACAATTCCCGCATCGCCTTTGCATCGCTCGGCCGCGAGGGCTGGTCGATCCGCATGTTCTCGCTCGAGCTCAGCCGCCTGGTAAGCTTCCCTGCGGGCACCGCAGGCGGATCAAATCAATCGCCGGCGTGGTCATCCGACGGCAGCAAAATCGCCTTTTCCTCATCCCGTTCCGGCGACCCCGAAATCTGGATGGCCGATGCCAATGGCGACAATGCGCGCAAGGTGACATCGTTCCGCGGCCCTGATGTCTCGCCCACTTGGAATCCCCGTACCAACTCTCAGCTGGCCTGGGTCAGCGGACGCACAGGGCTGCCGCAGATCTACACCATGGATCAGGACGGCTCCAACGTCGAACGCCTCACCGACGGCGGTTATGCCATCTCCCCCTCGTGGGCGCCCAATGGCCAGTTTCTGACCTTCAGCTGGAATCGCAAGTACGGTCCCGGCGCACCCGGCGGTCAAGACATTTACGTGATGGATATCGCCAGCAAACCGCTCCGTTGGCTCCAGCTCACGCATGAGGCTGGCACCAACGACTTTCCATCGTGGGCTCCCGATGGCCGCCACATCGTTTTTGAAAGATCCATCGGCGGCCATGCGGAAATCTGGACGATGCTCGTGGACGGAACTGGTCAACACCAGCTCACCCACTCCGGCAATAACTACATGCCAAACTGGAGTTGGAAATAAGCCGAGGCTCTTTATGCCTCGGCAGTGCGCCATGGATCGCAACGTCCATGCAAGGGCATCGCGCTCGTGCAGACGCCGCTCGAACTGTGCGCGAAACCAGGCGTAGCGTTTCCTCCTGGCTCCCCAAAATCTCGCCATCGTCAGCGGAGACGCGCGTCATTCTTCATGCTCGTTGTCGCCCGTGACGCGTGGGCGCGCTCGGTAGTATCATCGCGTTTCGAGATCCATGAGGTGCGAAATTGAAACCACGACTCAGCATCTATCTGCCCATTTTCCTGTTAAACATCTTGATCCAAATTTCCTTTTCGCAATCAGCTCTCTCGCCTAAATGGGAGGAACTGACAGCCCCCGACTTTGTCCATGCGATTCAGCAGTCGCAAGGGGTTTGCGTACTGCCCTTCGGCATTATCGAGAAGCACGGACCGCACCTGCCGCTGGGCACTGATCTGCTCGACGTCCGCTTCGCCGTGATGAACGCGGTGAAACAGGAATACGCAGTCGTCTTCCCCGAGTATTATTTTGGCCAGATTTTCGAGGCCCGCCAGCAGCCCGGAACAGTCGCGTACAGTCTCTCGACACAACTCACGTTGCTCCAGGAAACTATGAAAGAAATGGCGCGGAACGGCTGCAAGAAGATCGTTATCGTCAATGGGCACGGCGGCAACAATTCATTACTGCCTCTATTCGCACAGTCTCAGTTGACGAGTCCACGTGACTACGTGGTGTATGTATTCGGCCTGCCAAACGTCAGCGTACCCGGCCGTCCCGCGATGAAAACACCCATGGACATGCACGCCGGCGAAGCCGAGACATCGCACATGATGATTGCGCGACCTGACCTCGTGCATCAGGATCGCGCCGGTCAGCAATCCGGTGCCGACCAGCATCGCCAGTCCTTGCCCGACAGTGTTTACACGGGTATCTGGTGGTACGCACGCTTCCCTAATCACTACGCCGGCGATGGCGCCGCAGCGACGAAGGAATTGGGCGAATTCGACCAGAAGACCTGGTCCCGCGAAATTGCCGAAGCGATCAAAGCCATCAAAGCCGATCAGGAAAGCCTCAAACTGCAGAATGAATTTTTCGAAGATGCGCAGCACCCGATCGACACAAAGCAATAGCCTGCATGGTTGTTCATCTGCCAGCTTGACGCGTTAACGCGAAGGGTCGCCGTAAAAAATGCCGCGTCCGTGCGTGCCCACATAGACACGCCCGTAGATACGGGGATCGCCCGCGACCTGCAACACCAATCCCCATTGATGCTGGTCATCGTTGATCCTCGTCCACGTGCGTGCTTCATCGATCGATCGAAAAATTCCGGGCTGCCCGTGGATTGTTCCCACAAGAAAGATCGTGGGGTACGACCTGTGCGGAGCGGCCTTGCCAAATCCGAATGCATGAATCTCTTCCACACCCGGCATCGGCGCCAAAGACATCGCACCGCCACTCGCCTGCCCTGCCTGCTGAGGAGAATGATAGAGCCCATCAAAAGCCGCCAGCCACAGATCCCCACTGCGCCCGGGTGTTGCGTAGATGCGATCCTGCCCGCCGCGAGCATCGCCGCGCGGTGATGCATTTGAGGTCGCAGGCGCATCCTTCAAATGAAACTCCTCGCCCTTAAACGTCGCTCCGCCATCGCTACTCCGATACAACATACGATCCGCAAGCGAGACAGAATAGAACCTCCGCGCTTCTTTGGGATCAGCGATTACGCGCATGCCCACCGATAGGCCCTGCACCGCAGTCCACGTAGCGCCGAGGTTGCGCGTGAATTGTGCTGACTGTCGCTCCGGCGTCCACAACCAGGTCCCACCATCGGCCGACACGGCGAGCGAACCGGCTCGGCTCAGAGCCGTCGGCGCTGCGGCAGTCGGCTTCCACGTACGGCCCGCATCCAGCGAATAGCTGATGCTCTCGTCTGGCTTATGTTCCGCACTCACGCCCACGCGCACGACCACATCTGTCCGCAATGCCGCCGTCTCGACAGCGGAAGTATTCCCCATGCGCGGCGGCGAAGACGCACCCTCCGGCGCAGGCCGATCCAGATCCCAATGCACAAACCCGCCGTAATCTCCAATCGCGGAGACAAGATGCGCGCCTGCAGCTGCGCTGTCGAGTTCGAGCGCAACTGTCTCTTCAATACCCGAGGCGAGGATGCTCCAATGCGTCGGCAAGTTTCGATCCGCCGCGCTCAGGTCAAACGTTTCCCAACCTCCGTATCCAGTCGTAAACACAGCATGATCGGGATTGGTCGGATCAATTTCGATATCAAACAGCCAATGAATTGGCGTGCTCTTTACATAAGGTGCAAGCGTGTAGTCGTACACCCCTCCGCCACCAAAGATAGGCTTCCAACTCGCGCCGCCATCGGTCGAACGAAAGATATCTTCGCCTCCAGCAGAATGCGGCCTTCCAAAGGAACTTGCAATCAGCGTCTGCGGATGATGCGCATCGACGGACACCGCTGCATAACCGAACTCCTTGTCGCCAGCAACTGGATGATCGGGCGTGATGTCTTTCCATTCCCCCGTCTGTGTGTTCAGTTTCCAAACCGCGCCGTCGCTCATGTGCGAAGGCCCGGGAGCATTTCCATAGGCGATGTAAAGAGATCCATCGGCAGAGAAAGCAGCGCGCGTAGGCCTGTAACTCGTCGGCTCACCAGCCACATCGTGCCAGCTTGCGCCTCCGTCGCTCGAAACAAACAGATTCGTGCGCCCCATCAGGGATACGCCTGCATAAATCTTCTCCGCGTTTTCATTCCCCGCTGCTGCGCTCGGCACGAATTTCACAAACACGATACCGCTGCCGCGCACCGACATGCGTCGCCAATGCTGCTCCGGCGTTTCACCTGGAACCGGCGTCGGCATCGGGGGCACAGCTTCATCCACTTCAGGAAAGCTGCTCATGCGTGCCCACGTTGCCCCTCGATCCTGCGAGCGCCAAAGCCCATCGTGGCGCGTCCCCAGCAGCAGCACGCGCGCGTCGTGCGGATCGACCACAAGGCGCTCGCCGTTGCCCCGGCCATCTTCATTGCCGCCAAACTTTAGAGGCACGTCCGCGCGCTCGAATGTGCGACCCCCATCCTGCGAGCGAAGGATCGCCCCATTCGGCGTGCGCGCATTGGTGTAGGTTCCGCACGCAAGATACACGCGCTTCGCATCCGATGGATCGACTGCGATCGATTCGACGCCCATCAGATTCAAATCCTTGTAAGACACCCAGTCGAGAATCGGTTGCCAGCGGCGCCCCTTTTCATCCCAGCAATAGGCGCCGCCCATGTCCGTGCGCGCATAACGCACGCCCGCCACACTGGGATGAAAAATTACGCCATCCACAAAGCCACCACCGACGATCTGCACACTCTTCCATTTGTAGTGCGCCTCTGCAGGTCGCTGCGCACCGACCGACACCGTAGCGAGCAACAGCGCGAGCGCTGCCTTTGCCTGCTTCATCAACCGATTCCTCTTTTCTGCATGATTCTGACGTCGTCAACTCAGCGATAGCATCAGCGCGTGCATTTTTGCCTCTTGCAGCTCAATGCTCTCGACCAATTTAAATTGCGTGCGACACCGATCGAGGTTGTGCCCCTCGCGATGCACCTTGTAATACGTATCGCCCGCCAGGTGGTCGGTGAGAAATCGAATACCCTGCTCAAAAGTGATCAACTTGCCCGCATAGACCAGATGCAACTTTTCCTGCTCTGTCAGAAAATCACCGGCGGTCGCGAGATACCCTCTCACCAGTGCGTCAAACATCGGAAATTGCATATCAATCTTTGACAGATCCCGCTCGTCCTCATCTGATGCGCTGGTCATGGTGCGCACCATGTCTCCAAAATCGTACGGCGCCAAGCCCATCATCACCGTGTCCAGGTCGATCACGCAGAGTCCTTCTCCAGTTGCTTCATCGAGCAGAACGTTGTTCAACTTCGCATCGTTGTGAGTGACGCGCTGCGGCAAATTTGCGTCGAGCAATAGACTCGCCATCGACCGACGATGCAATGCGAATTCAATCTCTCGCTGCGCCGCCCCTGCCCGACCCACCACATCTGCCGCTATAGCCTTCTCGAATAACGCGAATCTCTTCGGCGTGTTGTGAAAATCCGGAATCGTGTCATGCAACTGCGGCGCCGGAAGATCAGCAAGCAGTTGCTGAAACCTCCCAAATGCTTTCGCTGCCTCAAATGCCTGTTCCGTCGACTGCACCCGATCGAAGGCACGTGTATGCTCAATGAATTGAAAGACGCGCCAATAGCTGCCGCTCGCGTCGACATGCCATGCTCTCCCGCTGCACGATGCGATCAGCGTCGTCACATGACGGCTGGAATCAGGCGCACCCGCCGATTTCGCAGCCAGGTGTCGCGTGACCCGCTCAACGTTTTCCATCAGAGCTTCAGGATGCGTGAAGGTGGTGCGGTTGATCCGCTGCACAATGAACCGCGCCTGTCTGCCGTCCTGTTCAAAAACAGCACAATAGGTGTCGTTGATGTGGCCGCTGCCATACGGCGTCGAGTTCTTGAGTTCACCGGCGATTTGGAACTCACGCACCACATCGGCAAGGCGCTGATCGTTGTTCATGCCCAAAGTCTCGCAGGATAATCGCCCGCTGCAATCAACTGCCGCAGACTTTCGACAGCACGTTGCCGATCTCCTCGATTGGTCACTCCAAACCATGCATCGAGGGTTTGCAAGACCTTGACCCGCGCCTGCCCCCTCGAAATCAGTTCATTGATCGCACTCGGCAAATAGCTCTCAGCTTTCAGATCCGCGCCGTGCTCCAGGAGGAAACTCTCAAAGCACTTCAGCAACTGTCCAAACACCGTCGGAGTGAAGCCCCACATGTTCATCGAAACCACTTCATCAGTAGTCAGCATGCGCACTTCGCCGCTTGGATCGATATTTATCGCACGTGCCCCGTCTCGCTGGATGTTGGTCAATTCAACAACGCTCTCGAGAAATCCATCGCTGCCTAAATGGCAAATCCCGCGCGCCACACTGCCCGTTTCTGACAGTGTATTGCGCAGCACGAATCCTGCCATCGCATACTCTACGTTTACCGTGGCAAGGTGTTCCGCCAAAACACGGTAGCTCCTGGCTCCATAAAAGTCATCGGCGTTAACAACAGCAAACGGTCCATGAATGGCGCTCGCAGCCACCAACACCGCGTGTGTAGTCCCCCACGGTTTCGTGCGTCCCTCGGGCGCGTGAAATCCCGGAGGCAGCGCGTCGAGTTCCTGGTACACATACTCAACCTGCACCCGCGTTTCAAACCGTGCGCCAATCTTTTCCTTGAACGCCCGCTCAATCTCCCGGCGTATAACAAACACGACCTTGGTGAATCCCGCGCGCAGAGCATCGTAGACCGAGTAGTCAAGGATCGTCTCGCCTGCTGCCCCAATGGGCTCAATCTGCTTCAAGGCCCCATACCGGCTGCCCAACCCGGCCGCAAGCACGAGAAGCGTCGGTCCCATCCCCAAAATTCTTTCATCAGAAGGCGCGCGTTCCAGATTCACTTAGCCACCGCGTCGAGCGTGAGCACTTCAAAAGGCGCAAGGTGAAATTCGTGCGCCTGCTTCGCATCAAGCACCATTGCTGGCCGCCTCGGCTCGTCCTTCCACGGGCTTCTGGCAACATACGTCTGTGCAGCGCCAGGCGGCAATTCAAACGCATCCTGCAGCCGGATGCGAATCGTCTGCGCCTTGTCGCTTGGATTGCGCAATACGAGGATTCCTTTGCGCGACGTCCACGAAGCCCACCCATAAACCTTCAGCCATGCCGGGTCGCCACCGATCCAATGCGTGTCCTTCAACACATCCGCGTTTGCGCGCGACCACTTCGCCGCTTCAGCGAGGTCGTCCCAATTTCCATCATTGAGCAGCGACGGGGTGATATACATTTCCTGCAGACCCGTGCCTGTTCCAAAATACGATCGCACTTCGTTGCGGAAATCATTCCCCGCGTCCTTATTGAGCTCCTTGTGATGCTGCGCGTAGATCATGCCGTGCAGCATCAGCGAATTGAGCGGATACAGAGGCCCCATCCGCACCACGCGCTGATATGTAGCCGCGTCGCGATACGTGATCCAGCGCTCTCGATCTGTGCCCACGCCCGCCTTTGAATCGTCTTCACCGCCGCGCCATATTGAATCGGCATACATAAGCCAGAAAGGCGATGGCCATGTGCCCGTCGTCAGATTGATAAAGATGTCAGGCTTGGCTTCGCGAAGATCAGCGATCAGCTGAATCGCCGCGGAGAAGTCGCTGTCAAAGTTGCTCCCCGCGACCACGGAGTCAACATTTCCCGTGCCGTCAAACTTGAATTGATTGACGCCGTCCTTCTTGATCATCTCCATGCACACGTCGCGAAAGGCCGAGTAATACTTCGGTCCTGACAGCGCGTACCCATCCGCGACAATCTCATAGCCCGCTGCTTTACCAAACGCAATCCGCTCCTGCTTCGGCTTGGAATAGCCGCCCCACGGCGACATCCAGACTCCCGGATCGGCGCCGTACTGCTCAGCTGCCTTCTTCAATGGCGCGAAGCCATCAGGAAACCCATCGTTAAACTTCCACAGCGACTTGTGATTATCCCAACCATCGTCGAAGAGAAATGAGTCCAGCTTCACTCCCCGCTTCTGCGTGAGTTCGCGTCCAAACGCATTCACGCGATCCACCGCGTCCTCTTGTTTGTATGGGGTGAAATATCCGAGATCGTACCAGGAGTTATAGTGCAAAAATGTTCTGTAAGGATGCGCCCTCTCACGCTCGAGATAAGTATTGAAGTCGCGCCTCATCTGACCCGTGCGCGCAACGCCGATGACCGATGAATAGGTAACCGACTGGCCGGCGCGCAGCGGCAGATCGCGATCGATCCAAGCCGTCACCCGAGCTGCGGTCACGTTGCTGTGCGACAGCGGATGCTCAAAGCCTAGGAAAAAATTCCCAGCAACAACAGGCGATCCATTAACCGAACCACTCACGCCCGCCAATGCTAGATCAGAGTCAATCAATTGCAAGCGGCTCACTGCTACATCCTGACCAACCGCGGTAAGCGTGAGCCGCTGTCTCAGATAGGTCGACCCCTCGAGCAGAATCACCGACCACGCTCCGCGTAAAGAGTGGTCATAGCTCTCGAGCGTTACGTCAAACTCCGCGCCACGCAATGTCTCGGCGAGCCGAGCCGCCCCAGCTCTCGGTTGTAGTTCGCGCCTTGTCGCAACACCCACCACCTTGAGATTCCGAGCGTCATAGATTCTTCCGTCCTTCAAAAGAATTGCGAACGGATCATCCAGTCGCAGTTGCGTTCCGTGTATGCGATCCGTTACGACAAGACCTTCGACCTTCGCCCCTTCAATCGTCCATCTGGCCGAGATCGCAGCATCTTGCAGCAGAAAGCTGTTCCCCGTTTGCCTCGCAACTGCTGTTGTATCCGCCACGGTCGCCGGGGCCGTCGCCGATGCACAGGCCACCGCAATCGAAATACTCGACATTGCTGCCGCAACCCGAAACTGCTTCCCAAATCGGAGCTTTCCGCCTTTAATCATGGCGCTAATCTTAAATGCAGAGGTGCCAAGTGCCCGGACTGCGCGGCGCGTAGCAGAGTGAGCGCAATCTCTACCATTCTTTTGCGCTGATTCTAAATACGTTAAAGCTGCGAGCCGATACTTTCGATCAGTATCCTTGTCCCACTCCAAATTCGATTGCACTCAAACGATGACTTCAATTTCGTCACTCGTTTTGCACAGTCAGGTCCCACGCTAGACACCTTCGCGGAGCGCCCATCCCTTCCACCGTGCCTTCGATGATTCCGCACTGTGCGCGCAGTCACACATGATGACACATGACCGCCGCGCGGGGATAAAATGGATACGTCATCAGAATCGCATTTGGATCCGCGGAAGGAGTTACCCCTTTGAACCATCGTTCACGCGTTCTTGTTTTTGCAATGCTGCTTGTCGCCTTGGTTGCCGTTGCGGGTTGCAAGAAGAAGCACCCAACTACAACTCCCACTGACACAGCCCCAGCCACCGGACCCGCGCCCACCGCTCAGATTAACGCTTCTCCGGCCTCAGTATCGGCTGGCGATCAGGTCACCCTGACTTGGCGCACGACGGACGCAACCAGCGTTTCGATCGAAGGCATCGGCGATGTGCCCACCTCGGGAACCAAGAGCGTCACGCCGAGTGCTTCCACCAGCTACCATCTCGTGGCGCGTGGAGACGGAGGAACCGCAGATGCTACAGCGCGCGTTACCGTCAATGCTCCTCCCGCTGTTGAAACTCCCACCAACACCATGTCGGCTGAGGAAGAATTCAAGTCTAACGTTCAGGACATCTTCTTCGATTACGACACCTACGACGTTCGTGGAGACGCACAGGGCATCCTTTCTAAAGACGCCTCTTACCTCGCCAGCCATCCGAATATCAAGGTAGTCATCGGCGGCTATTGCGATGAGCGTGGCTCCAACGAATACAACCTTGCTCTCGGGCAGAACCGTGCCGACGCCGCAAAGAATGCGCTGATCACCGCAGGCGTTGCAGCTGGACGCGTCCGCGTCGTCAGCTACGGCAAGGAAAAGCCCTTCTGCTCTGAATCGTCGGAGTCTTGCTGGCAGCAGAATCGTCGGGCCGGCTTCTCCATCGATCGATAGTCTTATTGCGGCGGCATTGCCGATAAGCG
>ODAK010007743.1_pt1 | contig 10796 bp, 6 predicted proteins | sample 1539591 | NCBI WGS metagenome assembly ODAK01 (sample SAMEA3539303, study PRJEB22396) | soil metagenome | biome: tundra; feature: field; material: soil | place: USA | collected 2010-05 | depth 0.15 m | reverse complement strand
CCAAGCAACGATTCCGAGAGCAGGCCCCAGGGTCGCTGCGATGTGAGCGAGGACCGTCGTCTCTATGAGGCTACCCCTTCTTGGGGATCGGCATCGCCGCCGACGGGAGGGTCCCCGCCGCCAGCCGGGCCTTGTACGTCTGCGCTTCGTCACACCGGTTGATGAGCGTCGTGGCCTCCGGAGTCGGGTCCATCGACCAGTACACCTTGCCGCCCTCGTGATGGTACTTGCGGATCTGAGAGTAGAAGCGACCGTCCGTCCCGTGTTCGAAGACGTGGCGGGCGAGGGCGACCAGCATCGTGGCGTTCTCCGGCGTGCGTACCACGTACTCGTGAGGCCACGTCGCCGCGTAGGTCTTGGCGAACCTCCACGACGTGGACTCCACGAACCGGCGCACTTCATCGGGTAGCGGCTTGTCGAGTTTCTCGTTGGCAGGCATCGTCGTTTCCTCCTTCGCCTACAGCAGTCGACCCGTGAGCTTCAGGCCGGGTTCGCGAACTCCCCGAGCCTTTCGAACACCTTGACCATGGCGATCGTGTCCTGAGCGCAGTACGCAAGCAGTTGCGCCCGTAGCGTATCCCGCTGCGCGCGACTCATCTGGCCGCCGCGAAGGAGCAGGCCCTCCAGCACCGCCGCTGCCGTCGCCCCCTCGCCAATGGCCAGGTCGCCGTACGTGAGCCCCTTCACCAGCGCCGGACCGACGACCTTCATCCCGAACTCCCCGCGGAAGTCCGGGTGATACACATACCTGCGAACCACCCGCAGCAGGTCCACGAGCCGCCCGGTGATGGCGAGGAGCTCCTTGCGCCGGCCCGGCACCGTTTCGGCCAGGTGCTCGATGCAGCGCTTCTCGAAGCCGGCGTTGTAGGCCACGACGCTGCCCGCGCCGGCACAGGCCTCGAGGACCACCTCCGCCATCGCGGGGCGCGGGTCGTCGTCGCCCTCGGCGAGGTGCTCGAAGTGGGTCACGGCGCCGCGAGCGTCCACCACGTGACAGCTCATCTGAACGGGCACCTGGGTGTAGGGCCCGCAGCCGCTCCAGACGGGAATGGCGAGCATGACGGTCTCGAAGTCGAGGAAGGCAATGGGGAACTCCAGCTTCTCCAGCGCCCCGGCGAGCCCGGGTTCGATCACGACCTTGCCGGCCTTTACCGCTCGCGCCTGACGCGCGGCAATGGCCGGCAGCTCGGCGTCGTCCGGGATGTCGTAGATGGACTCGATGCCGGCGTCGAGGAGCGCCTGCCCGCGCCTGCCTCCTTTGTAGAGCGTCGAGACGTGGTGGTCGGGAAGCTCGGGCATGCAGCGGCTGGCAAAGGGACACGCATAGGGCTTGGTGCAATGCCGCCCCGGCTCGACCACGGGCAGGTCCCCGGCCAGCGCTTTGCGCATGCGCCGCAGGTAGCCGGGCACGGAGGGCAGGAACGCCTCCGCCTGCCGCGTCACGTCCTGACGGCGAAAGAGGTTCGAGAGGTCGGGGTGGCGGCAGGTCCGATCGAGGTGCATGAGGTGCGCGCGAGGGACATCGAGTCCGGCCGCGCGCAGGACGTGCAGCTGGATGGCCACGTCCGGGATGTGAGCGTCCTTCACGTCGAGCGTGGACTTCACCTCGACGAGTGTGTGCCCCCGCCTGCGCCGTTCGAGGACATCGACTGCGACGAAGACGCCGTCGGCGAGAAAGCTCGCCTCGAAGATCGCAGGCGCCTTCCCCTCGAGCGCGGTTGCGGTGTCGGCCACCTTGGCGGCGAACTCGAAGTGTTCGTGCCCTATGAGCTGGCCTCCCGGGAACTCCGCCTGGGCAAGCTCGCCGAGCTGGTGGCCCGCGTCGAATACGGACTGCAGCGCCGGCGATGCGGCGAGCTCCGGAGCGTCCGGCTCGTGGACGCGCCACCAGAGCTGCTTGACGCACTGGAGGCCGGCGCAGAACCGGGACTTGGAGAGGTTGCCTACCGCCTCACGCTCGATCGTCGCCGTGACGGTCGGATTCATCACCGGCCCTCCTTGCGTAGCGCCTTCACATGCTGCTGGAGTGCGGCGACCTCGCGCTCGAGCGTCTCGCGCAGCCTCTCCCCGCTGCTCACGACCTTCTCCCCCCGCCGCTTTATGAGTCTGCCGCTGTGGATGATCTCGTCGAGCACGCGGATCTGATTCGCGATGCTCTCGATGCTCTCGTCGATCTGCTCGAGGCTCGCCTCGGCCGCGCTCTCCGCGACGAGCTCGCGCACGCACCAGGCGCGGGCGATGGAAACGCCGAGGCGCAGCACGAGGTCGCTCGCTACGTCGTCGGCGTCCCAGACGATGAGCACGTCGTCGCCGACGCGGCGCAGGGCCTCGACCCCCTCGGGCGCCGTCGCGCGGTCCATGACGACCAGGCCGACCTTGGCGTCGCGGTTCTTGCGGGCGCGCGCGATCTCGTCGAGTGCGCCGCGCTCGGTGTACCCCTTCCTGGCCTTGGCCTCGCACACGATGCGCGCTCCCGGTGCGCCGGTCTCGGTGCCAAGGGTGAGCACGTGGTCGCCGGTCTTGCGGTCGATCTGTCCCTTGAGAGTACCGACCGCCTCGTAGACGTCGCCGAGGCGCTGCGCCTCGCGCTGAAGGAACTCTCCGACCGAGGCCTCGAAGGTGTTGCCGTGCCGTGTGGAGCGCGCGGCCTCCTCGCGGCGCGCCTTGAAGGCCTCGAGCGTGGCGCGGACCTCCGTCTGGAACTGGGCGTTCGAGGTGGCCATCCCATCGAGCACGTCGCGCATCTCGCGCTTCATGCGGAAGAGGGGCGACTCGGGGTCGTCGAGGGTGAGGCTCGTCTGCACCGACTTGCACGTACGGTCGATGGCGCTCGACAGGCGACTGAGGGCCGAGTCCTCGTGGTCGAGCGAGAACTCCTTCGTGACGGCGGCGACGTCCTCGGCGAGCTCCTTGCGGAGCTCTCCGTTCTTGGTCGCCACCTCGTCGAGCAGGCGCTTGAGCGCCGAGTCCGGCCGGTCGAGCGAGAACTGCCCCAGCACCTCGTCGCTCTGGGCCTTGAGCGCCCGGTCGATGGTGCGCGCGAGCGTGGAGACGAGGCCGTCGCCCTGCTCGGGCGAGAGCAGCTTGAAGAGAGGGCTCTGCAGGCCGACGTGCTGCGCGAGCGTCTGCGCGAGCACCGAGCGCTCGCCATCGAGGTGCCTCGAGAGCATCGTCTCGAGCTCGCCGTCGCGCTTCGTCAGTCGCTCGAGGCGCTGCGGGAGCGAGCCGCTCTTCGGGTCGAAGTAGTGGCCGAGCAGCTGCGTAACGCCGTCGGTGACCTGGCCGGTGCGCTCGACGAGCAGCTCGCGCACGGAGCCGAGCAGCCGCTCGCCCTCACGCTGGATGGTTTGGGCGTCGAGCGCGCCGCTGGCCTGACGCAGGGCGAGCACGCCGAGGCGGAGCGCGCCGGTGGCGTACTCGTCCCGCTCGCGTCCCTCCGTGCGCTGCGCAAGCTCGTGGCCGACCTCGGGGTCGGTGACGTAGAGGTCGAGGTGGACCGGCTGGGCGTTTTGGTTGGCGGGGACCGGGGCGGGGAGCGACGTGGCGTTCATGGTCGGGGTTCCTTTCGGTGGGCGGCATCGGCCGCACCCCTGGAACCTGCGCCCTGGGCTCTCCGGAACGGGTGGTGCGGTTACGCGCGCCTGGGCGGCTGTTCACCTGCCGATGAATCCTTCGAGGATCCGGCAGGTTGCGAGGCCGCTTCGCACGCTGCGAGCGCGCCCCGCGCGAGATCGGCGACGGCAGCGGCCAGCGCGGGGGTCTCGGGCGTTGCGGCGGCGCCTAGGGCGACGACGAAGCGTGCCAGCCGACCGAGCGCGGTCGTCTCCAACGTGATGCGCTCGCCGCCCGCGACGGTCTCGCCGCGCATGCCGGGCAGGAGATTGTTCTTCACCCAGCGCGCCTCTGGGTTGCGGACGACGAACGCGAACGACCTCGGCGTCCCGCCTTCGTTGAAGCCGTCGAGGCTGGCCGTGTCGTAGGCGTCCACCTCGGCCTCGGACGCCGGCCGGAAAGGCTCCGTCGGATCGAGCCGGGCCCAGAGAATGCCGTCCACCCGGAACGTCCGGAGCGTACCGGAGCGATGGCACGTGGCGATGAAGCGCGCCGGGGGCCCCGCGTGCACCCGGTGCACCGACGCGTGGCGCTCGCCGACGTCACCCCGGCTTGCCGTGTAGTACTTCATCCGGAGCGCGACTCGCGCGATCGAGTCTTCGACCACGCTGAGGTACTGCTCCTCCTGGACGCTGGGCGCGCGGGTCGTCACGCCCGGAGCGTCAGCCTCGACGCCCGGAAGGCGCGCAAGCACGAGGTCGAGCACCTCGCGACGACCGGCTCCTTGGGGCACGCGCCGCAGCTGCCGGAGGAGTTTGGGGACCTCGTCGCGCTTAAAGAGGACGCTGCCGGGGTACCAGTCCTTGGGGACGCTCCAGTAGACCTGCGGGTGATCTTCGTCGCGGTGCAGGGGCATGCCCTCGGATTGGAGCTCGCCGAGGACGCGGCGCAGGGTGCCAACGCTGACGTCCAGTTCCTTCGCGAGGGCTGCCTGGGGCCAGGTGCGACGCTGGAGGAAGGACTGGTAGATGCCGGCTACCGTTTCGGTCTGGCTACGGGCGCCCATGGGGGGATGATACGCGGGAGGCGGGGGGCGATCGGGTATCCTCACGACCTTGACGCCCTGCCCGTTCTGCGAGCTTCCTGCCGCGTATCACGTGGCAGTCGACGCTCGTCGTCGCCTTTCGTGACGCGTTCCCCGTCAGCAAGGGGCACACCCTGCTTGTTCCCCGTCGGCACGTGGCCACGTTCTTCGACGCGTCTCCGGAAGAGCACGCGGCGCTTTTCGCTGCGGTCGTCGAGGCGATGCGGACGCTGGACGCCAAGCTTCACCCGGACGGGTACGTAGGCTTCAACTGCGGCGCTGCCGCCGGGCACCCTACAGTGGTCGCTCGGACCCATTCGCCGACTGCGCTAGCGCCAATCTCGCTCCGCAGGACGGGCAAAATGAAGCCTCCGCCGGTGCGCTCGAACCGCAGCCAACGCAAGCCCCCGTCGGCGTCGGCGTCGGCGGTACTGCCTTCACGCTCGTGCGAGCCAGATTCGCACCCAACACGGCTGCCACGTAGGATTCGGGCACTTGGAGTCTCGCTGCCAGTGCATCAAGCATCGCCCGCTCCTCTGCCGTGACGATGCGGTCGGCCGCCGCCACCTCCGCCATTTGCCATAGAAGCAGCTGCCGCTCGGCCGGAGAGAGGGCCGTCTCGAGGCGGTCGAACGGAACCGTTAAAGGAACCTTGCGCGACCGGATCGCAGCATCCTCCGCCGACGATGGAGTTCGCCCAAACATGCGTCGAAGCGTCTCGGCGATGGCCTGTACTTCGACGTCGTCCACGTGCCCGTCGGCTCCTGCAACGGCCAGGAGCGCATCAAGCACGGCCTCTTCACGAGCGTCCAGGGGTCGACGATCTCCGGTTGAGGTCACGTCAACCGGTATCGATGGCGTCGCAGCGTTTGAGGCGGTGCCAGCTGCCTCCTGCCCCATGGCTGCGAGGAATGCGCCACCCATCTGTGCCTCTGCGAACTGTGACTCCGTCCACAGCCGCAATGAGTCCACGGCGCGAAGCATTCTCATCCGCTGTTTGAGCAGAGACTCTGTGAGGTCGACCGGGAGCTGCTGCCGGAACCAACCAAGGTCGACTCCAGCTCGCCGTTCAAGGCTTGATATTTCATTCAGCAGTAACGCGGTTGCCGTTGTGGGATCGAAGGTCCCGGCGGATGCCCGAAGCACGGCCTGGCCGTCCGAGAGAATGACCCGTGCGTGTAGCGCGACATCCACGGCATCGGCTTCCGACAGTGCTTCACCCCGGAGGAAGTGCCGCAGGGCCGCCGCGACCTGGGTGTGCACTCGCTCGAGGTCCGGGTCGATGGCATACACGCCCGTGCTCGGCTCCGGAGGCCGAACGACATGGGGCACTTTCGGTGAGATGCGGTCTTGGCCAGCTCCCTTGTCTTCCAGCTCTTCGAACTCGACGTCCGTGTCCCGAGACAAGCTCGGCTCATAGCCCGCGAAGTAGTCGTAGACCCTCGTAAGCTTGACGGGGTCGATGACGAAGCAGTCCGGAGTCCCGGGCGGCCGCGTTGCTGGGCCGCGCGTACCCCGTCCGATCATCTGCCAGAAGCGGTTGGTGGAGAGCGTTAGGCGCGCGAGAACCACCGACCGGACCTTCGGATCGTCAAAGCCCTCGGTGAGCATGTCGACGTTGACAAGCACCGAGGGCTCGGCGCCAAGTCTACGGAAGCGGTCGAGTATCTCATGGACGCTCGCCCTGCCCTGCCCGGGGACTTCGAGCTCGTCCATCTTGCTATGAACCGCAGCCACCTTCCCGCGGTGAGAGGGAAAGGTCTCGTACAGGAGCCCGGCCATCCTATTCGCGGCATCGATATTGGGCACGAACACGATCGTCTTGCCGAGCAGGCGCAGGTTTTCGCCGATCTTCCTCGCCAGGAACGCGATGACCCGAGGGTCGGCCATGACCTTGCTGTTGAACTGCAGGGCATACTTCTGGATGATCGTTTCGTCGGCATCGCGCCCCGGAGCCTTCAGGTGCGCGTCTCCGATAATCTTCCTCAGCAGGTCCGCAGGGAGGTCAAACTCTCCTTGCTGGTCGAGGTACAGATTGATGGGGCAGAGCACGCCTTGCTGAATCAATGTTTCGTTGCGGATCCTCTGGAAGACGTGGAAGGGCCACCCGTGGCTCGTCGACGGCATCTCACTCCGCAACGGGAACACGTATTGCGCAAGCAGATCGTGGGCATCCAGTCGCGTGGGGACAGGCGTAGCGCTGAGGCCGATCACGCGCCAGCTCTTCGAAGGGGTGCCCGATTCGTAGAACTTGCGCATGCAGCGCTGCAGTTTGTCGGCGCCGAGCTGGTGACATTCGTCATAGATGAGCGTCATTGGATCCCCGTTTCGCAGGTGCCGCTGCCAGCGGTGATTGACCCGGCCATCGCCGGCCCGATCCAGCGAATTGGTCAGAGCGCTGCGCGTCATGAAGATCACGTGAAAATCTTCTTCGCTCTCCTTGACCTCGTCGGCATCGGCCCACGTGAATCGCGTTCCCTTGGGGAAGATCCGTGACAGCTCGGCCATACGCACCATGGTCTGGCGAAGCAGGTTCTTGGTGTGTGTTGCCCAGATGAACCGGTGTCGCGAATTGGCCTCCAGGGCACGCGCGATGAGCTCCATCCCAACGCGTGTCTTTCCGGCGCCGGTCGGGTAGTGAAGGATGCCACTGACAGGTGGCGTGAGAGCGCAGCCAGCCTCGATGCGGCGCAGGCCTTCCACCTGGTGGGTGTAGGACGGTCCAGGATCGGGTCCGTCGCCGTCGAGCTCGAAGAACTGGTCCTTGAGCTCCCGCTCCTCGAAGGTTTCGATCTCGCGCATGGTCTCGGCTGCTGTGGACATCTCATCTCCCTCTTCGGCCAAGACCCATCAAGCGTCGTAGAAAAAAGCATCCACAAGAGCGACGCGCGCATGCCAGATTGCTCGTTCGCGCCCGACCGGCCTGCGTGACTTGAACCACGGGCACTTCCATAGAGCTTCGTGCAGCCTCCAGTAGCCTTCGTAGGTGTAGAGTTCGCCGCGCGTGAAGCCGAACGACTCGGCGAGCCCGAGTCTGTTTGCGGAGTCCAGGCACAGAAACGTGTCTGGTCTCTTCATGGCCAGCAGACGGCTGCCGACGGCGGGTCGGCCGAGACCCTTCGTCCTGGTTATCGACCGAACGAAGGCATCGAAGTGTCGGCGAGTGACAAGGGAACGCTCCGCTGGGATGTGGTCGAGGGCCGCGTCGAGGCGGCTTGGCTGCTTCAGCACGTAGTGTACGAATAGGCCGGCACCCCGCATTGCTCCGAAGTACCCGTACGGGCTCACCAGGCCGGCGACCTTTTGCAGTTGCTCAACTGACATTCGCGCGAGCTGGTGACGACGTCGAAAGAACGTCTGTACCTCGGTGATGACACCGACGTATCCGAGGTCGGACCCACGCGGATAGATACGATGACCCTTCCCCTTCGCGGCTTGCAGCATGCCTCGCACGAAGGGCGCCCAGTCAACGTGCAGCGAGACGGGCCCGCGGTGAGTTCGGGACGTCGATAGCGGCTTGAACTCCTTCGCCCGCGCGACGTCCGCGCGACGCCGCCGCCACTCACTCTCGTAGTGGTCGATGTCCCGCGTCAGCATCTGCCGCCCACTGTCAGCGAGCCGCTGGATGAAGGAGGTAAGCTGGACGAAGACGTCGTGCTTCATGGAGCCCGCGAGGTGGACGTTCGCCTCGACGTTCCGTCCAAACCCTCCATGCGTCAGGTTTGAGCTTCCAACGATCGCGTCGAACCGATCCCGACGTCGGAAAACGTACAGTTTGGGATGAAACGTGCCGTCCGCCGACTCCTGGACCCTGGCATAGGCACGGAAGCGACGGAGAAAAGCTGGATCTGTCTGATGGAAGTCGAGGCCGACCACGAGCGCGGCGAGACGACGACGAGCCTTCCACAGCGCCTTGCTGACCGATGAACCGTCGGAGGCCCAAGCGGTCCCGACCCAGATCTCGTCCGCCTTCCCCGCTAGACGCGAGAAGAGGACGCTGCTTTGTGCGGCATCCTCCAGAAATCTAGTCGTCGCCACCATGCAACCCCCATCGTGACGCTGGTCGAAGACCGTACAGCGAGCCGCGAGCGCGGCACAAGAGGGCGTCGGGGGGCGTGGTGCAACCGAAGTCGATGCGTCTTCGCCCCGCCAGCACCCGCGGTCTTTCTCTCGGCGCCGCGCCTGCGTAGGATGCCCCCGTGTCCCCCCGTCCCGAGCAGGGCAACTTCGTGCGCGTGCGCTCGCGGCTGTACCTGGTCGACAGCGTCTCCGACGTCGCCGCCGAAGAAGACGCCATCGTTCACCTGTCGTGCCTGGACGAGGACGCCCAAGGCACCCGCCTATCCGTCCTCTGGCAAAGCGAGGTCGACGCGCACGTCGTGGACGCGGCGAGCTGGCGTGAGGTCGCCGCGCGCGGGCTCGACGCCCCGGGAACCTTCGCCGCCTACCTCCACGCCCAGCGCTGGAACTGCGTCACCTCCACGCGACCGCGGCTTTTTCAGTCGCCCCATCGCGCCGGCATCGAGCTGCACGTGTATCAGCTCGAGCCGCTTCGCAAGGCCCTACTCCTCCCGAGGGTAAACCTCTTCATCGCCGACGACGTCGGCCTCGGGAAGACTATCGAGGCTGGGCTCATCCTCCGCGAGCTCCTCATGCGCCAACGCGTGCGACGCGTCATCGTCGTGGCGCCGCCGTCGGTGGTCCTCCAGTGGCGCGAGGAGCTCGAGGACCGCTTCGGCCTGTCCTTCGTGATCTACGACCGCGAGTTTGTCGCGACCAAGCGCAGCGAGCGGGGCTACTCGGTCAACCCGTGGTTGACCCACAACCTGTTCATCATTTCGCACGCTCTGGTGCGCGACGAGGCGTACGTGGCGCCGCTGCGCGCGTGCCTCAAGAAGGACGGCGCGGGGTCGATGATGATCCTCGACGAGGCACACAACGCGGCGCCCGCCACCAGCTCGAGGTACGCCCTCGACTCGAAGCTCACGGGCGCGGTGCGCGAGCTGGCGGAGCTGTTCGAGCACCGGCTCTTTCTCTCGGCGACGCCCCACAACGGGCACTCGAACAGTTTCACGGCCCTGCTCGAGGTGCTCGACCCGCAGCGTTTCACACGGGGAATCCCGCTGGAGGACCCGCAGCGGCAGCTCGAACCAGTCATGGTGCGTCGCCTCAAGGCCGATCTTCGCGAGGTGAAGGTCGCGTTCCCCCGCCGCGAGGTGAAACAGGTTACTATCGCTGGGCTGCCGACCGATGCGCCCGAGCTGGCGCTTTCGCGGATGCTCGAGCAGTACCGCGAGCTGCGCGCCCGGCGACTCGCGCAGGCGCCGCGAAGCGCTCAGGTAGCCGCTGGGCTCCTCGACATCTCCCTCCAGAAGCGGCTGCTCTCATCGATAGAGGCCCTTCGCTGCACGCTGCTCACGCACCGCGAGACGCTCCGCAAAGCACGTGCAAAGAAGGAGCGCGACCAGGGCGGGCGCGCCCCGATGCCGGTTTCTGAGGAGCAGCTCGGCTTGCTACGCGAGGCGCCAGGTGCCGACGACGATCGTGCAGGCGTCAGCGAGGACGAGCTGCGGCGCGACGAGAGTGCCCAGGTCGAAGCTGCCACGCGCGCGTCCGGCGAGGCCACCGAGGCCGCAGAGCTCGGCCTCCTCGACCGCATGATCGACGTCGCGGAAGCCCATGCTGGCCTACCGGACAAGCGGATCGAACACCTCGTCTCCTGGATCCGCGACAACGTCTGCCCCGACCTCCCGGCCGCTGGCGTCCGACCCGCCAAACCCGCGCGCTGGCTCGACCGTTGCGTGGGGCGCGAGCATGCCGCGCGTGTGCTCATCTTCACCGAGTACACGGACACCAAGCGTTACCTGCAGGAGCAGCTCGAGACTGCCCTCACTTTCACCGACCGAAGCGAGGAGCGCGTCGAGGTATTCAGCGGTGAGATCACGAACGACGCCAAGCGCGAGGCGATCAAGAAGGCCTTTCTCGGTGACCCTGCGGAGCACCTGGTACGCGTCCTGATCGCCACCGACGCTGCGCGGGAGGGCGTCAACCTTCAGAGCCACTGCGCCGACCTCTTTCACTTCGACGTGCCGTGGAACCCGGCCCGCATGGAGCAGCGCAACGGTCGCATCGACCGCAAGCTGCAACGCGAGGTGGTGGT
>ODAK010007742.1_pt1 | contig 10796 bp, 10 predicted proteins | sample 1539591 | NCBI WGS metagenome assembly ODAK01 (sample SAMEA3539303, study PRJEB22396) | soil metagenome | biome: tundra; feature: field; material: soil | place: USA | collected 2010-05 | depth 0.15 m | reverse complement strand
GCGCGCGCCATCGAGCTGGTCGCCGAACTGGACACCGATGCCAACGACCAAGACCTCACTGCTCTGGCAGCCCTGACGGAGCGCTACTGCGTGGTCGCCCAGAGCCTGGCCGAGCCGCCGAACCTCAGGATCCAGCGCTCCCTGGCGACGTCCTAGCCGCTGCGGCTCTCGGGGGACGTCAGTCAGCGAGCCGCCGAACCTCAGGGTCCAGCGCACCCCGGCGACGTCCTAGACGCTCTGCCGCTCTCGGGGGGTCCCAGTCAGTCGGGTCGTGTTGGGCCGCGGTGACGTCGCTGTCGCTGCGAGGCTCTCAGCGCCGCACGCCGTCGCAGGTATCAAAGCCGATCCCGCTGCTGGCGCGCAGCAGGCTGCGTCGGCGGATGCTTTACCGCCGGGGCCGGGACGGGCACACTTGATGCTTCGGGTACGGCGGGTGGTGCCGACGGGCAGGCAGGTCGATTTCGATTTCGGTGGTAGCCCAGCGGCGCTCGCTGAGATGGCTTCGATATCGGGGGAGGTGGCGAAGTTGCGTGGATGTGCCGTGGTGCTGCGCGTTTCAGGTGCGGGCGTCCTAGCGCTCGCCGACTCGGTGAGCGATCACCACTGCCCAGCCGGGTGCCGCGCGCATCGCCGTTGCGGGTCGGATTTGTGTTGGCTGCCTGCCGGATTCAGGTGGGCTGTCCGCGTCAGAGCGGCACGACGATGACCGGACCCGCCTCGTCCACGCCCACGGCTCGGTCGAAGCTGAAGAGCTGGGCCGATCGCGGGTTGCTTCAGCTGGGGGCTACCGCGGCACACGCGGGTTGCTTCACCTGGTGGGCTACCGCGGCACACGCGGGTTGCTCTACGTTCCTCGGGGCACCGGCGATCGCCTGAGAGTCTTCGTCGTCAAATGGGTGCGGGGCAGCGTCGAGGACAAGGACGAGTTCGTCTTTGCGGCCCAAGACGAGCAGCCAGCAAGGGACGCGTACAAGGCAGCGGGTTGGGCCGTGCTTGCTACCCCTCGGGAAGGCAAGGGATTTGGGCTCTCCCGTCAGGAAGTCAGGCTCACAGAGGTCCCCGCCGTCGAAGCACCGCCGAGCCCGCATTCGCCGGCCCAGTCGGTGTTTCGCTACACGGCCACCCAAGAGCACGCAAGGCTTGTCAGTACACCACTGGACGGGGGGCAAACACCGGACGTGGAACACCTGATGAGCCTCGTGAGCGTGCACGCCAGCCAGTACGCCTCGTACACCTCACTGTTGTGGCAAGTCCCGGCGCTGGGTCTGACCGCCCAGTCGTTCCTGCTGACAATCGCCCTGACTTCGAGCTCCAGTGTGACCGCCCGGCTGATCGCATCCGTCTTGGGGATCGCGATCGCCGCAGCGTCCTGGCAGCTCATGCACGACCAGCGCGGACGCGCGATCAACCACGCGGCCCTGCTGCGCCGGTTGGTTGGCCCGCACGGCCTTGGCCTCGGACCGCTTCTCGGGCACCTCACGGAGCCCGACGGGACACCGCCGTGCACAGATGCGGTGGACATCTGGGAAGTCGATCACGTGATCTATGGCATGTGGAAAACCCTGATGAAGGTCCTTGCCGGCGCAGATGTTCTCATCTTCGTGCTGACCCTGGTCAGCCCTTCGTGGCTTATTGGCACGTAGACCTGAGGCAAATGGGCTGGGGGTCATGGACCTCGAGGCCCGGCTGCTGCACGACCTGCTTGGCAGCTTTTCCTCCTCGCACACCCAGACCGAGTACCTGCAAAGCCAAGGCCCCGCCCAGCAAGGCGCGACCGCGGTGGCGGCTCGCGCTCGCGGCTCATGTCACCACCGTCGCGAACGCGAAACCTTCGAGGCGCATCGATAAGGCACCGTCAGGAGGTTCGCCGCGATCGAACCGCCACAAGGAGGGAGCGCTAGGACGCACCCAGAGGTACGGGCAAGGGTGGGCGCAGCCCAGGGCCTTGTCCACTCTCACGCATCCGCCGGGGGGTCGCCTGCGCCGGGCTCAGTGCGGCCGACCGGTCGGGAACCGTACCAGAGCAACTACTCTGGGAAGGCGTCGAGCATCCAAGCAAGCGTCCGGACATCAGGACGCCGGCTGGGCCCGAAGGAAGATGTCGAACTCGGAACATCATGCAGGGAACAGCCGGCGGGCCCAGCTCATCAGGGTGTCATGCGCATTGTCACACGGAACAGGACGAACATTGATACCTCTCACGACGGTCGGTCTTGCTCGCAATTATGAGGAAGCCGCGACAGGCAGGAAGATCCACCTATCGCAGGGTCACTTCTCCGCTCGCTACAACGAAGAATCCAGTTGGGCGCTCGGCCCGTTCACCAGGGACGAGTCGCTCACCTTCACGACGAGCCTGCGATGGCTGGATCCAACACACGCCGGATGGACCTCTTCGGCAATCTTTAATCCGTCCCTGATAGTCCATGACGGTCACCTTGTGTTGTTCTACCGGGCATCACCGAGTATGGAGTCAACCGCGAGCCGGATCGGAATGGCGGTGCACGATCCAGGAACAGGCTGGACTGATCGTCCGGACAACCCAGTGATCTATCCGACCCAGGACAACGAGCTCTATGGCTGCGAAGATCCGAAGATCTATCGAAAGGACGGACGCTACTTCCTCTTCTACCACGGAGTCTTCCCGATCGACCCCAGCGACGCGAGTACGCATCCATCACCCGATTACCCGATCGAGAACGAAGGATGCGATATCAACCTGGCGATTTCTGACGATCTCCGGAGCTGGACAAAGCTCGGCCCGGTTGTTCCGCATCCGGTCTCGCGTCTGTGGTGTAAAGGCGCGGTCATCCCTCGGGATCCCGACGGGAACGCAGTTCGGATCGGTGGCGATTTTCTCATGTATCTATCCGAAGGATGTAACGGAACCTTACAGATTGGCCGATCTGACGACCTGGTCCACTGGACCTTCGAGGAGTGCGCATACCTGGACCTCAGTCCGCTGGGGGGCACGCTGCATGAGGTGGCATGCGCGACAACAGCCTTCGACGACCTGGGCCACATCGTCATCGATCTCTTCTACAGCGACCAGGCAGGAGGCTCCGCCGCAGCGCAGGCCTTGTATCACCGGGACGAGCCGTTCACCCAAATCGCGCTCAACAAGGGCGGTGCCCTCTCCTGGGGCGGGCTGCTCCAACACCAAGGAACGTGGCTCTTCGCCCAAGGATGGGACGCTGAAGAAGGCGCCCGGGAACTCTCCTTCTATCGTTCCCAGCCACTGAGCTGAAAGCGATCCGGCCGATCCTCTACTCACCCGAACGTGACACTGCTGCGGCGGGTTTCGGTCAGGGGCCAGACTCCACAGGAGCCGGTGGCAGGTTGGCCGGCGTCCAGGCCTGCGCTGACCGTGTGCAGGCGGGGCAACTGCTGCGCCGCGAGCTGATCGCGGCACGGGGCATCGGGACACGGTGGCTCATCTCGACCGACGTTCCGAATCAGCGGAACTGGGTGAGTCCGGAGTCCGCGCTGGGCTGTACCCTGACCCGGATCCAGGTTGAGTGGGCGCGCTACGCAGCGTGAAAGACTCGTGCGATGCCTGCAGACTCCTCGCCGCTTCCGCCGCGGCCACCATCGGATCCGGTTGAACTCATCCCTGTGGACCGTTCGCACCGCGCCGTGCTGGAGAACCTGGGTCACCTGTACCGGTACGACCTGTCTGAGGCCTATCGGCATCTTCCCCATCCCGACGGCACGTTCAACAACAGTCGCCTTGACCTCTTCCTGGCCGGGATCAACCCAGAGCACCGGGCATGGCTGATCACCGTCGCGGGTGCCCTCGGCGGGTTCGTCATGACAGCACCCACCGACACCGGCGGCACGTCGATCAGTGATTTCTTCATCGTCCGCGCCCTGCGCCGCAGCGGAGTCGGAACACAGGCGGCGTCCCGAGTCATCGCCATGACCCCCGGGCGGTGGAGCATCGGGTTCCAGTCCTACAACCCAGGCGCGCAGCCCTTCTGGTCGCAGGTTGCCTCCGATGCTGTCGGGGACACGTGGACCACCCGCGACGACCCGCCGGTTGAGGGCCGGCCCCCTGACACCTGGATCACCTTTCAGACCTGAAGCACCACCGGTGGCCAGCCAGCCTTCCCGGTCGCTGCGCCCCAGACCATCGCGGTGACCGGTGATGTGGTCTCGTCGGCGCTCTTGGCGCTACCGGGCACCGCTGGCATTCGGTACCCCGGTGAACCACCAAGAGTCGACTGGACAGGGTCGATGTGCCCAAACCGGGACGCCAACGGGCACCTGCCAGGACCAGTACAGTAACGAGCCGACTGGAAGGACCGTGATGGCGATCAAGGCCGTGGTGTTCGACGTCGGCGGCGTCCTGGAGCATCTGGAGGATGACGCTTGGCCGGAAATCTGGATTGGTCGATGGGAGCGCCGGCTGCACCTACCGGTTGGCCACGTCGTGGCCACCTTGGCCGAGCATGACCCCACCGCCGACATCGTGACCGGCAAGATATCCGAGGCACAAATGCGCGAGAGGTACGCGCGCGCACTGGGCCTGGACCACGAGCAGGCGCACCAGTTGATGGCAGAGATGTGGGATGCCTACTGCGGCGAGCTTGACGGGCAGATGCGGGACTTCGCAGCCGGCTTACGGCCGGCGTACGCCACAGCAATCTTGAGCAACTCGGCCGATGGCGCGCGCCGTGAAGAGCAGGCTCGCTTTGGCTTCGAGGAGCTCGTAGATTTCATCGTCTACTCCCACGAGGTCGGCCTGGCCAAGCCCGACCCTGCGATCTTCAGCCTTACCGCGCAACGGCTAGGGGTTGCGCCGCATGAGATCGTCTTCCTCGACGACCACCTCGGGCATGTCCAGGCCGCTCAGGGATGTGGATGGCGCGCCGTGTGGCACCGTGACTCGTCGCGGTCGATTCAGGAGGTCAGCACGATCCTGGTCGTTGCCTAGGCGGAGCACATCTTGGCTGGCAACGCCCAAGGCCCCCAGCCGTCGCGCCGCCGGTCGCTGCAGACCGGACGTCTACGCTGCCACCATGGGAAAGGTCTTTGATGGCATCGACGAGGCATTGGCGTCTTGGATCGCTGCGCAGCCGATGTGGTTCGTGGCCACGGCGCCGCTGGCCGTCGATGGTCGGGTGAACGTCTCGCCGCGTGGGCACGACAGCTTCTCCATCCTGGGCGCACACCGAGTGGGCTGGGTCGACTACACCGGCAGTGGCGTGGAGACGATCGCCCACCTGCGGGAGAACGGCCGCATCTGCGTGATGTTCGCATCCTTCGATCGCCGGCCCCGCATCGTGCGCCTGCACGGCCGCGGCATGGTCGCACTTGCCGGTGAGGTGGCATATGAGCAAGTGGTGGCCCTTCACCCGGCCCACCCTGGCACCCGCGCGGTTGTGGTCGTGGACATCGAGCGGGTCAGCGACTCCTGCGGGTACGGGGTGCCCGTGATGGACTTCGTGCAGGAGCGAGATTTGCTGCGGCTGAGCGCCCAGAAGAGGGGGCCCGCGGGCATGGACTCCTACCGAGCACAGAAGAACGCTGTGAGCATCGACGGTCTGGAAGGTCTTTGAGCGAACCGATGCACGGAGCGCTCCTTCGACTCCTGCGCTATCTCGGTGAGCGGTCCCTGAGCCCGCTGATGCTGTGGCGCAAGGCGATCTCAAGCTTGACCCACACCACCGACCCATGACCTCAGCCTGCCCACGGCCACCGACCCACCCGCCAGACGCCGCCCGCATCGCGCGACTCACCCGCGAAGACGACGGCCATTCCTGCTGGCCCGCGGTCCAGGCTTGCTGGCCTCAAAGAGGTGACACAGTTCCTGGCGCGCAGCCTCGGGGCAGGTAGCTCACCTGCCTCGGGACAGATCCCGAGGCGCTGAGAACCAAGCCCAGGCACTGGTGCGCGAAGTCTGACGTGGGTGGAACATCCATGGGCAGCCGCCTTCGATCACCGCGATCCCTGGATTCGGCCGTACTCCGTGGCTGCCGGTGAAACGCTGCCGGCCCGACACCTCGGAGCATCCACACGCGATGGATCCCCAGCTCGACGCACTCCAGCATCGTTGCCTGCGCGGTCTGGGCAGTGGTAGTCGGGACCGCGCCGCCGGGTACCTCACCGGCAAACTGGGCGGCGAAGCAGGTGCAAACAGTCGCGTCCGTGGACCTCTGACGAAGGGACCCAACCTCGCCGCTGCGCCGGCACCGGGCTTGAGGTCTTCGATCATCGCCTGGAGACCTCGCCGAGCCACCGCGATCAGTCCTTGGGGCGATCGGCCACGTGCCGTCACGGATCTGGTCGAGAAGCTCGGATCGCTACTTCGGCGCGACGTCGAGGGCCGCGAGTCGTCCCGCCGCCGGCTCGCTGCGGTCATCGTTGGCCCGCCCGTCGGCCGAGCCTCCTCTTCGGTACCCGGTAGGGGTATCCAGCTGCCCGTGGACGAGACGGTCATCAGGGTTGGTTTCGAAGCTGCTGTGCCTACAGCAAACTCCCAGCAAATACCCAGATTTGTTTGACCTTCACACGATTAACTTGACCTCATCAACTACTTCGACCTCATCGACTCAAGGAGAGTCCCATGACTGAGCAGCTTCAGAACCCGTCAACCCAGCCACCCGAGGACGGGCCCCAGCACCACGAGCCGCTGGGGTATGAGCAGACGCGGATGCAGCCCCAGTACCCGGCATTCACCCCGGTGGTCCCCCAGGTTGCGGCCGGGCCAGGCCCGGTATCTTTCGCCCAGCCCGGTGTGACCCCGGTCCGGTCGGCCAAACCCCGCCGGATGGTCGAGCTGGGCGCCATCGCCGTGGTCACGGCGGTCCTGGCCAGCGCCGGCACGTATGCCGCCACCCGCGCCGATGGCGCGCCGGCTCCGGTCGCCCAGATCAGTGTCGGCACGAGCACCGCCCAGTCGCCGGTGGTCCAGGCCAACCCCTCGGCGCCCAACTGGTCGGCCACTGCTGCCGTGGTCTCGCCCAGCGTCGTGGCCATCACGGTGACCAGTGGTCAAAGTGGCGACCAGGGCTCGGGGGTCATCTTCGACACCCAGGGCCACATCCTGACCAACAACCACGTCGTGACCGGTGCCGGGGCAGGCTCCCAGCTCTCGGTGACCCTGGCCGACAAACGCACCTACGACGCGACCGTCGTGGGCACCGACCCGTCCACCGACCTGGCGGTCATCAAGCTGACCAACGGGCCCAGCGACCTCAAACCCATCGCCCTGGGCGACGCCAACACCATCAAGGTCGGCGACCAGGTCATGGCCGTCGGCAACCCGCTGGGCCTGGCCGGGACGGTGACCACCGGCATTGTCAGCGCACTGAACCGGCCCGTCACCACCTCCGACCAGCCGCAGCAACAGCAGCCGGGCGACCCCACCGCGCCACAGCAGTCCACCGCTGACACGGTGGTGACCAACGCGATCCAGACCAGTGCCGCGATCAACCCGGGCAACAGTGGTGGCGCTCTGGTCAACGCCGGCGGCCAGCTGATCGGGATCAACTCCGCCATCGCCTCGCTCGGGTCCTCGGACGGCTCGTCTACCCAGAGCGGGAACATCGGGATCGGTTTCGCGATCCCGGTCAACGAGGCACGGTCAATCGCTGAACAGCTCATCACCACGGGGGTGGCCACCCACCCCTACCTCGGAGTCGCCGCCAAGGACGGCGTGGTGGCCGACGGGTCGGCCAAGCGTGCCGCAGCCATCCTGACCAGCGTTGTCGCCGGGACCCCCGCTGCCACGGCAGGGCTGCAGGCCGGGGACGCCATCATCGCCGTGGACGGCAACTCGATCGACGGGTCCCTGTCGCTGGTGGCCCAGGTGCGCCAGCATGCTGTCGGCGACACGGTGACCTTCCAGGTGGTGCGTAGCGGTCAGGCCCAGGACATCAACGCCACCCTCATCGCCAAGCCGGCCACCACCCCGTAGCCACCCAGGCGCGCATCCGGGGCAACGCCGAACACCTGGCGCTGTGCCCCACCAGCTCCCAGCTCCCTCCAAGAAAGACTGGGCTACCACAGGGCTGGTCCGATCGGGAGTAGGACTGCCCGCCACATGGAAGGCTGACTTGCACTGGCAGGCGGACAGCTGAACACCCCCGCTCACGAGCCCAGTGGAGGACCAACCAGACAAGAGGAACGATGATGAGCGCTTTTAAGCTGGAGGCAGCAGCACCCAGCACCGTGGTCACAGCCGGCGAGGCGCAACCTGAGTTCTCTCAGGAGTACTCAAAGGGGGAACTTGAGGAAATGGGCTCACGTGAACTGCTTGACGGGTACGCCGAGTAGCTCCACTGAACACCGATCTACCACATCCCGATCTTCACCGCAGGTCCATGCTGCCGGCGCCGCCGCGCGGCGCCTGGCATCGAAACCCTTCCCGGACCGGACCAGCTTGAAGGACTCGCCCGCGGTGCCAGAGCGATACCCTCACGGCTCGGGCAGACCATCGCCGGCTGTCTGTGGTGCGGGATTCTCGGCCGATGGCGGCGCCAGGAGCACCGACGCCGAGACCCTCGCCATGGTCGAAGCGATGCACCCTGCCCGCCAGAGGGAGCCGCTCGGGTACACGATGCAGGTTCGTCAGGCCGCTGCGGCCGTCAAAGACCTCAGGGCGAGCCTCGGACCAACTTGACCGCTTCCCGCTCATCGATCCAGCGGCGCATCAGCGGCACGCAGCGCAGGTCCTGTCCGGACCGGCTACGAGACGGCGCACAGCCACCACCACCTACAGCAGGCCATCCCAACTGTCACAAGCCGATGGCGCCACGGGAGACGAAGGTGCCCGTGTCCGGTTCTGCTGTCGGGAGGGTGGACGGTCGACAAAAGACGCTCAGACTTGTTGACAAGAGCGCTATCGCTCGGCAGAGCGCTCACAACGGTTCCGCTCGTACTCAGGTCGGTCGGTGCCGATTGCCGCCAGGCGTTGTCACAAGCCGATGGCGCCACGGGAGACGAAGGTGCCCGTGGCCGGTTCTGCTGTCGGGAGGGTGGACGGTTGACAAGAAAACACTCGGACTTGTTGACAAGAGCGCTATCGCTGGGCAGAGCGCTCACAAAGGTTCCGCTCGTACTCAGGTCGGTCGGTGCCGATTGCCGCCTCGCGTCGCGTCTGTGGCGGCGAGGGTGCTGCACGGAGTCCGGGCAAGATCAGGAGGGTGAGGCGGGTCCGGCTCAGACGTGAGCTGAGCGCCTGCGCTGCTGAGGGCAGGCAATTTGGCAGATAAGTCAGGCGTCTCACACAAATGGTGGAATCGTTGATACCTAATGCGCTTTTCGAGGGTCGGCGACGCAGAGCACCACCTAGAGCCAACCGTGAGATGTCGAGCCTTCGCGAACTCCCCTCAACGTTGAATGTTGGACCACGAAGAAGTTGATGGCATGAGCGGCGACACAGCAGCGGTGGCCCGACTGCTCGAGCGCGCCCAGTGCGGCGAGCATGCCGAGGTGCTGCGGATCGCCGAGGAGGCTCTCCGTGAGCCGACTGGTGACCTGGCCGGCGGTCCGGCAGGGATGCATTTCGTGCGATTCGTGGCACTGGTCGTCCAAGGACGCAGTGGCGAGGCGTTGGGCGCCATCGACCTCATGCTCAAGTCGGCCGAGCGCGAGGGCAACCACGGATGGCGGTCCTGTGCGCTGTCGGGGAGGGCCTACCAACGCCTCATGATCGGTGAGCAACTCGCCGAGCACGAGGTGCACGCCGCGCTGCAGGACCTGGTCGATGCCGAGATAGCACTGGCCCGTGGCGTCGAGGACAGCGTGACTGCCGAGAACGCCCACACCGGCGTCGCCCTGGGGTATCACCAGCTGAGGCTTTACGAACTCGCCCTGCCCCAGTACGAGGCCGCATACGCCGTCAGCCCACAGGACGGCCGACAGACCGGCAACCGGGCAATGTGGCAAAGCAACATCGCCACATTGCATCTGGAGTGGGCCCTTGAGCTGTACCGGGTGGGCCAGGTCGCAGAGGCCGAGCAGCACAGCCTTGCCGCTGGCGCGCACGCCGCGCTTGCGGTCGAGCAGGCGCGCGGACCCGATGCCGAAAGGTGGCGCCAAGACGGCCTCTTACTCGCTGGCTGCGCCGCCGCCGACGGCCCCGACCCGGCAGGAGCGGCGCTGTCTATCGCGCAATACGCCGCAGCGCTTGGGGAACGTGGCCAGCGAATTGAGGTCGCCTTCTGCTGGCCGTTCCTCGCTGTCGCGCTGAGCCGCTCGGGCCAGCACGAGCGAGCGCTGAAGGTGATCCAGCGCGCAGCCACTGACCTCCCACCGGACGCAGGGTGGCTGACCACAGCCGCGGTGAGCCACACCCTGGCCATCCTGCTGTCCAAGGAAGGGGGCCCCGCCGCCAAGGCGGCCCTGGCCTACGGCGACATCCTGGCCCGCGCCCTCTGGAGGCAGCGACAAGGCACGCTGGAAACGGCCACCACCATGAAGTCCTACGACCAGCTGCGTAGCGCGCACGAGCAGATGGCGCGGGCCGCCGAGACCGACGCAGTCACAGAGGTGGCTAACCGACGGGCCTTTGACCGCGTTGTTGAGTCGATGGGAGTTTCCGGCGACGACCACGGCGTGGCAGTGCTCCTTGTCGACGTGGACAATTTCAAGCTGGTCAACGACACCCGGGGCCACGCCGAAGGTGACACCGTGTTGCGGGCGGTTGCTGGAGTGCTCGCTGGAGAAGTCCGCGGCGGTGACCTTGTTGCCCGCCTCGGCGGTGACGAGTTCGGCGTGCTGTTGCCAGGGGCAGGCGCCAGCGCGGCCAACCTCGTGGCCCACCGAATGGTCGAGGTGATCGGCGCCCTCGA
>ODAK010007741.1_pt1 | contig 10797 bp, 11 predicted proteins | sample 1539591 | NCBI WGS metagenome assembly ODAK01 (sample SAMEA3539303, study PRJEB22396) | soil metagenome | biome: tundra; feature: field; material: soil | place: USA | collected 2010-05 | depth 0.15 m | reverse complement strand
GGGGCGCGCGCATCCGGTCGTCGATCTCACGGGCTCGATCAATGACGCCGCACGTCCTGTTCCTCTGTACCGGCAACGCGGCCCGCTCGGTCATGGCGGGGGCAATGCTCGAGTCGACTGGCATCACGGTGCAGGTCACGACCGCGGGCACCCATGTCGTCGAATACCAACCCGTCAGCATCCGCACGCGCTTCGCGCTCGACGCCGTCGGCCTGAATGCTTCGTTGCACCGCAGCCGACAGATCACCGACGCCGATGTGATGGCGGCCGATGTCGTCGTCGCCATGGCGAGCGAGCACGTGTCGTATGTCCGTCGCCGCCACCCCATCGGTGCGGACCGCACCGCGACCTTGCATTTCCTCGCGCGCCACCTCCCGACCGGAACGCTCCCGCTGTCCGAGCGCGTTGCCGACCTCGGGCTGGCCGGCCTGGATCCCCTCGGACAAGGTGACGTCGCCGACCCCGCCGGAGGCGACGAGCAGGACTACGTCGACTGCGCCCGCCAGCTGTCGGTGCTGATCGGCGAGCTCGCGCCACGCCTCGTGTGAGGACCGCCTCGCGCCGGTCTTCTGATGCGTCGAGTTCTGAGCATCCCCGAACCGGGGTTCTAGACCCCGGCGGGCTCGCGTCGGAGTTCGGGGAGATGTGCGGTGATGTCCGAGCACGCCTCGCACACCGTGTCGGGGATGAGCCCGACCCGCATGAGCACGGTGAAGGCCTTGCAACCAAGGCACAGGCCGAATGCGGATTCGAGCACGGCCGCGACCCCGAGCAGGCCGATGAGGACCCACGCCGCGGTGGAGGCCCCGAGCCCGAACCACAGCACGACCGCGCTCGAAGAGAACACCACGCCGATCGCCTGCGCGAAGCGCTTGGGTGGGCCGGCGACCGGACGGGGAGGGACTCGGAGCCGGGGCGCGATCACTCTGGTGGCCAACTGGCCGAGAGGGCTCATCGTGGGCCCGGTCAGGACACGGGCCCAGAAACCGTAGGCAAGGGGGACGAGCAGCCACTCCTGGCGCAGCGTCAAGGCCACGACGCACATCACCACGACGCCACCCGCCACCACCCGGGCCGCGATCTCGTTCACCGGGTTCGGGAAGCTGAGAACCGACCTGAGCCGTGTGCTCATGGTGTCCACCTGGCGTCCGGGGCCACGCCTGGTGCGTGGCCGCGCCGAAAGCTTACCTGTCAGGTCGGCTTTTGCATCCCGGGAAGAGTGAGCTCGTCTGGGTCGGGAGGACCGAGGGTCAGTCGGGATGGACCGAGCGCAGACCGGCCCAGGCCAGATCGGCGAGCCGTCGGGCCAGGCGGGTTGCCTCGGACTCGTGGGGATCGCCTTCGCCGGGGTCACGCTCGGCGAGAAAGTGCCGGCTGGCGCCCTCGGCCATGCCGACGACGGCGAAGGCGAGGAGGCGGCGATGGTCCTCGTCGAGCCCGGCGTCGATCAGGACGTCGATGGACTCGGCGATGCTGTCCTCGACCTTGCGTAGCGCTCTCGACAGCTCCGGATCGTTGGGCACCTCGCTGCCGAAGAGCAGGTGAAATGCATCGGCGTGGGTCACGACGAGGTAGAAGTAGGCAGCGAAGCCGCCTTCGACCTGCTGACGCGGCCCCCCCGCCGCCGCGATCGCCTTCCCGATGGCCTCGAGCATGGTGTGGGACACCGAGTCGAGCAGCTCGAGATACAGCGCACGCTTGGATGCGAAGTGCTGGTAGAGCAGCGGCTTGGTGACACCGGCGGCTTCGGCGATGTCGTCCATGGTGGTGGCGTTGAACCCACGCTCGGCGAACAGCTTCAACGAGACGTCGAGAAGCTGCTGGCGACGCCGGTCGGCAGGCAGCCGTTTGGCGGTGCTGCCATGGCCGTTGGGACGACGGGTCGCCATACCCGCAGCCTACCGGCACCTGCTCGGCTCCTCCGGTCTCAATCGATGCGCCGCCGTGGGCGCGGGCTCCACCGGGCTCCGGACCCGACTCCGGGAGGCCTACGGGAACCTCCATCGGGCCGACTCGAAGACCCGCCCGATCCGACCAGGCAGATCGCGCAGCGCGAAGTGCTCGCGGGCGACGAGATGGTTGTGTTCGAGGAGGGACAGGTCCGGAGCGTCGAGAAAGGCGGAAACCGCCGCCGGGTCGTCGTGTGCGAACCATCGGAAGCCGAACGCGGCCAGCTCTGTGGCCACGGGGTAGGTGCCGATGGCGAGCGGACGCCGGTGCACCGCCGACTCGATGGCCGGATGGCCGAACCCCTCCCAGGTGGACCCGAGGACGACGACGTCGCACGCCGCGTAGGCGTCCACGACCCGCCCGCCCGGTCCGACGGATGCGGGCCCGAGCACGCACGGGCACCGGGCCTGCGCCACGAGCCGGTCCAATTCGGGCCCGAAACCGTCTTCGGCCGACCCGAGGAGCCAGAACGTCGCCCCCAGGTCCTCGGCGAGCGCGATGGCACCGGCCACGTTCTTCCTCGGGATGGCCCGGGTGGGCTGGAGCACGAGCCGCGTGTCGGCACGCAGGCCGAGAGCTCGGCGGGTGACGTCTCGATCACCTCCGGCGGCGTCGACGTCGAAGGCGTTGCGCACCACCGTCGCCGCAATCCCGACATCGGCCAGCTCTCGTCGGGACCTGTCGTTCACGGTCACGTGGACCCAGGCGCGGTCATCGGGTGGCGGGGGAGAGCCGGCGAACTGCTCGCGCTGCCAGGGGAGGTCGTGGTGATGCAGCACCGCACGGCGGTCCCGGATCACCGCGGCGACCACACCGGCAGCGGGTTCGTTGAGCGGCAGCGAGCAGAGGTTCTCCACCACCACCAGATCGGCGTCCTCGAGAGCGTCTTGTATCTCGGCCGCCATCGGAGGCTCGGTGGCGGCGATGGCCAACCCCGGGAGGAGGTGGTCGACGGGGCCTTCGCCGGCGACGGTGCGGACGTCGAACCCGAGCGCCGAGAGGGCGCCACTCCATTTGGCCGACTCGACAGCCACCCCGTCGGAGCCGCCCAGGCGGAACGACACGATGGCGGCGACGGGTCTGGCCACGGACCGGCAACGCTACTGCGGCCCGGCGTCGGGCCGTCTCGGGCTGGGCTTGGACCGGAGTCGGGCACTACCGTCGCTCGGGTGCCCGAGCCCGAGACTGAAGCCGTAACTCACCAGGGTGGCGTCTCGGGGACCCCGACCGTGTTGTACCAGGTCGAGGCCGGCGTGGCTCGGGTCACCATCAACCGTCCCGAGCGTCGCAACGCCATGTCGTGGGAGGTGATGCGGGGCCTCCGACAGGTGTTGTCCGAGGCGGCGCAAGACAGCGAGGTTCGTGTCGTCGTGCTGGCCGGCGCGGGCGACGAGGCCTTCTGCGCGGGGGCCGACCTCGGGAAGATGACCGGAGCCGACGAGCCCGAGGCGGGGATCCTGGCGGTCCACGAGGCGCGCGGTGTGTTGGCCGACGTGTTCAGGGTGCTCTGGGAACTGGGCAAACCCACCGTGGCCCGGGTGCAGGGCTTCGCGTTGGCGGGTGGCTTCGGGCTGGCGTTGGCCTGCGACCTGGTCGTGGCCTCGGAGCGGGCCCGATTCGGGGCTCCCGAAGTCAACGTCGGCTTGTGGCCCTACATGATCACCGTTCCCCTCGTGCGCTCGATGCCGCCCAAGCAGGCGCTCGAGCTGATGCTGACCGGCCGTAGGGTCGACGCCGCCGAGGCACTGCGCCTGGGCTTCGTGACCAGGGTCGTTCCCCACGGGGAGCTCGACGCGGCTGTCACCGAGCTGGCCGAGACGTTGGCGGCCAAGTCGCCGGCCGTGATGAAGCTCGGTCGGGACGCGTTCTACGCTGTGTGGGACATGGCGGCTCCCGAAGCCCTTGCCCACCTCCATGCCATGCTCTCGCTCACGGCCCAGACCGAGGACGCGGCCGAGGGCATCGCCGCCTTCCTGGAAAAACGTTCGCCCCGTTGGCGGGGGCGTTGAGGGACCGTGCCCGACCGACGAAGCGAGTGAAGAATGCGTAAGAGGGCTCTGATCACCGGCATCACCGGGCAGGACGGGTCGTACCTGGCCGAGCTCCTCTTGGAAGAGGGCTACCAAGTGATCGGCATGGTGCGTCGGTCGTCCACGTTGAACTTCGAGCGCATCGCCCACATCCAGGACAAGGTCTCGCTCGTGGCCGGGGATCTGCTCGACGAGATCTCACTCATCGGCATCCTGCGCGAGCACCGACCGGCCGAGGTCTACAACCTCGCCGCCCAGTCATTCGTCCAGACCTCGTGGACCCAGCCTGTCCTGACCGGTGAGACCACCGCGCTCGGCGTGACGCGGGTGCTCGACGCCATCCGCATCGCTGATCCCGAGATCCGCTTCTACCAGGCGTCGTCGTCGGAGATGTTCGGCAAGGTGCAGGAGGTTCCGCAGAACGAGGGGACACCCTTCTATCCGCGCAGCCCGTACGGTGTGGCCAAGGTGTACGGCCACTGGATCACCGTGAACTACCGCGAGAGCTACGGCCTGCACGCGTCGTCGGGCATGTTGTTCAACCACGAGAGCCCTCGCCGGGGCCTCGAGTTCGTCACGCGCAAGGTGAGCCACGGGGTGGCCAGGATCGCGGCGGGGATGGACGACAAGCTCTTCCTCGGCAACCTCGACGCCCAGCGTGACTGGGGATTCGCCGGTGACTATGTCCGGGCCATGTGGTTGATGTTGCAGCAAGATCAGCCCGACGACTTCGTGGTGTCGACCGGTGAGACCCATTCGGTGCGCGAGTTGTGTGAGATCGCCTTCGCACACGTCGGCCTCGACTGGCACGAGCACGTCGTGGTCGACGACAAGTTCCTACGCCCCGCGGAGGTTGACCTCCTCGTGGGTGACGCCACCAAGGCGAAGACCTTGCTCAAGTGGGAGAAGACCGTCACCTTCGCCGACCTGGTCGCCATGATGGTGGACGCCGATGTGGAGCTCCTCCGTGTGCAGAACCGCTGAGCCCGGGGCGACGCAGGCGGCGTCGTGATGACGATGTCGGCGGCCATCAGTGCACACGCCACCATCTCGGCCGACCCCCTGGGCATGCTCGTGGCATTCGGCGCGGGGATGTTGTCGTTCCTCTCCCCGTGCGTGTTGCCGCTCGTCCCCGGTTACGTGTCGATGGTGTCGGGGCTCTCCGCGGCCGAGATCGAGGCCGGAGCGACGCGGGACCTGGCGCCACTCGTCCGGGGAGTGCTCGGCTTCGTGGCCGGCTTCACCATCGTGTTCACCGCCCTCGGTGCCGCCGCGTCAGGTCTCGGCCATGTCCTGCTCGGCCACCAACGACAGCTCGACATCGCCGCCGGCGTGCTCGTCGTGGTGTTCGGGGTGTCGATGATCGGCTTCGCCACCCCGGGCCGGTTGTTGCGCGAGCGGCGCTTCCACCCCCTCCCGTCGCGGTTGGGCGCATGGGCACCTCCGGTTCTCGGCATGGCGTTCGCCTTCGGATGGACCCCGTGCATCGGGCCAGTCCTGGGGGGTGTCCTCGGGCTGGCTGCCACCCGGGCCACCCTGGCCTCGGGCGTGGCGCTGCTCGTCGCCTACTCACTGGGCCTCGGCGTGCCTTTCCTCGCCACCGGGCTCGCCTTCGGCCGCCTCACCTCACTGTTCGCCCGGTTCAAGCGGCGGCTGTTCCTCGTGAACATGGTCTCGGGCGCCGCTCTGGTGGTTTTCGGTGTGTTGCTGCTCACCGACAACCTCCACTGGTTGTCCTCGGTCACCGCGGAGGTGCTCAGAGGTGTCGGCCTCGGCCGCTTGACGGTGAGCTGAGCACCGAGGACCACGTCGCGAGGCGCCGGGGCACCCAGGGACCCGGGTCGTCGGCCCTGGCGGGAGCGGCTCCCGCTTGGAATCACACGGGGGGTCCCCCGTAGCATGGGCCGAGGCCATGGCCCCCGCAGTCCACCTCAGTACCGCCGTTTGTGTGACCGGGCGGTTTCCGGCCCTGGCCGGCGTCGATCTCGCCGTCGCCCAGGGTGAAGTGGTCGTTCTCGAAGGGCCGAACGGGGCGGGCAAGACGAGCGTGCTGCGGGTGTGCGCCGGCCTCCTCCCACTGACAGGGGGCGAGGGCACGGTGCTCGGATGCGATCTGCGCCACGAGGCGCCCGCGCTCCGTCGGCGCGTGGGCATGCTCGGCCACGCCGCCGCCCTCTACGACGACCTCACCGTCCTCGAGAACGTCCGGTTCGCGGTGCGAGCAGCGGGAGGGAGCCTGTCGAAGGTCGACGCGGTGCTCGATCGCCTCGAGGTCGGAGGCAGGGTGGGGCGAACTCCGGTGGGCCGTCTGTCCGCCGGCCAGCGCCGCCGGGTGGCACTCGCCTTGCTCGTGACGCGTCGCCCCGAACTTTGGCTCCTCGACGAGCCCCACGCCGGGCTCGACGCCGACGCCAGGGCCGTGCTCGGAGAGATCGTCGTCGAGGTCGTCACCGAGGGCGCCACCGTGCTCTTGGCCTCTCACGAGCCCGAGGAGTCGTGGCCCCTCGCCGATCGAGTCGTGTCCCTCGTGGGGGGGCGCGTCGTCGGGGAGCGCGACCTGAGTGTCGCCGCTTCCCGATCGGTGTCGACGCCTGACACGCTCCGGTCCGTTCCCGGGAGTGTCCATGTGGCGTGACACCGTCCTCGTGGCGGGAAAGGACCTGCGCATCGAGCTTCGCTCGCGAGTCGTCTTGCACCAGGTCGTGCCCGTGGCGGTCTTGGTGCTCGTCCTGTTCGCGTTCGCGCTCGGCCCCGATCGCGCCCCGATGGCGCACGCCGCGCCAGGTCTGTTCTGGGTTGCCGTCCTCTTTGCCAGCGTGCTCGCCGTGCAGCGGAGCTTCGCTCTCGAGGCTCCCGAGGGCGCCCGGGACGGCTTGCGTCTCTCGGGGCTCGATCCTGCCGGGGTGTTCCTGGGCAAGACCGCCGCGGTGGCACTGGAGATGGTGATTCTCGAGGTGGTCCTCACCGCGGGCATCGTCGTCCTCTACGGCTCGCACATCCGGTCGTATGGGTCCATCGTGGTGGCAGGCCTCGCCGGGACGGCCGGCCTGGCGGCGGCCGGCACGCTCTACGGTGCGCTGGCGGCCGGATTGCGGGTGCGAGAGACCCTGTTGCCGTTCCTGTTCCTCCCTGTGGCGGCTCCGGTCCTGTTGGCAGGGACCCGGGCGTGGCAGGCCGCGTTGGGGATCGGCGCCGGCAGTGCTGGTGACCCGTGGGTTCGGCTCCTGCTCGTGTTCGCGGCGGTGTACCTCGCCCTGGGGGTCGTCATTTTCGGACCGCTTCAGGAGGCGTCGTGAGTCCGACGGACCCGCCCGTGGCGCCGTGGAGCACACGTGTCACGTGGGTGGTGCGCGGTCTCGGGATCGCGGCCGCCCTGGCGCTGGCGGGAACCATCTGGCTCGGTTTGTGGGTGACCCCACCCGACCAGGTGCAGCACAACCTCGTCCGGTTGGTCTACATCCACCCGCCCATTGCCTGGGTGGCGCTCTACCTCGCCTTCGGCGTGGCGGCGGGGTCGAGCGTGTTGTGGTTGTGGCCCCGGACCCGGAGCCGGTTCTGGGACCGGTTGGCGGTGTCAGCTGTCGAGGTCGGCATCGTCTTCACCGCCCTCACCCTGGTCACGGGGTCGATCTGGGGGCGCCCCACGTGGGGGGTGTGGTGGGCCTGGGATGCCCGGCTCACCTCGACGGCGTTGTTGCTCGTGCTCCTGCTCGGGTACATGGCGGTGCGCCGGGTGCCGGCCGACCCCGACTCCCGGGCCCGACGCAGTGCCGTGGTCGCGCTCGTGGCCGCGGTGGACGTCCCCATCGTGCACTTCTCGGTGGACTGGTGGCACACCCTGCACCAGGGGGCCACGGTCCTCAATGCCAATCTTTCTCCCACCATCCACGGCTCGATGGCGTGGACGCTGTTGCTGGGATTTGTCGCCTTCACGTTGCTGTTCGCGTGGATGCTCGCCATCCGCTACCGGGTCGAGGTGTTGTCGGAACAGCTCCAGGACTCAGAGCTCGACGTCGCCCTGCACGAGCGGTGGGCCGAAGGCACCGCTCCCGTCGCGGATCCGGGTGGCGCATTGGCGGGAAGTGGTCGCCCAGCATGAGAACGAACCCATGAGCTACATCAACGCGGGATATGCCATCGCGTTCGGTGTGTTGTCGGCCTACGCCGCGATTCTCTGGCGTCGGCGTCAGCGCCTGGAACGATCGGCGGCGCGCGCCGCCGCGCCGCCCGAGTCATGAGCGAGCCGACGATCCTCGTCACCCCTTCCTCGTCAGGACCAGGCAGCGCTGACGTCGGCGGCTCGGGGACACCGGACACCGTCTCAACCCCGGCGCCGAGGCGACGGAGTACCCGGTGGCGGCTGTGGGGTGTCGCCGCGGTCCTCGTGGGGGCGTTTGCCGTTCTTCTGGTCGAGGGCCTCGGCAGCTCGCTCAATTACTTCGAGACCGTCGACCAGGCCCTCGCCCACAAGGCGACGCTCGGCTCCCAGACCTTCCGGCTCGAGGGTGTCGTCGTCCCTGGGACCGTCCAACGCATCCGCGGGGGCGTCTCCTTCGTGGCGGCGGGCACCGAGCACAAGGTCGACGTCGTCAACCACGGCAACCCCCCTCAGCTCTTCCAGCCCGACATCCCGGTCGTGGTGGTGGGCCACTTCGCCGGGACCACGTTCATCTCCGACCAACTGATCGTCGACCACAGCGCCCAGTACGTCCAGGCCCATCCCAACCGAGTCAAGGCACCGAACGGGACCACGCGGTGAACGCCGCCCTCGGGCACAGCGGCGTCCTGCTCGGCCTGGCGGCGTCGATCGTCGGCGCGGCGATCGTCGCCTTCGGCCTGGCCCGCAATCGCCCCGACCTGGCGCGCACCGGACGGCTGTACGCCGCACTCTTGCTCGTGGGAGCGGTCATCGCCACCGTCGCCATGGAGCGGGCGCTCATCACCCACGACTTCTCGCTCGCCTTCGTGGCCGCCAACAACAGCCGATCGACGCCGTTGCTCTACACGGTCACGGGCATGTGGTCCGCACTGGCGGGGTCGATCTTGTTGTGGGGGCTCATCCTCGCCGGGTACATCGTGGCCATGGTGTGGCGGTTCCGCCGCCAGGCCGCCGACCCCCTCGTCGCCTGGGCGACACTCGTCACCCTGGTCGTGGCGGCCTTCTTCTTCGGGCTCATGGCGGGACCGGCCGACCCGTTCCGCACCGTGACCGGGGCGGTGCCGGCCAACGGGTTGGGGCCCAATGTGTTGTTGCAGAACAACGCGCTGGTGGCGTTCCACCCTCCCATCCTCTATCTCGGCTTCGTCGGTTTCACAATCCCCTTCGCGTTCGCCATCGCATCGCTCATCACGGGGAGGATCGGTGAAGGGTGGCAACTCGCCACCCGCCGGTGGACGTTGTTCGCGTGGGCATTCCTGACCGTGGGGATCGTGCTCGGCGCATGGTGGTCGTACCAGGTCCTCGGGTGGGGAGGGTTCTGGGCGTGGGACCCGGTCGAGAACGCCTCGTTCCTCCCGTGGTTGTGCGCCACCGCGTATCTGCATTCGGTGCTCGTCCAAGAACGACGAGGGTTGTTACGCGTCTGGAACCTGTCGCTCGTGATCGCCACCTTCAGCCTCACCATCCTGGGTACGTTCCTGACCCGGTCCGGGGTGATCGAGTCTGTGCACGCCTTCTCCGATTCCGACATCGGCCCCCTCCTGCTCGGATTCTTCGGAGCCGTGATGGCGACCGGCGTGGGTCTCATCGCGTGGCGAGGAGACCGGCTGCGCTCACCCGGTGGCATCGATTCGGTCGTCAGCCGAGAGGGCGCGTTCTTGGCGAACAATCTTCTCTTCGTCGCCTTTGCGTTCGTCGTGCTCCTCGGGACGGTGTTCCCCCTTCTGTACGAGGCGTTTCGGGGCCAACAGGTCACCGTCGGTGCGCCGTACTTCAACGCCATGACCCTGCCCATCGGCCTCGCCCTGCTCTTTCTCATGTCGATCGGCCCTGCCCTTCCCTGGCGCAAGACGTCGGTCGGCACGCTGCGCGACCGGTTGATAGTGCCGGCCTGGGTCGGCGCGCTCGTCATCGTGGGGTGCGTGGTCGGTGGGGTGCGCGGCCTCGGACCGCTCGTCGCTTTCGGTCTCGGCGGATTCGCCGCCGCCGCCAACGGCCGACAGCTCGTGCTGTCGGCCCGGGGAGCGCATCGCAGCGGAGCGGGGGCCTGGCGGGGTCTCGTCGGGCGCGCCAACGGCGGCATGGTGGTGCACCTCGGTGTGGTGGTGATCGCCGTCGCCCTGGCCGCCGCCACCTCGTTCGGCCACCGCAGTGAGGTGACCCTGCGGCCGGGACAGGTGGTCTCGAGCGACGGCCATCGGATCAAGTTCGTCGGTCTGACCCAGATCCGTACATCGACCCGCACCGCGACTGAGGCTCTGGTCATGGTCGACGGGCACGGACCGCTGCTCCCCGCCGTGAGCCAATACGGTCAGAACAGCGAGGCGGTGGGGACGCCGGCGATCGACTCGAGCCTCGAGGACGACGTGTACCTCACCGTGGACGCGCTGCCGGTGAAAGCCGGGGGCCGGGTCACGATAGGTGTCACCGTGCAACCTCTCGTGGTGTGGTTGTGGGGTGGGGGGTTGCTGCTCGTGCTCGGGTCCGCCCTGGCGGCGGTCCCCGGGAAGCGGCGGCGTCCCACCGACCCCGTTTCGGCGCCGGTGCCGGCCGCAGAGGCCGGTGACGGCAGTACGGGCTCGGGCGACGTCCGCGATGACCGCGATCTGGCGCCTCCTCCAGCGCGCCGCGATGTCAATTCGGAGGAGCCCTGCGACG
>ODAK010007740.1_pt1 | contig 10797 bp, 10 predicted proteins | sample 1539591 | NCBI WGS metagenome assembly ODAK01 (sample SAMEA3539303, study PRJEB22396) | soil metagenome | biome: tundra; feature: field; material: soil | place: USA | collected 2010-05 | depth 0.15 m | reverse complement strand
ACCACGTTCAGGGAGTCGGCGATGTTCGTCTTAATCGCGCGGTACGGCAGTTCGACCCCGCTCTGCAGGACGCAGCTCGTGAACCGCGCGAGCCCTTGTTGCGCGGAGTTCGCATGGATGGTGGACAGCGTGCCGGAGTGCCCGGTGTTCAGGAGTTGCAACAGATCGAAGGCTTCGCCACCGCGAATCTCCCCGAGAACGATGCGGTCCGGGCGGTGGCGGAGGGCTGCCTTCAACAGGTCTCGGATAGCGACAGCGGGAAGGCCGTTCTGTTCGCGGCGAGCCTCGAATCGAACGAGGTTTTCCTGCGCGAGGTGAATCTCGGCAGTGTCCTCGATCACAAGCACCCGCTCGTCCTGGGGAATGAATTTTCCGAGGATCGATAAAAGTGTGGTTTTACCAGTCCCGGTTCCACCGCTGATGAGGATGTTCTTGCGTGCGAGGACGTAGTCTTCGAGGTGGTTCGCGAGGGCACGGTCGAGAGTGCCCGCCCGAATCAGATCCTCCATCTCGAAGTGACGGGTGTTGAACTTGCGGATCGTGAGCGTCACGCCGCCAAGACTGCACGGCGGGATGATCGCTGCGACGCGGCTGCCATCGGGCAACCGCGAGTCGAGAATGGGTTTCGATTCGGAGATGTCGTCACCAAGACGCCGGGCGATATTCTTCACGGCGATCATGAGGGATTTTTCGCCGATGGACACGCCCGGAACCTGTTGAAGGAAGCCCTGTCTTTCGATGAACACCCGGTCGGGACCGTTCACCATCACCTCGCTGATCGAATCGTCGAGAATGAGGTGCTCGATGGGCTTCAAGAACGGCAGGATCATTTCGAATCCGTTCATTAGAGTTTTCCTTTGGCGAGTTGGACAAAGTACGAATCGTTCGGGTCGTTGTAGTGCGGTTTCAGGTAGCAAAACATCGGTGGGGTGGGATTGATTCCGTCGTAGGCAAGGATGACGGACTGGGCGTTGCGCAGCTCCATAAAGGTCTTCATGTCGAAGCGGTAGTCGCTCTGCGTGTTGTAGCTCTTGGAGGCGACGATGTTGGCCTTATTGGAGAGGGCCTTGCCGGTGAGCCAACTGACCTTGGTGTCGTGCCCGCTTTCCGACAGGCTGTAGCTGACTTTGAGCTGGTCTTCGCGTCCACAGAGATCGCTCGCCGTCCTCGCGGAGAAATCATCCGACAACGAGAGGAAAATCTTGGTGCGGAAGGTTTGGAGAAGTGTGCGCCAGCTCTCGCCGGGCAGCGCGGATCGCAGCGAGCTGATGCTCTGGGTGGCGACGATTGGGATGCACTTCGGCTGACGCGAGAGGCTGAAGAATTTCTCGTCGCCGGTCGGGTCGCTTTCGCCCACGGTTGCGAAGTGCTGGTACTCATCGCAAAGGAAGAGAACCTGCCGGAAATACTGCTCGGGGTGCGCCTCGATTTTCGGAACGCGATTGAGCACGGCGCGCTCAAAATCGAGCTTCATCATCACGCCGAGAGCTTTCGCGAGTCCGGCGTTCATGCCGATTGGGAAATTCAGGGCACAGACAGCCCCATGCTCGATAAGCCAGCTAAACGAAGGCAGGGGCTTGCCGAACTGGTTGTTGGCATTTTTCTGGGGGTCGTAGCACTCCTTCTTCGGGCAGAAGACTCTCTTCACTTTCGGGTTGTCATCGAAGAGCGAAAGGAAGACGGAAACACCCTCGACGATGGAGCTGCGGAGCTTCGGCTCGATCCTCTTCCAGTCGTCGTTGAACCAGCGCTTGACGGCCTCCAATTGCGCTAGTTTTTCTGCATTTGCCTGGGCCGGGTCCAGGACCGTGCGAGCCTCGGATGGAATGCCTCGCATCCTCAATATGTCCCGCAACTCGGGCGTGGCGGGTGCGAGAAAGCGGTCTTCCTTCTCGTCGTGCACGAAGCCAAGGCCCGCGAGGTCTGCGGTGCGCTCGCCATAGACCTTCGGCGTGACGGCTACGTAGTGGCGTCCGAGAATGATCTCCTCGGCCTCCGCGATCCGTTCTTCGAGGATTGGCGGAGAGATGGCGCACTGGTAGACATCGAAGAAGGTGACGTAGTCGTAGGCGACCTTATGAAGGAGGATGATGAACTTGACGAGGTTGGTGTATGCCTGCTGCCAGAAGGGTTCCTTGCCTCGGCCAAAGAGATTATTCAAAAGCGAAGCGATGTTGTACGCGAGGGCATAGGCGTCCAGGTCGTTGTGAAGAGGGTTGTAGCAGTATTCGGAATCGAGGCTGATTTCGATGTAATCCTCGGCCCGCTGGTGACGGTCGAGGATGTCTTTTGCCTTGCGGCAAAAATCGCCTTTCACTTCAAGGATCAGCCCGCCGATGCGCTTGTCTTTGTCGGCGGCTTTGTAGGCCAGAATCTGCTCCGCGAACGGAAGCATGCAGCAACTCGTCTTGCCACTCCCAATAGCGCCCAAGATGGCGATTCCCGTGAACAAACCGCGCTCGGGAATCGTGAGCCAATAGGGAGCCTTGGCGGGCACCGGCTTGCGCGGGTTGTGCACTTCGCCGACGACAAGAAAGAGGTCGTCTCTCTTACTGGGATCGGGATACTTGGGAAGGCGTCCTGGCGAGATGGTGCGGCGCGCTTTCAAAGTAAAGATGTAGAGGCCGGAAAGCACGGTCGAGCAGACCAGGTAAGGGGTGGTGAACAGGAGCGCGTAATAGAGGTATTTGAAGCTCAAGAAAGCGTGCGGAGCGCGCAAGGCAATGACACGCAGGAAGATTTGCTCATCGGGGAAAGGGTGCGTGTAAAACAGGAACGCTCCGGTGGCCATGGCGAGGATGGCCGAGATGAAGACGCGCGATTCGAGTGTTCTTTGCATCAGGCCCTCGCTCGCGCTTCGGTGGGTTGGGCTTTGTCGGGGCCGAGCTGTGCCGTGCGGCGCGCTTCGCGCCACTTCCGGTAGTCCTGGTCCCGCCAGAGCACTTTCTTCAGGACGGCGTTGATGACGTGGTCGGCGTTGCTCTCGATGAACCGGGCATAGTCTTCGAGCAGTTCGTTGACCGGCTCTTCGAGTCTTACTTCCCGAGTCATGATCCCTGGTGCTTTCTTAACGAGCGGCATACTGTTCCTCCTCTGGTGATGTGTGTTTCTTCCGAACTCTCTGTCACCGTGGAAAAAACGGCCGGCACGATTTACCGTGCCGCAGGGCGGGAGCGACCCCACGAACTTTTTGGGCGGCTGAAAGCCGAAAAAGTGGGGTCGCTCCCGCCCGATTTGACGTTTTTTCCACGGTGACTTTCGCTTTCCCCGGTTTCGTATTTCTCCGGTTTCCAAGGACTTCGGATCTGTTGCGGGTGAAGAAGTGTCAATTTCAAAAAGTGCAGAGCGTAATTCTTACCTTCTTCACTCGGTATTCGCTGAATCCACGACAGGCCCAATCCGTTGCAGCAGAAACGTGTCGAAGCCAACGGTGTGCTTCCTGTCATTCGTTCCAACCTCCTGCCGGATGCCGATTTCGCTGACGCGGCCGTTTTTCCATCCGCGATACAGCCCTTCGAATCTTTCCCCGGTAAACCGGGCACGCGCATGGTTCCGAAAAATGAGGTCGGCATCCGTCACCGCTGCGTACTGTTTTTCGTCCCAAGCTTTGCGCACGCGGAAGTAGTGAAGCAGATCGCCAGCGATGTCGGATTCGAGTGGAATCTTCACGAGGGAAGAAAAGATTTCCGTGGCCTTCCCGAAGTGCGAATCGGTACGGGATACATAGACCAGCCGGAACTCGGATAGCTGTCGGAAAAGCGGGAGATAGCTTTCCAGATGGCGGACAAAATCCGTGAATGCCGCTGCACCTTCATGGATATAGGTAAACGTCACCACAGGCGAGGGAGGAACGAAGAACATCGGGAACTTATCCACGAAATGCCGGACGGAAGTGCTGGAGGTCTTGCTACCTAAGTAGAGTCTGGCCGGAAGATAGTGCTTCTGGATGTTCAAAGTCCCGCAAAAGAAGCGGACTTTTTCTGGCTCGGTTTCAAGGTACTGATACCCCTCATTCAGGAGAACGAAATCGAGCATTCCGATGCGCCGCTGGATGTATTCGATTTCGTGTTCCCGGCGATTGCGGATGTTCTCGCGTTCGATCTGCCGATAGAGGCGGCGGGAGAAGAGGTGGTAGACCGTTCCGCTCTTCGGAAAACATTCGGTCCGGGCGTGTTTCCTGGCGTGAAGTTTGCTCCAGAAGGTGGTCGTGCGCTTGCCCCAATGGGCAGAGGTGAAGGCGAGGAATTGACGCGCCACAAAGTAGCCGGAATGCGTCGCCACAATGTAGAGAAAGCGGGCTTCTGCTTCCGTGTAGCCGAGGGCTTTAAGAGCTTCGAGATGGGCCGGTGCGATGTTCATAGCGTGAGGATTCCTGCGGTGATTTCGTGTTCGTCGAGAACGCGGCGCAAACGCGATGCGTCTTCCGAACGCCCATAGAGCGAGAAGCCTGCGGCGGCTTTCTCCGCCATAGCCCGCGGCCTGTAGTCACGCGTGGCCAATTCCAGGTCCACGTGACGCAGTTCGAGTTCCGGGGTCTCGTACTCGACGCGCAGATCGGGCACGGGAATCTTTCCATTCACCACCTGGAGGTGGTGCTTTTCGGCGACCTCGCTCTTGCGGTCCGGGTCGTCTTTTTCCGGTCCGAGCAGGGCCAGATCGCGATTCAGATTCCGCTTGAGTTCATAGTCGAGGAGCACGCGGACCGGCCTGCCTCCGCTGCGCTCGATGCGTGCAGCCTCTTTCTGATAGAGCCGGTAGAGATCGGCATCGTGTTTGACTTCGCGCGGCTTCACCAAGCCGTGGTAGATGGGCTGATCGTCGGGGAGTTGGTTCGTCTTCGTGAGAAGGCGGTGCCCAGCTTTCGTAAGGGTCACAACTCGCAGGGTCTTCTTCTGCGAGATTTCAACGGTCTTGTCGGTGACGAGAGACTGCCGCGCGAGTCCGCGAATGTCCTTCTCCATCCGTTCGCGATCTCCGCCGTAGGCATGCTTCGCGAGGTCCGTTACGGCGATCACGCGGAACTTGCCGATTTCCTTCAGGGAGTGCATCTCGGAATCGCGGAGGAGATACGCGCGATCACGGACGTAATACGCGCGTGGGGAAGCACTCCGTTCGTCGCGGGTGGAATGCTGTTCCCGAGCTTCGGTGCTATCGCCACGGCCAGGGGCCTCCGGCGCGGAATTCCTACTGTCACGCGTGTTCGGAGACGTTGGTCTGCGTGGGCGGACGGAGCCGCGCGTGGACGTGTCGCGCACGTCGCCGGCGTCTCGCGGATCGTAGGAAAAGGCGTCGCGCGACATTAGTTGAAATCCTCCTCGTTCACGGGAACGGGCATGTCCGCATGGCTGACGTTGAACTGCTTGTCGAGGTGCGAGAGTTTGCGCCCGGTATTCTTGAGGAAGAAGCGGCGGCTGATGGCGAGCGCAGCGCCAAACAGGTTCACAAAGAGGACCGCGAGGAAGATCAGAATCGTTGTTCCGTAGGCGTGGTACAGGACCGCTTTGTAGCGGGCCATGAACTTCAACTGGTCGAGGAGCCAAAATCCGTAGCCCAGCAAGATGACGATGGTGAACAGCAGTGCGTTGGCGATCATCGTGAATTCCTCGGTTTCAGTGAGGGTTTTCCCACAAACCTTGTGCGTTTCCGGGAGCGGGCGGAAAGCGGGTAGCAACGGAGGCTCTCCAGAGGCGCGCCGGTTGTTCCAAAGGCAAAAAATGGTGAGCTGGGATGTGGCCCATGAGAGGAGGAAAGTCGTGCGGTAAGGGAGGCGGTGGCGCGGCGAGGTTGGGCCGATGTTGCGCTGCGTCCGCCCGCGACCTCTTCGGTTTGCGTGTGGACTGGGATTCTCATTTGAACGCCTCGTCTTCGCGGAAGTACGTAATCGTCATTCCGAGCGGGTTGATCGGAATCAATTCGTTGGGCACATGGGATTTGAAAAGGAAGACAAAGTTCGCGGTGTAAAGATCGCGCTTCAGCTCGCTATGGTCGGCGGGCGAGTAATAGACCATGTAGAAGTCCACGCGCGCGCGGAAGGGCGGGGTTTGCATCTCTTCGAGCGCGACTTTCTTTACGTCCACATCGATCTCGGGTGCTGCGGTATTCGTGATGAATTTCTTGATGATGTCGTCCTTGCGGTAGGCGTCGAGAATGCCGTCCGCAAGCTTGCCGTCGAGGAAGTACAAGGACTTCGAGAAATCATCCTGAATCGTGTAGCGGTTGCGGCGATAGTAGAGGGCGCAAAACTGGGAGAGAAAATACTTTGCCTCGGCGTCCTGCGGTTTGTATTCGAAGTTGTGGTAATTGATGGCTTCGGCGCGGCCCAGATCGTCGATGCGGATCACGAGCGGGCGGAAGTTCTGGAAGGTGCGAATGGTCCTGAGGTCGATGAGCGCGAGCGCCACACAAACGATTGACAGCAGCGCGAGGGCAATCTTGAGATAGGTATTCGTCACCATGGGATCACCGTACTGTTCGAGATAGAGCCGCTTGGCATCATGGAATGTGGCATCTCGGTCCATCACATCACCCTGTTCAGGACTGCGGCGGGCGCATCCAATAGGCCTGCGGACGAGCCGCCAGCCGTGCCACTGAAGATGTGATTGGTAAGCGAAGGGATTTTCAGGAGCACATAGATCGAAGCGAGAAACGTAATAAAGAGAACGGGAAACCAGGCAATGAGTTGCACCGTAGAAAGCGTGCCTGCGGGTGGAAGGCGCAAAGCGCCAAGCATGAGGTTTCCGATGACATACACAACGGCTGAGGCAATGACCTGGTAGAAGGCATATTGGATGAAACAACGGAACCAACCCCAGAAGAGCCACTCCATCTTTGGAACGATAAAAAAAGGAATGAACACCGGTCCCACCAGCACGCAAACCGCAGTGGCAATGAACCCGTAGGCGATGACCACAATCGCGACGGCCTGGGCCGCGGCGAGCAGGATGGTCACGATGACGTAGATGAATGTTCCGAGAAAATCTCCCCAACCGGGGGAGTCCATGCGAGATTCGAAATCCGCAACCTGCGCGACCACCGTTTGGAGTTGGGCTTGGTCGATCTTGCTCGACAGGAATTGTGCTTCATTGGTGACGAGGTTGTGGAAACTGACTCCGATACCGGGAATCGGCGTGCTGTAGTAATTAACCATTGCGAAGCCGAAGCTAATGGTCAGAAGCAGGCTCGCAAAATGATCGAACTGGAAAGCAGATCTGCCGCTGGCGGAGGAAAGTGCGGACTTGATTCCGAACCAAGCCACGAGGATGGTGGCGAACATGCGGTAAAGATTTTGGCCCATAGCGTCGAAGAAACCGAGGTTCTGGGTGAGCAAGGTGTTGATGGCTTGGAAGATGTACTGCAGATAGTCGGTTTGCACTGCCGTCAGCTCCTTCGACGCTCGGGCGTCTATCTCCGCACGCTTACTGCATGCGGAAGTTCTGAAGTGAATCGGTAAGGGTGCCGGTCACCTGCGCCATGTTGGCGGCCAAGCTGGCTTGGCGCTGGATGTCGGCATTGATGGTGTTGGTCGTGGCCTCGCGCTGCTGCTTGGCGAGGATGGTTTGCTCTTCGAGAAGCGACGCGAGGAGTTTGTTCGAGTCTTGGAGCGTGCGGATGGTCAGCACGCCAGAGGCATTGATCTTGTTGAGGACCGCGACTTCGGTGTTGAGATCGGAATCGTTCGACAACGAATCCTGTTCGAGGTTGCCGATCTGCGTCTGAACGGTTTGGGCGTTGCCACGGATGGCACCGATGGTGGCGATGGCGGTGGTGTTCGCGCCGTCCGCCAGTTGCACGGTAGCGTACTGCGATTGGACACGAGCGAGCTCATCGGCGTTCATCCCAGAGAGTTGGGTCTGGTTGTATGGGAGAAGCTGCGTGGTTGCCTGCTGGTAGCCGGTAGAAACGAAGCCGGTCTGACCGGAATTGATGCCGTTGATCCACGTTCCCGTGTTTCCGTAGGTGTTCAAGGCGGACGTATTGCGCCACTGCGAGAACTGGGCGCGATACCGCGCAGGCATGTTATTGATGTTCTTGGCCATCTGCACGGCGAAGTTGTATTGAGCGACGAGCTGCGCGTAGCTGGCCCTGAGTTGAAGGAGATGCTGCTGGAGCTGGTAGTACCGGAGAAGCGCGTTTGAGTAATTCGTCGGATCGTAAACGATTCCGAAACCAAACTGCGCCGACGCGGTGCCAACGCACAACGCCATTACGAGTACAAAGAGCAGAGCTTTTCTTTTCATCGAACTTTCATCCTTTCTTTCTTGCCTTCAGAGATCGGAAGGCATCTTGTGGTTGATGTAATCGGGCAATGCGAGATCGCCCGCGAGATAGACTTTGACTCGGTGCCCTTCCCGAATGGTCACCGTGGGCATGACGTTGAGAAACTTGTCGAGGATTTGCGCTGAAGACTGCGCGGTGCTTTGCGCGAATCCCTGACGCATAAGGTCGCCACCAGTTGCGTTGAGTCCGCCTCCGCTACCAGCTTCGCTCACAGCTCCGAGCGCTCCAACTGCAAGCGAGACTCCGAAGATGCGGAGGTAGTGGTTGTTGACCTGGTCTCGGAGACCGGTGTCGCCGATTTGGTTGAGCCCCTTGAATTGATCGAGGCTGACGGAGTATCCATCGGGCATGAGCACGCGATGGAACACGACGGCCAGACGTGTCTGGCCGAACGTGTCCACCTTCTTCGTTTCGCCCAGCAACTTCGAGCCTGCGGGTATCAACAGGTGCTGGCGGTCATTGGAATAAACGTCGGTTGAGAGCAGGCACTCGACGGGGCCAGCAAAGCCACCGTCGAGGCGGTTGATGAGGACGGTTTCGAGGATGGTTCCTTCAAACAGTACGTAGGTTTTTCCTGCCGCCGCATTGGCAGAGCCAGCCGACACGGCGGCAGGATTTTTGGCTTCCTCCTTTCGATCTTTGGTTGCTTCCGCAGAATCGTTGCGGGGTGGCACGGGAGAAATCGAAGTGGGCTGCATATCTTTCAAGAGTTGGGCGATCTGTGAGGCGTCGGGGCCCGAAGGGAGCGGCGTTGGGGCCGCGAGCGGTATCTCGGTTGCCGGGGCCGACGCAGTCGCCGGAGGTTTGCGGTAACTCAGTGCAACATTCGATGAGAACAGCGAGACGTACGCTCTCCTCTTCCGCTCAACCTGGATCGGATCTTCTTCCGACCGCTGCTCGCCCGGACCACCCGCACCAGGTTGTTGAGACTGCGAGGAGTCATGCGCTGGGGCACCGAGTTGCCGGGTCTGCTGCGCGAGTGCGGTCTGCGCGACAAGTTGCTGGCGCTGCAAGTCTTGAATGCGGCTCTGCATCTCGGCAATCTTGGTTTCGTTGACTTCGAAGGGTGCCTGCACGGACGCGGCGGACAACGCTGCTTTGGCTGGCGTCGGCGGCTTCTTGCCCCCGGTCAGCCACATAATGGCGACCATAAGAAACGCCAGTCCGACGAGAAGCCAGGACTGGACGTTCTTTGGCAGAAGGCCTTGGGGTTTCTGCGCTTTTTCTTGAACCTGGGCGGGTTGGTTTGGTTGGTTCATTGTTGGCTCCTCAGTTCGCGGAAACGCGACGCGCAAACGGCAGCTTCTTTTTGCCGACGGCGAGGTAACCGGTGTCGATGATTTTGGGTGCGATGTAAACGCCGTTCTCGAACTGGAAAGAGATCAAGTTCGGCTTGCCGTCCTTGATTTCATAGAGAGCGGGCTTTTCCCGTGCGCCGCACTTGATGTAGGTGAACGAGTCGTCGTGGTAGATGGCGGAGACCAGGAACGGCTCGCGGCCAGCTTTCGAGTCGAGCGCGTAGTCGAATTGGAGTTTCGTGGCGTAACTGGAGCGGAAATGGTTGAGCTGCTCGGTGGACTGGGCTTGCGCCGCGTGGATTTGATCCGCCGTCTGGGAGCGGAGCGTTTCCAATTCCTTCTTGTATGCTTCCGCCTCGCCAGCGCTTACATATCCGCGCAGCCCGGTGCTCACCGCGATGCCCGAGCCTTCTTTTGGTTCCACGAAGATTTTGAGATCGGGCTCGGCATTCGCCTGGTTGCTTATTTCGGTCAGCAGAAACGAATACACGTGTCCGCTTGCGGTGATGAGGTTCAGGTTGCTGCGGATGCCGGCCTGGGCCGGGTGAACGTAGCAGAGGTTGTGCGCGCCGTTGATGACCCAGAATTCTTTATCGCCGGTGGTGAAATCGAGAATCTCCTCGTCCTCGGGTAGAACGATGAGCGTCGAGAACCGAAGCTTGGCGCGGATGGGGATAATGTCTTCCTTCGAATACTTCACGACGCGCGCCGCTGCTTCCGTTGCGGCGTGCGTTGGCGAAGGGTGGAAGACGGCTGCGCCCACAGCAAGGACGGCGAACACTTGAAAGAAATGCCTGTACAACTGAGCGCGAAACATTTGTTTCATTGACTTGCTCCTTTTGAGAGTGATTGGTGTTGCTGGGAACCTTGGCCGCTACGGGAAGAACCCCCGACTAACAACTGGACACCGAAAATGATTGTGGTCGCGAATCCCGCGAGCGCGAGGGGCAGGAATATGTAAAGCGGGTCGCTGTCCGCCATCCACGATTCGAGAAAGCAATGAGCAATCACGGCTGTCCTCCCGCGAGAACTTCCAGGCCTCGTTCGAAGCCGTAGGTGTCGAATGCTTCTTTCCGTTTCTTGTTGTCGTAAGGGTCGTTCGTATAGAGCCAATAGCTTTTGGCGTCCACGGTGAGATTGGCGACTTTCGCCAGTTCGGGCGTCTTAATCAGGAATTGCTGCTTGGGGATGAGGCCCGAGATGAGTTCGACTTCGGTTTCGT
>ODAK010007739.1_pt1 | contig 10797 bp, 5 predicted proteins | sample 1539591 | NCBI WGS metagenome assembly ODAK01 (sample SAMEA3539303, study PRJEB22396) | soil metagenome | biome: tundra; feature: field; material: soil | place: USA | collected 2010-05 | depth 0.15 m | reverse complement strand
GCCGGGCATCCGCATCGCGCGGGTTGGTCTTGACGATGTCATACAAGAGGCGAATGGCCTGCTGGCGCTGACCCTTGGCCAGCAAAGCCCACGCTTCTTCGACCGGCTTCGGTTGCGCCGGCGTTTGCGCCAGTAAGGGAACGGCGCACGCGAGCACCAGCCACGTGGCGCACGCACTCGTGCGTGCCGGGGTGCCCCTGCGGGGCCCGGCACGCATGCCCACGCCCGGTCCCGACAGACTGTCCGTACCCCGCCAGGGTGTCGAGACGAGTCTCGACACGGCACGCACGAGTGCGTGCGCCACCTCATTGCCCCGCCTCATCTCTTGAACTTCTCCGTGTGCGTGATGCCGGAGCCCTCCGTGATATGGACCAACTGGTCCGCCGCCACGCCGCTCAGTTTCTCGACTTGGCCCAGGGGCCAGCGAATCTCCAGGTCCACCTTGGCGATTGGTCCGAGGCCGAAATGCAGGCGCGTGTCGTTACTTGACAGATAGGACGACTGGCTCAGCACCTCCTGCGCCTGCACCTTATCGCCATAGCGCGCCGTAACGCGTCCGCCGACGGCGCCGCGGTTCGATTTGACGCCGTGCAGCTTGACCTTGATCCAGTGGCTGTTGCCGCCCACATCGTTGCGCAACAAGGACGGCGGCTCATTGTGATTGACGATCAGGATATCGACATCGCCGTCGTTATCGAAATCGCCCACGGCGCATCCGCGGCTGGAGTGCAGAGCTTCTACTCCCGGTCCGGCCTGGCCGAGTAACTCCTCAAAGCGCCCCTTACCTAAGTTCCGGAAAACCACCCGCGGCGTATTGTAGTTATCGCGCACTTCCGGATAAATTCCGCCGGTTACCCAGAACAAGTCCGGGTTGCCGTCGTTGTCCAGGTCCGCGATCGCGATGCCCCAGCACACATAGCGCGTCTCCACCGCCAGGCCCGCCTGCAGGGTCATGTCGCGGAAGTCGCCCTTGCCGTTGTTCACATACAATCCCGGAGTGTCGGCGGAGTAGTGTGTCTTGACAATGTCCAGGTTGCCGTCCAGCCTGAAGTCGCCGATGCCGAGCCCCATTCCGGCCTGCTCCATCCCGTCGTCGCTCAGCGCTACGCCTTTCTCCAGCCCCTGTTCCGTGAATGTCCCGTCGTGGTTATTCCGGAAGAACAGGCTGGGCGTGGAATCGCAGGCCACGTAGATATCCGGCCAGCCGTCGTTGTCGAAGTCTGCGGATACCGCCGTCAAACCGTACCCTCCGTCGACCTTGCCGATCCCCGATGGCGTCGTCACATCCGTAAAGGCGCCGTCCCCATTGTTGTGATAGAGACTATGGTGGCCGTAGCGCAGGCCGCGCGGGCCGCAAAATATGCCCCCGGGATTACAACTGGTGGAGGTGCCGGCGCGCGGAACCGTCTCGATGTCGAACGCGACATAGTTGGATACAAACAGATCGAGCCGGCCGTCGCGGTCATAATCCAGGAAGGTGCAGCCGGAACCAAACCGTGGCTGCGCATTCCACAAACCTGCCTCCTTTGTGACATCCGTGAACGTGCCGTCCCCGTTGTTACGGTATAGCGTGTTCTGGTCCCAGCCGGTAATAAACAGGTCGTCGAAGCCGTCGTTGTTGTAGTCGCCCACCGCCACGCCGTATTGGTAGCCGGTGCGGAACAGTCCGGCTTTCGCGGTCGCGTCCGTGAAGGTGCCGTCGCGGTTGTTTTTGTACAGGCGCTGGGAGGCTGTGGGTGGCGGATCGCCGAACCGCGAGCCCGTCAAAACCAGAATATCCAGCCAGCCGTCGTTGTCATAGTCCAGGAAGGCGGCCCCGCAGCTCATGGCCTCGATCACATAGTCGGCGCGGCGGGGATGGCCGCACACCACGGTTTCCGTGATCCCGGCCTGGCGGGCCACATCCGTGAAGCTGGCATGAAAAGGAAGTCCGGAAGGCTTGCCCCGCGGCGCGGCTTTCACCCCGCGGGAAGCCATCCCCTGGCCAGGAGTCACTTCCTGGCTGTGAAGGCGGGCGGCGGGCCATGCCAGCAAGCTCAAAAAACTACGCCGGGTGAGGGCAAGCATGCCTGCGGATTGAGATCCTCATCGACCAGTATAGCCCTCCGGCAGTCGCCGTACGCCGGAGACAAAAAAGCGTGGGCGGGAAATCACTCCCGCCCACGCTGGAGGTAAAGTCCGCGCCCTTACGGTCGCGGCTCGGTAGCACGCTGCATCTACTGAGCCGTGCACGTCAGCTACCAAATTATCTTGAAGCCCAGTTCGATCTGGCGGCCGCTCAAATAGGCGGCCGTCGCGCCCTGGGAACCGAAAGTGCCGCCCGGCGAACCTTGGTACAGGGCTTGTCCGAACGTGGAACTCGTGATATCCGTGTTTGGATCGCCCCGGTTCAAGTTGTTCAGCGCATTGTAAGCCGTCATCTTGAGTTCGGCGCGGAATTTGTCGGTCAGGTGAAAATCCTTCGCCAGACTCGCGTCCACATCCCAGAAGTGCGGGCCGGTCAGGCAATCGTACTGCAACGGATTGGAACGCAGCACGTAGGTATTCGCGGGAATCGGCGCGAACGCCGAAGGGTTGAACCAGCGCCCGGGCGAAGGATTGGAGACACAGGGGTTGCCGATAACGACTAAATTCCCAAACTGCGGGAAATCGCCCGAGGTGTATTGGAAAACAGGCGTGATTTTCCAGCCGCCCACTACTGCGTCAAGCGCCCTCGGCGCCTCTCCGAGGAAAGTGCGCCCTTTCCCGAAGGGCAATTCGTAGGTGCTGGCGATGTTCATGCGGTGGTGCGGCTGGTTGCTGTTTTGCCACTGGAAGGTATTGCCATAGTACGTGACATCGTTGAAGTTGTTGATCTGCGACTTTTCGCGAGTGTACACGTAGGTGATCAGGAAGTTGAATCCGTGGCTGAAAGCTTTCTGGCCTTTGAGTTGGATCTGGTTGTACCGCTCGGTCGAGCAGCACACGCCGATCTCGTACATGGGACCGTATTGCGGATACGGCACCAGCAGGGATGTGAGCGGAAGCGTCGGCCGATAATAGTAGGGACCGTTAATGATGGTCGTGTTCAGGTACTGATAGAACGGGTTGGCGACGTTGGCGCCGGTCAGGGAACTGAAATTGCTCGCATATTGTTGATATATGCTCGGATTAACCGCATTCAGCTCCTTGATGTAATGTTGGTGTCCTAAATTGAGGAAGTAAGTGAAAGATGCAACGAACCCGCCGGGTAACTGCCGTTGAAGGTTGACGTTAAGCCTGTCATTATATGACTTGGTCAGGTTCTGCGGGTACCACAGTAGGGGTTCGCCGCCGCGTCCGATGTTAGTCCCCAAGGCCTTTCCGGCCACCGGACCGAAGTTCGGAAGAAGCGGGTTGGTGGAGGGAAATGGATTCGAGAGAGTGGCTTGCGGCACGCCGCTGGCGAGCGGAGCCACGTTCTGGTAACCCGTCATGCCAAAGAAGGGGGGTTCCAGGAAGTTGATATCCTCGAAACCCGAGATGGGCGCCGCCGTGAAGTTATACTCCGTCGGAGTGACATAACGGGCATAGCCGAAGCGCAACGCGGTCTTGTCGTCGATCTTGAAAGCAAAGCCGGCGCGCGGCGCCAGCGCCAGCTTTGGCGCATTCCACATGCCCGGGTGACCGCTATTCGTGAACACCCAGTTCCCGGTCCACTGGTAGAAGCTGCTGCCACCCACCAGCGCGAGAGCCTGCGCGGGCATCTGCGGAGGATTGTTCTGCATATCAGACACCGCAGCCGAGAGATTCATAGCTTGGGAGAGCAGGTGAGACGAATCGTGCCAGGCGGTCTCATATTCGTCCCGGAGTCCCAAGTTGATGGTCAGCCTGCTGTTCACCTTCCAGTCGTCCTGGAAGAAGACGCCATAGAAGTTGGTGATGGGGACCGGGACGCCGCCTCCTACCACTTGCGTGCTGGGATCGAGAGCACCGAGCAGGAAACTGGCATACTGGTCGCCGTAAATGGCGGTGTTCGGGCTTTGGAACGTGTTGGCGGTAGCCGACGCATTGAACTGGAATTGCGTGGTGTTCGACACGTATACGGGGCCCCAACTGCGCCGCTCCTCGAAGCCGGCCTTGAGATAGTGCGAGCCGCGCTGCTGCGAAATCTTACCATTAAAAGCTTCTCCCTTGGGCCTTTGATCCCAGTAGAAACCGCGTCCTCCGAATACGTTGCCGCCAATGTTCAGCGATGGGAAGTAAATCGGCACGCCGGGAGAGTTGACCTGATAAGGCTGATACCAGTTGTTGCTCGGCCAGAACTGGGTGTTGCCGTTGGCGCCCAGGCTGGGCGAAACATAGGCGTCCACCACGTCGTGGTAATCGCCGTGAAAGTCCACTACCGTTCGCGGGTTGACCGTCCAGACCAGGTCGCCCGCGGCCTGGTCGGCATTCCGGAGAGATCCGGTCGGCACATAGAGCGGGGACTTGTTCGGAGTCGGGTTCGAGTAGATGTCGGTGGTATGGTAGCGGCCATAGCGCCCGAAGATTTTCCACTTATCGTTGATATTGTAGTCGACACGATCGCCAAAGTTGTAATAATGCCAGGCGTCGGTGTAGCCGATCGTGTAATTATTCACGCCGGTGATATTGGCGCCGGGGTTGTTGGGCGCCCAAAAGTCCTTCATGAAGGACACCGCCAGCGGATCCATGCTGGTCGTGGGAATCTTGTTATTGGGGAAAGGCGTGCGCGTCACCGAGCCGTTGGCGCCCACTAACGTGGAATAGGGATCGTAAATGTTCCGCAGAACCGCCGTGCCCGTGGTGGGGTCGATTCCGTACGACTTGGAAAAATCCCCCGTCTGCTCCACTGCGGTCGGCAGCGTTTGGACATAGCTGTTCGGAGCTCCCTGTTTCCAGTACTCGATCGAAAAGAAGTTGAAGAGCTTGTTCTTCTTGATCGGGTTTCCCAACGTGCCGCCGACGATGTTCTGCCGCGTCGCATTCTTGCTGAAGGTAGTGCGGTCCGCCTCGGCGTTCAGCCACGGGTATCGTCCCAGGTAAAAAGCGTCGCCATGCCACTCGTTCGTGCCGGATTTCGTGGTCATGGTAATGATGCCGCCCGCGCTATGGCCCGACTCGGCGTCGACGCTGTTTTGCGATACGATCACCTCCTGAACGGCATCCATGTTCGGCGGATAACTGAACTTGTGGCCCATGCCCACCGGGCTGCCGTCGATCTGCAGATCGTTCTTGAGGTTGGTTTCCCCGCCCAGATCGACGCTGTTGGCGGACCAGGACAGGAAGGGAAGCACTTCTCCGCGCGTGTTGATCGCTTCCGGAGCCAGCAAGGTGAGCTTGAACGGGTTGCGGTCGTAACGCGGCGTCTCGGCGGCCATCGTGGAATCGATGGTCAGGTCCTGGTTGCTGGAGTTGAACTGTACGGCGGCTGGTGTTTCCGCCACTGTAACGCTCTGCTGAACCGGTCCGGGGTTCAGCGTGGCGTTGACACTGATGTCGCCGCGCGTCTGGACAACGATGTTTTCCTGGATGAACTTGCCGAATCCGGCCGCCTCGACCGTGATAGTGTAGGTGCCGGGATCGACCAAATCAAACAGGTACAAACCCGTATCGCTGGTCTGGCGGACGACCCGGACGCCCGTGTTCACATTGAGAAGACTCACGGTACAGCCGGCGATCACGGCCTTGCTCTGGTCGGTAACTAAGCCCTCGATGCGCCCACGATAATCCTGTGCTAAGCCGGACATCGTGAACAGAATCAGCACAATGGCTATCCCCCACGCGGGAGAGGACATCTTCTTTTTCATACTCTCGACCCCTTTCAGGTGCTACGAAGAACCCGTGGCCTTAAGACTAAGCGTGCGATCTCAACGCGAGACAAGACCCAATTCCCGGCTCCCTCAGCCAGACGCTGCGAGCCCCGCCCCTACCTGCAAGCTCACCAGAGCTTGCACACGCCACCCGTCGCGAACTTACGATCAGTACGTTGCAAAATTTTAACGGACCGTACGGTTCGAAATCAAGGAAATTGTCAGTGTCTTCTCGGTTCGTGCACGTGAAGTCACGTAAACGAGTTCGTGGAATCAACGCATTAGGCTTGGATCGGCAGTTGGTGGTGGATTTTGTAAACGCCGGGTTGTATGCTGAGGTGTCCGGTATAAATCCGGTCCGATTCGGAGAGTTCTGGCTTTGAGCGAAGCACTAGGATACCCGGAGCATACCACCGCTTCGGTGGAGGACGAACGTTGGGCCCTGGTCCACCGGATTGTGTCCAGCCGCCACCTTCTCAAGGCCCCCCAGCTTCGGGAGATTCTTCTCTACCTTGCCCGCCGGGTGTTGAACGACAACGCCACGGCCATCAGCGAGCAGGAAATCGGCTGCAAGGTCCTCGGGCGGCGGCCGGATTTCAGTCCCAATGAGGACAACATCGTCCGCGTACAGGTACGCCGCCTGCGCAGCAAGCTGGAGGAATACTTTAGTTCCGACGGAGCGGACGAGCCGCTGGTGGTCACGATCCCCAAGGGGGCTTACCTGCTCTGTTTCGAGCCCCGCCCTTTGCGGCCCGAGCCGCCAGCAGCCGGCACTACGCCATACACCAGCATCTTGACGCGACCCGCAGCGCTGGCGGAAACCGCCCGGGCTGCCGCCCGGTTCGCCCACTCGCGCGGGGCCGTCGTTCTTCTGACGGTGCTGGTGGCCGCGCTCAGCCTCAGTACGCTGGTCCTGTGGAGACAGCGGGAAGCGCTGCAGCGCGTCTCGGGCGCCGATGAAGGCCAGACGCGCCGTGGAGATCTGCTCTGGTCCAAAATCTTCGCGCCGGGCCGGGAGACCAACATTGTGGTGGCGGACACCTGCCTGGTCGCCATCCAGGACATCCTGGATGTGGACATTCCGCTGAGCGAGTACTTGAGCGGCGCATATCCGGACAAGCTGATCGGGTCCGTTTCGAGCAAAGAATTGCGGACAGCGTTGCGGCTGATCGCGGACCGCCAGTATACCAGCCTGGGAGATGCCAATATCGCCTCGAAATTCATGGAACTAAGCCGCCGCTACACGGCCCAGACCAACATCCGCTACCCCCGCTTCATGAGCGTGCGGGACTTCCGAACCGGGAATTTCATCCTGATCGGCAGCCGGCGCGGCATGCCCTGGGAGCAACTTTTCGAGCCGCAGTTGAACTTCGCTCTCGAGGAGGATCACCAGACCGGCAAGTACTTCTTTCGCAACAAAGCGCCGCTTCCCGGAGAACAAACCAGCTATCGGCCTTCGAGCGGCGCCGGTGCCGGCACGGATACGTACGCGGACATCGCGCTTGTTCCGAACCTGGCGGGCACCGGTTATGTTCTGATCCTGGCCGGCATCGATATGGCCGCCACCGAGGCAGCCGGGGAGCTGGTGGCCAGCCCGGATTTCCCCGATGTGCTGAGCCTTAAGCTGCGGTCGCGAAGCGGCCAACCACCGGCGCCATACATCGAGATTCTGGTGCAAGAGAAGGCGGTGGGCGGGACGGCGCAGGGGTCCAAGATCGTGGGTTACCGGCTGCTGGCGGGGCAGAAGCCGGTGTCGTAAGCGGGACTGCCCCATCCGAATCGACGGCCGGGTGCAGGCACGTTCATTGGCCGGACGGCCGCGCGGACGCACCGCAGTTTGCCTTGGTCGCCGCGTTGTACCGGCTGCCGCGTCACGTCTTGCCGCATCACGGCTTCAAGTGCGCGTCGAACCACTCGATGGCCAGCTTCTGCGCCTGCTGATGCGCTTCGAGGTAAATCCCATAATGCGTGATATTCGGAATCACCACAAGATTCTTCGCGCCGGTAAACCGCTGGTACGCCTTGAGCGCATGATCCCGGTTGTCGAATAACTCTTCCTTTTCGGCGATCACGAACTGCATGGCGCATTGCGGCGCCTTGTTCACATCCTCCACAGGATCGTACGGCACAAACTTCGACCGCACGGGTGCGCCCCGCAAATTGCCGATCACCTTCACTCCCGGCGCGGGATAGCCCAGCTCGCCGCGCGCCATCTTAGTAGCTTCTTCATAAGTCTTGCGGCGCTCCGTCTCGTTGGCGATCATGGCGCGCCCATCCATCGCGCCTACCTGGCTGTGGATGGCCTTCACCCGCGAATCGTGTTCCGCCACGTACACCACCAGTCCGCCCGAAAAACTGCTGCCCCAAAGCCCCAGGCGGGCGGGATCGAACTGCGGCTCGGCCTGCAGCCAGGCGATGGCGTTAAACCAGTCGGTGACCTCGTCCATCGGGTCCACCACCTCGCGCACCTCCTGGACTTCGGCGGTGAACCGTCCATTGGGGTGCTCGCGCGGTTCCGGCGCTGTCAGGATCACGCGCGAATCGCTGTCGCCCCAGCCCCGGTAATCGAAAGTGACCGCCAGATAGCCGGCGCGCGCGAAGGCGATGGCATCCGGCCGCAGCAGCGCGGCCGTTCCGCCCCAGCCGTGCGCCATCAAAATGGTAGACAGCTTTTTGTCGGCCGAAGCCTTCGGCGCGAAGACCTCGGCCGACATCCGGGTGCCTTCGCTGATGATGTTGGCGCGGCGGAACGAGATGTCTTCGGGCGGCGCGAACGGCGCGGTCTGTGCCCAGGCAGATGTGGAAAGCGCGATTATGAGGAACCAACGCATGGCAAGCGATTCTATCACTAACTGCCGTCAAAAAGGCAGCCTGAAGTTTGGCCACCAGACTAGGCGGCACATCCGACCACCCACCATTCACGCCATTCAGTCCCGCCTAACTGACTGAAAATAATCGCTAAGCACGATCAATCTCGCCGATCTAGGAAAACGTCGTGCTACACTGATGTCGGGCAGGGAGATATCCACCCTGTGCGAAACGGTTCCCCGCACTCGCCGCGAGGTGTTCTATCGGGAACCCGCTGGCTCTTTGACAATTTCAACCGCAGCCGGAACGCATCGCGCCGGCTCCAACAACCCGGCCTGCACATTCCATAACCAACACTTCAACTAAACTCCGTAACTATCACAAACAAAACCGAATCCAATGGCTTTTTTTGCGATTGGCTTTGTTCGGCAGATTTTTCCTTACAAAGCCAATCCCAGCCACTGGCCGTGGCGCGCAAGATTTGGAAGCGATTTGCCCCGGCCCTCCAAATATCTGCGAAGCTTGAATACTGAACCATGCGCTCTCGCCTCATCTTCTCGGCACTCCTTCTTACCGCGCTCCACGCCCAAGACGCCGACCCGCACATGACCGGCTACTCCGCGATCCGCGCCCGCGAAGAGCAAGCCATCGAACGGCAATTCCGCGCCATCCCTTCGCCCGAAGAGGAGAAGAAACAGCATCGCTACTTCACCGCCGAACCGCATCCCGCCGGCTCCGAACGCAATCACGAGCTGGCGCTCTATGTCGCGCGCCTTTGGAACGAGCAGGGTCTCGAAGATGTCCGCATCCTTCGCTACGACGTCCTGACTTCCCTGCCCCGCTCCATCGCCGTGGAAATGGTCGCGCCCACCGCGTATCGCGCATCTCTCCGCGAAGACCCCTACGACGCCGATCCGGACACGAAGAACCCCGCCATTCGCGGCGGCTATCTCTCCATGTCGGCTTCCGGCGAAGCGACCGCGCCGCTGGTCTACGCGCACAGCGGCAATCCCGAAGACTACGACGTGCTGCGCCGCCACCACATAAGCGTAAAAGGGAAGATCGTGTTGGTGCGCTACTCGAACCCCTACAGTTACCGCGGCTTCAAAGCTCTCACCGCGCAGAATGCGGGCGCCGCCGGCCTGCTCATCTATTCCGATCCGGCCGAAGACGGCTTCGAGCGCGGCAAGGTGTTCCCCGATGGGCCATGGGGACCCGAGAGCCACATCCAGCGCGGCTCGATCACTTACGATTTCCTGGTTCCCGGCGATCCGCTCACGCCCGGCTGGGCCTCGGTGGAAGGCGCCAAACGCATCCCGATGGAGGAAGCCGTCTCGCTGCCGAAAATCATGGCCGTCGCCATGTCCTGGCGGGATGCCAAGCCGCTACTCGCGCGCATGGATGGTCCGCTGGCGCCCAAGACGTGGCAGGGCGGCCTGCCCTTTCCATACCATCTCGGCGGCGGCGCCGTACGCGTACACATGAAGGTGGATATGGACACCAGCCCCAAGCCCAACTACGTGGTGGAAGCGCGCATCCGGGGCAGCGAGTTTCCCGACGAGTGGATCGTGCTTGGCAATCACCGGGACGCCTGGGAATTCGGCGGGGTCGATCCATCCAGCGGCACGGCATCCTTGATGGAACTGACCCGCGCCCTGGGCCAAATGAAAGCGCAAGGATTCCGGCCCAAGCGCACCCTGGTCGTAGCGAGTTGGGACGGCGAAGAGGTGGGACTCACCGGTTCCACCGAGTGGGGCGAGCAGTTCGGCGACGAGCTGAAGCAGAAGCTGGTCGCCTATCTCAACGTGGATTCATCCACCTCGGGCCCTAACTTCCATCCCAGCGCCATCGGCTCGCTGGCGCCACTGCTGGTGGAACTGAGCCGCGACATGCCCGCTCCCTCAGGCTCGACTTTGTACCAGGAGTGGCGCGCCTCCGCGGCTGGCGCGCGCGCGGCGGAGAAAGACAGGCGCCCGGTGACCGACGAAAACCTCGCGGAAACCCGCATCGGCAGCGGCTCGGACTTCACCGTCTTTCTGAACCATCTATGCCGTCCCACGGTGGAACTCCAGTTCGACGGCCCTTACGGCGTCTATCACTCGGCTTACGACGACTTCTTCTGGATGAATCATTTCGGCGATCCCGGCTACCGCTATCACACCCTGATGACGCAGTATTGGGGCGCGCTGGCGCTGCG
>ODAK010007738.1_pt1 | contig 10798 bp, 7 predicted proteins | sample 1539591 | NCBI WGS metagenome assembly ODAK01 (sample SAMEA3539303, study PRJEB22396) | soil metagenome | biome: tundra; feature: field; material: soil | place: USA | collected 2010-05 | depth 0.15 m | reverse complement strand
GCAGACAGCTCAGACGCCATCCATCACTCACTGCACACTCGGGACATCAGTTGACTCGGCTGACCAGGGGAAACGCCCGCGTGCTGCTACTTGAGGAGCTGGCAGGCCATGACGACGCGCTGGATCTGGTTGGTGCCCTCGTAGATCTGGGTGATCGTGGACCAGCGGGCAGTTTCCGCAGGTAGATGACCTGATGGCGGACGGGTCGTCAGCACGGATTCAGCACCGGTTCCGCCGCGCCAGGCGAGTTGTGCGCGCCAACCCAGGCAGGCAGCCCGGACATGCTGGCTCTGGCGGCGTGACCGGTACAAGCGCTTCAGTTGAAGAGTCCTTGGCCTGTGTTCCGTTCCTGGAACCAGCCCTTGCCTTCGGCCGCGATGCCTTCCAGGAGATGCAGGGTGTTGGCCACGCTCGCCGCGTCCAGCGTGGCCTCGGAGAGCGAATATTCGTCCTCTCCCTGCTGGATGTCCTCCGGGTCGAGGTCCGTGACGATGACGCTGATCGGGTCCCCGTTCACCAGCGTGAGCGTGAACTTCTGCTGGATACGAGGCTTGGGCGGGCCACTTCGCGTCAGCGAAACGTGAGCGGAGGCAACGGCGTCATAGCGGTAGCTGATCCGGTCGCCCAAGCGGAGAGTCACTGCGACGAAGCCGAGATCGGCTGACATCTGGCGCACTCCGTCCGAGGTCAGCACGAACACGATGAGCTTGTACCTGGAGTACCTCATCGGGCCGTTGCGGAGCCGTGCGTGCTTGGCCCTGCTGCCTGGTTCTTCGAGGAACGCGTGCGTGATGACCTGGCTGCGCGCCAGCTTGTAGTGATCCATCGCCCGCGCGAGCAGCACGGTCCTGTCGCGGTCCAGCCAGGCCTCCATCTCCGCGTCGCTCGGACGGTCCTTAAGCCTGTCGGTCCATCGCGCGAACTCCGCCTCAATTTCCGCCTTCCGCTGTGCGGCCTCTGCCGTGTCCGCCGCGTGCCGCCTGTCCTCCAGAACAATCCGGAGCCAGTTGCGCCATGCAGAGACGCCGCTTAGCACCCCCGCAATCACGCTGACCGCGTCGGTGAGCGGGGAGGTCCGCAGCATGGCGATGGCCACGACGCCACCGGCAATGGCAATGGCGGTTCCGGCCCGGGTTTTCCTTATCGTTCCGGGCTCAGGGAGAAGCTGATTCTGGTAGTCGTACAGCGTCCCATCGCGCCAGCGGTCCCTGGACTGGCGGATTCGGTACCGGATGAGCCAGGCGACTCGTTCGGCGGGGATTCTGCTTTCCCGGTAAACCTCAACGATTTCGTCCCTGTCTAACGACCGTACTCCGGCGGTGGCGGCCTCCCACGCGTCCCTTTCCGCCTTATCGGCCAGGTACTTGGGCGAGTATCGGCGGAACAGCGCATCGACCTTGCCGGCGAATCCCTCGCTGGGAGAGCGAGACGCAGCTGGCCCCGGTGCCTGAAGCTGCTCGTCCTTCATTCGCCGGCGCTCTGCCAGGAAACGCAGTTCCAGGCCGTTGACCGCGGCGACGGCACCGCCCGCGAGACCGGCCGCGTACGCGAGCACGCCGAGCACGGCTCCGTGCCTCAGCAGTTCCCAGCCGAAGTACCCTGCCACCGCGGCGAAGATCCCCGTGCTAGCCCAGGCGGCGAACCGTTCGGCGGGCGTGGTGGACGTGGGCCGGACCGAACGCACTCGCGGATCGATGGGGACCGGCTGGAAGAACTTCCATGCCCTGATTTTTCTGTCGCCGCCGCTCTGCCCGGCCTCCGCGCTCGCTCGTTCACGCCGCCACATGTCGTCTTTGCGCGGACCTTCAAGGCAGAGCTCAAGATGCGGCAGGAGCAACGCGGATTGCCTCATGCCAAGTCGATCGAATTCACTGATGATATTCGATATATCGGGCCTCGGGCCTTCCTTCTTCAGCACGCCCGCTGATTCGAGGAGCCGGAAGACGAGCCAGGTCCCCTCTGACCACGGATCGTCCGCGTCACGCGGACTCTGGCTCCTGGTCATGTTCAGTTGATTCAGTTCCTCATGAGAGAACTGCCGGACGGTCCGGCCGCTAAGCATCGCGACCAGCCAGTGAAAGCGTGCCTCGCTGACCTTGTAGCCTTCGGTCATGGCGTCCCAGATGAGTTCACGTGCCTTCGTCGATTTGCCGCTGTTCAGGTTGTTAAGGCCAATCCGGTATTTGTCTTCCGGTGAATCGCCTGGGAAAACAGTCAGGCGCACGTCGCCTTCGACGATGATCAGGTCGCCGTCGAGGTCGATGGACTGAGCCTGGATGCCGACGCTAGCGTTGCCGCCCGCGACGTTAGACGATGAGGTTTCCGGGCTGGTCACGTGGGGTTCCGGACCGCGGACAGGACGGCCGCCACGCTCGCCGCCAGGCTGGCGAGATCGCTGAGCACGCCGCGCGCCCAGCCGAGCGCCAGCCGCATCTTCCGGGGCCTGACGGCATGATTGCTGGTGGTGCTAGAGTCCGCCGGGCCGCCGCCGATGTCAGGGCCGAGCCGGATGCCGCCGTACACGTTCTGGGCCTGTACTCCAACTCGCGCGTTCCCGAACGCGATGTTGGTGTTCGTGCTGTCACCGTGCCCTATCTCGCAGGATCCCGGAGTGCCCCGCTGATTATTGCCGAGTTCCTCGGCCAGCGCGGCGGCGAGGGCGATCGCGAAGGCCGCGGCGTTGGCAGCTGCCCGGGGCTGCGATCCCGCGCGGTCGGCCGCCACCTTGCCGCCGTCGGCCCGGTCGCTGATGCCCCGGATCACGACCACGGGGAGCGAGTCGTTGAGGTGCGCGGCCTGCGCGACGCCCGCCGCCTCCATCTCGATGGCGCACGCGTCGTTATAGTGCTCGCGGATCCACCGTGCCTCAGCCGAGATCGTCGAGTCCTGGACGATCTCGCCTGCCGCGATCGGCCCGAACACGACATCCGGGCGTTCCGCGCCGGGCGGCAGCTCCCGCGTCCACTCACCGGTGCGCTTGAGATGCTGGGCGATCTGCTGCGCGCGGTGCGACACCTCCCACACCCGCGGGCGGGCCTTCAGCCCGTCGTCCTGGCTGGTCCCGCCGTGATACGCGTAGACATGCGTCGCCACGACGATGTCGCCGAGCGCGATTGACGGCCGAAGCGCGCCGGCCACGCCCACAAAAAGCAGGGCCGCGGGATCGAATTCCGAGATCGCCCGCTCGGCCAGCACCGCGGCGGCGTGGTTGCCCTTGCCGACGAGGGCCAGCGCCACACGGCAGTCGCGGTCCGCTAGCCGCCCGACCTCAAAGCGGGTACCCGCCCGGTGCGAGTGCACCCGGATATCAGTCAGCTTGCCCCTGATCGATTCATACTCCAGGTCGAGGGCGGTGAGAATCACCTGGGTCTTCTGCTCGCTCATGGCTTTTTCCTTCTCCTCGCTTACCGACGCTCGGCGTGGGGGATTGGCGGGCCGGGTCATCGGCGGGTTGAGCACTGTGCCCGGCCCGGCCCGGAACAGCCGGGCAGGCCGGCCGACGCTGGCTCTCTTGCCCGGGCCTGCCGGGACGACGAAATCGCGGGTGCCCTGGATCTTGCGGTAGAAGTTCCGCGGGTCGAGGCGGACGCCCCAGACCGCCTCGTAGACCTGCTGCAGCTCTGAGATGGTGAAGGTCGGCCCACAGAAAGCGCCGGCGATCGCCGAGTACTCCAGCTTGCTGCGCGCACGCTCCACGGCGTCCGCGACGACGGCCTGATGGTCGAAGGCGAGCGGCAGCGACCCGGACAGCACCTCGTCAGCAGGCGTCCAGCGCGCGTCCGCGGCGTCCGAGCCCGCCACGGGATCCGGTATCCGGGGCGCGATCGCCAGGAAGGCCACGGACACCACCCGCCCGCGCGGGTCCCGCCCCGGATGGCCGTACACGCCGAACTGCTCCAGGAGCAGCGCGTCGGCGTCAAGGCCAGCCTCTTCGGACAGCTCTCGGCGGGCCGCAACCAGGATGGGCTCTTCCGCGTCACGCAGGAAACCGCCGGGCAGCGCCATCGCGCCCGCATACGGTTCGACGCCCCGCTCCACCAGCAGCACCTGCAGGCCCGTCCCCCGCAGGGTCAGGATCACCAGATCGACCGTGAGAAGCACGCTCGGTGGTTGCCATTCATCGGCAGTCATGCATCGATTGTCACTTCTTGTCAAAATGACAGGAAGTAGCGTGGCGGTGAGCTCTATGTGGCGTCGGGTGGGCGGTGCTCCGCGCTGTCGTATGACTTTGCTGATCATCGGAATAGATCCGGATGTAATGAGCGTGCGCCCGAGCCGCCGGCCGGTCACGCGCTCCCGGCTTGGCAAACGTAAGTAACAGGCCGTAGACCTCTCGTATACTCCGCGCCGACCTTTCGTGAACCTGCGTCATTAGTCCTTGAGGAGCTGCCTGGCCATGACGACGCGCTGAACCTGGCTGGTGCCCTCGTAATTTGGGTGATCGTGGACCGGCGGTAGTTCTCGCAGGTAGATGGGCTGTGGTGGCGCCGGGTCAGCACGGATTCAGCACGCGGCCCTGCTGTGGGCGGTCCGGGCACCGGCGAACGCGGAGTCCGACGCAGCCCGATGCGGCACGGCGCGTCAGAGGTGGCCGGAGTGGCTATATGCGTTGCGCCGTGCGCCTGGATAGCTCAGAGTTGCCGAGGCATTACCAATGGCAGAAACGGGTGAGGCAGTGAGCAAGGCTCGCGGAGGGGCTGGTTTGCCGATCCCGGCCGCCGAACGAGCACTACAGGAGTTGCAGCGACTGGTCCGGAGACCGCCTTCGAGCGCTGACCGGCCAGCTTTGACCATGAGGCTTCCCACTGACCTGGCTTCCGACGATGCCCAGACCCTCTGCTTCCTCCGCGACGAGGTGGACGCAGCAGACGAGGCGACTGCGGCCCTGCTCGGCGACGTCCGGTTTGAGCATCTCGACCGCGCTGAGGATAAGGTGCGGCGGTTCATGTCCGAGTGCTGGGCTGACAGGTCGACCGACCACGTCACGCTGTTCGTGGCGAGCCACGGTGCCGAGGCGAGGAAGGCGACCTGCTATATCCCGGTCGAGTTCCTTTCCGTCACTTCGGTGACGGAGTTCCCCGGGGTGCGCTTGCTGCCCGTCGATGATCCGCAGGTCCCGCCGCCGACCCCCTGGTTCGTCCTGGAAAAGCCGACCGGCTGTGTGGCGGCCGTGGAGGTTGAAGGAAGCAGCTTCACGCGGATGGCGGACCGGGCCAGGGACCGCGTGAACCACCTCCTGCGCGCCATGCGCATCGCCCAGTCGGCGCACATTCAAGACTTCCAGCTCCGCTTCCGCATCGGAATCGGCTACGCCTTCGACGACCGGCTGCGCGGCTGGAACCGGCGCGACGACGACGACGCCTACGAGCTGACGCTGACCGAGCAGGACGTGACGGAACTGCTCAGCCACCCTGCCATGTCCGTCCCGAAGTCGAGGAGAAGGCCGCCCTCGCGATGGGCTGGATGGAGCGGGCCTGCCTGACCGGCGACAGCCTGATCGCCATGCTGTACAGGTTCTTCGCCCTCGAAGCGCTCCTCGGCGACAAGTCCGAGGGGCTGAAAGCCCACGGCCTGGCGTTCCGCGAGATGATGCTGAGCCACGTCATTGAGGGCGGGTTCCGCCATCCCAACGCGACCTTCTTCTATTACGACCAGATCAGGTCAGTGGCCGTGCACGGCGGGCAGGCGCCGGATGTCCCGCGGAAGGTCACGGCCCAGTTCGAGTGGGCAGTCCGCGACGCGCTCGGTAACTACTTTGCCCTCGCGCGTCGGCAGGGCTTTTCCAAGCGGGGCAAGCTGCTCAAGTTCCTCGACCAGCATCCCGACAAGCCAAAGCTGCTCACGTGGATCCGGGACTACGGCGGCCCGGGCTGGGACAAGTTCCTAGAGGAAAACGAGGTGCCCGCCGCTCCGACAGACAAAGCCTCACCAGAAGAAGGCAAACCATGACAGACCTCGCCGAAGAGGAAGCTTGGGCACGGGACTGCCTGCGCGAGGCGCTCCCCGGCTGCGCGGTCGACCAGCACGACGACAACTCCCAAGCCAGCATGTACGATCTCGCGATCACCTACCCAGGCGGTGCGATCGGCGCCGTCGAAGTCACCGCCGCCGCGGACAGGCAGCAACTAGAGCTGTGGAAGCTGGTCGGGGGCCAGGGCAAGCGCTGGATCGAACCGGGTCTTGCAGGCGGCTGGATCGTGCGGATACTGCCGTCCATGCGGGCGAAGAACCTGCTCCGTCAACTGCCCGATCTCCTGCGCAGCCTGGAGCGCGCCGGCCTCCATGACGTCCGCGGTAACAAGGCCTCCACGGACCAGTCGAGCGCGATCGCCGGCCGGCTGAGCATCGTCCAGGCATCCCAGGTCACAACCGATTATCCGGGCAGCATCTATGTCATGCCGCCTGAGCGGCTGTCGCAGATGGGCGGTTACTCCCCGATCACCGGAGACCCGCTCGCCCAGTGGCTCAGCGAGTGGATGCCAGACCCGTCACGCGCCGACAACCTCCGCAAACTCGCCCGCTCCGGCGTGCCCGAGCACCACCTGTTCGTCCTGGTTCCCGGCTTCAACCTCGCCCCCTTCGCGGTCAACGACCTGCTCATTGCGCCGGGGGCACCACTCCCCACGATGCCGCCCGCCCTGCCCGCAGAGATCACGCACGTCTGGACGATGAGCACCTGGAGCAGCGGCGACGGCTTCCGGTGGTCACCGGAGGCCGGTTGGGCGCGCTTCACCAAGATCGCGCCCGAGTGACCGCCTCCTGTATGCATAGCCTTCCTGACGGGATGGGCCTAAGCCTGGCGCGCGTGATCCGGCGCTAGCCTGGCGGTATAGGGCCAAGCCCGGCCTCGGCGCGAATCGCGGGACGAACGACTGACCTGAAGAGGACCCGGCATCTCCCTGACCACCATCATGGGACCGCATCTGTTACGGGGGCTATCGGTGTCCGCGAACGAGCGCAAGGACTCGGTCCGGAGATGCGTCTTCTGCGGGTCCACCTCGAACCTGACCCGCGAGCACGTCCTCCCGGACTGGCTGACCGAGATCGGCCTGGATCGTGGGTCATCTGTGCACCACTCCGGACCTTTGAACAAGGTCCCTCGCCAGTGGACTTCGACGCCGTTCAGGACCATGGTGAAGATGGTGTGCGCTACCTGCAACAACGGCTGGCTCAGCGCACTGGAAGGCGCGGCCAAGCCCATACTCACGCCCCTGATCCGCGGCGAGTCCCGGCGCCTGCCCAATGATGACCAGGCCCTGATCGTCACCTGGACGTGCAAGACCGCCCTGGTGTCGCTGCTGCTCTCCTCCGATGAGGCCCGACTCGGCGGCTACGGCGTGCCGCCGAGCGAGTACACCGCCTTGCACGAGCAGCGGGATCGCATGGAACCGCTACCGTTCAGCCAGTACTGGATCGGGTCGTATGCCGGCAATCGTGGTGCCTCGATCTGGGTCACCCCGTTCGTCATCGAGGTGATCGACGCCGGGTCTCCGCCTGACCTCCCGTCCGGTTATGCGATAACGCTCGCGCTGGGCAGGCTGCTCGTGCAGGGCGTACGCTTCACCGAGCCGGCGCTGCAGGTGGAACTGACGACCGACCGGGGCTTGCTGGACATCTGGCCGACGACCGACACCTTCCCCTGGCCCACGGCCGATGTCGCCGACGACCCGGCCCTCGACCGGATGAACCGAGCACAGACCTTTAGGTCGCAGACCGAGGGCGTCCAACTGTCACCGTTCAAGCCTGCGACCGAACTCCCGCCCAGCACCGTCGAAGGCGCCCTCATGCGGCTGCCCCTTTACTGCGGCAAGCACGCGGCGTTCTACCCAGCTCAGCTCGCACGCAAGACGCGCATGACAGGAAAGCGCTACATCTTCCTCACCAGCTGCGAATGCCCGCTGGGCTACATCATCCGGACCGAGGCTGACGGCGCGCACATGAAGCGCTGGGGCGATCCTGCCGCGATCGAGGCAGCCTACGAGGAATGGCCCGGCGAAGAACTCGTGATCGAGGACGAGCGCGGGGTGTTCTTCTTCAAGGAGGAGTAGCCGCTCCCGTATAACTGGCCGCCGTTCTCACGAAGAGAGCTTGATCGCACCTGCTGGAGGATTCGCACCCGGCAGTCGATCTCAGACCTCGCCCGCGTCTTTCCGCGCCTGCTACGGAGAACTGGTAGCTCGCGCTGGTCCCAGCGCAGACAAGAGCGCAGACAAGAGAGAACGGGCCGCCCGACCCAGGCGGTCGGGCGGCCCAGTGCCGCTGGGCTCAACTCGTGGGCTTCCGGGGTGGTTGCCGACGGCTGGCCTGGTAGGCGTGGTCGAGGGCAGTGCGGGCGCGGTCGAAGGAGCTGGGGATGAGGTGGCCGTAGATCTGGTGGGTGACCTCGATGCTCTTGTGGCCGAGCCAGCGGGATCCCGACGATCCACTTGGTGATGTTGCTGATCACCCGCCGCCCGGGCCGGGCACCCGCCGGCCGCGCCCGGCTCGCCGCAGCGAACTCCTCGCCCATGATCTCGCCGCAGACTCGACCAGCGTGATCGGCAACCCCCCTGGGCATGTCACCGCCCTGACCGCCGGGCACGTGCGTAACCGCTCTGTGGCCGCCACGGGTGACAGCCACGGCGTGGTCACCATCTTCACCCCGCAGGAACGTGGGCAATGGAACTGCGTGTCCACTGCCGTCCACCGGAACCATGTTGTCTCTCTCTCCATCGGACTGGCCGCAGGGCAGCCGGCCGTGTTCAGTTGCGCAGACGATGCCACAATGTCAGTGACCCGGGTGGACGACGGTACGCCGGACTCGTTCTGGTCCATCGACTGGGAATGGGACGACCGCGCGACGGTAAAGCTCCGCTGCGTTTGGTCCAAGTATGGATCCCTGCCGCCGCGCGATCCATACGCCGTTTCCCTACCGCGCGATCCGTTCGGGCCCTATGAGCGATACGCAGCAAAACGCCGGAGCGAAAATCGTAAAAAGCTCCTAAGGTGCGAAATCCTCAATGTCGGCGACGCCTTCGTCGTGCTCATCGCAGGTGGTTACCATTCCAGCCCGGTGATCGCCTTCGGCGACCTGCCGCGCAGGGGCCAGGCACACTGGGCGATGCCGGCTCTGCCAGTACCCGGACAGCTCATGGCCGTTCTTCCAGCGCCAGGAGGCGCCGACCTGGTGTTCGCCCAAGACTCCACCGTTTGTGTCGAACAACTGGAGATGCGCGCCACCCGGCGCCTACGCCGCGTCATCCTGAACCTTGCGGCACTCTGCGGGAGCACCACGATGCTCTTCGTCTCTGGGCTCCTCCCCTGGCACGCGGCCAACACGGCGCTCTCTTACGCGGGCGTCGTGATCTGGTGCACACTCCTGCTCCGGTGGGAGTCTTTGGCCTGGCGCGATGACGTCCGCCGATCCGTACGAGAGTTCCGCACGCGTCACATTGTGTCCGTCGACCTGCACGCCGAGATCACCCACATCGCCCTCGACGGCCAAGACGGACTGGTCATCCTGACTCATGGCGGCATTGCGGCGCTGGACCTATCCGTACTGGAATCCGAAAGCGCTGACGAATCACCAGCCACCTCGCCTTAGCGCTGCAGCAAGCAGGGCGAGCCAGCCGCCTGGCATGATCGAGAGCGTCGGCGGGGTGTTGCCGCCAATGCGAAGCTCCATCCTTTTAGAGCCTGTCAGCTACAGAGGCGACACCCCCGAAAATGGCTCTATCAGGTTCCGTGGCCGTCACGGATGGCGAGTGCCCGCCGGGTGTTTATCCTGTGCGATGGCCACATAACGCTTAATATTCGCTCGGGACGCAGGCCAGCTCGATGCTGCCCTGACGCACCGATCACCCAGATCTGGGTCGTCGCGGCAGCTGCCCCGGCCTGCTGGTGGCAACTGATAGCTTCGCTCTGACGACAAAGATGCCTGCTCGCCCCGGACGGGATGTGCGTCGTACCTGCCCGCCCGCTAGGACCACGCACGCTGGAGCCAAGTGACCGGCACGTATGCTCTCCATCCCATGGACGACGAGCCGCAGGCCCTCGAGATGTCCATGTAGCTCAGCCGTAGATCAAGCACAACAGAGTACTCGTTCTAAGCGACCAGCGCCGCGCCGGATGCCGTGCCTAGGCCCGTACCTAACGGCGGCTACGCGCACGGACTCGATCATCGGGCTAGTCACGTCATGTAACGAAGAGGACAATCTCGGGCGAGCATCGCCGCGTCATCGTGAACTCGCCGGACAGTTTCGGCTAGGCCCCTGTCCTATATCCATCAGGAGTGACGTCCGGTGCTCATGGCGAATGACGCGCGTAGCACAGCGCTGCCCTCGCGCCGGGCCGCTCTGGCAGGCTGCGCAGCCTCGTGGCCAGAGGCGGTGCCCCTCCCTCTGGGGTGGGTGCGCGATAACGGCCAGCGCCAGGGAATCCTGAACTGGGGAAGGCCTGTGGGTTCATCGGTCAGCCGCTGCAGGCCCGTTCCGGTGTGGTGGCACGCGGGAGCCTCCCCAGTGCCCGCCTGGCGCGCGGGAATGGCCTGCCTGGGCCGGCCGGCGGCCGGCTGCGGCGGCAGGCTGTTACCGGGCGGGCTGCGGGCCGGGCTGGCGGGGTGCGGGGATGACGCGGATGCCGCCAGGCAGGGTGAGGCCCGGCGGGCCGTGGCCGGCTGCGGCTGCGGCGGTGGCGAGCAGGCCGAGCAGCGCGATCGCCGGTGCCAGCCGCAAAGGCTGGGATGGCAGGTGCGCCCAGGCGGCCCGCTGCCCGCCGGGCACCCGCGACGGCGGCCCCGCGATCCGGGCGCCGCTGTCAT
>ODAK010007737.1_pt1 | contig 10798 bp, 8 predicted proteins | sample 1539591 | NCBI WGS metagenome assembly ODAK01 (sample SAMEA3539303, study PRJEB22396) | soil metagenome | biome: tundra; feature: field; material: soil | place: USA | collected 2010-05 | depth 0.15 m | reverse complement strand
GACCACCGAGATCTACACTCTTTCCCTACACGACGCTCTTCCGATCTAGTATGGAAAATTTTAAGCCTCAAAAAATGGTTGGCTGGTTCGATGTCAAACAGCTTGCCAATACTGGTATTAAGGCCGTTTTATCAACTATTTTCGGATCATTTGCAGATAAGCGCGAAACGATTGCTTCCATTAGTGAATTTAAAGTTCATGATTACAGCAATAAAAAAGAAATCTGGATAGATTACATTGCTGATACCGGAGACGGTTTTAACTCCACGTATACCAATGCGTTTCTACTTTCACAAAAAAAAATTCAGGTAAAAGAAGCGGGAAATAAAACGGGTAAAATGGAATTGCCAAAATCAAGTGTAATTGTTTTTGGTGGCGATCAGGTGTATCCTGTGGCAAACAGAGAAACGTATCAAAATAAATTCGTTGGTCCTTTTTCAACAGCAAATCCTGCGGATGATAATAGCCCAGAAGAGGATATGTATGCCATTCCCGGTAATCACGATTGGTACGACGGGCTTTCCAGTTTCATTAAATTATTTTGTCAGGGCAGAGCCATTGGCAACTGGCGGACACAGCAGAATAGAAGCTATTTTGCAATAAAAATCACTGATAATACATGGTTGTGGGCAATTGATATTCAACTGGACGAGGACATTGATAAACCGCAATTGGATTATTTTGATAAAGTTTCGTCGGAGCACATGCAGGAAGGAAACAATGTTATTCTTTGTACTGCCGAGCCAAGTTGGGTTTACAATACTTCTTTAAGGTTGGATAAATCGTATAAAAATTTACGTGTTTTTGAATCATGGTTCATTGCTGAGAAAAAGTTGAACATCATTGTTTCTCTTTCCGGTGATCTGCATCATTACGCGCATTATATTCAAAATACAAAAGCCAGTACTTTACATAAATTAACTGCCGGTGGAGGAGGAGCATTTATGCACCCTACCCACAATCTTCCTGATAAATTAATCAATTTAAGAGAAGGTGATTTTGTTCTTAAAACAACATTTCCAGAAAAAGCTACATCAAAAAAAATGGCATGGGGTACTCTTTTGTTTCCTTATTACAACTGGTCGTTCGGTTTATTTTTAGCCACCATTTATTTGTTGTTTGCATGGGGCATATATATATCAAGTTCTATTGGCGGACTAAACATCATGGAGAATATACGCACAAACGGCTTCTCCGATTGTAATCATATTGCGGATATGTTTATCAAGGCATTGTCATACAACCCTGTAACCATTATCATAATTGTATTATTTGTTGTTGGCTTCTGGAAATTCACAGATACAGGTTCTTATCGAAATGATAATATTGGTTTGTTAGGAGCCTTTCACGGTTTGTTGCATGGTTGCCTGATGTTTTCGCTATTGTTGTTTTTCCCGTATTTCAACTTTAATGTTTTACACATTACCGGGCAGCATTTAATGGATTTAAGTGTTGGGTTGGAAATATTTTTTATAGGAGGAGGGATGGCCGGCGTGCTCGTGGGATTGTATCTATTAATAGCCAACAGGGTGTTTAAGATACATGACGATGAAACTTTTTCATCCATGAAAATTCAAGATTATAAGAATTTTTTAAGAATGAGTATCAAGGACGATGTATTAACCATTTACCCGATAGGTGTTCGAAAGACAGCCAAGTGGGAAAGATCAGGCAATATTTTTAAAACAAATAGTGTGCTAGAATCTGAATTGATAGAAGAACCGATTGTTGTGAAGCTTAAATAATAATTAAAAACATATAAATCATGAATTTCAAACGTTTATCATCTCCCGTTGCGGATATAAAAAATCATTACGATGTAATCGTAATAGGTTCCGGTTATGGTGCAAGTATTACAGCATCTCGTTTATCAAGAGCCGGAAAAAAAGTATGTATCCTTGAAAGAGGTAAAGAATTTTTACCAGGTGAATACCCAAAAACAACTGGTGACGCTTTAAAAGAAATGCAATTTACCGCCAAAGGAAAACATATTGGTTCCAATACAGGCTTATATGATTTTCATATGAATGATGATATAAGTGTGTATGTTGGTTGTGGCTTGGGAGGAACATCTCTTGTGAATGCCAATGTATCATTACCTCCTGAAGAGAGAGTGCTGAAAAAAGAGCAATGGCCTTCAGCACTTAAAAACGATCCTGAATCATTCTGGAGAGGACTGGAACGTGCGAAAAACATGTTACAACCCAACCAATATCCTGAAGGAAAAAATGGTTATCCCAAACTTCCTAAATCGGAAGCCATGAAATTATCCGCTAAAGGAATGGGAAAAGGTAATGCTTTCAGATATTTAGATATAAATATAACATTCGAAAACAGAAAAAATAATGCCGGTGTAGATCAATACAAATGCGAACTTTGTGGCGATTGTATGACAGGCTGTAATTACGGTGCAAAAAACACTACGTTAATGAATTATCTTCCTGATGCAAAAAATCATGGAGCAGAAATTTTTACTGAAGTATCCGTAAAACATGTTAGTAAAGCCGATGGTAAATGGGCAGTACATTATAAAATTCAAAATGCGGAAAGTGAAAAATTCGATGCTCCGGCATTGTTTGTTACTTCCGATATTGTTGTTATTGCAGCCGGTTCCTTAGGAAGTACTGAGATTCTTTTACGTTCGAAAGAAAAGGGACTTTCCATTTCTGAAAAAACAGGCGCACGTTTCACCGGAAACGGAGATGTGTTGGGCTTCGGTTATAATTGCGATATTCCTATAAATACTGTTGGCTTTGGCACCAATGCTCCCGGTGGGAAAGTGGCTCCTGTCGGACCTTGTATCACTTCAGTAATTGATTTACGAGAACAACCTATACTTGAAGACGGGATGGTAATAGAAGACGGAAATGTACCGGGACCTCTAGCCAGCACTATTACCGGCTCTATGGTAACTATTTCCAAATTATTCGGAAAAAGTAACGACAAAAATTTTAGTGATTCACTGAAAAAGAAAGGTCGTGAATTAGTAAGTATTTTCAGCGGAGCTTATCATGGTGCACTAAACAATACTCAGGCTTTCCTTGTTATGACGCATGATGATGGCAATGGTAAAATGAAACTGGAAAATGATCGCTTGAAAATCAATTGGCCAGAAGTTGGTAAACAACCTATCTTTAATAAAGTTGATGCTAATCTAAGAGCGGCTACCAAAGCGATTGGCGGTGAGTTTATCACCAATCCCACCTGGACAAAAGTAATGAATTATGAACTGATGACTGTACATCCGCTAGGTGGATGCGTGATGGCAGACGATGCAACGAAAGGTGTTGTAAATCATAAAGGAGAAGTATTCTCGTCTAACGCAGGTATAGATGTTCATAAAGGACTTTATGTGTCCGATGGTGCTGTAGTGCCATTACCACTGGGAGTAAATCCATTGATAACAATTTCTGCACTTGCGGAAAGATCATGTGAATTGATGGCAAAAGATTATGGTTTTAAAATTGATTATGGTTATGAAGATGTTAAGTTACCCGAAAACAATAATAAGCCAGGCATTCAGTTTACCGAAACAATGAAAGGTTTCTTTTCAACGAACGAAAAAGAAAGCTTTGAAATTGGCGCTGAACAGGGAAAAGAAAGTGCTTCTTCATTTGAGTTTACGCTTACAGTAATTTCTGATGATGTTGTAACGATGCTTAGAGATAATAATCATCAGGCTAAATTGGCCGGTGTTGTTAAGGCTCCAGCCTTATCATCTAAACCCTTAACAATCTCAAATGGAGTATTTAATCTTTTTGTGGATGAAAAAGCGGATGCACCAACTAAATTGATGAAATACAGAATGGTCGTTAATTCGGAAGAAGGAAAAGCGTATTATTTCTACGGTTATAAAATTATCAGAAATGATAAAGGTGCCGATCTTTGGGCAGATACCTGCACCTTGTTTGTCACTATCCATGAAAATGATAATGAAAGTTCCCCGGTACTTGGAAAAGGAATTCTTGTTATTGAAACAGCTGATTTTGCTATTCAAATGACAACCATGAAAGTATTAAATGCGAGCTCGAAAGCAGAGGAATTAAAAATGTTAACTGCTTTTGGTAAATATTTTTCAGGTTCACTTTACGATATATATATTAAACCTCAATTTGCATAAAACTAAATAACTATGGCCGAACATGGTGCACTTTCTATAGTTGTTGATATCAAGCCTGGAAAGAAGCAAGAACTTAGAGATAAATTTAAAGAAATTGAAGCAGCGGGGATTGATAATAACAATATAGTTCCATTTAAAAAACTCAAGTCCATTCATTTTGCACGTTTTGTTGTGTTTGATGAAGGAATAGATGCTACCGGCAAACCTTTTTCTGCCCGATTAGCGTTTACTACCAATTACGACCTACCGCTTAATAATCATTTGCAGGAATTGATAGACAATGCTGGTAACGGACTATGGTCAATATTTTCCTTGTGTTTAAATTTTCCTGAAAATGAAAAATATTCTGCAGAAAAATTACTGGCCTATCTAAAAAAAAATTCAGGCAAAACAGCAACATTTTATGTTGGAGTAGGCCATCGATCCGTTTTACAAATACAAAATGAAAACGAACTGAGAGAGGCGATTCAAAATTTCGTTGACAGTCAAAAGAAAACATTTACAGGAAAAGATCCAATTTATATCCGCACAAAAATTATAGAATTCGTAAATAATAATTCTGATTTATCATGGGCCAAAACACCTGCAGCCAAAGCATCGTTGCCGGAAAAAATTATTTTTTATGGTAAATTTATTTTGGTAATACTTGCTTTTATTGCACTACTGCCGATTATAATTCCTTTTGTAATTGTTTGGATGTTGTTAATTGTTATCAATGAAATAACAACAAAAGATGTGATCTGTAAAATCGAAAAGAATCATGTACGTTCTTTAGTGGAAAGAGAAACTACGATTGTTCAATCTCAATTTTCAGCAATGGGAAATGTAAAGCCCGGCTTTATCAGAAAATCTACCATGATGTTTCTATTGCGTATGACAGATTTTTTAGCACCCTATCTTTTTAGTAAAGGAAAATTATCAGGAATACCAACCGTTCAATTTGCGAGATGGTTGATTGTTAACGATGGAAAGCAAATGATATTCCTGAGTAATTTTGATGGCAATTCGGAAAATTATTTGCGCGATTTTATCAACATTGCAGGAAGACAATTAACGCTGATGTTTTGTCATACTGTTGGTTACCCTAAAACGCGTTTGATGTGGTTTGGTGGCGCTAAAGATGCGGATGGATTTATGGCTTGGGCAAGGAGTTTCCAGGTGATCACAAACGTTTGGTACAGTGCCAATAAAAATGTTACGGTAAAAAATATTTTTAATAATTCAGCGATAAGGGATGGCCTTTATGGTGAAATGAATGAACATGAAACTCGTAAATGGTTAAGTAAATTATAGTGTTAAAAATTAATTAAATGGAAAATATAGAAACCAAAGATATACAAGGAATTATCTTAAAAGGATATTCTAATTTACCAGCCGCAGATTTTTTGCTTCTTGGAATTAAAGATCCGAAAGCAGTAAAAAATTGGCTAAAAAATAATATTTCTGAGATCACTACAGGTATAGAAAAGCCTATGGAAAGAGCCATGAACTTAGCAATTACTATGGATGGATTGAAACAATTAGGATTAGATGCAACAACCTTAAATAGTTTTCCGATGGAAATGGAAGACGGAATGTTAACGCGACATAAACAAGATTATTTAGGTGATTATGGAAACAGTGATCCTGCAAATTGGGAATGGGGTGGAAAAAAAACAGAGCCGATTCATATTTTGTTAATGCTTTATGGAGCAAATGAAACAATAATGAATGCGTATTACAGCAAACAAAAAAAACAGTTGGAGGAGAATGGTTTTTATGCAATAAAAAAACTAGATACCACTGTACTTCCTTTGCGCAAAGAACATTTTGGTTTTCAGGACGGAATTGCTCAGCCAACAATAAAAGGATTGGGAAGATCGGACAATCCTGAAAATACTGTTGCTGCAGGTGAATTTATTTTGGGCTATAAAAATGAATACGATCAATATCCTATGGGGCCAGTCATGAACCCGGCCATTGATAAAGAAAATATATTATCACCATCACCTGTTCAACCAGCATTAAAAGATCTTGGTAAAAATGGTAGTTACATAGTATTCAGACAATATCAACAAGACGTAGTAAAATTCTGGAGATACATGGACGAATCTACCCGTTTGGAAAATGAAAAATGCAACGAGCATGAAATGATAAAGATGGCATCGAAGATGGTAGGCCGCTGGCCAAGCGGATCTCCGGTAACACTTTGCCCTGAAAAAGACAATAGTACAAAGTCAGATACAGATAGTTTCGGTTACCGTCATTCAGATAGCGAAGGATTAAAATGTCCTTTTGCATCTCATATCCGACGTACCAATCCAAGGGATGCGCAAGACATGAGTGCGAAATCATCGGTTGGAATAGCTAACAAACACAGGATATTAAGAAGAGGAAGATCATACGGTACTCCAGTGGCGAGTACAATGGATCCTGAAGATATTTTAAAAGTGAGTCATGCAGAAGGAGAACGCGGATTACATTTTATTTGCTTCAATGCTGATATCGGAAGGCAATTTGAGTTCATTCAAAATGCATGGGTAAATAATCCAAAGTTTGAAGGCCTTTATGATGAGCGTGATCCAATAACGGGAAACCATTCACATCCTTCAAATTCAAAAAAAACAGGAACATTTAGTGTTCCTCAACATGAAGGATTAAGAAACAGATATACCGATGTTCCTGAATTTGTGAATGTAAAAGGGGGCGCTTATTTTTTTATGCCGGGCATCAAAGCGATTAAATTTTTATCTACTATTTAAATAATAAATGGCATTAAAAGAACTTGGTAAAGAATACCCTGAGCCCAACGAAGCAAAGGATACTGAAGAAATAATATCAGCCATTAAAAAGCGGTTGGAGAGAGATTATCCTCCCGGTAAAATTTTAAGGCAATTCCATGCTAAGATGCACGCTTGTGTTAAAGCCACTTTCACAATTGAATCCAACTTACCGGAAAATTTTCAATATGGATTTCTTGTTCCCGGAAAAAGCTATGAAGCATGGATTAGATACTCTAATGGAAGTGACAGAGTTGCTAAAGATAAAAGAGCTGACCTGAGAGGCATGGCGATAAAATTATTAAACGTTAATGGCGAATTTATAAGCAATGATATTGCATTACCAAAGTCGCAAGATTTTTTACTAGTTACGTATCCAACATTAATGTCGGCAACAGTTTCTGATTTTAAAAAAAATATAATTGCATTGTGCGGTGGTAAGTCGACCTTGATTTTATTTGCTCTTAATCCAATCAATTGGCCGACAATTGTAAGGACAATGCGTTCACTAAAAAAACACGATAATCTTTTCGCCGAGCAATTCTGGAGTGTTAGTCCGTATCGTTTAGGCAGGCCTGATCAGGCGGTGAAGTATTTAGTTATTCCAACAACAAAAAAAATATCAATACCAACAGATAAAAATAATTCGCATTTTTTAAGAACGGTAATGCAGCAGAATCTTGAATCAACAACAGTTACATTTGATTTTATGATACAGATGCAGAAGGATGCTGATAAAATGCCAATAGAAAATACTTGTGTGGAATGGAAATCTGAATTTGTTAAAGTTGCAACAATTAGTATCGCTCCTCAAAATTTTGATACAGCAGAATGCAATGTGTTTGGTGAAAACCTAAGCTATTCTCCATGGCATTGTTTAAAGGAACACCAGCCCTTAGGTGGAGTAAACAGAGCACGTCATGCAGCTTACATGGAAATGGCAAAATTCCGACGCGAAAGAAATAAACTGTTAAATAACTAATTATGGCAAAACAAAAATACAATGGTGAATTTCAGGAAGGAGCCGCAGCAAAAGCGATTATATCCCTGTCTCAACTAATTTTAGGCCCTTTGGAGGCGATCTTAAAAGCTCAGATACATGCTTCCCGTTCGTTTTTAAACATGGTGCTTCAATTGGGTTATCCACATTTGAAAGTAGACGACAATGGAATAGCATTGAAGGATATCGATCAAGATCAACAAGGACTGTACATGCAGGAATTTAAGTTTGACACAAAATCACCTACCGGAGAGGTTATAACATCGGTATTAAGAGTGCCGGCTTTGGCTTTGGTACCCATTGCACCGTTATCCATAGAACAAGCGGATTTTCAGGTTGAATTCAAAGTGAGCCATGTTTTCCGTCATCAACAAATGAGAGATTCTGAGGTTAAAAAAATGGCTAACGATAAAAACTCAAATTTTGACGAATTTCACCGTCCCTGGTTTTTGGTTAAAGATCCCATAAGTATCAGAGGCGTAATTGCATCTAAAGTTTCAGACGAAGTGAAAGAAGATAATTCAGAAGAAAGTTCTATAAAAATTAATATAAAAGTAAGCCGTCAGTCAATGCCTGCAGGAATAGAAAAGCTATTGACCTCTTTAACCCAAATAAATAATCATGTTGTATAATAATTAATAAACTTTCTAACTAATAAAAAAAACTATGGCAAACGAAGCAATAATTTTTCCGGCAGCAGAATTTCAATCCTTACCATTGGAATATATGATTGCAGCTCCACTTAAAGGAGCAATTGAAGCGCAAACTATTGCGGCTACCGCAACAAGAGCATTCATACAAAGTATGTTAATCAGCAATCCCGACGGAACTCAAACACCGGTTACGGTTGACTTTAAAATGTCAAAAAACACGAGCGGCATAACAGGTGCTTCAAGTACAGACATGGTTATTAAGGCGCCTTTGCTATCAATGGTTCCAATTCCTCACTTACGCATCGATGCGATAACAAGTAACTTTAAATATGAAATAAACGAAATTCATAAATCCGAAAAAAGTGTGGATTTGGGTGCCAGTCTCGGCGCAAGTACAGTTGGCGCACTATCTAAATTTGTGAATATTTCTTTAAGTGGTACTGTTGGCAGTAAATCAAAAGAAGAATCTTCGATGAACAGAAGCGGATCAATAGAAATTACCGTTCATGCAAGCGAAGCTCCTATCCCTGAAGGATTAGTAAGAATACTAAATTTATTGTCGCGCTCAATACCGGAGCCTGCTAGTTCAAACTCCTGATTTTACAAGCCCAGATGAGTTTGAAAAATAATGTTTTTACTGTAAAAGAAATAGCGTTACATTTCTTAAACCAGATTATTATGGCTGATGCTGAATTTCAGATAAATCAGCGTAATGCCTGGCTGCAACTGGGTAAAAATGATGATTTGTATGCGGGATTTGCAAAATTAAATTTGCTGTTTTTAAATGAAATAGATTACTCATTTGAAATAACGCCAACCTCTTTTTCATTTTGGGATAAGATAAAAATGATTTTTAGCAGACAACTCAAATCAGGTGCAATGTATTATACAATGGCTAAAGCCTCAGAACCTTCAGTGAGTAATTTAAAAATTACAATTACTATTAAAAGAGAAAGTGCCGGGAAGTACAATTCAGATATTACTACAACTCCTGAAACATCATTAAAATCGGAAGAAATAAATGTCATTGGTTTTTCTAAATAACGGCTGGAAACGTTTTGATAACGGACGGCTATGGCGTTGCATTGCTCCCCATTTTATAGTCGAATTGGATAGAGAAGATTATTCACCTAACTATCTCAATTTACATAGTACCTTGAGTAGTATTCGTAAAATAAAATCATTCTATACCGGCAAACTTTCATTGGGTACATTAGATGTCAATCGGAATGGTATAGATATAATCGTTGCCAATGCTATGGCCGAATCGTCCGGCGCAGTTCCTACCGAATTTTCATACGATGAACTAAATAATGTTTATAAAAATTCAAGCGGGTTGACTGTGGGTGATAAATTGGTTGTTGTTGTTGATTATGTGAAGCTTCGGAATAAAAGTCTGGTAAGAAAAGAGCCGGGATATATTGATCCTATCAGCACACCTTCAAAATTATCGATGGGTGCACATCAATGTCTTATTTCTACGGCTTTGAATTTAACAGGCATGTATGGTTTTAATAAATCATCTGTAAAATATACTGATACGGTAAAAGAGCTAATCTTTAAACTCCCTTCCACTTCTGCTTTTGCAGCACAATTAGCAATAAAATATTTCAACGATACCTATTCAAGGCATCAAAATGAACCACCTTTGCTCGCTGCTATTTATAACGCCGGATCATTAAAACCCAATGCTTCCAATGTATGGAATTTAAAACAATACGGCAATCATCTTGATCGTTGGGTTGCATTTTACAATACCTCACGTTTATTGGCGCTTCAGTCTACCGTTTTGCCGGTACCTACACCCCCTCCTTCCATTGCTGTTCAGAGCAAAACAATGGAAATAAAAGTACTACGAAAAGAGTTTTCCTCCGAAAGTACTATTGGTGAATTGTATATTAATGAAGAATTTCATTGCTATACTTTAGAAGATATAGACAGATCGGATGGACCAAAAATTTATGGAAAAACAGCCATTCCTGGAGGACGTTACCAGGTTATTGTAAATCTTTCAAATCGTTTTAAAAAAGAAATGCCTTTGTTAGTGAGCGTTCCGGGCTTTGAAGGAATAAGGATACATCCCGGTAATACAGCTGCTGATACACTTGGCTGCGTGTTGGTAGGTAAAAATAAAGGCAAAGACCAAATATCAAATTGTGCAGGAGTATTTGAAAGTTTAGTAAAAAAAATAAAAGATGGAACTGTAAGTGGTAAGTGTTATATAAGTATCAAAAAAGAATAGATCGGAAGAGCGTCGTGTAGGGAA
>ODAK010007736.1_pt1 | contig 10800 bp, 12 predicted proteins | sample 1539591 | NCBI WGS metagenome assembly ODAK01 (sample SAMEA3539303, study PRJEB22396) | soil metagenome | biome: tundra; feature: field; material: soil | place: USA | collected 2010-05 | depth 0.15 m | reverse complement strand
ACTGGAACACCCACTGCAGTTCCAGATTCTTTACGTTCGCCGGCGTGATCTGAGTCAGAGGCGAGTACCGTTGTCCCATTAAATTGCCTGAGTAAGTGAGCCAGTTCTGCGGCTCCTTCGCGGCATTGAGTATCCGATCGAAACCTACCTGGGCATGGACACAGGGGAGGGCCAGCATCAGTAACAGCAGTGCGCGGGGCTTCATTTGGAGTCGAATCCTTTCTGGGCCAGCAGGTACGTGATTACATCCGCCAGTTCCTGCGAACTCAGCTTGTCTTTGTAAGACGGCATGGCTGATTTATCGAGGAATGCCGCTTCTTTCAGATTGGCCTTCTGCAGACTCACCAGATGTTCTTTGGTGTCGAGCAACTGCACGCTGAAGGTATCCTCATTCAGCAGCCGCCCGGTGATCTCGGCGCCGGCTTTCGTGACCGCATGGAAGTAGCGGTTCTGTGGCAGCACCTCCGCGTCCGGATTCACGATAGAGCGTTCCAGTTCCACGCTGCGCCGCAGCGCTCCTATCTCGCTAAGGTCCGGCGCCACGCGCGATCCCTTACCCTGCAACCGATGGCAACCGGTGCAGCCACCTTTGCCTTCGAAGATCGCCCTGCCCCGCGCCGCGTCGCCATTGGCCGGCTTGCTGTCCCCGGATAGAGTCGCCATCTGCCGCAGGTAGAGGACGATGGAGAAGGCATCGCGCTCGCTGAAGGTATTGGCCGGCATGGCGGTGCCAGGAAGCCCCGTCATGATGATCTTTTCCAGATCTTCATTGGTGGTGCCGTGGCGGAATTTCCCGTGGCCCAGGTCGATGCCGGGCACGCCGTCGCCGTCCGGCCCGTGACAAACCACACACGTATTCCGGTAGAGCCTGAGGCCGTTGTCGATGTCTTCGGGAGTGAAGCTGTGCTGCGCCGGCAGCCGGCCCGCGGCCAGCAGCAGGGTAGTGAAAGCAATTGCCGGGATTCTCATAACTGGTAAGTTCAATTTGGTGAACCTACAACATTATCAGGATCGCTGGGCGCCGGACGATCCCCATGCCAATTTCAAAGCCGACGTCGCCTGTTACACGGCCGCCGACCCCATGCCGACGCTGGAAAATCTGAGCCGCGGCACCGGCATTCCGGTAGGCTGCCTCGTGCGCTATGTGCTGGTGAAGTACGCAGCATCGGGCGCGGACGCACTCCTGGCGATGAGCCCCATTGTGTTCCGGCAAATGCGCGAACATGTGGAGCGCGCCGAGGGCGAGGGCTCCGATGAGGCGCGTCTGCGGGCTTATGCGGCGCTGCGCGACATGATCGCGTGGCTGGGCATGGAGCGCGAAGATTAAACGATCAGCCGGGGCGGAAGCCGAGCGTCTCGAAAAGATTGCGGATGTAGAGGTTAATCGCGCCGTTTTCGAGGCGCAGCATCACGCTTTGTTCGCTGATGTCGACGCTATGGCGAAGGTCCGCCGGAATCCACAGCAGGCCCTCCGGCGTGAAGCTGGCATGGAAGTCCTCGGGTGCGTCGCCGATCACGGGCTCAATGCGCATATGGTCGTGATCCACCACGACGAAGCGGAACAGGTCCCAGCCTTCGCTCTCGCAGTAGCGGTGCAGCGGCGGCGGAAAGCGGATCGCGCCCTTCGAGAGCGGAGCAATGTAGGTGCCTTCGGGCGGCGTCATTCAGTAATTTTCGCTTTCAACGCATCTTTCGCCAGCAGGATTTCGATTTCCGAGCCGGCGGGCGCTGCCGATTTCTCCCGCACAATCTCGCCACGCTCGTTGAGCACGATGGCATAGCCGCGCGCCAGCACCAGCCGGGGATCGAGCTGCGAGAGCTCGGCCGATGCTGTTTCGAGCCGCCTGCGCCTGCGACCGAGTTCCATCCTCATGATCGACACGGCGCGGGTGGTGGCGTCTTTGAGGCGCGCGCGGTCGCGGCCGAGGCGAGGGCGAAGATCGAAATAACGGAGCTTTTCTTCAAGGCCGCGGCGGGTTCGTTCCCGCAGTGCAAGACGGCGGCGGACAGCGGTAACGGCGCGCTCCTGCTGGTCGTCGACACGCTGCATGCGCCGGGCAATGGCGCGGTGGAGCAACATCTGAGCGCGATCGGTGGCCTGTTCACGAAGGCGGCGGGCAAGGACGGCGATGCGGTAACGAATGGCGCGCTGAGCCTGCTGGCGGCAGCCTTCGATACGGTCGAGCAGGTCCTCACGGGTGCAGACAATCAGTTCGGCGGCGGCGGATGGCGTGGGAGCGCGCAGATCGGCCACGAAATCGGCGATTGTGACGTCGGTTTCATGCCCCACGGCGGAGACGACCGGGACGAGCGAGGCGGCGATGGCGCGGGCCACGGCTTCTTCGTTGAAAGTCCAGAGATCTTCGAGGGAACCGCCGCCGCGAGCCACCACGATCACATCCGCCCAACCGGTTTGGCCGAAGTATTCGAGGCCGCGGATGATGTCGCCAATGGAACCTTCGCCCTGCACGCGCGCCGGGAAAAGCCGCACGTGGATGCCAGGGAAGCGGCGGGTAACGACGTCGATGAAGTCGCGAATGACGGCGCCCTGAGGCGAGCTGACAATGCCGATACGGCGCGGGTAGCGGGGCAGCGGACGCTTCCGCGCGGCGTCGAAGAGACCTTCGGAAAGCAGCTTCTTCTTCAGTTGCTCGAAGGCGAGCTGAAGGGCTCCGTGCCCCTGCGGCTCAATGGCTTCCACCACGAACTGGTATTCGCTGCGCTGCTCATAAATATCCACGCGGCCCCGCACCAGGACCTGCACGCCGTCCTTCGGCTTGAACTTCAGACGCCAGTATGTGAGCTTCCAGCAGACGCACTTGATCTGAGCTTCGGAATCCTTGAGGGTGAAGTAGCAGTGACCGCTGGGGAGCAGCCTCGAACCGGAGATTTCGCCCGCTACCCAGACTCCGGTGAATTTGCCTTCGAGGAGGCTGCGGATGGAGTCGCTGAGCTCGCGCAGCGTGAAAATGCGGCGCTGCGGAACCTCGGGGACGAAGCTGAGGGAGAATTGCTCCACCGAAAGCACCAGTTTAGCGGCGAGGCTGAGATGCCGCGCAAAAGTGGTGGAAGGCGAAGCGGAACGGCCAGCTTTTAAAGAAGAACCAGGCTCCCGGTCGCAGCCTCGCGCGCAACTTCAATGCGGCCGATCACTTCGGAAGGGTCGAAGGTGTAGTCGGACAGGTCCGTCAATGAGATCAGGAACCCGGCGAAACTGCTGTCGGTGAGAAATCGCGGAGTCCCGTGGCCGCGCATCTTGCGGAAAACGCCGTCGTGCCGGCGCAAAGGTATTCCCAGCGTGAAGGGCTTGCCCGTGCGCAGCGCCTCACAGTAAATATCCCGGGCGGCTTCCTGGTGGCGCTCATGAATAGCCTGCTGCCAGCCGTCTCCCACCTCGTCTTTTATGCGATGGCCTGTGAACCGCAGCCAGGCATCATTAACGAACTCGCAGGTACCGTCGGCGCGGTTGCAGGCGATCAGCGCGGACGCCTCATTCGCCATGGACCGGAAGCGCCGCTCGGCCTCGCCGTACTGCAGCCTCGATTCCATCGCCTGAGAGGCGATCATCCTCATTTCGATCCCATCAGCCATCAGGGCTGCCAGATCCACCAAAGTTGCGAGATCCTGGCTGGAAAATTCCGGCCGTGCATCGGTGCTCGCGATCACCAGCAGTCCCAGATGCTGCCCGCACAGGGTGTCGATCGGGGCAGATGCCACAAACTTCAGATCGCCTGGCAACTCGCCGGCCTCTCCCGCTTCCGGCAGCCTCCCGGGGACATCCTTCAGGACTACCGGGGCAGCAAGGTGACGGCCCAGCGGGAGCTTGCGCAGGTGTTTCCAATATGCATTACCGGAACCGACGCGGCTCATCACCCGGTCGCCCTGCCCCAGCATGGCGGCATAAGCGATGGGTACGTTGAATACCTTGCCGGTCAAAGCGGCCAGCCTGTTGAGATCCGCGCCCTCCGGACGCATGAGGAGTCTTCTTCCTCCACAAGCGTTCCCCAAACATCCAGCCGTCAGTGAACTTTGCATGAGGTGTTATCGGCGGATTTTTCGCAAAGATTTAGCCAACCCGAGCCAACAATCAGGCGGTGAAATCGCCGTCACCTTGTCGAATCAGGCAATATGCCGCATTTTTCTGAGGACAGCCTGTAAAAACACTGGTCACCGGCCGAATATGTTCTCAGGTAATTCCATAAAAGCAATTCCATACAGGGGGAACCACGTATGCGGTTTAGCTGCATTCGTGTGCTCGCCGGAGCGACGCTGGCGTGCCTTTTCAGTCGCGTGTTTTCTCATGCCGCGCCGCCGGACCGGTCGCGGGGGATCGAAGACAGCCGGTTAGTGGTATTAAGCCGCGATATCAACCCGCTGGCACGTCCTGCATATATGCGGGGTTTGGTAGATCCGTCGCGGCGCATCAGCGGGGTGAGTTTCGAGCTGCAGCCAGCGGCCAGGCAGCAGACGGCACTGAACGTATTTCTGAAAGCGCAGCGCGACCCGGGCTCGCCGGAGTATCGGCATTCTCTGACGCCGGAAGAGTTCGGCGACCGGTTCGGAGTGAGCAGGAACGACCTGGCTCACCTGACATGCTGGCTTGCAGACCAGGGGCTTACGATCGAACACCTGGGCGAGGCGCGGAACTGGATCCATGTTTGGCGGAACCGCGGGGCAGATCGGACGAGCCTTCCATATGACACTGCGGTATTACGAGATAAACGACGAGACTCATTTTGCCAACGATTCAGCGCCCTCGATTCCGGCGGCGTTCCGCGATGTGGTTCGCGCGATCCGCTGCCTGGACGACTTCCAGCCCCACGGCGGGCGCAACGAGAAGGCGGTGAATCCCGCACAGGCCGGGATCCGATTGCCTCCTGCGTCCCTATCAATTTCCAGGACCTTTATGCCGGGGGCGTCGTCCGTTGAATAACCCACTGGGAACTCCATCGGTCCCCGGTATTCCTCGTATTTTTCTCAGTATCGAAATGTACGACTACAGCCGATCCTCTCTCCAGTTGCCGAATGCGATGAATTCTATCCGGACATACCTGCGCGCCGAGAAGCAAACGCACGACATGCTGTGCCGACTGGTCCATCTGCTGATCGGGGGCATTGAACGGCACGCCCTGGAGGGTGCCCCCGAAAAGGCGGCGTGGCTGCACGAAAAGCTGCAACAAGTCCTGATAGCGCTGGGAACACAGGCAGAGCCGGACGAATTGTTTGGCCGTGCGGAGCGTGCCATAGAGGCGCTGGGGGATAATAACCGGAGCGCGGCGGACAACCTGCAGGGTTCCGTAGCCGAACTCCAGGCGAAGGTCGGGATGCTGACGGACGCTATTACCGCCGTCTCGAGGGCCAATCCCGAAAACATCCGGCGGCTTCAGCAAATGAAAAAGGAGCTGGTCTCCACGGTGGACGTGAGAGAGATTGGTTCGCTCAGGGTGCGCCTCGCTCAATGCCTGGATGGCGTAATGGCTGAGGCCGAACGTCAGGCGATCGAAGTAGAGCGCACCGCCGACTTGCTGAATCGCCGCATCCGGTGGGCGGAACCCGGCTCGGACGAAGAATCAGAGCCGACTGATGCGGCGACGGGCCTTCCAGCGCGAGCAAGGGCTGAGGAGGCCATCGCGCAGTCCTGTCAGGAGTCTGCCGCTGCATTCGTAGTGGTCATGGTGATCAATCAGGCGCAGACCTTAAGCCTGAGTGTGGGCCGCCAGTTCGGCGACCTGGTGCTGCAGCGATTCGCCGATATGGTCCGCCAGCAGCTCCCCGCCGTGGACGGTTTGTTCCGCTGGACCGGCCCTTCACTGGTGGCATTGATCCGGCGCAGAAGCGCGGCAGATGTACGCGTCGCAATCGAGCCGGTTTTGCGCCAAAGAGTTACCGTGAGAAACGCCAACCCGGATTTGCTGGTGCCCGTTTCCTGCCGCTGGACCGTGTTGCCGCTGATGGCCTCGCCGCGGCTGCTCTTTCATAAGATGGATGGCTTTGCCGGTGTTGCATTACCGGAGACCACGCAGAGTGCTTAACCGGCAATCGCTTCCAGCGCAGCGATTTCTTCGGGTTTCAGCTGGATGCGGCGGCTATCGAGATCCTCGCGCATATGCTCCCGGTCCGACGTACCGGTGAGTGGCAGCAGGCCGACAGCGAGCGCGAAGGCGAAAATTACCTGAGCGAGGGTGCCGTCGTTAGCCTTGGCAATGGCGCCGGGCAGCGGGTGTCGAAAAACCGGTGCGTTGGCGGTAAGCAGGGAAAAGCCTTGATAAATGGTGCCCTGCTCCCGGCACCATGCGCGCACCGGCCGGTCCCAGCCGAGGCGCGCAAAGCAGCGGTTCTGCACAAAGAAAGGCGTTTCATGTCCGGCAGCAGCCATCTGTCTGAGGTGTTCGAGCGACACATTGCTGACGCCGAGACGACGGGCACGGCCCGCATCCCTTTCCTGGCACATTGCGGTCCAGACTTCCGAGTCTGCCTCGGTCCAGCCATAGCCGGACGCCGGCCCATGGAGCAGCAGGCTGTCGACGTAATGCGTGCCGAGGTGTTCCAGCGAGTTGGCCAGGGATTCGGCAACCTGCGCGGCAAAAGGCGCCGAGGGATTGTAGGGAAGGCGGTGGTCCTGCCCGGCCTGATACGTGTATTTGGTCTGCAGGAAAAGGTCGGCGCGGGTCACCAGACCTTCGGCGTAAGCGGCGGAGAGCGCTTCACCTACGGCGACTTCGTTATAGTGGCGGCGCTGGTTAGCAGTATCGATGGCGCGGAAACCGGCGTGCAGGGCGAGGCTGACCAGAGGGGCCGTGCGGTCTTCCTTCCATGCGGTGCCGTAAAGGAAATCCGGGGGGGGCTGCATTTGTCTCGATGATGCCATGGAGGAGCCGGCGGCTCTGGATCGCTGGCGTCCCGGGAATTTCCATCGCGCAGGGCGTGCTGTAGCTGATGCACCGCGACACGGCTGAGCGTGGCCCGCTGCGAGGGCCGGGCGGAATCGGTTATCGTTATTCTGATGCCGATATTCTCCCTGCGAACCGGAATTATTTTTGTCCTGCTGGCGGCATTGCCGGCGCTGCCTCTGCCCGCCCAGTGGATCCACTTGCCCTCGAAGGAAACGCCGCATACGGCCGACGGCAAGCCCGATCTGACCGCTCCCGCGCGGCGGACGGCTGCCGGACATCCCGACCTCGAAGGCATCTGGCAGGTGGAAATGAAATACCTGACCAATGTGGCGGCCGATCTTAAGGATGGCGAAGTGCCGTTTCAGCCCGCCTCAAAGAAAATTTTCGATGCCCGCCAGAACGACGGCTTCGACGCCAAAAACGACCCGGCGGCGCGCTGCATTCCGGGAATGCCGAAGCTCAATGCCCTGCCCTACCCGTTCAAAATTGTGGATACGCCGAAAGAGGTCATCATCCTCTATGAGGGCTTCACCACGTTCCGGCAGGTTCATATGGACGGGCGCGGGCTGCCCAAGGATCCGAATGCTTCCTGGATCGGATACTCCGTAGGGCGGTGGGAGAAAGACGCGCTGGTGGTGGATACGATTGGCATCAACGAGACCACCTGGATGGACAACGCGGGACATCCGCACAGCGATGCCCTGCATGTTACGGAGCGCTTTCGCCGGGTGGATTTCGGGCACCTCGATATCGACATGACCTTTGACGATCCGAAGACTTACACAAAGCCGTGGACCATAACCGAGCACGCCAGGATTGTGCCGGATTCGGAACTGCTGGAATATATCTGCACCGAGAATAATCGCGGCTACGAACATCTGCAGTAGGGGTGCTGCTCGCATGCGGATCGCCGGCCTCATCGTATTGCTGCTGCCCTTCCAGCCGGCCAGCCTTTTTGCTCAGCAAACCGCGCCTCACGAATCCGCCAGTCTGGCCGGCATCGTGACCCACATCACGGGAGCAAGAATTCCGGATGTTGTGGCTGCGTTGCGATCCGAAGCCGCGCCTGCCGAAGCACTCCGCACCGTCACCGATTCGCTGGGGATCTACGATTTTCCCGGGCTCGCAGCCGGCGAATATGAGCTGCAGTTGTCCCGTCCGGGCTTCGGTCTGCTTACGGTGCGGTCTATCCGGATAGCGGCGGGCGAGCAGCGGGAATTACCGGCGCTGCAACTTACCACTACGTTCTGCGGCGACGATCAGGCCGTGGTGGAATATGCCCATCTGCTTCGCCTCGGTGATTATGCCGGCAGTCTCATTGGAAGGGTTACGCTCGACCAAAGACCGCTGCTCGACGACAGCCCGCCTGTGTCTGATGCCGACGTGACTCTGCTGTGCAGCAGTGGCAAAGTCTGCGGCACGACAACCAGCGGTCCGGATGGTGAATTTATGTTCTGGGATCTGCCGGCGGGGATTTATTCCATTCGCATCGAGCGCGCAGGGTATTACTCAATCAAGAAGCCAGGTTATGTGGTCCGGGCGGGCCTCGAGTCCATCTACCGGTCTGTCTTCATCGAGCGTTGTCCGGGCGGAACATGCAGCGGACCGCAGCCCACAAAACGGCTGCCGGGTCTCTGCCAGTAGCGCATCGGACGGTCTGATATCTTTATCAGTTCTATGCACATCCAGGTCGGAATCATCGGCGCCGGGCCAGCCGGGCTTCTCCTCGCTCAGATGCTGCACCTCGACGGCATCGACTCGGTCGTCCTGGAAAACCGCAGCGAAGAGTACGTAATTGAACGGGTGCGCGCCGGTGTACTGGAACAGGGCTCGGTGGACTTGCTCAAGTCCCTCGGCGTGGGCGCTCGCCTCGAGCGCGAGGGCATGCGCCACGAAGGTATTTTTCTCAGCTTTCCCTCCGGATCTGATGAAAAGACCGGCACCAGACACCGCATCGATATGGCCGGACTTACCGGTGGCCGCGCGATCACCGTCTATGGCCAGAACGAAGTTGTCCGGGACCTCATCGGCGCCCGCCGGGCCTCTGGCCGTCCGCTTCACTTCGAGTGCACCGACGTCGCCGTCCACGACTTCGACTCACCCACGCCGCGCATCACTTACAACCACAACGGCGCCGCGCAGGAACTGACCTGCGACTATATCGCCGGCTGCGACGGCTTCCATGGCATCTGCCGCCCCGCCATTCCGGAAGGCGTCCTGACTTTCTATGACCGCAGTTACCCGGCCGGCTGGCTGGGCATCCTTGCCGAAGCCGCCCCGTCGTCGGAAGAGCTGGTCTACTCCTGCACCGATCGCGGCTTCGCGCTCTTTTCGATGCGCTCGCCCAAAGTTACCCGGCTCTACTTACAGTGCGCGCCTGACGAAGATATCGATAACTGGTCCGACGACCGCATCTGGGACGAAATGCTGCGCCGCCTGACGAGCAAAGACGGCTGGAAACCGAACGTGGGCCCGATCTTTCAGAAAGGCGTGACGGGTATGCGCAGCTTTGTCACTGAGCCCATGCAATACGCCCGTCTCTTCCTTGCGGGCGACGCCGCCCACATTGTTCCGCCCACCGGAGCCAAGGGACTCAATCTCGCAGCCGCCGACGTCTTCCACCTCGCCCAGGGCATCGCCGAGTTTTACCGGACCGGCCGTCAGGGCCTGCTCGACAGTTATTCGGAAACCTGCCTGCGCCGCGTCTGGCGCGCCCAGCGTTTCTCCTGGTGGATGACCGTCATGCTGCACAAGTTCGACGATCCGGACGCCCGCACCGCCGCCTTCGATCGCAAGCGTCAACTGGCGGAACTCGAGTATCTCTGCTCATCGCGGGCCGCTATGACCAGCCTGTCCGAAAACTACGTCGGCTTACCGATCGAGTAGTTTTCGCAGCTTAAGCCGAAGCCGGGTGATGTGCGCGGAGGAAGGAGCGTATCTGGCGTATGGCCAGGGGAATCCGCTCCTTGGGCTCCTTCCACGGGTACATGCTCACCTCGGCCTTTGGGGCGAGCATGGCCGCCTCCATCGCGACGGCATACGGATGCGCCGGAATATCATCGGGCAGAATCAGTACCGGTGTCTGGCAATTGCGCACGAAATCCCGCGTCACGGTGAAGACGAAATCGGGGTTGTTGCGGTACATCTTAGTCAGGAATTTGTCCACCATCTCCTTCGTGATGTCGGGCCGGCGTTTGAGTATCTCCAGGCCCCAGCCCTGCATATTGGTTTCGTAGAAAAGGTTACGCGCTTCCGGACGAGACCCGCTGGGCTGCGCCAGCACGGCGGCAACAACACGATCCGGTGCGCGCTTCAGGAGGTTCCAGATGAAGGGGCCGCCGATGCAGAAGCCCATCACCATAAACTTCCCGATGCCCAGGTGATCCATCAGACCAAGGTGGTCATCGGTGTAGGAATCCCACGGACGGTCGACCTCGAGAGGGCCGGAGGACTGGCCGGCGGGGGCGTTCCGCAGGTCCGACGCGATGCAGCGGTATTCCCCCTTGAATTCCGCGATCGGATCAAAGGGTCCGCCGCTGGTGAGGCCGGAGATAGTGGAATTCGTCAATCCACCCCCGGCGATGAGCAACAGCGGAAAGCCGGAGCCGGCTTCCTCATAGTGAATGCGAACGGGGCCTTTTTCGTACATAGGCATGACAGTTTCACCTTTCCCGGTCTGCTGAGCGAACAGGCGCGGCGCTGCGGCTATTGCCGTCGCGGCTGCGCCGATTGCCAGTATATTGCGTCTGGCCGGAGCAATAATCGACGCTCTGCGCGCGGCCAAAAGAATCAGGATGCTGCGGGGACGACATCTAGTTAGCATCCATAATGCACAGGAATTGTAGCACTGGTTTTGGCGGGGCTGAAGAAGCTAAATGGCCGCTTTACCGCAGAGACCGAAGATAGG
>ODAK010007735.1_pt1 | contig 10800 bp, 16 predicted proteins | sample 1539591 | NCBI WGS metagenome assembly ODAK01 (sample SAMEA3539303, study PRJEB22396) | soil metagenome | biome: tundra; feature: field; material: soil | place: USA | collected 2010-05 | depth 0.15 m | reverse complement strand
TGCCAAGCGGATTGGTGAAATTGTCCACGAGCGTCGCCGGATCACAGCGGAGACCGCCCGGTGGGTGGCTCGATACTTCAATGCAAACGCTGAATTCTGGCTTGATTTGCAGAACATCTACGATCTGGAAGTGACGAGGCGCTCCGGCAAGGTCTCTGATATAGAGCTTCAGGTGCACCCGGCACCGGCGTCTTGATGCATTCGGGCCCCGGAGAGCAGTTCCGCCAGACGGTGAGTTTGAAAAAGTAACTTTTGCGCAGTCGTGCGGTTGTTGAGCAGGGCCGCGGCATTGGCCTCAGCATATCCGGCGTGCGCCGACGGAAACCTGTCCATGCAGTGCAGATTAGCGGCCCGGAACAGCGGCAAGGGCAACTCTGCAAAACGAACTGCGGTAAACCCTATAGAATCTGTAACTTGCCTCTTTCCGCAGACCTCAACCAATGAGAATTCTAAATAATTTGGGCGTTTATTCCGAAATAATCCTGCGAACATCTTTGGGCAAAATGAAGAGGTGCATGGGATCGGTAGGGGAGGGGACGAAATCGAAATGTTCGCAGAAGCGCCGCGCCTCTTGATCCTTTGCATCTACAGGTGGGGCGCGTATCCCCCCGGGATCTGGTGGATTCTTCAAGCAAGAATGTCGGCTAGCTGTTGAATCCGCCGGATGTGGATTTGCTTCTCGCGCTTGCGGGTCTGGGCGATGTCGTACGAGGATTGCATCCGCATGAGTGTGTCCATCTTTACTCCAAACGCTTTCTCGATTCGGAGCGCCATGTCCCCGGAGAGGTCGGAGTTGCCGTTAAGCAAGCTCGACAACGCGGGCCGAGAAACGTGAAGTGCCGCCGCTGCTGCCGTCACCGACAACCCTGCGGGGTCGACAATCTCCGTTCGGATAAAATTTCCGGGGTGGGGCGGGTTCTTCATAGGCATGGTGTTCGCTCCTTTCGTCCTAGTGGTAATCTTCCAAATTCACATCGCAGATTTCGCGCTCTGCTGCGTCGATGCGGAACGTCAGGCGGAGATTGCGCGTGACACTCAGACTCCATGTTCCTTTGCGGTCCCCACTCAGCGTATGTGCATTCCAAGTGGGGAACAAACGCAATTCCTCCGGATCTTCCATATCATCGAGGTACGCTAGCATCTTCCGGAGCTTATTCATCGTATCGGGGCACGGCTTTCACGCTGCCTTCAGCGTAGAGCCTCTTAAGGCCTTTATGAGTGAAGTTCCGTATCTTCACCCAACAGACTGTAGCCTGTAGCTTAACACTTATCAAGAAAAACTAGGAGCGCGCGGCCACTGGGTTCTGCCAGTTGTCTGGATCGATCGCGCTGGGACTGTTCGTGCTGGTGTTCCCGAGGATGGGAGCGGCGAACGTTATGCACATTGAGCACATCCCATGATATAGCTTCCATGCTAAGTCTGCCCAAATTCTGATAGCTGAGGTAGCGAATTGGCAGTGATGAAATAGTTCGCCAAGGTGCTGAACTGAAATACTTGCCGCATTGCCTTATAACGTAGGAGAGGCCCAGCTGACTCGAATTCAAAACGGTCCGCCACGGTGGTCTCGATTCTAGGGAGTTGGAACCGTGACCGACGCTTCGTTTGAATACGCGCTTTCGTTCCCACTGCTGTCGACTGCAGTCACAACGTAGTAGTAGGTGACTCTAGCCTGCACCGTCGTGTCCGTAAAGGTCGTGCCAGTCACGGGGGAGCTGGTCAAAAGTGTGTACGGTCCGCCTGAGACAGTAGACCGGTAAACATTATATCCAACCACGGTTGACGTACTCGCGGTCCAGGACAGAGTCACGGAGTGCGATACCGCTTGAACACCCGTACCTGACAGGGAGATGGTCAGCGGAGAATTTGTGGCATTGCTAGTCACCGTGGCGCTGCCGGACACGATTGCCGCCGATGTTGGAGTAAAGGTGACGCTCAGCAACGCAGTCTGCCCGGCGCCGATGGACTGTCCCACCGAAACCGCTGTTGCTGTGAATCCCGTTCCGGTGATTGTGAAATTCGAGACGGTAACAGGTGAATTGCCACTGTTTGTCAGCGTAACATTTTGAGAGCTGTTGCTTCTCACGACCACATTTCCAAAGCTCAAGTTGGTTGTACTTGCGCCTAATAGGAATGTGTTTGCGATCCCAGTCCCTGAGAGGGGGATCGCAAGTGGAGAATTCGGAGCATTGCTGACGATCGAGAGCGAACCTGTGGCTGCGCCACCAGAAGTGGGCCCAAAGGCAATATTAGGGAATTATACGCTTGACCTCCGAAGGCACCTGAAGGCATAACCGAGCCAGTAAGGGAGGCGACATGAGCCGTTCAACGATAAGCGCCTTTGAACTCTCCACACTTTTTCCGAACCAAGCCGCCGCTGACCGTCCCGATAAGCCCAGGCTATCCGTCAGCGTGGTTGAATCCCGGCATCGCTCGTCTCTGCTTCACCTCGGGAGGTGATCGTAGCTCAGAATTGCGGTTACGAAGCAAGGCGCGACCAGCGCGGCGCCTTCCGCGGAAAGCATTTCGACAAGCAAGCTGGAAGGTTCGGAAACTGTACTGTGCTCGGCGTTTGCCTGCCGTTTTTGAATCACTATTTCGTCGTTACCCAGCATCCACCGTCGAATTGACCAACCCGTGTTTAGCTCAGGAGACCTTGCGGTACATCAGAAGGCCAATTATTGGAATTAGACCGGATAGAAGCAACACAAACGTGCAGGGTTCCGGTGCCGCAATCGTACCCGTACCCGCGGTCGGGGCGCCGGTACCATGACTTCCTGTAGTTCCAACAGTTACTACCGTGCAGTCGAGCGGGGTGTCGATGACGTTGGTGTCCAGCGTCACTGAAGCATCTAGCGATATGACTCTACCGCACCCGATTGTTGCACCGGTTTTGACAACGTCGCCGGCATCCGAGAGAATCGTTCCCAGGAACGAGGTGGTTGTACCTAGAATCGCGCCAGTGGGCGCCTCCCAGGTTATGCTTCCGGTAAATGGACTACCAGCAGTACCGCCATTGATCACGTCAACAATCGAGCCGCTGCCTGTAAGAAGCGAAGTACTCATGATGATCACCCACGTGGCATTGCTATGGCCCTGGGCGTCGAGAGTGAGTACGCCACCCGCCGACAAATCAAATGTGGTAGAAGAGGCAACGGTATATACGCCGGGAGTGAGGGTCGCTCCAGTCAGAAAACCCGCCGCAAGTGGTGTGCCAGGCGCTTCGCCTGCTATATCATTGTACGCAGTGAGGGCGTCGCCAAAAGGGAACCCCACACCAGAGGCGACACCTGCTGAGTATAACACTCCCGGTGGGAGCACCGTCCCCGGAGCCGGAGCGGACGGAGGGGAGGACAATCCCGAGACCGTAGAAGTTGAAATTGACCCAGCTACACTTCCGTAGATGACGCTCGCGCCGGTATTAGTCACCCCCGCCTCGCCCAAAACCGCAAAAGGAGCCGCAGTTCCAATACCTACGGTGTCGGCATATGCACTGATTGCCAAAGATTGTATAGCTACTAATAGAATCATATGACGAAAAGTATGTAATCTCATGTTTTTCTCCATTTGGGATTTTGGATCATCCCATACTATTCGCGGCCAACTGCACGCGTAAAACCCACGCGACGGATGAAAGCTCTCCGCATCAACCCCTGCTCGCCGTGTAAGGAGTGAAGATATAATTCCACGGGAAACCAAGTATTTCCTTGCACGATAGTTGCCAATTGTACCGCGCTAAGAACAAACGACTTCCCACTGACAGGCACGGCAAATAACTGCCAAATTTGAGCAAATTATTGCCCGACGTGATCCGGGTCTGCGACGCCAGAACTAAAAAGCCACTGTGCCCTCCGAACCGTTGGACAAGTCCCGGGCACGATCAGTACTACGCATTGAGGCTCTGGCAGGGTCAGTTCCATCGCTCTCGGGGCCCACGGGGTTGGATGTCTGGACATTGCTGCCATTGCAAAGAATTTCTGGTGGCGCATCGTTTTCTTTCTCCCGGCCCGCTGGCGGCGATTCTTCCGCGGTTGCCTCGCCGCCTCCAACTTCCACTCGCGCTCGGCCTGAATCTCGTGCTGATGCCCGGCGAACATGTCCTTTGGCGCGACGAAGCAGGATAGTTCTGGTACTCGCCAAAACTATGTCCGCCTCTGTTTTCAATGACATAGGCGGTTGCTATTCACAGGCGGTCTGCCTCACGCTACGAATGAGCAGCGTAAGCTACAAACTCTCGATTCCGCAACGCTGCGTCTCGCGAAATCGTGGAGAGCCACGACTCGAAGAAGAATTCTTCTTTCACAATCGCTCTTGAACGTTTTTCGAAGTGCCCGGGTCGAAGTCAAAGCCCGCTAAGAGCGAATGAAATTGAATGATTTCGATGCCAGATGGAATTTTGGCGAGGCACAACCGCGCAGAATGGCCCAGAATGCTCGAACATCGGGCCGTACAGCCACACAATTGTTTTTCTGCTGCTACCCGACACAGCCGAGCTATCGTGTGTTGGTTCAGCCTGAAATGGAGAGAGGGCTTGGGAAGCATCTCGAGAACGAGTCGCCCGGCTTTATGAGCAAAATGCGCCGCGGGAGGAACTCGGCGGCGCATTTTGCAGTGCCTTTAACGTTGTGACCAGTCGGTGCTCAGCGCAGTGCGCAAAGCATTCGTGTTCGATGCATGCGTTCAGCTGGCCTGTGGAACGCTCAGTGCAACCCGCTTTCGCATCATCCACCCACACAACGCTAGTCCGGCCAATCCGAGAACGAGCAAGCCAATGCTGCCAGGCTCAGGCGCGCTCACGACCGACGTGCCGACAAGGAGATTCGGCCCCCAGAATCCGTCACTTACATCGTTGTGATCCTGTCCGGTCGGATCGAATAGGGTCGTCCCTGAGTCATATGTGTCGCCCAGGTAAGTAATCCCCGCGAGAGAGGCAAATCCAGGGTCGTTCCAGGTGTAAAGGTCGGTGTGGCTCACGCCGACCACCCGATACGTTTGTCCCGCAAGCAAAACGATTGGGGTAATCGAGTCGTACCGGAAAAAACCGCTCAGCGGGTCGGCGCTGGTCACCGTAGTTGATGCCAGCAACGTTCCAGTCGAATTGTAGATCCCCACTTCATGGTTATTCACGAATCCGTTCAAAGCGTCGTCGTAGTATCCCAGAGCCGACACTGTGAGGTTTGAAGCACCGACCGTAAAATCGATGCCAAACGTCCACGAACCGTCGGTATAGCTAGTTCCGGGGGTGGTGAAACTAAACGCCGCCTGGTCTCCAAATGCGGGAACCGCCACTAGGCAACACAGAAAGCCCAATACAAGGCCTCCCTTGAGCATTATCTTCATCATGGATCGTTCCTCCCTGTGCTAATCATGGCACGCTACGGGCCGTTCCCTTAGCGCTGGAACGAAAGGACTTGCACGTGCCACGTGCCACCCCATATGAAACTAATTGCCACAACTAGAACCCCATCGGCTATAACGCGGCATATCCACGGCCCCGATCCTTGGGCAACTTCCACCCGGATCTGCAGAGCGGTTCAGGTACGGCCAGTACTCCTCGTTGGGTCTTTGGAAGGGAGCGCTCCCTCGCTCCACAGGCCGCGGAGCGGACGACCTTCTCCTCCGGCGTGTAGTGTTTCCGTTGCTTCTTCATGTGTTTGCTCCGTTATCTTAACGGATGAACACTTTCTCCAGTTCCAGCTGAGGCGGGACAGCTGAAGCTGTTAAAGATCGGCGCGCTGATCCGCATCACGATACGGAAGGTGTGGGTTTCGCTGGCGGGAGGATATCCCTATGTCGCGCTGTTCCAGCAAGTCTACGACAAGCTGTGCGCCATGGCGGTAAAGTATTGAAAAAGAACGACCGCGAACAACTTTTCCCTCGCTTCTGTTGCGCGGAGTGCCAGCTGCGCGCCCGAACAGCCTGCTGAAACAGAAATCCCTCTCTCCCAGCGACAAACCGACCAGCTACACAACAGCACCACGTGAAATTATCTCGCAGCTCCAACTTCAACAAACTTCATTCCTCTTCTGCCAAGCTGTGAGAAATGGCGGCTGGGCTGCGGATAGCTAAGTCGGAGCGCAGTGAGAAACGGTAGGCTTCGAAACACGCATCGTTTTTGGAGACAGTCTTTCAGAAGAGCGCACCATCGAGGAGTCGACTGGCGATCATGCATGGCCAAGACGGTTCAGGTCATCAGTTGCGGTACGAGACGCATTTCAGCCGTGAGATTACGAGGATGCGGCCGCTTTTCTCAAGATTCGGGCCTAGGATCGAGCAGGGCTGTGAGGAGTTCGTGCTTTGAGGGTGCGAATGGGTTTGTAACAGTGACTCCCTTCCAAGTGAAGCCTTCCTGCAGATCTTCCGACAGAAGGAGCCGGCAGCCCGATTCTGCGGCGGCAGATAGAATCACGGAGTCCCAGATACTCAGCTGGTGATCGGTCGCGAGATCTGCAGCCGCAAGCATCACTTGTGCCGACGTCTCAATGAGAGGAAACGCATCTTGCCAGCTGAGGATCGCCTTTCGCGCTTTGGCAGGTGACCGTCTAGCCTTGCGCACAAGCAGGTTGAATAACTCGCCCAGCGTTTGCACTGGCAAGAGCGTCGCGCCCTCCGGCAGTCTCTGCACGAGTTCCAGAGCTGCCTTTCTCATCGGGGCCCCATTCACACCCTCGGCGTAGGCCAAGACGTTCGTGTCGAGTGCCACCCTCATGACTCATCCTCGTAAAGCTCATCCCGGCTCCAAGGGCCGATGGTGACAACAGGTTCGGATCGTAACCTCTTCAATAACGCAGATCGGGCACCGCGTGTTACGGTACCATGCTTGTCTATGGGTACTATTTTGGCAACCGCCCTGCCGTGCGACGTCACAACGTAGCTGTGCCCCTCCCGAATCGTGCGCAGGAGTTTAGAGAACTTTCGATTTGCGTTCGCGGCAGTAACAGCCTTTTCCATGACACACTCCATTGTAGTGATAGTACGTATTATGTCACAGGATTGAACTGAAGGCAAGGCGCTTGCGAAGGCTGGGAGTACCTCCACCGTTTGCTCTCCCGCCAGAAGAAAGAGCCCTGGTCCTGCCTCGGCTGGAAATGGAGAAAGCGTTCGTCCGTTAAGATAACGGAGCGAACCCATGAAGAAGCAACGGAAGCACTACACGCCGGAAGAAAAGGTCGCCATTCTGAGGAGGCATTTGGTGGAAGGAGTGCCGATCTCGGATCTGTGTGACGAGTCGGGGCTCCAGCCGACCGTGTTCTACCGCTGGCAAAAGGAGTTCTTCGAGAACGGAGCCGCGGCTTTCCAGCAAAGAGGTCGGACCAACCATCAGCCCGAACAGGAACGAATCGCGCATCTGGAGAAGAAGATCCACACGGAAGGATGAGGTTTTGGCCGAACTGATGGCGGAGCATGTGGCCCTAAAAAAAAGAGTTGGGGAACTCTGACCGGGGTCTGGGTTCCGCATGATACGCGGGACCAGATCGTGGATTTCGTCCGGCGCTGGTCTGAGAAGACCGAGATCGGCGCCGGGCGGTTCATCGGGTGGCTCGACGTCACAGGCAGCAAGTTCTACGGCTGGCGCGAGCGGTACGGCAAGGTCAACGAGCATAACGGCTGGGTTCCCCGGGACTTTTGGCTGGAGGATTGGGAGAAGCAGGCGATCATTGCGTTCCATCTGAAGAATCCGCTGGAAGGCTACCGGCGGCTGACGTTCATGATGCTGGATGCCGACATCGTAGCGGTGAGTCCGGCCAGCGTGTGGCGGGTGCTGAGTCGAGCGGGACTGCTGCGGAAGTGGAACGGGAAGCCCTCGAAGAAAGGGACCGGCTTTGAACAACCGCCGCAGCCGCACCAGCATTGGCATATCGATATTTCCTACCTGAACGTTTGCGCGACGTTCTACTACCTGTGCAGCATCCTGGACGCTTACAGCCGTTTCCTGGTTCATTGGGGTCTGCGCGAGTCGATGACGGAGGCCGACATCGAGATCATCTTGCAGTGGGCGAAGGAGCACCACCCGGACGCGCGGCCCCGGATCATCTCGGACAACGGACCACAGTTCATCGCCAAGGACTTCAAGGAGTTCATTCGCATCTCGGGTATGACGCACGTCAGGACTTCACCGTATTACCCTCAATCGAACGGCAAAATCGAGCGTTGGCACAAATCACTCAAAGGGGAGTGCATCCGGCCGGGCACGCCGTTGTCGCTGGAAGATGCGCGGCGTCTGGTTAAGGGTTACGTAGAGCATTACAACAACGTCCGTTTGAACAGCGCGATCGGCTACATCACGCCGAGGGACATACTCGGCGGGCAGCAGCAAGAGATTCAGGCCAAGCGCGATCGGAAGTTGGAGGGGCCGCACACAACAGCGGAAGAATCGCCGCCAGCGGGCTGCGTGAAAGAAAACGATGCGCCACCAGAAATCCTCTGCAATGGCTGCAAGACCTGTGCCCCGACATCCAACGCAAACATTTGCCGAGGAAGGATCCCGGAGTCTGTAGTCCAGGGAGCGAGGGGACGGTTCCTGCAAAGAGACCCTAGTTCGGCGCGTTGGTCATACCCGCGCTTGTCCATTCGTAGCACCTAGCGGAGCGATATCCCGCCGTCCCCTCAGAATGGGTGGTGATCGTTGGCACGGACGAATAAGTCGATGCAAATGCCAGACATATCAAAAAGTCTGCACACTGTTGAAAATTTCGGCCAGTGGTACTCAGAGTTCTAGAACTCAGCCATCTATCACAAAATAAGCCACTTGGCTGCTAACCCCCGCGTTGGAAGCATGCTCCGCTGGTGTGGCATTTAGATTGCTCTGTAAACCAAGCAGTCATTTCGAAGTGATTAGGGGGACCTTTGAACATACGAAAAACTTTGTGGATCATTCCGGCCCTATTACTGATCGCGGCCATGGGTGTGCCTGCTGCCCACGCTCAAGCACCACCACCAGGATATATCTGGGATGTGTATTCTGTTAACCCAGGTACTCTGACCAGCTATACCCAATTCAGCAGCAGCAGCAGCACCCCCGTCAGTTTTGTCGCTGACAACGCCTCTGAGTATGTATCCTTCGCATTCAGAGAGACTCCGGCGTATTTCGCCTTCGACAACGCCGTGGTCAACCTGGCCGGCAGCAGCACCAACCTGCTCGCCGACCCGGGTTTTGAGAGCGCTTCGGACGGACAGAATTGCAATCACGACAATTCGCTAGGTTGCCCTGCTGGATGGGGTGCGTGGATTCAGGCCATCGACACCTCGGCTATCGGGCAGGTCGCTACCAGTTCGGCGCACTATGGATGCAACGTTGGCGCTTATGCTGGCACGAACTTCTGGTGCGATGGATCGGTCCAAGGGTACGACGCGGTTTTTCAGCAACTGACCGGCCTGACTGTGGGTTCGACCTACGACGTCAGCTTCTGGCTGGAAGACGACTCAACCCGGGCGATGACCGCCGCCACGAGCGAGAGTTGCACCTCGACTGAAGGGAGTTGTATCGACATGCTGGTCTACGCCGGTGACAGCTTGCCGGTCGGCAGCATAGTGCTTAGCACCCCCGAGCCGGGCTCATTAGGCTTCATGCTAATCGGGTTAGGGTCGTTAGGGCTGATGTTGGTGGTGCGAAAGCGAATCTCCCGGGCGCTTTCGCAGGCCACTTAAACGCATAGCGGATTATCACGTCCCTAACCCCACTAACCATCCACCGCTTCCAGCGCCGAACGTATTGCCCAATGCGCCGCAGGGTTTCCTCCTGTGGCGCACCGTGCTCATAAAGCCGGGCTACCCGTTCTCGAAATGCTTGCCAAGACGACGGCGCGACGCCGGTCACGCCTTGCTTCGTAATCCAATATCCCAGGAATGTAAATCCTCGCTCCATCCGCCCAATGAACGTCTTGTCCGGGTGTTGCTCGACTCGCAGTTCCCGGAGCGTCTGGTTGACCATGCGAACCGCACGCCGGAGGCTCCATCGTGTGGGAGCCAGAATCACCCAATCGTCCATGAAGCGGGCGTAGGTCAAACCGCTGGCCTCCAGCCGACGGTCCAGCGGCTCCAGATAAAGCGCCGCCATCAGCGGAGAAAGCGGACAGCCCAGGCTGATGCCGCAAGTCACCGTGGTGTAGAGGCAGTCTTGATCCACCGTTCTGCGGAGGTACTGCTCCATCAGGTCGAGCAACACCGGATCGGCGATGCGCTGGCGAACCAGGGCCAGCAGCACGGCATGGTCGATGCTGGCGTAGTAGCTCTGGACCTCGCTGCGGAAGACGAACCGATTCGACCGCAACCGGGAGCAGATGTGCCGCACGGCCTTGGCTCCTCGTTTCTCGCCGTCTTTGCCCCGCACGTGGTAACAGCTTCGCGGGAAATCGAGTCTGCGGCTGAGTACAATTGCCAGAGCTTTCAGCACCAGTGCGTCGAGGGAAGCCCACAACTCACGGGACTCACCCTGGACGTGGATTCGCCTTAGAGGCTGGAAGCAATACTGACCTCGGAGCAGAGCGTCCTGGAGTTGGGATTTGAAGTTCGGCCACCGGCGGCGCACATTCCAGACATCGGCGCTGTCGGCGTAATCGACTCGGCGCTCGCACAGCCAGGCAAACGCCGTGTCCAACACTGCGCTGGAGGCGACCTCGCCGATTCCCTCTGCCGATCCACGCGAACTTGCGCCCAGGACGTTTCTCATCGCAGCAACCGATAGCCTCTTTGTCAAACTGCGTTAGAAGAATATCCGCCGAGCGTAAATCCGAGCTACAATGAACTAGCCCCAAGGGGCGGATTACTCACTAACGGAGAACGCCCTCTCTCCATTTCAGGCT
>ODAK010007734.1_pt1 | contig 10802 bp, 10 predicted proteins | sample 1539591 | NCBI WGS metagenome assembly ODAK01 (sample SAMEA3539303, study PRJEB22396) | soil metagenome | biome: tundra; feature: field; material: soil | place: USA | collected 2010-05 | depth 0.15 m | reverse complement strand
CATCCGGACTTTCACCGTCGGTCCCGGAGTTCCACCGGGTCAACCGACCGAAGGCCCGCAGACTGTTCGCTGGCAGGTTCTCGGTCGGGTCGCGGACTATCACCGCCGGTTCGGAGTTACACCGACCCCGGAGCGCACGTTGCTGTACGAGACCAGTTTGGCACGCCGCCGGCCTCCCCGCGGATGCGGTCAGATGTAGCGAGTAGTTGCGGTCAGACGGCCCGGCGGTCGACGGCTATCGCCGAGCCGATCTCGCCCTTCGCGACGCCCTTCATTTCGGTGGCGACGAGCACGACTTCCCGGTAGTCGCCGAATCGACGGCGCTCGCTGGTGGCGATCCCCACGGAAACCGAAACCAGCGGGTAGTCGCGCATGACGCCTTTCCGGTCGACTACCTGGAGGTAGCCACGTGCAACGTCGGCGGGGTCATTCAGGGCCACCGACTTCTCATCGAAGTACTCGACCGCAGCAAAGCTCAGATCCTCAACCTGTTCGGGACGGCAGACCAGCACGAAGTCGTCTCCCCCGACGTGCCCGATGAACGCCGGCGGTTGGGCGCCTACGACCGCCCGTCGCAACGCGGTGGCGAGCAACAGGATTACCTGGTCGCCGCGCAGGAATCCGTGCGCGTCGTTGAACGCCTTGAAGTTGTCGAGGTCGAGATAGGCCACGGCGAACGGGCTGCCACTGCTCACGCGGCCGGCGATCTCGTCCTCAATCCTGATGTTTCCCGGCAGGCTAGTAAGCGGCGAGACTGCCCGCGCCTCGGCATTGCGACGCAACGTCGAGCGCACCCTGGCAACAAGCTCGAGGGTGTCGAACGGCTTGATGATGTAGTCGTCGGCGCCGGTCGTCAGCCCCAGCACGCGATCGGCTGTGAGCGTTTTCGCGGTGAGCATGATGATTGGCAGAGTCGCAGTGCGGCTGTCCGCGCGCAATCGCCGGGTCACCTCGACGCCGTCAACGCCTGGGAGCATGACGTCGAGCAGCACCAGGTCGGGTACCTCGGCGGCAACCATGTCGAGGGCCTCGAGACCGTCGTGAGCGGTAAGCACTCGGTAGCCCTCGAGGCGCAGGTTCATCTCGACGAAGCGGACAATGTCCGCGTCGTCGTCGACGATCAGAATCGTGCCCAGGTCAGGACCTGACGCGTCCACGCCCCTCCCTCTCGGTGCATCTTCAACTTCGATACACCCTCAACCACACAGCTTGTCTCACGAGGGTCATCGACTCGATGCCTGCGCTTCTGCAGCAAAGACGCGGGCCCGATGGCGAAGCGCGGACACTGCCGCGGCCGGGTCGTGCGCGCCGTAGACCGCGGACCCGGCCACGAACACGTCGGCGCCGGCCCGCGCGCACGTCTCGATAGTCTCCTCCGTCACGCCGCCATCGACCTGAATCCATAGCGGCAGCCCGGCGTCTCGGAGGTACTTTCGGGCGCGGGCCACCTTGGGCATCATCGCGGGGAGGAACTCCTGCCCGCCAAACCCAGGCTCAACCGTCATCACCAGCAGCATGTCGAACTCGCCGAGCACGTCGAGGTAGCTCTCGACGTCGGTGCCCGGCTTGAGCGCGAGACCGGCCCGAGCGCCCGCGGCCCTGATCGACCGGGCTGTCTGGACCACGTCGGCGGCGGCCTCCGCGTGAAACGTCACGTTGCCCGCACCGACCTCGGCGTACGTCGCCGCCCAGCGATCCGGATCATCGATCATCAGATGGCAGTCGAGCGGCAGGGGGGTCGCCGCATGCAGCGCAGCGACGACGGGCGCACCCAGAGTCAGGTTCGGCACGAAGTGGTTGTCCATGACGTCGACGTGTAACCAGTCGGCGACCGTGGCAACCGCCGCAGCCTCGTCGGCCAGCCTGGCGAAGTCCGCAGACAGGATGCTCGGCGCGATCTGCACCGACATGACCGCGCCGCCTTCCAGATTCCGGATCCGCCGATGCTCTCGCCGGGTCTCCCACCGAGTCTATGGCGCGGACTTCACGCCAACCCGCGACGCAACAGCGCGATGTACATCGCGTCGGTGCCATGCCGGTGCGGCCACAACTGCACGTCGGGACCATCGCCGAGCAGCGCGACACCGGGCAGGTAGGGCCGGACGTCGATGCGCTCGACCGCTGGGCCGAGTTGCGCGTCAAGGACGTCGTTGACCACCGACCTGGTCTCGCGCAGATGGGGTGAGCAGGTGACGTAGGCGACCAGCCCGCCGGGCCGAACGGCCTCGAGCGCAGACCGCAACAGGGCCACCTGCTGCGGCCGCAGGGCCTCAATGTCAGCCGGGGTTCGCCGCCAGCGAGCCTCGGGCCGGCGCCGCAAGGCGCCAAGCCCGGAACAAGGGACGTCGACGAGAACCCGATCAAACGATGCGGACGCCCACGGCGGCGCGGTGCCATCGGCGACCGCGACGTCCGCCGTGTCGGCAACCGCGTGGCTGACCAGTCGCGCCCGATGCGCTTGGCGTTCGACGGCCAGCAGCCTCGCGCCGCGCCCGGCGGCCAGGCCAGCCAGCAGCGCCGCTTTGCCACCTGGGCCCGCACACATATCGAGCCAGCGTTTGTCGCTGCCCTCGATGGGCGCCGCGGCAAGCGCGAGCGCCACCAGTTGACTGCCCTCATCCTGGACGCCGGCGCGGCCTTCACGAACGGCGGCAAGACCGGTCGGCGCTCCTCCGTCGAGGATCGCCGCGGTCGGTGCCCACCGGCCGGGCCGTGCTCCGAGACGTACCAGTTCCTCGATATCGCAGCGGCCCGGCCGGGCGACGAGAGTGACCGATGGCCGCACGTTGTCTGCGGCAAGGAGCGCCATCGTTTCGTCGAGGTCACCACCGAGTGCGTCCCGGAATCCTTCGACGATCCACCGCGGATGGCTTTGGGTTAGCGAGAGGTGCCCGATCGGATCGACGTCGAAGCGTGGCGAGATCGCGGTGCACCAGCCCGCCAAGTCGCGTGCGGCCACCTTGCGCAGGACGGCGTTGACCAGACCGGTCGGCCCGTGCCCGACCTTGTCGCGCACCAGCTTCACCGACTCATCGACAGCGGCGTGGTCGCCGATCCGGGTGGCCAGCAGCTGATGCGTACCGAGGCGCAGGACGTCGAGTACCAGCGGATCGAGCGCGTCGAGAGGGCGATCGACAAGGTCACCAAGGATCGCGTCGTACGTCCCCAGCGCCCGCAACGTGCCATACACGAGCTCGGTCGCGAACGCCGCATCACGAGCCTCGAGCCGACGGCTAGAAAGGAGCCCAGGCAACACCAGATTGGCGTAAGCGTCCTTCTCACGCACCGTACGCAGCGCGTCGAGCGCGACAACGCGGACCGGGTCGGCAGGCACTCGCGCCGCCCGCGGCGGCCGCGGCGCTGCTGGCGGGGTCGCCTTCACGAGAACCGGTCGTCAGGCAGCAGGCGGGCGCCGCGCGCCCATGCGACGGCGGCCATCGGCGCCTTGCCCTCAGGTTGGACCGTCGACAACATGACCGGCGTCGTCGCGGTTCCGACCAGCACCGCCTCGATCCCGTCGCGCACGACCACGACCGCCCCGGCCGCGAGCTGCGCAGTGGTACCAGTGAGGGCGGGCAGCACCGGGCCTAGCTTGAGTCGGCGGCCACGAAACGTCGTCCAGGGTCCCGGCGCAGGCGTGCAGGCGCGGATCAGGCGGTCGACGTGCATCGCCGGCACGGACCAGTCGAGGTGCGCGTCGGCCGGCGTTATCTTCGGCGCCAAGCTCACGCCGTCCGGGCGTTGAGGGACCGCCTCCAGCGTTCCGCCTGCGAGCCCGTCGAGTGTCGCCGCGAGCAGGCCCGCACCGGCGATCGACAATCGACTGAGGAGCTCGCCCGCGGTGTCGCGTGGCCGGATCTCCTCGGTCAGCACGCCAAGGACCGGGCCGGTGTCGAACCCGGCCTCAAGCTCAAAGGTCGTCGCGCCGGTGATGTCGTCACCGTGCAGGATTGCGTGCTGGACCGGCGCCGCACCGCGCCACGCCGGCAGCAACGAAAAGTGCAGGTTGACCCACCCGAGGCGAGGAATTTCCAGCGCGGACGGCGGAACCAGCGCGCCGTAAGCGACGACGGCGACGCAATCGGGGGCAAGCGCGCGCAGCCGTTGCTGGAACTGCGGATCCGCGGGCTTAGCGGGCTTCAAGACCTCCACGCCCGCCTCGCGTGCACGACGAGCGACGGAGCTGCCGGTGGCGACCCTGCCGCGCCCCGCCGCGGCGTCCGGCCTGGTAATGACGGCGAGCACATCGTGGGTCGACGCCAACAACGTCTCCAACGCCGGCAGGGCAACGGCCGGTGTCCCGGCGAACAGAATGCGCACGGCGATCAGCCCGTCACGGCGAAAGCGGAGCCACCGGGACCGCGAGTCACGCTCGCTACAGCGCCATGCCGTGAGTCGCGTGCGGCGAGACCTTGACCCGGACTGGGTCACCTGCCCAGTCCGCCTCACGAACGGCTCGCATCGCGAATTTTCGCTGCTCGACCTCGAGCCGGTCGATGAACAAAACGCCGTCAAGGTGATCTGTCTCGTGCTGGACGCAGCGCGCCAGCAAATCGGTGCCTTCAATGACGATCGGTTCACCGAACTCGTTGAAGCCCTTGGCTACGGCAAAAAGCGAGCGCTTGCAGGGGTAGACCAGGCCGGGGAACGAGAGGCAGCCCTCGTCGCCGTCCTGCTGCTCGTCGGACAGATCGAGCGACGGGTTGATCAGGTGCCCAACCTCCTCGTCGACGTGGTAGGTGAAGACCCGCAGCCCGACACCGATCTGCGGCGCGGCGAGGCCGACGCCGGGCGCATCACGCATGGTGTCGATGAGGTCGCGCACCAGGTTGCGCAACTCCTTGTCGAAGGTCGTGACCGGTTCAGCCGGCGTGCGCAAGACAGGATCGCCGAAGAGGCGGATCGGCTGAACGGCCACGCAAACTCCTGACGACTGTGAGCACGGGCAAACCAGACCCGGCCGGCTGCACACTTCGTTCGATTCTACCGATGGATCACGCTAGCCAAGGTCGACCGGATCGATACGTACACGGACGACGGTCGCCTTGCGCGCGCTGCGAACGCCCTGCGCGTCGTGCAATGCACCCGCGAGGTCGGCCCCACTTGACCGCGGGACCCGGATCAGTGCTCGGACCTCGCCCTGGCTAGCGGGCCTGGCGCGGTCGGCGGCTACCGGCACCGGGCCGAGTACCTGCACGTCCGGCGGCATCGCGGTCGCGGCGATGAGCTCGTCGACCGCGCCCGCGTCGCCCGACACCTCGGCGATCGTCACGGCCGGCGGGAAGCGGAGCGCGCCGCGTTCCGCGAGTTCGCGCTCGGCGTGACCGACCGGATCCCATCGCACCAATGCCTGAACTGCACGCAGCGAGCTGTCGCCGAGTACCACAACTCGCCCGCCCTCAGCGGCCGGGCGAACCAGAGCGGCCGCGTTCAGCCAGCGCCGCAGTGCTTCTTCACCGGCACGCAGGTCGGCCCGTTGCAAGAGCGCCCAGCCGTCGAGCAGCAGTGCCGCACCGTAGCCGCCCTGAGCCACCGGCTCGGCGCCCGGTGTCGCGATCACGAGGGCCTGAACGGCTGGCACTGTGTCGAGCACCTGGCCCTGGGCCGAGGTGCGGACCATGACGCCGGGAAACGACCGCCCGAGTTCCTCAGCCGTACGCCGGGCGCCCACGACGGTGGCCCGATACCGGTGGCTGCCGCACTCTTGACACTCCCAGGGACGCCCCCCGCCGGTCGCGATCCGCCCACACCAGCGGCAGGTCGGTGCGCTCGCGGCACCCGAAGTGGCCAGCACGCCCGCGCAGACCGAGCATCGAAGCGGCGTCCGGCAGCTGTCACACGACAGCGCCGGCAGGTAGCCGCGACGTGGGACCTGAATCAGGACAGGGCAGTGGTTCTCCAGCGCCGCGTGCGCCGCCTCCCACGCAAGCGTCGGCAACCGGCCCCCGGCCGAGGGCTGGCGCGCCGCAGCCGGGTCGTCGCCTGGCCGCACTAGCGGCGCGCTGGCGCGCACCTCGACCCGGCTCGGCGCGAGCAGCTTCGCCCATCCCGTGGCCACCAACCGGGCTGCTTCCGCCGTCACCGCGTGCCCACCGATGACAGCCGCAGCGTTCGCGAGATGGGCGCGAAGCACGAGTACCTCGCGCGCGTGCGGGTATGGCGCCCGTGGTTCCGCGTGCAGATCGTCACCGTCGTCCCAGACGACGACAAGCCCGAGGTTGCGCACCGGCGCAAACGCGGCGGCGCGGGTACCCACGACCGCGCCGACCGCTCCCCTGCTGGCCAGCAGGAACCGCCGGTAGCGCTCCGAAGGACCCAGATCGGCGGTCAGAACCACATGGCGTTCCGGCCCAAGCCGCGCCTGCAACGCGGCGTCGACCCGGCTCACGTCACGCCGATCGGGGACGACGACCACCGCGCCCCGCCCGCTCGCAATCGTCGTCGCCACGAGCTCAGCGATCTCGTCCGGCCAGGTGGGACCAGGCAGCGCGGGCCACACGGCGCGCGGCGACCGCCCCTCTCGGAGCGCGACGAGGAGTTGCCGACCCGAGCCGTAGCGTGCCCACCCCGCCACCTCACCACCCGGCGCGGGCGATGCGGGGAAACCCAGCGCGGTCTGGACCGCACGGCCTTCCGCTTGGGCGTGGCGGGGTGGCACCGCGAGACGCAAGACGTCCGCGAGGGTGCCTGCCCAATGATCGGCGGTCGCCCGAGCCAGGCGGGCGATCTCCGGCGTCAACACAACCTCGGGCGAGACCGATCGTTCAACGAACGCGAGGCGGCCAGCGTGGTCGGTCTCGGCCATCCGGTCGAGGACAAAGCCGTCGACGAGCTGACCGGCGAAGCGCACCCGGACTCGGCTTCCGGTGACGACCGAGGTCGCGAGCGGGTCGGGCACCAGGTAGTCAAACGGTCGGTCCAGATGCGGCAGCGAGACCTCGACGGCGATCCGGGCAACGGGGTCGACGACGGCTGGCACCTTGACTCCCGGAGCCCGGAGTCGGGGCGGCCTGGCAGTGGTCGTGCGGCGGTCTGTCATAGCGCTGGCAGTCCTACCAGAAGGTAGTGACCCTGTGCGGGCGTCACCCGCGACTATGGATCACCGCGGCCAGTGCGTCGGCCTGTGCAGATCAGCGACCGGCCGCCGCGCGCAATGCGTCGGCGCGGCTGGTGGCTTCCCAGGTGAAGTCGAGTTCGGGTCGGCCGAAGTGACCGTACGCGGCGGTTTGACGGTAGATCGGACGCAGCAGGTCGAGGTCGCGGATGATCGCGCCGGGACGCAGGTCGAAGACCTGCACGACGGCTTCTTGGATCCGTTCGTCCGACACGAGTCCGGTGCCGAACGTCTCGACGAACAGCCCGACCGGGTGGGCCTTGCCGATCGCGTACGCGACCTGCACCTCACAGCGATTCGCAAGCCCGGCCGCCACGACGTTCTTGGCAACCCAGCGCATGGCATAGGCCGCCGAGCGATCGACCTTGGATGGGTCTTTGCCGGAGAACGCACCGCCGCCATGGCGGGCCATGCCACCGTAGGTGTCGACGATGATCTTGCGACCGGTGAGGCCAGCATCGCCCATCGGGCCACCGATCTCGAAGCGGCCGGTCGGGTTCACCAGCAGCCGATGGCCGGCCGTGTCGATGCCGAGATCCGCCATCTCCGGCGCCACCACGAACTCGGCGATATCAGGCGCGAGCAGCGTGTCGATGTCGATGTCGGCGGCGTGCTGGCTCGAGACCACGACGGTGTCGAGGCGCACGGGCTTGTCGCCGTGGTATTCGATGGTCACCTGGGTCTTGCCGTCAGGACGCAGATACGGGACGACGCCGGACTTGCGAACGTGCGAAAGCCGGCGCGCCAGCCGGTGGGCCAGCGCGATCGGCAGCGGCATCAGCTCGGGAGTGTCGTTGCACGCATAGCCGAACATCAGGCCCTGGTCGCCGGCCCCCTGCCGATCAAGGTCGTCGACCCCTTCGCCGTGGCGACGCTCGTACCCCTCGTCGACCCCCTGCGCGATGTCGGGCGACTGGGAACCGATCGACACGGACACACCGCACGACGCGCCGTCGAAGCCCTTCTTCGACGAGTCATATCCGATGCCGAGGATTACCTCGCGGACGATCGCCGGGATGTCTGCCCACGCCTCCGTGGTCACCTCGCCCGCAACGTGCACCTGACCCGTGGTGATCAGTGTCTCAACCGCAACCCGACTCTTCGGGTCGTCCTTGAGCAGGGCATCGAGGATGCCGTCGCTGATCTGATCGGCGATCTTGTCAGGATGGCCTTCGGTTACGGACTCTGACGTGAACAGGCGGCGGGACACAAGGCTCCCTCGGTTGGCACACGCGGGGCGCACCAAAGACGGCGGATGGAAGATCGCCAGTCTAAGACACGGCAGGTGATCGGTTCAGCCGAATGGCGACAAGGTCCCAGACGACGTCCGCCAGGGCCGCCTTGGGTCCAGCGGGAACATCGATCGCCGTCCCGTCGGCGCAAAGAATTGTCGCCGCGTTCTCGGCAACGTCGAACCCCTTAGCGGCGCCGACCTCGTTGACTACCAAGAAATCGGCGCCCTTGCTCGCGAGTTTCGGCCGCCCATTCGCAAGCACGTCATCGGTTTCCGCCGCGAATCCGACGATGACTTGAACCGCCCTGCCGACGCGGTCAGGGCGGCCGAGTTCGGCCAGGATGTCGGGATTGCGAGTGAGAACGAGCCCCGGCGGGTCGGCGTCCGACTTCTTGATCTTGGACGCCGAGATGGTGACCGGCTTGAAGTCGGCGACTGCGGCGGCCATCACGACAGCGTCGGCATCGGCGGCCGCCTCCAGAACCGCGCCACGTAGTTCGTCAGCGGATCCGACTCGCACGACCTTGGCTCCCGCGGGATCGGCTAGGGCCACATTGGCCGAGACGAGTGTGACTTCGGCTCCACGAGCCGCTGCGGTCATCGCAAGCGCGTAGCCCTGCCGCCCGGAACTCCGGTTGCCGATGAAGCGCACCGGGTCAATGGGCTCTCTGGTGCCACCGGCCGACACCACGACGCGCCGACCAGCCAAGTCAGGCGCTAACCGTGCCTGGCCTCTGGCCAGAACCCGACGGGCGAACTCGACGATCTCGGCGGGCTCGGGCAACCGGCCCAGTCCGGAATCGGAGCCGGTCAGCCGACCGACTGCCGGGTCAAGCACGAGGGCGCCGCGCGAGCGGAGAGTGGTGACGTTTGCCTGGGTGGCCGGGTGATTCCACATCTCGCTATGCATCGCGGGCGCGAAGACGACAGGACCGCGAGCCGTCAGCAGCACACTGGCCAACAGGTCGTCCGCCCGGCCGTGTGCCGCGCGGGCCAACAGGTCGGCGGTTGCGGGGACGACGAGCACCAGGTCGGCCTCCTGTCCGAGCCGGACATGGGCGACCGCTTGCACCTCGTCGAACACGTCGACGCCGACGGGCTTGCCAGACAGTGCGGCCCAGGTGGCAGCACCGACGAATTTCAGCGCCGCTTGGGTCGCGACCACCGTGACGTCGTGACCCGCTTCGGTGAGTTGGCGGAGAACCTCGCAGGCCTTATAGGCAGCAATTCCACCGGAGACCCCGAGGATGACCCTGGGGTGGCGCACGGTGGTGATCGGCCGAGGCTCGAAGAGGGATCCCGCGGCAGTCATCGCACCCGCCGGGGTCAGGCCTCGACCGGCTCGGCGGTCAGCAGCCGGCCGTTGATTTCGCGCAACGCGACCGAGAGCGGCTTCTCGTGCGGGTGCGTCTCGACGAGCGGCCCGACGTATTCGAGCAGGCCCTCACCAAGCTGGGAGTAGTACGCATTGATCTGCCGCGCGCGCTTGGCCGAGTAGATGACCAGGGCGTACTTGGAGTCGGCGATCTCGAGCAAGTCGTCGATAGGCGGATTCGTGATGCCCTCGGGACTGGCGACAATGCCTGACACGCGATGCCCTTCGGTTAAGGCGCCTAGGGGCGCAGATGAAGCAACTTTACCAGTTCGTCACATGCCTGCTGGACCGACTCGTTGACCACTACGGCGTCGAACTCCGGCTCTGCGGCGAGTTCCAGCCGAGCCCTCTCCAGCCGGGCTGCGGCGATCTCGGGCGATTCAGTCCCTCGGCCAGTCAGGCGGCGCACGAGTTCATCCCACGAAGGTGGGGTTAAGAACACGCAGAAGACGTCCGGCAGCACCGCGCGCACCTGACGCGCTCCCTGCAGGTCGATCTCCAACATGGCAGGGACGCCGGCAGCCAACTTCTCATCGACAGGCTTGCGCGGCGTCCCGTAGCGGTGTTTGCCATATGTCGCGTACTCGAGGAACTCACCCGCGGCGATCATCGCGTCGAACCGCGCGTCGTCTACAAAGCGATAGTTCACTCCGTCGATCTCACCGGGTCGAGGAAATCGCGTGGTGACCGATACGGAGACCCAAAGCTCAGGGACGCGACGTGCGAGTGCGGCCACGACGCTGCCTTTGCCGACACCAGAAGGACCGGACAGCACCGTCAGGCGAGCCGGCTCAGGAACGTCCGCCCCCGAACTCGGCGACCAGCGCAGCACGTTGCTTCGTACCCAGCCCCCGCACTCGCCTGGTCGACGCAATCCCCAGCCGCTCCATGATCTGAGCCGCCCGCACCTTCCCGACGCCGGGCAACGATTCGAGCAACGCGGTCACTCGCATCTTGCCGACCACGTCGTCGCGAACACCTAGGTCGAGCACCGCGCCGAGCGATTCGCCGGAATGCTTGAGTCGTGACTTGATCTCGGCGCGACGCTGGCGCGCTACCGCAGCTTTCGCGAGTGCGTC
>ODAK010007733.1_pt1 | contig 10802 bp, 7 predicted proteins | sample 1539591 | NCBI WGS metagenome assembly ODAK01 (sample SAMEA3539303, study PRJEB22396) | soil metagenome | biome: tundra; feature: field; material: soil | place: USA | collected 2010-05 | depth 0.15 m | reverse complement strand
TGCTTCTTTTCGTTCTTCACCTTTTGGGTGACCTCCTGGAAATCGGCTCGCGAAGCGCTCACTTCGCTGCCTCTCTGTTTTACAGCAGGATTTCCAGGGTCCCCAGAGGGTTCTCTTCCTCAGAGCCTCTTCAGCTCCTCAAACGCTGTGCATAGGTCAGGTGTCACTGATCTCGACAATACCCTCTACGACTGGTTTGAAGCTTGGTATGAGTCGTTCAATGCCATGATCGCTGTGCTTGTTGACAAGAGTGGGGTACCACGAGATGAACTCTTAGCTGAGGCTAAGAAAATCCATGAACGGAACGGGACCTCCGAGTACTCATTTCTTATTGAGGAATTGCCATGCCTTCAAAAGTTGCACCCGGGCGCAGATTTGGCCGCCGTGTATTCGGAAGCCGTAGAGGCGTACCGGAGCGCGAGAGAACGAACGTTGCGACTGTTTCCGGGAGTGTGGGAGACGCTGCTCCACATCAAAGCCCAAGGCACCCTGCTCGTTGCTTACACAGATTCACTTTCGTTTTACTCGAAGTCACGGGTTCGCGACCTAAAACTTGATGGCCTCTTAGACTTCGTTTTTTCGCCGCCAGACCATCCGTTCCCGGAGGGCTTTTTGCCCGAGCAGAAGCGCCGACATCCGCCGGATCACTACGAATTGCGACAGACACGGCATCACTCGCTACCAAGAGGAGAGAGCAAACCGAACCCTCGGGTGTTGCTGGACATCATCGCTGAAGTCGGCTCAGAGAGTAATCGCGTTGTGTACGTCGGTGATAGCAAGGTTAAGGATGTATCGATGGCGCAACAGGCGGGTGTGATTGATGTTTGGGCTGCCTACGGTGAGGCGCACCAACGGCAGTGGTATGACCTGTTGCGAAGCGTGACGCACTGGACGCAAGCTGACGTTGACCGGGAACGGCTGCTAAAGCCTGGGGAGGTCGCTCCGAACTACACCTTAAGGAGCAGCTTTTCTGAACTCCGAAATTTGTTCAGCTTTGCCGCTTTTCCGCGGAGCGCGACTGCCATCAACAGTGAAGTATGACGCAGCAGCAATGGGTCTTTTCAGCAACGAATTCATACGGGTGACGGTGGCGAAACACCAGAAAATGCGCTTTTGTCGACTGTTCGTTACTAGCCTGTCTCCGCAGGTTGTAACGCACCTTCATCGGCGCTGTGCGTTTCCCGGCGGGATTGCAAAACCGAAACCGTCTGGCCCAGCTCAATTTCGGCCCTTTATTTGCCTTTTGCGCTTGGGCGAGCAAAAGAGGGGATCGATCCGCTCAAACAAACTCGAATTAGATAACTTCCTTTGAATCAGTCGTCTGAAGTGATACAGTTAGTACCGGCTATATACTTATGAACCCTGAAGGGTGTGCGCCGCTTCTGAAATGGGCTGGTGGTAAGCGTCGGCTGATTGGGGAAATTCTGTCCGTTGCGCCAACCGACTTTGGTCGATATTTTGAACCATTTCTCGGAGGGGGAGCGCTCTTTTTTTCGCTTGTCCCCCGATCAGCAACGCTAAGCGACAGCAATCCCGATCTCATAAATGCCTACATTCAGATTCGAGATAACTTGGACGCGGTGGTGAAGTCCCTGCGCCGGCTGCCAAACTCGGAAGCGGACTACTACCGTATTCGAGCTGCATGCCCACGAAGTGCAGCGGGAAAGGCCGCGCGGTTGATTTATCTGTGCGCGCTCTCTTTCAACGGAATCTATAGACAGAATCTAAACGGACAATTCAACGTCCCGTACGGCCACAAGAGACATTTAGACCCATGTAATCACCCCAGACTTCAGGCTACGAGCGACATTCTGCAGAGGCGCAAGCTGATCGTCTCAGATTTCGAGCCTGCTGTTTCTTGCGCAAGACGCGGCGATTTTATTTATTTTGATCCACCTTATACTGTCGCCCACGAAAACAACGGGTTCATAAAATATAACGCGAAGATATTCTCGTGGTCTGACCAACAACGGCTTGCCGTCTTAGCCTGGCGCCTCAAGCGGTCTGGCTGCAAAGTGGTTGTCAGCAACGCCGACCATCCTTCAATCCACGCGTTATACAAGGGATTCCGAGTACTGAGTATCGAACGCCATTCCGTAATGGCAGCAGACAACGGCTTCCGTCGCCCAGTACGGGAGAGTCTCTTTTACTAAACCGGAGCTCATCATGTTGACCAACGTAGAAGGCGTTGAGGCTCTCGCAGGCTTGGCAAGGGCACGAGCGAGGAACTACGAGACCAGAACTGTCAGTCCGGTTGCGGCTGCGGAACATCTAGAGAGCGGCGGCTGGGAAGTTGCGAAGAAGAATAAGAAATCAATGCGCTTAAGTAGACCAAAGTCGCATAGCGTGTTGCTGGAGGACAGGGTTTGGACCCTACTCTACCGCATGAAATTCCTTTACCTTTCAGGCCAAGGTGGAGCGCAACTAAGGCTTGATCCAGGCGAGGACAGTCCGCAGAGTCAAATCGATGTGGCGGCAATAGATGATGAGGTGGCAATCGCCATTGAGTGTAAGTCGACAGAGAAGACGGCCAGACGGGCGCAATTTCAACAAGAATTGGGAAAGCATTCTTTAATCAGGGAAAGGTTTACCCAGTCGGCACGCAAGCTGTTCGAGCCGCAGGGAAAGCGTCTTGTAGTCCTTGCGATGTTTACGTCGAACATTGTCCTTTCGGATAACGATAAGGCTCGTGCAAGGGCAGCCAATGTCCTGCTGTTCGACGAAACTGATCTCGCTTATTACGAGACCTTGGTCGCGCACATCGGTCCTGCCGCTAGGTACCAGTTCTTGGCGGATCTATTACCCGGAAAGACGGTTCCAAATCTTGAGATTCGGGTACCGACGATCCGAATAAAAATGGGCGGGGCAAATTGTTATACCTTTTCGATCAGTCCCGAGTACCTGCTAAAGATTGCTTACGTGTCTCACCGGGCTAAGGGAAAGGCTTCTGACGTCAACACGTATCAACGGATGTTGAGCAAGGGGCGGCTCGGAAAGATTAAGCAGTACATCGATGAAGATGGCATCTTCCCAACTAACATCGTCCTCAACATCGAAAAGAGCAAGTTGTCATTTCAGCGCAGTTCTCAGGAGGAAGAGTCTTCGACCGAGAACGGCGTGGCAGGTTGGCTAGACATAAAAGCTGCATATAAGTCTGCGTGGATTATTGACGGGCAGCATCGTTTGTTTGCTTACTCCGGACATCCGAAGGCCGCAAAGAGCCGCGTCGCTGTTCTTGCGTTTGAAGGTTTAGCTCCAAGCGAACAGGCGAGGCTGTTCATCGACATCAATGCGAAACAGAAGAGCGTGAAACAGTCCTTGCTGCAGGAGCTTTATGCGGAGCTTAACTGGAACGCGGAAGATGATCGAATACGTCTTCGCGCCATCGTGTCGAAGGCTGTTCAAGAACTTGATGTCGATCCGGAATCTCCACTTTCCAGGAGAATTCAAACGGCAGATTCTGCGAAGAGTGATACACGATGTATTTCTCTGACGTCTCTGTACAGCGCGATTGACAAAACCGAATTCCACATTGCGAAGATTAAACACGATCATGTCCTCGAGTATGGACCGCTTTGGGCCGGCGATAATGACTCGACGTTGAAGAGGACGGTCCACATTCTGAGTTCGTGGCTTGGCGCGATTCGTTCATCGGTTCCCGACTGGTGGGATAGAGGCGCTGGTGAGGGCGGCGGCCTTGCCATGAACGATGGCATCACCACCTGCATAATGGTCCTTAGGAGTGTGTTCCAGCAGCTCGACACTCAGAAGTTAATCAGGTCGACAACGAAGACCTTTTTGCCTATATACGGGGTTACGCAGACGCACTTGGGGGCTTACTTCGGACGGTTTTCTGAGCAAGATCGAAAAGCGTTTCGGGATCTACGCGGAGTACAAGGTCAAACCAGAAGATGGCGTAAATGCCAACAAGCTTTGCGAGATGTCATGCCCAGGTTTGATCCCCCCGGATTGGACGCCTATCTGGAGGAAGAGAAAGCACAGACGAACATTCGAGGAAAAGAAATTATCGACCGCATAGAGAAGACACTACAAAAGGTGATTATCGACGAGCTCAAACGGGAAATGCCCGAAGGGGACGACTGGTGGACGCTGGGAGTGCCGCAGGCTGTGAGATTGAAGGTTTCGCAGAAGCACGAACAAGATGACCGCCAACGTGGAGGGCTCGAATACTATTTTGACCTTATTGAGTATTCCAAAATCGCGTCACACAACTGGGAACTGTTCCAACCAATTCTTGGTTACGGTATGGGTGGCAGAGACAAGCAGCTGTCTTGGATGAATTTCGTTAACATAAAGAGAAATATTGTTTCTCATCCCTCCTCAGCGAAAACTCTGACATTAGACGAGATTAGTCAGCTCGAGGAATATGAGCGCTGGCTGGATGAAAGGCTAGCTGACCTGGCTGTTGCTGAGCCTCAAGCGAGCTCGGCTGCTGCTACCTAGGCGGTGGGAAGTTTGATCTGTGTCGCCCCTGGGACTTGCCTCTCGGGATCGCTCCGGAGCAGATAGGCGTAATCGTGGAAGTATTGCAGAATCATCTTTGTGATTACGGGCCTGATCTCTTGCCGGTCGTGTTCATCGTGTACGTGGGACCGTTCAGATAAGAAGCGGCGTCCCAGGGAGCTTATATGCGGCCAAGTCGATGGCTTACGCCCACGAGCTGGAACTATATCCTCTTACACATCGTGATATTCCTGGTCGGGTTCGTTCTCATCAGAGATACCCGTAATGTTGTCCAGGGGATCGGTGCCTCTCTCATTGCAGCCGCTGTGACCGGATGGGTAGTATTTGTTTATGTTCGCCTGTCAGAACGTCGTTCCGAGGCTCTGGAGATCGTTAACCGGTTCGGGTTTGTCGGAGCGTTTGAGGCAAGGGCAGCTCGGATCAAGCCTGAATATGACCAACGCCTGGCCCGTGCCAGCGAGCATATCGACATCATGGGCTTCGGCCTAAAGGCTCTATGGGAGGACTATCACGAGCAGTTTCCCGAATGGAAGAGGCGAGTGCATGTCAGGATATTGCTCATCGACCCAGATTCCCCCTATGCCGAGCAGAGAGACGAAGAAGAACTGGAGATCAAAGGCAGCATCCGGAGCAGCGTCAAACGATTCTTGCGCGAAACTGAGCGGCTTCGAGCCGACAGAACGAAGCACCGATTTGAAATACGGCTGTACACATGTCTGCCGTCGGTAAACATTTTCAGGATTGATGATGAAATGTTTTGGGGACCTTACTTGATCCGCGCACAAAGCCGGAATGCACCTACCTTTGTCTTGCAACACGGTGTGCTCTATCGACGTTTGTTGCAGCATTTCGAAACGGTATGGACGGACGATGTTCTTTCCCGCCCAGTCGCAGAAACTGACGCCGAGTAACAACTTGACGACGATTACCTCCTATCCTCGGCTTCATGTGTGTCTCTTTGACCTTGGCCATGCCACCCCGAGAAGTTACGGAGGGGCTGGGTTTGCGGTGGCCGGGTTGCCCGCTGTCGTGAAAGCTCGTCCATCCTCCCGAGCCGCTGTCGAGTGGGCGACGCCAGCCGATACTTCCATCCGCAAGGCCGTTTCGATCGCGATCGCCAGGTTGATGGCAGCCCGGGAAGACGCGGTTGCCCGACTGCAAGTGTTGAGCGTCCCGCCTCAACACGTGGGTCTTGGAAGCAAAACAGCAACCATCCTCGGAGTTCTTAAAGCGATCGATCTTGCATGTGACTTGAAGCTCACTAAACAAGACCTGCAGATCCTTAGCGGCAGAGGCGGCACATCGGGGATCGGAGTTAATACATTCTTTACAGGCGGGTTTATAGTCGATGGAGGTCATGATTTCCGAAAGAGCCGGGCGTTGGTCCCGTCGCGCTATCGCCGTCGGTTTGAGATCCCGCCCGTCATAAACCGCACCTGCATTCCTGAAGAGTGGCGTTTCACTCTGGTGCTTGCCCCAGGCAAGAGCCTTTCAGGTTCTGCCGAACACGAGTTTTTCAAGAGGAATACCCCCATTGCGCCTCGACAAGTTTTCGAGACGATCGCGCTGGCCTATCATGGCATTATTCCGGCGGTGGCCAGCGGTGACTTACGGCTACTGCGAGACGCACTTGGGTCTGTGCATAAGGTCGGTTTCAAACATCGTGAGCTGATGTGCCAAAGCTCTGCAGTGAAAGCGGCTATTCGCGCTCTGACCCAACGACAGGACTGTGCTGTGGGTTTGAGCAGCATAGGACCTCTGCTCTACGCCGTGTCGCACGTCGACAATCACAGTTTCACAAAATTCGCCGATTCGCTTCGTGATCGACTGGGCGTCCGTATGCTAGGAACATTCACCGGCGGAAATGGTGGATACAGCAGTCAATGACTGATAAATTGCCACAGCGTCCGACTTTGCGTGAGCTGTTTCTTTCGAAGGACCGGCAGCTCCAGCTATTCTTTTACACATCGAGCGTAGCCAAATATCTCCAGGCAAGGACGGTCTTCGCGCGATCGGGGCTGATACTTCATGAATTCAAAAGCCGACGAGAGCCATATTCCGAGGACTATGCTGCGGGAAAGGAAGTACTGCTAGCTAGAGCAATCGAAGAGATTCTCAGCACAGTCGGTTCGGGTTCGTTCTTTTTCGTAGAGGATACCTCCTTAAGAATTGAGGCGCTCAGTACCCAAACGGAGGATTATCCCGGACTGCAGGTCAAAGAGTGGTTTCCTCAGGCGAACTTCCCGCAGCTTGACCACTTCTTACACACCAAGGGCGACCGTCGTGCAGTCGTAAAGTCAGACATCGCACTGCACGTGCCAGGTCTGGGTCGGCCCGTCTATATACATGGCGAATCCGCTGGGTTGATCGTCGAGAGGCTGTCGGATTTTGCAGAGAATCCGCAATTTCCCTGGCTCACATCCCGTACATTTAATGGCTGGTTCATTCCCGACGGAGCTGTTAAGGCGCTCGGTCAGATGTCCCTCGAAGAGTCATGGCAGTACGACTTTAGGACCCATGCTCTCGAAGAACTCATCAACCGGTTGGAGGAATATACAGCAGTCCTGAATACTCCGGTCTCCGCGTATGCGAGAAAGAGCCCCAGTCCACCAATCAATCAATTGTCCCTTTTGCCACCCCGCGACGAACAGAAGGTATACGTAGTTGTCGGTCATACTTGCGCGGGCAAAACGACTTTCGGCGAGTATGCCCAAAACGCTGGTCTCGTCTTTGTTGAGGCCAGCAGCGTCTTACGAATGATTGGGCGGGGAACTGGATTTGCCAATCCTGATCCCTTCGCTCTGGCCAAGACCACTCTCGATCAGATGGGAAATGACATTGTTGCCAGGAAGATTGTACAACTCTATCCCACGATTGAGCACGGCTTAGTCATCACCGGTTTTCGCACGATCGAGGAGCTTGAGTTGGTAAAGAAGCACATGTCCAATGCGCAGATTGTACTGATTGAGGCTGGTGAGCGCACTCGTTACGAACGGCATTTGGAGCGTGGGCGCTACGAATCTATTCGATCTTTCGATGACTTTCGAGAGCACGACATTCAGCAGTGGTCGTTCGGACTTTTGCGTGTGGCTGAGGACTTCGCTGATATTCGGATCGCGAACGAAGGAACAAAAGACGAGTATTACGCGCGCATCGATGCACTCATTAGTGGTAGAGAGTTGGAGGGATTACCTGGAATATCGACTAAGGTCCAGCCACGCCACACAACTGACGAAAATCAACTATTCAGATGTCTTATCGCCTTGAACGATGCTGGGCGGCCGCTCAGCTGCGACGAAATTCAGGAGATCACAGGTGCATCTGGAAATCCGGTAAGACACAATAACGCAAACAAAGTCTTGAAAAGAGTTCCGGAGCTAGGTCGGCGCCTGGAGCTTGGGGGTACACGCGTTCGGTATGAGATCACAAATGCCGGTCGAGCATACCTGCGGTTTTTGCGGGCGCGCCGATCTGAGTAACGGCTGGACATTGGACTAATACCGCTACTCTTCTTGGAAGCGGAGGTAAGGAGTCTATCACTTCAACGGATTCAGAGCCCGTTGCTCTCGTCGGTTAGCCAACGTTTCCGTCGAGCAAGTGAGCAGCCTATGCGTTGCTCAGATGGCTGGCCGTGCTCAAGACAACAGGGAATTTCCGAATCTTGAAGGTTTTGCAAGGTGGGTTATCGCGGGGACTCTGGGGAAGCCGCGAACCATAAATCGATTCGGCAATTCCAATTGTGGATCTTTGAGGCTTTGACAGTCACAAAATCGACTACGGCCGGATGTTCGCAAATTTAGAGATGGCTGTAAGTTATTGAAAATATTGGTCGGGGAGAGAGGATTTGAACCTCCGACCCCCTGGTCCCGAACCAGATTCCAATGCTTGGTGAAACTTGTTGAAATTTGTTGTTTTTAAGTGATTGATATTGAACCTGTTGCATGCCGCTAGTTGAAAGCTGTTGAATCTTGTGGTTCTCTGGTGCTTTGGCAGTTACAAATTTGCCTACAGCATATTAACTAATCAACAAACAGTCGTAGAGTGAACCCCTCCCCTGAGACGATCTGCGATTGCTAATCGGCCTTCGGGCCAACTTCGGCCAGAATATGCATATACGCGAGATTCCACCGGCGACGTCGAGGGCCTCAACAACAAGTTTAGAGCGGTGACCAGACGATCGCACGGATTCCGCACTTATAACGAGATGCAAATCGGCCTTTGCTGCACGCTGGGGCGACTTCCTGAACCCAGATCAGTCCATAGATTCTGCTGAGGAGGCCATAAATGACATGTTTCCAAACAGGGCGTGCGACAAGGTGTTAGTTCAATCTCCGGCATGGCTGTAATCGTTGTACACTCCGCAGCACAATATGATGTCACCCACCTTCAAAAAATAAGTCGACTTGTGTTCTTGTTTATTTGTTTCCGGGTTCAGGTACACGTAATCGACCCATCCGGAACCGTTTGATTTCGCCTTCTCCACGATTTCCTTGCGAAACAGCTTTCCTTCGGTGTCCGGAACCGCGATCAAGTTTTGTCCGATTAGTGCCGGGTTCTTCGGGTGAGCAAGCATAACGCCCTGAAGATCGTATGCGAAGACATAAAGTTCACCCTTATCGAACATGCCCTTGGGCGTACTGATCTCCGCAAGCGCCTTATCTTTGCCCTGATACTTCACATACGCCGCAGCTTGCTTCACCAGGGCTTTTGCATCGTCTCGATCGGCTGCTTGCGACGGAACTGGGAATGAAAACAATCCGATTACAAGTAAGAATGCCAGAGTTCTTTTCATGGTCATCTCTCCACGTTTGTTCAGGTCGCGATCGACTGGGATCACAGTAGTCTTATGCTTCTCAATATGCTAGCTTTCCGCACTATCTCACACGATTCCACCCGCCGGCCTATTGTTCAGGTACCGGAAGGCCCTCCAGAATCGCTTCTGGTTCTTCGGCCTCCGCTTCCGTCTCTTTGTTGAGGATCTTCGACATCCTGCCCTTGTCGAGTTCATGCTCCCAACTGGAAACCACCATGGTGGCCACACCGTTGCCAATCAGGTTAGTCAGGGCGCGCGCCTCAGACATGAAGCGGTCAACGCCGAGAATCAAGGCCAGGCCAGCCACCGGAATGGTAGGCACCGCGGCAAAAGTGGCCGCCAGTGTAATAAAGCCGCTGCCGGTAACGCCCGCAGCGCCCTTGGATGACAGCAGCAGCACGCCCAGAATGGTTAGGGTTTGGATCAGAGTGAGCTTGGTATTGGTAGCCTGTGCGACAAACACTGCCGCCATGGTCAGGTAAATCGAGGTGCCGTCGAGGTTGAACGAGTAGCCGGTCGGGATGACCAGACCCACCACCGACTTACTGCAGCCGACGTTCTCCAGTTTGGCCATCATGCGCGGGAGCACCGACTCTGAAGATGACGTCCCGAGCACGATCAGCAACTCTTCCTTGATATAGCTGATAAACCTAATGATGCTGAACCCGCACAACCTGGCAATCGTGCCGAGGACGACGAAGATGAACAGCAGGCACGTCAGGTAGAAGCTGCCCATCAGCATCCCCAGCTTACTCAGGGAACCCAGGCCGAACCGTCCGATCGTAAAAGCCATGGCGCCAAAGGCGCCGATGGGAGCAGCCTTCATGATGATTCCCACGACACCAAACAGCACATGGGCAAACTCGTCAATTAAGTTGAAGACCACTTTGCCGCGCTGGCCAAGCGCCGAGAGAGCGAAGCCGAAGAGCACCGAAAAGAACAGCACTTGCAGAATGTCGCCTTTGGCAAAGGCATCCACTACCGTGTTGGGAATGATATTGATCAGGAACTCAACCGTGCCGTGCGATTGTGCCTTGGTCGTGAAGGTCTCTAGCGCTTTGGTGTCCAGCTTCGAGACGTCGGCATTCATGCCCGCACCCGGCTTGACCACGGTGACCACTACCAGGCCGATCGCCAGCGCCAGCGTCGAGACGATCTCAAAATAGAGCAGCGCCTTGACGCCCACCCGGCCTACCTTCTTCATGTCCTCCATGCCGGCAATACCGGTTACGACGGTACAGAAGATGATCGGAGCGATGATCATCTTGATCAGCTTGATGAAGCCATCGCCCAGCGGTTTCATGTCCGCGCCGGTTTCGGGGTAGAAATGCCCGAGAAGAATACCCAAGGCGATCGCCGTCAATACCTGGAAGTACAAATGCTGGTAAATCTTTTTACCCTTCATGCGCATCCTTCCACGTCATGGATATGATTCAGGATCTTTAGCCGGAATCTCCGTTCTAGCTCCCAACAGTCCCACACTATATACCCCGCGAGGAAGGCG
>ODAK010007731.1_pt1 | contig 10803 bp, 8 predicted proteins | sample 1539591 | NCBI WGS metagenome assembly ODAK01 (sample SAMEA3539303, study PRJEB22396) | soil metagenome | biome: tundra; feature: field; material: soil | place: USA | collected 2010-05 | depth 0.15 m | reverse complement strand
ACAGGGCGATCCGCGCGCGGCCGAGCAAGGCGAGGCAGCGCGGCGTCAATAGCCGCTCCGGCGCGATATAGAGCAGATCGAGATCACCCGCGAGCAGCCGAGCCTCGACCTCGGAGGCTTCGTCGAAAGAGAGCGTGGAATTCAACACCGCCGCCTTGACGCCGGCCTCAAGCAGGCCCGCGACCTGGTCGCGCATCAGCGCGATCAGCGGCGAGACCACGATGCCGCAGCCTTGTCGCAGGAGAGATGGCAATTGATAACACAGCGACTTGCCGCCCCCGGTCGGCATCAGTACCAGGCAATTGCCACCGTTTGTGACATGCCTGACGATCGCTTCCTGCTCGCCCCGAAAGGCCGGCAAGCCGAACACGGAATTCAACACGGCGAGGGCGCTGGACGCGAGGTCGGACTTGACGCTATGGGTAGAGGCGACGGCGGGAGCAGACATGCGAATTCTGTCGTCCGATGAGTGCGTTTTCCGGGTGTATACCGCACCGCGCAAAGAAACGCATCAAAACAGGAAATAGAGCATGACAAGTCTATTCCTGATTCGGCCCTTCACTTAAACCTCGCTTCCAGAATGAGCGTCGAGCGAAGTGCCGATAGGGATCGGCCGCTGCGTCGATTACCGGTACCGCAGTCAGTCGGGCTGCAACGTCGCTGCGGGGCGACCGGAAAGATATCCGAGCCAGTTCCGGAAGATTTCGGCTGGCGCAACCTCCGCGGCGATATCGCGACGAAGTCTGAGGCCCGGAAGCTCTGCGCTCAACGGCAGCTTGCGCTCGGCGCATGCCCGCTTCTGAAAGCCGGCAAGCCTGCCCTCGGTCTCGACGTCGAAATAGCCGGAAGGGATGGCCGGATAGGTATCCCGTTCGCCCGCGATGAAGCGAGTGATGTCACGCAGATATTCCCGCTGCAGCGACAGGGTGTCGTATTCCGGATGCCCTTGAAAGAAGATGAAACGGCTGCGGAACTGCTTGGCGAACATATCAACGCCGGCTTCCGGCGATTCGGTCAGCACCTGATAGCCGCGGCCAGTGAGATCGCCTTTGCGCAACGCGTTTAACCGCGAATGCGACACTTTGAGCGGCGAGGCGACATTCTCCGTCAGCCAATGGTCGTTGGTCTTGGCGCAGTCGAAGACGCCTGAGCATTTTGCATTGAGCCGTTGTCGCTCGATGCCGTCGAGATGCAGGACCGCAGCATGGGCGGCAAGGCACGACCATATCGTCGAACGCGTATTCGCCTCCGCCCAGTCGATGATCCCGGCGAGGTCTTGCCAGAACGGCTCCTCGGGAAGGCTTGCGGCGTTCGGCTCGGCGCCGGTTACGATCAGTCCGTCGATCTTCAAGTGATCGAGATCGGCGATATCAGCGTATTGTCGATCGACCCGCGACTTCGCCGGCTGCGATCGCTTGACCGATGGCAGCGAGAAGCAGTGCAGAAGAATACGATTGTTGCCAGCGGCCGCCTCCAGCAGACGGACGAACTGGCGCTCCGTCGCCTGCAGCGCCGAATCCGGCATGTTGTTGATGAGGCCGATGGTAAGGACCGCATCCGTCGCGTTTTGAGGGCGATCGAACTCATCGGCTTCGCGCGGCTGCCCGGGCGCCAAAGCGGGGCTGACGGTCAGCGGATGTTTCTCGAAGAGGATGCTCATCCCAGGCCCGGTCGGTCTATTCCGCGGCCTCAAGCCGCTGATGTCGTGAGCAGGCTTGTGCGAGAGCCTGATCGATGTCCTCGATGATGTCGGAGCTGTGTTCGATACCGATCGAAAGCCGGATTGTTTCCGGCAGAACGCCGGCGATGCGCTGCTCTTCAGCGGACATCTGGCGGTGGGTGGTCGATGCGGGATGGCAGGCGAGGGATTTCGCGTCGCCGATATTGACGAGCCGCGTGATCAGCTTCAGCGAATCGTAGAAGGTCTTGCCGGCTTCGAGGCCGCCTTTGATCCCGAATGTAAACAGCGATGAAGCGTGGCCATTCAGGTATTTCTGGACCAGCGCATAATAGGGGCTGTCGGGAAAGCCGGCATAATTGACCCACGCGACGCGAGAATCGGCGCGCAGGAAGTTTGCGACCTTGGCTGCGTTCTCGACATGCCTTTCGATACGCAACGCCACCGTTTCGATGCCCTGCAGCAGCAGGAAGGCATTGAACGGCGACAGAACGGATCCCATGGTGCGTTGATAGACGCTGCGCGCGCGCTGAATGTATGCGCTGGCGCCGAATTGCTTGGTGTAGACCAGTCCGTGATAGGAGGCGTCGGGCTCGTTAAAGGCGGGAAAGCGGCGAGCGTGTTCCGTCCAGGGAAAGCGGCCGCTGTCGACGATCGCGCCGCCGAGGGTGGTGCCGTGGCCGCCGAGAAACTTCGTCAGCGAATGAACGGCGATGTCCGCACCGTAGTCGAACGGCTTGAGCAGGATCGGGGTTGCGACCGTGTTGTCGACGACGAGCGGTATACCGTGACGATGAGCGACCTTCGCAAGGGCCTCGATATCGCAGACATTGCCGGCCGGATTGCCGATGGTCTCCGAAAAAATAACCTTGGTATCGTCGTCGATCAGCTTCTCGATGGCGTCCGCCTGGTCGCTGTCGGCAAAGCGCGTCGTGATGCCTTGGCGCGGCAACACGTGCGCAAGCAGGGTATGCGTTGTCCCGTAGAGCTGAGGCACCGATACGATGTTTCCGCCGGTGTCGGCCAGATTGACCAGAGCGAAATGCAGCGCCGCCTGTCCGGTTGCGACCGCGAGTGCTCCGACGCCGCCTTCGAGTTCGGCGACGCGTTTCTCAAGAACGGCGGTCGTCGGATTTGCAATCCGGCTGTAGCGGTAGCCTTCGGCCTCGAGGTTGAACAGGGCGGCACCATGATCGGCGCTGTCGAAGGCGTAGGCGACGGTCTGATAGATCGGAACGGCGACCGACTTGGTCGTAGGATCGGGGTCGTAGCCGGCGTGAATTGCAATCGTTTCGTTGCGCATTGTTCACCTCTACGGTTGCGTCGCGCATTTTCAACATGCGTTTTATTCGCCCCTGCTTTTTTAGAGCGGGGCCGTAAAGGCAGCAATAATTCGCGAAAAGATTGAGGAAATAACCCTAACGAACCCAAACCAATTGATTAAAATTTGAATCAATTGGTCGGCAATTCCGTGCGTCACGGTCGGCGTTTTGATTTCCGCACATGGTCACCAAACCATTGATCGCCGTGCGCCTTTCATTTGACTGCGCTGGTCAACCGACCGCACGCCTGATCTGTTCCCCGATCTCGATGAGGACCAGCCGGCCCTGGGGAAGGATCGCGCCCATGGCGTGGAAGTTATGGATCATGCCGTCGTGACAGACGTGCTCGACCGTCACGCCGGCCGCCATCAACTTTCTTGCATAGGCATTGCCTTCGTCGCGCATCGGGTCGTACTCGGCCGTATGAATGATCGCGGCCGGAAGCCCGGTTAATTCCGTTGCTCGGAGGGGCGAAATTCTGGGATCGGCGGGGTCGGCACCGTCGGGCAGATAATCAGCAAGGTCGGCATCGAGGATGGCCCTGTCGACAAGATGATTTTCAGCGAAGGCATGACGCGACGGCGATATTTCGTCGAAGTCGAGGACAGGGCATATCAGGCATTGCAGGAGGATAGGTGGCCCGGCGTTTCGCAACGCTTGCTGGCAAACCACCGCGGCGAGCGTGGCGCCCGCAGAATCGCCACCCACCACGAGCTTTGTCGCATCGATGCCGAGCGATGAGGCATGCTCCGACACCCATCGGGTGGCTGCGATCGCGTCTTCGATGGCGGCTGGAAATTTGTGTTCGGGCGCGAGGCGGTAGTCCACCGACACAAGGCGGCATCCGGTCATTTGTGCGAGCGCAGCGCAGATGCGGTCATGGGTTTCGATACTGCCCGCGACCATGCCACCGCCATGGAAGAAGACAAAGCCCGGCAAGGGGGGCTCGGAGGCGCCTGAAGGTGCATACAAACGGTAAGGAATATCTCCCGCCAGGCCGGGCAACGATCCGTCGACCCCGACCAGTGGCGGCATGTCGGCGCGAGCGAACTGCATGAGCTTGGCAAGCGCCTGGCGGCGGTCATGGGCGGTTGGGCGCGACCGATCGCGCGGCGAGGCCGCCGCGATCATGGTGAGAAGACGCTTTGCCAGGGGATCGAGCGGCATATGGGCTCCGGAGCGCAGGTACGTCTTGAAAGGAATTCCTTAGAAATTCGGGTCAATAGTAGCATCATTCTGGCGGTACCGCGGGGCCGCAGCTTGGATGGCGATGATGGTCCGGACGACAGCACCCGTTAACTTCTCGCAGACCTGGACCTTCTTTGAGGGTAACTGGCATGAGGGCAATGTGCCGATCATGGGCCCCCGGACGCATGCGGCCTGGTTGGGCTCGACCGTTTTCGACGGGGCACGGGCCTTCGAGGGTGTGGCTCCGGATCTCGACCGGCACTGCGCCCGGGTCAATCAATCTGCCATCAACTTCAAGCTGAAGCCCGTCGTCGATACCGGAACCTGGCTCGGACTGGCGCGCGAGGGAATCGCCCGCTTCGATGCCAAGGCGGAGCTCTATATCCGCCCGATGTATTGGGCCCAGAACGGCAGCGGCGGCGGTGTGCTGTTCGACCCCGAAACCACCAATTGGTGTCTGTGCATTTATGTAGCGCCGATGCCGGCACCCACCGGCAGCGCTATCACGCTGTCGCCGTTCCGCCGGCCAACCATGGAATCCGCCCCGGTCGATGCCAAGGCGGCGTGTCTCTATCCCAACAATTCGCGCGCTCTGATCGAAGCGCAGACCCGCGGCTTCACCAACTGCCTGATGCTCGACATGCTCGGCAATGTCGCCGAGTTTGGAAATTCAAACGTGTTCATGGCGAAAGATGGCGTGGTCTATACGCCGGCACCGAACGGGACGTTCCTCAATGGCATCACGCGGCAGCGGGTGATCGATCTGTTGCGCGGCGATGGCGTCACCATCGTCGAGGCCACCCTGAGCTACGCTGATTTCCTGGGTGCCGACGAGATCTTCTCCAGCGGCAATTTTGCCAAGGTCGCGCCGGTCATCCGGATCGACGACCGATCGCTGCAGCCGGGCCCGTTCTACCGCCGGGCCCGAAAGCTGTACTGGGACTTTGCCCACGCCTGACGCCGTGATCCCGGCCTGTCGTTATGGGCCGGCTTGTCGTTACAGGCCGAGCAGCTCACGCACGCTGGCAGGCCACTTCGCCAGATCGACGCCGTGGGTATGGAACATGGCGACCGCCAGACGATCCATTCCGAACGCCACGCAGCCGGTATGCGCCGGTTCACCCGTGACATCCTTGATGTCCCAGGTGAGACCGAAATGGTCGCGATGATAGTTGAAGCTCATGCAGGCTGTCGGCTGCTCTTCGGAACGCAACGGGATCAGCAGTTCGAATTTCAGGGATTGCTGCTTCTGGCTGACGGCCTTCATCTGGCCGACGCGGCCGAAGAACGGATCGCTGGCGTAATCGACCTTGAAGGTCAGGCCGAGATCGCGCGCAATCGACTGGGCGCGCACCATCCACCGTTCGCGGAAATCGGATACGTCATCGGGGCTTCCGATGCAGACATATTCGCGCATCCGGAAGGACTGCAGCCGGTCGAGATGGCGGGACGGTTCGCGGCGGAAGCAATCGGCCGCGACGTCAAAACGCAAGCCGCCCTGCGGCAGCGGGCCTCGGGCCGCGGCAATCGGATAGACCGGATAACAGGCCGCGGGCGAGAGCACGAGGTCGGCAGGGGAGAGCGACGTTGTCCAGTCGCCGCCGGCATCGAAGCGGCTGACAGCGGAGTGGATTTCGCGCTCGGTCCCGTGCAGGCCGCAGACACAACCAAGCAGGTTGGGGAAGCTCTTCAGATAGCCGGACTTCTCCAACTGTCCGCGGTTCATCACGGGTGGAAAGCGCATCACTTCGGTGTCCGGCTCGCGATGGCGTGTGATCAGGGCGGCGAGCCGTTCAACCATGTCCTCGTAGAGCGCGGTTCTGGCATAAACGCCGTCGGTTCCCATTTTGTGGAAAAGCGCACCGGCGAGGTGATCCAGTGGGTCCACCGGTTGTGACGTGACCTCCGATTGGCCCGTTCGTACGGCTACATTCATGTTCATGCTTCCATTGTTTTCCCGAAGGGGGCCGTTTCGCCTAATCGCGCAGGCTGGCAGGCACGCCGCTCATCAGGCTTGCGGTCGCGATGTTGGTCAGGATCCGGTCGTTATTGATCATCAAGGGCGCCGAAAGGGCGTCGCGGAGATGCCGGCCAACGCTGAAGTCGCCGTCATTGCGGTATCCGGACAGGCCGCAAGCGCGCATCGCGCTCATGACGGTGGCGACCGCAAGCTCGGAGGCTTCCACCTTGAGCAGGTTGATCGAGGACTGGAAGTCGAGCGAGCTCAATGCGCGCTCGTCATGCTCGTGGGTCGCATAGCTATCCAGGCTCGACGTAATCATGGCGCGCAGCTTCGTCAGCGTCATCTTCGCCGCGGTAAAATGTGCAGCGCCGGGAGGCATCTGGCCGCCCGATCCGCGCGCAGCTTTACGGATGAACAATTGCGCGCGCTCGACGGAAGCTGCGGCGATCCCGGCCCAGACCGAAGACCAGCACAGGTGAGCGACGGGCGTCATGGTCTGCGCATGGATTTTCTCATAGGCTTCCGGAAAGATCTGTTCGGCCGAACCAGTCGCCTTCAGTTCGAAACCCGCGCTGCAGGTTCCGCGCATGCCGAGCGTTTCCCATTCGAGACTGCGCTCCAGCGTGTAATCATCCTTGGTAAAGGCCACCAGCACCTGATCGGACCCGGCGGCGTTGTTGTCGCGCCGTGCGATCGTGACAATGCCGTCGGCTTGCGCGCCGTAGGAAATCACCGTGGCGTTGCGCACCAGCGATATCTCGGCGCCGGCACGCTCGACCGCGGCGGTGCTGAAGCGGATATTGCCGCCGTTCTGTCCTTCGGTGGTCGATGAGGCGAGCAGCAACTGTTCGGCCGCCACGCGGCGCATCAGCGTCTCGTGCCAGCTGCTGCCGGCCCCGTGTCGGACCAGGCAGGCGACCTTGGTCTGATGCATCGCAAATATCATCGCCGTGGAGGCGCAGGCGCGGCCGAGTGTGTAGCACATGTCGGCAACATCAAAGATTGATGCGCCGTATCCGCCGAACTCGGTCGGAATCAGGATTCCCAGAAGTTTTTGCTCGCGTGCGGCGTCGATGGCCGCTTTCGGGAAACGGGCGTGGCGATCGACGTCCTCGGCATCCGCCGCCGCTACGGCGGCGACCGCCCCGGTGCGCTCGATGAAGGAGGGGCTTTGATCGAGAAGGAGCTGCTCACTGGTTTCGTCCGCCGCAGAGCTGCGGAACCGGGCTTCTTGCACGTTCATGGCCAATGACCTCGAGGGTTTGTCGGTGCGAAAATACACTTGCACAAACATCGCATCCGATCGCACAACAGCGTTTGATTGAGCTTCGAGGCTAGGGATTTAATTAAAATGCGTCGACGAGAATCAACGTAAATGCCTTTTGGTTTCAGCGTTCACAGTTAATCAACGATATTTTAGATAAATTTTATATATTAACCCTCGCGCCATCACCGTTAGCGTTAAGAACAAAATGAGGGCTTGCGTAAAACGAGAGGCACTTTATTTCAAAAGGTCCGTGCGTTAAATACGACGCTCTTTATTCAGTTCGGTACCGTGCGATCGCACGACGACAGGTAGGAAGTTGCGCATGCAAGCCGTTGGCGCCGAGGTTCAGGGTCGGATCCTCGCTCTCGTCGAGACGATCCTCAAGCAGAACTCAATTGCCGTGCAGGTTGATCCGGAATCGCGACTGGTCGACGTCGGGTTGACCTCGATGGATATGGTCAATCTGATGCTCGGCGTCGAAGCCGAGTTCGACTTCACGATTCCGCAGGCCGAGATAACGCCGGAGAATTTCCAGTCGATCAGGACGCTGGAATTGATGATCGTCCGTCAGCTCCAGCTAGAGACGGCTGCCTGAGAAGACGGATCAGCGGCGCGGTTGACGCGAAGTGGGTCGCCCTTATCCCGGAAAAGCGCCATTCTCAAGCGACCGGATAATGCGAGCTCATGAATTGCGCCGGCTCGCATTGGTCGCTATCGCCGCGGCCGCGGTGCGGTTCTCAACACCCAGCTTGGCATAGATCTGCTCCAGATGCTTGTCCACCGTCCTTGGGCTGAGACCGAGGATTTGGGCGATGTCCCGGTTGGTCTTTCCTTTCGACAGCCAGGACAGAACTTCGCCTTCGCGGGTGGTCAACCCGAGTTCGCTGCTGAATTCCGCTGGCATATTGGCGCTGGAATCCTTTGCCAGGCGCAGCAGGAATTCGTTCGGACCAAGCTTGCCCATATATTGCAGCCGAAGCTGTTCGTTGTTTGGAAATGAAGCCATCGCCTGAGTTTTCGATCCGGTCTTGGCTTTCTGGGCTTGTTCAAGCCATTGCAGCATGGCGTCCGGCAGCACCAGTTCTTCTTCCGTCGCTGCGGCGAGATTGTCCGACAATAGTTTCTGCGCCTGCGGCGTTGACCACATGATCTTGCCCTGTCCGTTGACGGCGAGCAGAAATCGTCCGGACACATCGAGCGCCGCGCGGGCGCTCTGGGTCAACCTGGCATTGGCGAGATGAACACGGATTCGCGCCAGCATCTCTTCGATCACAATCGGCTTGGTCACGTAATCCACGCCGCCCGCTTCGAGGCCGCGCACGATATGTTCGGTCTCCGCCAATCCCGTCATGAAGATGACCGGCACGTTGCTCAGGCCCGCGTCACGCTTGAGGCGCTGGCAGGTTTCAAAGCCGTCCATGCCGGGCATCACGGCGTCGAGCAGAATGATGTCCGGCGTGATCTGTTCGACAATTCGCATCGCAGCGGCGCCGTCCATGGCGACCATCACCGTCATGCCGGCGCCGTCAAGCGCATCGGTCAGCAGACGCAGCGTCTCCGGCGAGTCGTCGACGACCAGGGCGACGTCGCGTTTTTTGGACTCAGTGGTCATAGCTGTGCAGCGCTTTCAGGGTTGACATGTACTGATCGAGGTCGAAGCGGTCGATCAGAAAGCGCATGTGCGAGACAAATTCGGCATGTTCAGGATAGTCGGTTCCTATCTCATCGAGCTTGATCTGGATCGCGCGAATGTATCCCATCTGTCCGAGACTGATGAGCTCCTCCACATGCTTAAAATGCGGCCGCGAGCCGGTTTCCGGCTTCCATTGCGGCACTGCGACCTGATCGGTTTCGTACTGCCATTCGATCTTGAGCAACTGGCGGATCAATTCCAGCAGCTTGGGAATGTCGATCGGCTTCATCAGATAGCCATCGTGAAAGGGCTGTGCCAGCGGCGTGCCATGCGCCTCCAGGGCGCTCGCCGAAACCATCAGAATGCGGGCGTGATGATGGCCGGTCGAGCGCAGTGTTTCCGCGACGGTCCACCCGTCCATACCCGCCATCGAGATATCAAGCAGAAACAGATCGGGCCGGCAGTGCTGGGCGAGGGCGAGACAGCCGGGTCCATCCGGCGCGCTCAGCAGGATGAAACCCAGCGGCGTCAGCACTTCGCGCAGCAGGTCGCGGTGGACGGGATCGTCGTCGGTAATCAGGATCGTCTTGCGCGGCCCATGGTAACCGAAGAACGGGGCATCGATCGGCGCAGTTCGCGTCGGATTGGTGACTTCGGAGAGCAGCATCTTCACGCGGAAGGTGCTGCCGGTGCCGACGGTGCTGGTGACCTGAATGTCGCCGCCCATCACGCCCGCGAGCAATCGGCTGATGGTCAGGCCGAGACCGGTTCCGGTTTGCGGCTGTGAGACGCCCAATGCGCCGCGCTCGAACGGCGCAAAGATGCGTTCAAGGTCAGTTGCCTGAATCCCGGGACCGGTGTCGGCCACTTCAAACTCAGCGACCGGGCTGCGATAATGGACGACAAACTGGACGACCCCGGCCTGCGTGAATTTAATGGCGTTCGACAGCAGATTGATCAGGATCTGGCGCAGGCGTTTTTCATCGGCGAACACCACATAGGGCAGCACGTTCGGCCGCTTGAAAACGAAATCGATACCCTTGGCGGCCGCCTGCAGGCGGAACATCCCGACCAGCTGGTCGAGAAATTCGCTTAAGCGAACTTCGTCCCGCGACAGATAGAGCCGGCCGGCCTCGATTTTCGAGATATCGAGAATGCCATCGATCAGCCCCGACAGATGATCGGCGCTGCGGCGTACCACGCGCACCTGGTCACGCGGTTTGGGATGCAGGCTGGTATCCTGCTCCAGCAACTGGGCGTAACCGCTGATGGCGTTCAACGGCGAGCGCAGTTCATGGCTCAGTCCGACGACATATCGGCTCTTGGCGAGATTGGCCGATTCGGCGACCTCCTTGGCGCGCTGCAGCTCGGCGTCGGTGCGCTTGTGCGCGTCGATTTCCTGTATCAACAGCGTGGTCTGGCGCCTGGTTTCCGCCTCCGCCGCGCGACGGCTTTGCTGCGCCAGTACGAACAGCCAGGCGACCACGCCGATGATGATGGTGAGCGCGAAGAACACCTTCCAGAGCACGTCGGATAGCTGCGGATTGTCGACGTCAACCGTCGCCGATGTCTGCAGATAGATCATGCCGAGTGTCAGTCCGACCAGCCCCGCCGAAACCGCGAAGACGCCGATATAGTGTCCAAGTTGCGAATTGATCCGCGCGTAGATCGGCGTCGGCAGCAGCTTGCCGAGAGTATCCGAGACCTGCGCCTGAATCCGCGCATGCGGCTTGCAGAGATCGTGGCAGCGGG
>ODAK010007729.1_pt1 | contig 10804 bp, 10 predicted proteins | sample 1539591 | NCBI WGS metagenome assembly ODAK01 (sample SAMEA3539303, study PRJEB22396) | soil metagenome | biome: tundra; feature: field; material: soil | place: USA | collected 2010-05 | depth 0.15 m | reverse complement strand
GGGGCCAGGTGGTCAGTCGGGGTCGTCCGGCGGGGCGGGGTGTCGCTGGTGTCGGTCGCGGGTCGCTTCGTCGTAGAGCGCGCATGACCTGCATGGGTGTTGGCGCGCACGGCGTGCCGGGACCGGGTGGAGCTCTGTCGACGTGGCAATACCGTCATTTACCGGTTAGCCATCGACGTCGCCGCGTCAGACCGCAACGGCGCCCTCACTCCCGCGCGAGCATGCGGGCGACGAGGGTGGCCGCCTGTCATCGGGTTCGGCCAGAGGCCCGGAGAGCTAGTCTGCATATACGCGTCCGGCAAGTTCGGCCGTGGTGGGCAACCATCTGCGCCTTATGGAGGAACGATGCAGACACACAAAATCGTGCTTGTCGCCGCAGCCCTTGGGGCGCTCGCACTGACAGGCTCAGCCTTCGGCCAGTCGGCCCATTCGAGCGCCGCGACCGTCGTCAGCACGAAGAAGACCTCGTCGCTCGGGACGATCCTTGTCACGAGCTCCGGCCAGACGCTGTATCTCGACTCGGCCGACAAGCCAGGACATCCCGCCTGCACCGGCGGCTGCCTGTCGATCTGGCCCGCGCTGAAGGCGAACGGCACGCCCAAGGCCTCGGGCAGCGCGAAGGGGTCGTTGCTCGGCACGACCAAGATCGCGGGAGGCATCAAGCAGGTCACCTACAACGGTCACCAGCTCTACACCTTCACGTCGGACACCAAGAGCAACCCGACCAGCGGCGAAGGCGTCAACGGGTTCTATGTCGTCAGCCCGAGCGGCAGCAAGGTCACAAAGCCCACGACGACAAAGAAGCCGCCGTCGACCACCCCCGGATACTGACCGCTTGACGGCCCCGGCGCTGCGGCAGAAAACCGTCCAGCCGCAGCGCAAGCCGGGCCCGGGAAGACAGGTTCGTCGTCGCCGCCTGGGACCGCGGCATCCCCGATCCGGCTGACCGCCTGTGCCCGCGAGCGAGCCGCTCTTCGTGACCGCGTGGCCGGCATCGGAGGGCTCGCCACGGGACGTCTCACCACCCCCGAGGCGCTCGCCACAGTGGTTACGATGCTGACCTCCGGGCGCAGCGGCAACATCACCGGCGTGAACTGCATCGTCGACGGCGGTCTGATCAAGACGGCCTGAGGAGGATCGTGCCTGATCGTCGCAAGCGGCTGGCCCTCGTCGCGGCGATCATGGGCTCGTTCGTCGCCGGACTCGACGCCACCGCCGTCAACGTCGCGCTCCCGGCGATCCGCAGCGATCTGGGCGGCGGGCTGGCGGGTCAGCAGTGGGTGTCCAACGCGTACCTGCTCGCGCTCGGCTCGCTGATCCTCGTCGGCGGTTCGCTCGGCGACGTGTTCGGGGAGCGGCGGGTGTTCTCAATCGGCGTCGCCGGCTTCGGGGTCGTCTCGTTGCTGTGCGCGATCGCCCCCACCATCGAGGTTCTGGTCGCGTGCCGAGCGCTGCAGGGTGCGTTCGGCGCGCTCTTGACCCCGAGCGCGCTGGCCGTGATCGTGGCAGCGTTCCCGCGCGAGGAGCGTGCCGGCGCGGTCGGCTCGTGGACGGCATGGGCCGGGATCGCCACCGTCGTCGGTCCGCTCGCGGGCGGCTATCTCGTGGACGCAGTCTCCTGGCGGTTGATCTTTGCCGTGAACATCCCATTCGTCCTGATCACGCTGGGGCTCGTCTATCTCGCGGTCCCCGCCCGCGCACGCGGCGCCGGGCACACCCGCGTGGATTGGCTCGGGGCTGCGCTCACCTTCCTTGGCCTGGCCGGGCCGGTGTTGGCGCTGATCCGCCAACCGGTGGTGGGCTGGAGCAGCGCGCAGGTGTGGGGTCCGGGCGTTGCCGGACCGGCGCTGCTCGCCGTGTTCCTGGCGCACGAGCGGCGCGCGCCGGAGCCGATGCTGCCGTTGGGCCTGTTCAGGCGGCGCAACTTTGCCGTCGGGAACGTGCAGACGTTCGCAATGTACGGCGGGCTCGGTGTCACGTTCTTCCTGCTCGTGCTCTTCCTGCAGGAGGTCGTCGGCTACCGCGCGCTGCAGGCTGGCCTCGCGCTGATGCCGTCGACGATCGTGATGTTCGTGCTCTCCAAGCAAATGGGGCGACTCGCCGACCGCTTCGGGCCGCGCTTGTTCATGGGCCTGGGACCACTGATCGCGGCTGCTGGCCTGGCGCTCATGCTGCGCCTGCACGCCCACCTCAACTACCTCGCCGACCTCCTCCCTGCCTTGCTGATCTTCTCGATCGGACTCGCCTGCACCGTCGCACCGCTCACCGCCACGGTGCTCTCCGACGCCGACGAATCCAACGCCGGAATCGCCTCCGGCATCAACAACGCAATCGCGCGCGTCGCCGGTCTGCTCGCGATCGCGGCGGTCGGCGCTGTCATCTCCGCCCAGTTCACCACCACCCTGAACCAGCACCTGGGCAGACGCCAGCTGTCATCGCAGGCACGCGCCGCGGTCGCGCAGGCCCGCACCCAGACGCTCGCGCGCGTCGCTCCATCAACGGCCGGCCCGCAGGTCTCACTCGCCGTGCAATCGGCTTCGGTTCAGGCGTTCCACGTCGGGATCGGGATCTCCGCGACGCTCGTCGCGCTCGGCGGCCTGCTCGGCCTTGCCGGGATTCGCAACCCCCAGCGAGTGGTGCGCAGCGAGGACTGCGCCGGCGGTCAACTCGCCGGCCAGCCGATCGACGCCGCGCAGCCACCTGACGACGATGCTGACCCGTTGGCAACCGGGGTGACGCCAGAAGCCGCGGGCTGGCTCACGTGAGGCAGGCAAGCCTCGATGACGGTGCCCCGGGTCCGATCGCGGCTGCGCAGTGCCCGGTCGAGGCACCCCTGCGAGACGCGGGCTTTCGCACGAGCTACGGACCGGCCGGGACCGCGCCGCCCTGGCGGCAGCGGCGGCCGGCTACTTGACGACGATCGTCGTCTTCATCCCGTCGGCGGCGTGCTGCGGCAGCGTGCAGAAGAGCACGTAGGTGCCGGGCGCGAGGGTGACCGTGAGGGTCACCGCCGTGCCGGTATGGCCCGCGGGAACCGGGACCGTGTCGCTGATCTGCTGCCCGTTGGAGTCAGCGATCGCGAGGGTATGCGGATCCTGGTCGTAGTTGTAGACATTGAAATGGATCGTGCCGGCCGCCAGCGTCCGTTGGTAGGCGTCCATCGCGTAGAACGGCGACTGCTGGCCGGTCGCGCGCTCGTCGACCTCGGTCCCGTGTGGCAGGGCCGCCGATGTGGACGAGCTCGTGGTGGCCGTTGTCTGCGTCGGGGTCGTCTGTGTCGCGGTGGTCGAAATGGTCGTGGACCCGCCCGTCGTGCCGCCCGCCGTCGCGGGCGTTGTCGAGTCGGATGCGGTGCTTGTCGTCGTGGTCGTGGTCGTCACCCGCCGGCGCGGCTTGACGTGGACGGTCGTGCAGACACGGCGGTGGTGTCGGCGATGGCAGACCTGCTTCGGCTTGCTCGTGTGCGCCTCGCCGATGCTCGCTGTGGCGACGAGCCCCACCGCGAGCGCGCCTGCCACAACCAGCGCGGCCCACGATCTCACGTGAACAGGCCGCTCGTATCGTCGAACAGCCCGGTGCCCGAGTCATAGCGGGAGATCGCGGGGAACGGGCCTCCGGGAAGCACGGCTGTCGGATCGCCCCCGAGCCAGCTCGCGATGGTCTCCTGGTAGACCGAGCGAAAATCGGTCGGCACGAGCACGCTGCCCGAGGAGTCGAGTGTTCCGAGTCCCGGGAAGGGCGCCGCGTAGCCGCCGCGCACGTTGCTGCCGAGCGCCATCATCAGGCCGCCGGCACCGTGGTCGGTCCCGCCCGAGGCGTTGTCGGAGGCGCGGCGCCCGAACTCGGAGAACATCAGCGTCGCGACCTGTCCGTCGATGCCGCGCGCGGCGAGGTCGGCCTGGAACGCGCCGAGGCATCGCGACAGCTCAGCGAGCTGCGGATCCTGCGTCGCGATCTGGTCGCCGTGGGTGTCGAAGCCGCCCCAGTTGATCGTGATCACGCGCGTGCCGAAGCCGGCCGCGAGCAGGACTGCCGCCAGTTGCAGCTGGGACGCCAGGTAGGAGTTCGCTGGATAGCCGCTGCCCAGCGTCGAGTTGCTGAGGGCGCCGATCTGCTGCTGCACGCCGACCGCGAGCCCGTAGGCGTCGCGCGTATGGGCGAGCGCCACGTTGCCCGCGGGCAGCGTCGAGAGCTGGGCGAGCACCGCGTTCGGATTGACCGCACGGGAGTCGCCGCCGTTCGCGCCGCCACCGGCGTTCAGCGCGAAGCCCGTGCTCGACAGCGACGAGATCGTGCAGACCGGAGCCTGGGCGCTCAGCAGCGTCTTCGAGAGCGAGTAGCCGATCGAGATGCCCTGCAGCGGGTTCGTGGTCGAGCCGTAGAGGTCGAGCCAGCGGCCGAGCCAGCCGGTGCTCAGCGACTCCAGCGCGCCCGAGAACCAGTAGTCCTGGCTCGTGAAATGCGAGAGGTTGGGTGGCGTGTAGTCCGTTGCCGGGAGCAGCGCAAGCTTCGAGCCGGGGCCGCCGTCGCCCGCGCCGTAGAGCGTGTCGAAGCCGTGGCTGGGATCGCCGTTGTCGCCGCCACCGGCGCTGGACACGGTCGGGCTGGCGAACGCGAGCTCGCCGCCGGTTGTCGGAATCGGCAGCGAGCCGACCTTGCCGCCCGCACTCGGTCCCTGGAGGCGCCCGATCATCGGCCGCATCTGCGCGTACAGCGCGTAGTCGGCGCTCGAGTTGGGCACGATCACGTTGAGACCGTCCTGGCCGCCGGCGAGGTAGAGCACGACGACGGCATTCGGCATCGGCGTGGCCTCGGCGACGACCGACTCCCACACGGACTGCCAGCCGAGCAACCGTGGGGCGTAGACCGAGGCCAGCCCCGCGGCGCCGAACTGCATCAGCCGGCGGCGTGTCAACGCGGCGGAGTCGCGACCGTCTGCGAAGCCGGCCATCGCAAGGCGCGGGATCGGCAGCAACTGGCTGGCGCGCCGGTCCTGCACCGTGGCGAGTGCGATCGCCTCGCAGTCGGTGCAGCGCGTGGCCGCGTCGGGGGGCGTGTCGGTCATCTACATCACCTGCCCGTCTGGTCCGCCGAGGATCAGCGAGCGCAGCGCGTACTGCCGCTCGAGCCGCTGCGAGGCTCGCGTGGCCGGGGCCGAGGCGGCCAGCGTCCGCAGCACGACCTGCGTGGTTTCCGACAGCCACGGCGATCCACACGCGGCGTACGCGCGCGCGTACGCCTGATCGGGCGTCTCGCTGGGGACGTCTGAGAGCGCCGCCAACACGCCCTGACACTCGGGGATCAGGCTGAAGCGAGCCACGCTCGTGCCGGTCGTCATCCAGGCGAGGCCGCCCGGCCAACCGGCGACGTTCGGCGGGTGGTAGGGCTGCTGCAGCATGTCCGCGAGCGCGCCTGTCTGGACCGCCTCCAGCGGCGCACCGGTCGCGCGGAGCACGCCGACGGTGTAGACGACGGGTGACTTGATCATCGCCGGCTCGTCGAGCGAGTCGAAGATGAGCGGGTGGCTGAGGATGCCGCGAAGCAGCGGCTGAAGCTGGGTGCCACTCTGGAGGTAGGCGCTGGTCAGCGACGCCAGCGCGTCGGCCGGAATCGGGGCGGCGATGAACTCGTTCCAGAGCTCCCCCACCAGGAACGGGGCGTGGCTCGGTCGCGAGAGGACCAGCGCAACCGCGCTCGGCGCGTCGAACGCGCGCGTCTGCCCGAGGATCGTCTTCACAGCGGTGTCGGCGAGGTCCGGCGTGAACCTCACGACCGGCGGGCTCGTCGACTGGTCGAGCTGGTATCCGGTCAACGCGCGTGCGAGGTTGTGCACGTCGGTCTGGCTGTAGTTCGGGTTGCCGTTCGCGTCGGTCACGCCGAGCGTGAACAGCTCCATGAACTCCCGCGCGTAGTTCTCGTTCGGCGCGTACTTGACGTTCAGGTACCCCGTCAGGTACAGCGACATCGCCGCGTCCTGCGTCGTCATCTCGAGCGCGAGATTGCTGAAGCTCGCGGTCGGCGTCGTCGCAAAATCCGCGTAGCGGCGCAGCCGGTCGCGGTAGGCCAGCAGCGATGGCGAGTCGATGCCCGCGTCCTTGCTGACCGCGAAGTGGCGGTGCCAGAAGAACGTGAGGCGCTCGACCAGCGGGTTCGTGGAGCGCTGCATGACGTCGAGCCATTCCATCTGCAGCTCGTCGTCGGAGTCCAACGGGTCGATCGGGTTCCCGTAGTAGGACGGGGGCGTGGCGGTCGGCGTCAGCGTGTTGGATGCCGAGACGAAGAACTCGACGAGGTCGGCGATCGGCTGGCCGGTCCACTGGGAGCGTTCCGCGTCGTTGGGGCCGAACCCGGCGCGCCAGAAGAGGCGATCGACCATCGCCTGTGTCAACGCCGCCGGCGGCGCCGGCGGCGGCGAGGGCGGCGGGGGCACGACCGTCGCGGCCGTGAGGGCCGCGGGTGTCGTGATGAACAGGATCCGCGACCGCCGGCTGTGGCGGTCGCCGTCGATCGTGCGCACCGCGTAGCGGTACGCCGTGCCCGGGGTCACGCCGTGATCGTCAAAGCGCGTTGTTCGCACGTGGGCCAGATGCCGGCCGTTGCGCAGCACCTCGTAGTGAGCCCGGGGTCCGTGATCGTGCGAACGGCGCCAGGCGATGCTGACCAGAGACGAGGTCACCGTCAGGGAGTGCAGGCGCTCGGGCGGGCTCGGCGGCCGCACGCGGACGCCCGAGCGTCCATGCTGGTGCTTGATCAGCTCGCGTCGCGTCAGACCCGCCATCGCACATCCCTCTGTCCGCCGTCAACCGACGCGCTCACTCAAGCATCAACGCGGCCGCTTGGCACGCGAGATCGACAAACGGTCTATGGCTGCAGAAGCAGGGCCAATCCGGCTGACGTCTGATCGCCACGTGGCGGCGCCTGCCGAGCGACGGCGCTCCGAGTGTCTACCCTGTCGGAGCACCGTGCTCGTCTGTGATCTCGATTGTCGCGTCACGACGCTTGCGTGTCGTCAGCGCGTGCGTCGTCCAATCATCCCCCGGTGTGGCGATGACCAGTAGCGGCGACGGCCTCTTCCGTCAGGGCGAGCCCGTTTGGGTCATGGAGGAGGGCGGGTCACAGCGGGCCGCCAACTACCTGGGCGAGAGCGAGACGACCGCGTGGTTCGGCGGGAAGGTCGCGGTCATGGTCGTCTACGAAGATACGCGGGCCGCTGCGGCGGTCGATGCCGACAGGGTTATTCCGCGCGAACGCTAGATGCCGTGCCGCGGGCGGCTCACGCTCGCGTCGGCTCGAGCTCGGCGGCGTCCTCGGCGCGAGAGCGCTCGGACGCCACCGGCAAGCGCGCCGCGGAGCCCTCGATGTTGATGTGGGGAAGTCGCGCGTCGAGCCAGCGGGGCAGCCGCCAGGTGGCCGGTCCCAGCAGCTCGAGGACGGCCGGCAGCAGCACGCAGCGCACGACCAGGGCGTCGAGGAACACGGCGGCGGCAAGCCCAAAGCCGAACTCCTTGATCGTGCGCTCGTTGCCGAGCATGAACGACAGGAACACGCAGACCATGATCGCCGCGGCCGCGCTGATCACGCGCCCGGTGAACGCGATGCCGTCGCCGACCGCGGCGGAGGCGTCGTGCCGGCGTACCCACTCCTCGCGCACGCGCGAGACGAGGAACACCTCGTAGTCCATCGACAGCCCGAAGACGACCGCGAACATCAGCACGGGTATCCACGGCTCGACCGGGCCCTTCTGGACGCCCAGCAGGCTCCCGAACCAGCCCCATTGGAACACGGCGACGGTGACGCCGAGCGCACCCCCGATGCTCAGCAGGTTCATCAGCGCGGCCTGGATCGCGATCACCACCGAGCGGAACATCACCAGCAGCAGGAGCGCCGACAGCACCACGACGATCGCGATGAACAGCGGCAGCTTGGCGCCAAGCACGTTGGAGAAGTCGATCGAGCCGGCCGTGAAACCGCCCACCAGCACCGGCGTCCGCGCATGGCTCGCGAGCGAGGGCAGCACCTCGTGGCGCAGGCGGTTGACCAGGTTGGTGGTCGCGGGCGCCTGCGGCGCCGAGCCCGGGTAGACCTCCATCACCGCGACCATCCCCGATGGCGCGACCCGCGGTGCGGTCACGGCATCGACGTCCGCGGTGGCGCGAACGGCCGCTTGCACAGCCGGCAGCGCTCCGAGCTGATCGCGGCCCGGTAGTTCGGCAACGAGCAGCAGCGGCCCGTTGAATCCCGCGCCGAAGCCGTTCGCCAGCAGGTCGAAGGCCTGGCGCGAGCTGGTGTTGGCCGGGTCGTTGCCGGCGTCGCTCGTGTCGAGCCGCAGCGCGAAGACGGGGGTCAGCAACGCGACCATCACGGCCAGCGAGATGAACGTCAACGGCCACGGCCGTGCCTGCACCGCCTCGCTCCACTGGCGCCAGCGCGAGCGGGGCGGGGCGGCAGGCGCACGCGCTTCGGCGGCGGCAGCGCGATTGCGCCGGCCAAGGCGGCGACCGCTGCCCCGCGGCCGCACGATCCGGGCGCCGAACCGCGACAGCATCGCGGGAAGCAGCGTCAGCGACGCGGCGAGCGTGAGCAGGACGGCGATCACGGCGGCGATCGCCAGGCCGTACATGAAGCTGACGCCGGTCGCGAACATGCCGAGCAGGGCGATCACGACGGTCGTGCCGGCGAGCAGGATCGCGCGCCCCGAGGTGTCCATCGCCTCAACAACCGATCGCTCCACGTCGCCGTTGGCGAGGTAGTTCTCGCGAAAGCGCGTGACGATGAACAGCGCATAGTCGATCCCGACACCGAGGCCGATCATCAGCGCCAGTTCCGGCGAGACGTTGGACATGCTCGTGACGTGCGTGGCGATCCCGATCAGCGCGACGCCGGTGATCAGGCCCAGACCGGCCGTGACCAGGGGCATCCCGGCCGCCATCAGGGAGCCGAACGTGATCAGCAGGATGACGAGCGCCGCGACCGCGCCGACGGAGGTGGCCGGACCAATGCTGAAACCCTCGGCGTCCTCGACGACCTGGCCGCCGGTGGCGATTTGGAGACCCGGTACGCGCACGGCCTTGACCGCGGCGAGCAGCGGCGCGCCGGTGTTGTTCGGCAGCAGGTTGGCGCGCTTGGCGTAGTTGATCGTCTCGAACGCCGTCATCCGGTCGCGCGAGACCTCGACGGCTCCGCGTGCGCTGTAGGGGCTGATCACGCTTGCGACGTGCGGGAACGTGGCAACCCGCGCGAGCAGGGGCACCAGCCGGGCACGCACCGCCGGCGCGTCGATCGTGCCGTGCGACACGTGGAAGACGATCGTGTCGACGTCGCCGCTCTGCGTCGGGAACTCGCGCGTGAGCAGGTCGACCGCCCGCTGCGTCTCGGTACCGGGCAGGCTGAAGTTCGTCGCGTACTGGCGTCCGACCGCCTGCGCGAGCACGCTGGCGAGGACGGCGAGCGCCACCCATCCCGCAACGACGTAGCGGCGGTGGGCGATACACCAGTGGGTGAGCCTCAGCATTGCGTCACTCCTCGGTCAGCACAGCGGTCCACAGGAAAGGCCTCGTCATCCAGCGCGCACGGCTTCGGGCGCCACGGTCGCCGAGTTGACGCTCGCGACGGTGTGTATCCAGCCGGTGAGCAGCTTGAGCGGGACATCGACGGGTGCGAGGAAGATGATCACGAAGGCGGGCATCTGGACCAGCGGGCGGGCCTGCTCCGTTCGAAGGAACATCGCCACGCCGCTGCCGGGCGAAGCCTAGTGCGCCAGGGTAGAAGGCGGGCAGACGCTCGTCGACGAGTACGCGTGACACGAGGCCATAGGGTCTCTGACGTCGCAGGCAATCAGAGCCGCGACCGACAACCAGTCCCACAGAGACGAGGTATACACATGTCACACGCAAGCACGCGAACCGCCACCAGCGAGGAGCCCGACCGGCCATGACGGTGCTCGACAGCTTCCGTCTCGACGGCAAGGTCGCCGTCGTCACGGGCGGCAACCGCGGCCTCGGCCACGCATTCGCCCGTGCCCTGTGCGAAGCCGGCGCGCGCGTGGCGATCGCGGCACGCGATCAGGCGCGATCCGAGTGTGTCGCGGACGAGCTGGGTGCCACCGCCGTCGCCACCGACGTCACAGACCCCGCGAGCGTCGCGGCGATGCTCGACACCGTGACCGCGGAGCTCGGGCCGGTCGACGTGCTGGTCAACAACGCCGGCGTCTGCTTCCACCGCCCGGCACTCGAGGTGCCCGACGAGGAGTGGCGTGCGGTGTGGGACGTGAACGTCGACGGGCTCTGGCACTGCAGCCGCATCGTCGGAGCGCAGATGGTCGGGCGCGGCACCGGCGCCATCGTGAACATCGGGTCGCTCTCGGCGATCGTCGTCAACCGCCCGCAGATGCAGCCGGCCTACAACGCCTCCAAGGCGGCGGTCCACCAGCTGACGAAATCGCTGGCCGCCGAGTGGGCGCCGTTCGGGGTCCGCGTCAACGCACTCGCCCCCGGCTACGTCAAGACGGAGATGGCGCCCGTCGATCTCCCCGAGTTCCGCCGCCACTGGATCGACGACGTGCCGATGCAGCGCTACGCGCTCCCGGAGGAGCTCGGGCCGTCACTGCTGTACCTCGCCAGCGACGCGTCGAGCTTCGTGACCGGGTCGGTGCTTGTCGTCGACGGGGGCTACACGCTGTGGTAGACAGCACGCATACGGGCCGGCCCTACAGAGGGACCTCGGGTCCCTGGGCGAGTCCGGGTCGTCTTACACGCCGGGGGAGCTCGGCGCCGAGGCGCCTGCTTCCGCCAGGGACGAGCGGTAG
>ODAK010007728.1_pt1 | contig 10806 bp, 6 predicted proteins | sample 1539591 | NCBI WGS metagenome assembly ODAK01 (sample SAMEA3539303, study PRJEB22396) | soil metagenome | biome: tundra; feature: field; material: soil | place: USA | collected 2010-05 | depth 0.15 m | reverse complement strand
CCCATCCCGAAAGGTTCAGAGATGATCAAACCCAAAAACTATGTGGCATTGGGCGAAACCGCCTATCCTACCTGCTAAGGGTGCGGAGGGTCGGGGAATCGAGGAGTTTGCTGCGATCGGCACCGGCAAGGACGGCGCGCCAGAGCCAGGTCACCGGGGTTTTGGCGTCGAAAGCCATATTGGGTTCGTTTTGTAATCTGGCCAGGTTCGTTATCAGGCCTGTCGCGGTGCGATCAAGATAGGTTTGGGGGTACGGGGCGTTGGGTTGCTGCTGCGCGATCACTACCCAGCCGATGCCAGGGTCTTCGACTGCAAACGGGATGTCGTAGTCGGGCTTGACGGGAAGGTGGACAAGGGCGTCGGGATTCGCCAGGTTGAATTCGGTCTCTTCGTCGCGCAGCAGAAAGTCTTCCAACGCGGTCGATTTCGGAATGATGTAGCGGAATGCGACGCCATCGTCGTACGCGCGGACCTCCACATCGAGCCGCCGGCCGAGCGAGCCGTTCTGCATGTAATGAGCGACCACGGAGTTGTAGTGGTCCGAAAGGTTAGAGGACTTGTCCGCCGACATGAACCCGGGATTCTCGCCAAGGTACGGCTCCGCGTTCAGGATGTCGAGGCCCATCCACGAAGTCGCGATCAGCGGCTTCCCCGCCATAAAAACCTGGTAGCCAACCCGCTCCCACAAGTCGCCCTCGGGATGTCCCGAGAAAAGCCGGAATTCGAACTGTCCGTTCGGAGAAACCACGCGCTGCTCGTCCTGAGCGTGCAACAGAGAGCACGACCAAACGAAGCCAAATAAGAGCAAGCGCCTTAGAATCATAGGCATAATAAAAACGGGCTCGCCGGACGTTTAACCGGCGAGCCCTTCAAATCGAGTATAACGTTCGCTTTACTGTTAAGCCCAGCTGAAGCCGGACTTCGCAATCGGGAGCGAGCGCACACGCTTACCAGTCGCCGTGAAGATGGCGTTGGTTACGGCCGGGAGAACTGGCGGCATGGCCGGTTCTCCCAGACCCGTGGGATTGTTATCGGACAGCAGATAGTGGATCTCGATCACGGGGGGAGCCTGCGCCATACGAACCATCTTGTGCTGGTGATAGTTCGTCTGAACGACCTTGCCCTTTTCGACCGTGATCTCCTGGTCCATCAATTCGCTGAGACCGTCGATCATGCCGCCCTGACAGATGTTTTCCGCGCCGCTGGTGTTAACGATCTGGCGGCCCACATCGGCCGCGACCCAGATTTTATTTACCTTTACCTTATTCATGGCGTCGACTTTGACTTCGGCGACTTCGGCAAAGTATCCCTGATGGCTGAAGTGGAAAGCCACGCCCATTGCGGTGCCTTTGGGAAGTTTCTTCTTGCCCCATTCGGACTTTTCCGCCACGAGTTTCATGACGCCCTTCATGCGGTCGGCATTCATGGTGCCGCCACCACCCGGACCGGGGGCGGGCATCGGACCCGCCGAATCCAGCATGGCTAAGCGGAACTCAATCGGATCTTTGCCCGCGGCATGCGCCATCTCGTCGATGAACGACTGGATCACGAACGCGAAAGCGTTGCTGCTGGGAGCGCGGAGCGAACCGGTACGGATAACGAGCGGCTGCACCGACGCCTGTAAAGAATAGTTCGGAACGAAGCGCTGCGGGAACTCTGTCGGACCCATGGCGCCGGCCGAAACGAAGCGATCGCCGTCACCATAGCTGATGAAGTGGTTGTGCCAGGCGACCAGTTTGCCGCTGGCGTCCACTCCGCCCTTCAGATACTGGAAGCCGCCCGGACGATAGTAATCGTGCGCCATATCGTCTTCGCGGGACCAGAGAAGTTTCACCGGCATGCCGGCTTCCTTCGAAATGTACGCAGCCTCGACCATATAGTCGTTGGTGAGACGCCGGCCGAAGCCGCCGCCGCCGCGAACCATGTGGAGGGTGATGTCGGATTCCTGAATGCCGAGAGCCTGTGCCGCGAGACGCCGCCCACTGCCCGGAATCTGGCTGTTGGACCAGATTTCGCACTTGCCGTTCTTGAAGTCGGCCGTGCAGTTCTGGGGTTCCAGAGGCGCGTGCGAGATAAACGGATACGAGTAAGCGGCTTCGACAGTCTTGGCCGCGCTCGCCATCGCGCCATCGGGATCGCCATCTTTACGGATGGTCCGCTGCGCGGGGTTCTTACTCAATTCCTCAGCCTTCGCCGCGTAAGCGGTGCTGCTGCCATTGCCGCGGGTGCCTTCGTCCCAATCGACGACGAGCTTCTTGCGGGCGGACTGCGCTGCCCACCAGTTATCGGCGACGATCGCGATACCGTTTTCAAGACCGGGATCGCCCGGCAGGACGGCATCGGTGATATCGGGTCGCGTCACGATGAACGCGGTCTTCACACCCGGGAGTTTCTTGATTTCGTCGAGATTGGCGCTTTTTACTTTGCCGCCGAAGACGCCGCATTTTTCAAACACGGCGTAGGCCATGTTCGGAACCTGCACATCGATACCGAAGATCGGCTTGCCGGTGACAATGCTCGGCATTTCGCGCTGTGTCTGAGCGGTACCGATGATTTTGTAATCAGCGGGATCCTTCATCTTCAGCGTGGTCAGCGCGGGCATCGGCAAGGCGACCATCTTCGCGGCCAGATCACCGTAACCAACCGAGCGATTGGACGACTTGTGATAGACCTTGTTCATCGACGTGGACAGTTCCGCTTCCGGAACGTTCCAAGTCTGGGCCGCGGCCGTGATCAGCATGGCGCGTGCAGCCGCACCTGCCTGGCGCATCGGGGTCCAGTTGGTCGGTGTCGCGGTACTGCCGCCGGCAATCTGGCCAGCGTATTTCTTATCGTCGAAATCGGTCTGTTCGATCTTGACCATCTTCCAGTCGGCATCCATCTCATCGGCGATGAGCATGGGAAGCATCGTCTTGACGCCCTGGCCGACTTCGGGATTCTTGGCCATAATGGTGACCGTGCCATCCGCGGCGATGCGGACGTAAGTGTGAGGATCGGGCGGGGGAGGCGGAGGACCGCCGCGGCCCTGCGCTTCGAGCTCGGGTTCGAGATATACGCCAATGAGGACGCCACCGGCGCCGGCCGCACTTACTTTGAGAAAGGAACGACGATCAATATTCTTCATGTCCAGATCTCCTTATATCTTTGCCGCAGTCTGCACGGTCTTCTTCGAAGACAACGAGGCAGCCTTGTGGATGGCCTTGCGGATCCGTATATAGGTACCGCAGCGGCAGAGGTTGCCGTTCATGGCGGAATCGATATCGGCGTCCGTTGGATTCGGCTTCTTCGCGAGCAATGCGGCGGCAGCCATCATCTGGCCAGCCTGGCAATAGCCACACTGGGGCACATCGATTTCGGTCCACGCGACCTGCACGGGATGCGTGCCGTCGAGCGAAAGACCTTCAATCGTGGTGACAGCCTGCGTGCCTACAGCCGAAATCGGCGTCTGACACGCGCGAGCCGCTTTGCCGTTGAGTTGTACCGTGCACGCCGCACACTGGCCGATACCGCAGCCGTACTTCGTGCCCTTTAGATTCATCAGGTCCCGAAGCACCCACAGAAGGGGCATATCGGGTGGCGCGTCAACCGTAGTGGACTGCCCGTTTACGTTCAGTTTGTAGGCCATAGAGGTTTACTCTCGATCCTCTAGAGCATATACGATTTCCGGGCGTGGCGGGAAAGACAATTTTCAGGCTGGTCAAAGCTGTAAAGCAAACATTACACGGACATTTTAACCTCTACTATTGGGGATGAGGGCGGAGCTTGTTCTACAAATGGGACGCCCAGAATGCCCCGGACAACCCGCCTATAAGATGCTCGCGCTGCGTTCCGTGACCTGACTGGCACGATCACTGAGAACGGTCAGGTCGGTTGCGCCATCCTGTTATTGATTGTTGTGCTCCTTGCAGGATCGAGTTGGTCCGATCTTTAAACTACAGATCAGAGGATAGTTACGCTCGCGGAGGCGATATGATCGGTAAACCGTGAAGCGTATACCAGTCATCGCCGAGAGCAATGCATGAAGATTTGATCGCCCACTGGAACATTTTCGCCAGTTTGTGTTTTATCATGTGAAGGTATCGATGATACTCAGCGCTTGTGTGTTCGGCTGTCGTAAATTACGTTTCGAACTTCGCCGTGGAATCCTTCGATCAAACGCTTGAGAAGTACGGAGCAGATCTCGCTTCCGTTCTTTCTTTCAATACTGACGGCCCCGATCTACTTCCTTACGCAACGTTGCTCGCTGCTCGCAAGCAAAAGAACTCCGTTCTCGCAGCGCTCACCGGCGTATACGAGTGGCAGAACAATCCGCTGATTTTCCTGGTTGAAGGCGACAAGGTGGAACACGATCAGGACCTGAATCGTGTCCGTCGCTCGGTTGCCATGCGCGGTGATGCTCCGTACCTGGGAGTAGTCCGCCCGGGGCAACTAACGGTGTACCGCGTTTCGCTGGATAATGATCCGGTAGCCAAGGCCGTTATCCCTCTCGATCTTGGTGATGAGCGAGCCACCTTTCCGCATTTAAGTAACGACCGGCCTGGGGTCGCCCCGGATTCCCGGCATTGGATATCGAAGGTCGTCCTTACGCTATTGCGTGGCTCTATCGATGAGCTTAAGACCTTCGAGGTTTCCGATTACGACGCTATCTCGTTGGTGGGGCGGGCGCTGTTCACTCGTTTTCTTGCCGACCGCGATCTACTGCCCAACTCACTCTTTCCAAACGGACATTTTGACGCAGCCGAGTTGTTCGATAATGCCGATCAAGCGGCGAAGACCTCAGAGTGGCTTGACGACACATTCAATGGGGATTTTCTTCCGGTTAGCGTCGGAAAATACGAATTGATGCCTCCGGGCGGCTTTAGAACGTTGGGGAACATCCTGCGCCGTGCGCCACGCGGTCAACTCTCCTTAGGGTGGGAAGAGAAATGGGAGAACCTCGATTTTTCCCATATTCCGGTTGGCGTGCTTAGCCAGGCCTATGAGCACTACTTGCGCAAACATGCCCCGGACAGGCAGCACAAAGAAGGTGGCTACTACACGCCCCGAATCATTGCCGACATGATGGTCCGCGGCGCATTCCACGCCCTCCGCCGCGATGGCGTGGCTCACAATGCGCGAGTACTGGATGCAGCTGCAGGAGCCGGGGTATTCCTGATTACAGCCTTCCGCCAGCTGGTGTCGGAACGCTGGCGCCACGACGGAGTGCAACCGAATACGAGGATACTCAGGGAGATCCTCTACGGGCAGATCACAGGCTTTGACATCAATGAATCTGCGCTGCGATTTGCCGCTCTTGGGCTTTATCTCGCGTCGATCGAATTGGACCCGGACCCTGAGCCAGTTCAGAAGCTTCGGTTCGAGAATTTGCGTGGCACCGTCCTTCACTACGTGGGAGAAAACGTGGGAGAAGACAACGGCCAATTGCCTTCACGAAGCCTCGGAAGCCTCGGCGACAAGGTGAGTGGGGAACACCTGGGACAGTACGACCTTGTGATTGGTAACCCGCCTTGGGGCAGCGGGACGCGACTCCCGATGTGGCCGCAAGTTGCGGCGCGGATCAGAGAAATTGCCCGGGCGCGTGTTGCTGACGGCGTCGACCCGAAGTTGCCGAATGAAGTTCTCGATTTACCTTTTGTTTGGCGGGCGATGGAATGGGCAAGATCTCGCGGCCAGATCGCCTTTGCTCTGCATGCCCGACTGCTTTTCCAACAAGGAGACGGAATGCCGGAGGCACGAAGCGCCATTTTCGGTGCGTTGAATGTGACGGGCATTGTCAACGGATCGGAAATTCGTAATACAAAGGTTTGGCCCCAAATTTCAGCGCCGTTTTGTTTGCTCTTCGCTCGCAACGAACTCCCGCCGCCCGGGTCCGCGTTCCGGTTCGTGAGCCCGCGGCTCGAGGCCTCGCTGAACGGTGCCGGTGGCTTTCGAGTGGATGCGAGCAACGCGGAGATGATCACCTCCGAACAGGTCATTAACAGGCCCGAGATCCTGAAGATACTGTTCCGGGGCAGTCGGCTTGACCTCGAAATTTACGACAGGTTGGCATCTCGAAAAATGGAGACGCTGGATGAATTCTGGCGGGCGCGCTTCGGAGAATTCCGGGGGCGGCCTCGCTTTGCTGGAAACGGATATCAAAAACTCCGAAAAAGCGGCGAGGTAAGGAAAGGTTCAGCGGGAAAGGCTGGGGTGTCGGCGTCTAGGCTGAGTGACCTTCTTGAATTAACGCCAGCGGCGATGCGAACACCACTTGTGGACCCAACTCGACTGGCTCCCTTCGAATTGCTGCGTATTCACCGTTCACGCCCCCGTGAGCTGTTCTGTGGACCTCTTCTGATTGTTCACCAGTCGCCACCGTCGCACGCCGGGCGAGTCCGGGTGCTGGTCGCGGATGATGACGTGGTTTTTAACGAGACATACTACGGCTACAGCGCAAAAGAGCATTCGGACGGAAAGCGCCTAGTTCGCTATTTGGCCATGCTGGTCGGCAGCAAGTTCGCGCTCTGGCATGCGCTGATCAGCAGCGGAAAGTTCGGTTTCGAGCGTGATGTCGTAGAGAAGTTCGTCATCGACAGTATCCCAGTTCCAGCTTTCGAAGATCTGAAACCCACAGACTTGGAGGAGATCGACCGATTGTTCGAGGCGCTAGTCACGGACGGCAGCGACTCGAGCTGGGAACTGGTGGATGCGTGGGCCGTCTCAAAGTACGGGCTGACGCCGCGGGATCTCCAAGTCATTAGCGATACTTTGAAGTTCAACCTGCCCTTTGCCGACAGGCGAAAGGCTGCCCAAACTCCACCCACGCGTCCTGAGACAACTACCTTTTGCCACGTGTTGAGTTCAGAGCTGAAGCCGTGGGCTCAACACAGTGGCAAGACAATTAGCGCTCGCCTGGTAATTCTGCCGGCAGCATCGCCCTGGGAAGTTGTCCAGGTAGGTACGGCGCTCACCTCGGGCCAGCCTGCCACAAACGAGGACTGGCCCGAGATCCTGCGGATAGCCGATCAACTAGCGGCAACCGAGGTGATTCACCCGGACGCCGCGGCTGGCTGCCTATGGCTTGCCCGTCTGAACCAAGCCCGCTACTGGAGTCGTAGCCAGGCACGGCTCGTCGCTCGCCGCATAGCTTGGGATCATGTGGATTTTTTGCTGGGGCGTAAGGCGCAATGAAGCTAAGCCGCATCCACCCGCGTGAAGATCAAGTGGCCGAACTTACCCGAGGTCAAATTCTGCCTCTCGCACCCCTTCACGAGTTGCATCTGATGTTCGTCGCCGAAGTACTGACGCGCGCATGGAATGACCTTTTCGTGAACCGATTGTCAATACTCCTCACGGCCGGGGAAACTGAAGTAAACACTCTGATTGAGACACGGCTCAACGCGCTGCTTGAGGAAGACGAACGTTGGTCCCAGCTGGTCTCCGAGGTTGCAAGAGGGAGAGAGACCATAAGCTATGACGGCAGTTCTTTGGAAAAACGACCCGACCTGTCAATTCACCTCACGAATCGAAGTCCTTCGTTTCCCCTGATCGTGGAATGCAAGCTGATTGATGCGCCCGCGCGCAAGAAGGTTGACTTGTATTGTAAAGACGGCCTCTTACGATTCGTGAGAGGCGAATATGGTTGGGCCACCCGCGAAGCTTTCATGCTCGCCTATGCACGAGACGGGTCGACCATCGCGTCGTGTTTGGTGCCATTTCTCGCCCACAGCCAAACCAGACTATCCGATGCGTATCTCACCGAATTCTTGCCGATTTCGATAGGGGAATCGAGCATGCAACTGGCCCGTTCGAGTCACAAACGCAAGTTCCGCTATATCGGTCCGAACTCGGCTAGTCCTGGTCCGATCTCGATTTGGCACCTGTGGGTTGCCGCCAGCACTCAGTAGCGGCACCAGCCCGCTGTGTTGTGCCCTCGACATGATAAACACGATATCTACAGTAGTCGGCGTCCCGCCGAGACGGCGGGGGGTGCCGCGACAAGTCGCGCAGCGTTTACGTTCACGCCGACACCGTTGGGGTAAGCGCTGGCAAAGACTATGGCGCGATTCGGGGTACCGAACTTTTAAGTGAGCGGTGTCCCCTCAGGCGGATGTCAGGGTCGTGGTTCGGAAAGAGGTGGACGGGGCGATTCGGAGGGACCAAAGCTGTAGTTGTCGCCCTTTTTGCCATGGAAAGAATTCAGGACGACGGGAATTCCGCGTTGTTTCATGAGGCGGCTCATCAGTTCCACGGTATCGGTGTGATAAATCGCCGAAGACATGCCGATAGGTACGCCTTCCGCCCAGTTCAGTGGCGTCATACGCACGGTACTCACTCCGAAACCGTAATCCTCACCTTTATCGAGCGCGTCGAGTTTGGCGCCGTGATCGACGAGGAACTGCACCGCTTTGTTGGCGCCTTTGTAGCCGGCGCCGTGGAGCGCGGTGATGCCGTGGTCGTTGGCAGCGTTGACGTCCGCGCCGAGGCTGATGAGAAGTTTCACGACTTCCAGCGTCTGATCTTCGGAAGTCTCGTGCAGCATGCCGTCAGCCCAGCCGACGCCGGAGGAAACCATCAAAGGAGTCGTGTGGTCGAAGGTGGGAAGCAGCGGATCGGCTCCGTGGGCGAGGAGCAGTTTCACCACTGTCAGATCGCCGCAGAGAGCGGCGCGTAATAAAGGAGTGGCGCCGGCTTCTTTCAGCCACAGAGCGGTCATGCCCTGGTGGATTTCGGTATCGGCTTTAATTTGTAAATTGGGGTTGGCGCCGTGGTCCAGCAAGGTGGCGATCATCGGCAGCACTCCATCGGTGCTCGGCGCGGGGAGAGCGGTGGTTTCCTGATTGCGATTCTTGACAGCCAGATAAAGCGGCGTCCACCCTTTGTTGTTGGCGAGATTGGGCTGCGCGCCGTGATCGATCAGGTATGCGGCGATTTCATAGAAGCCGTTTTGCACGGCGACCAGCAGCGGGCTGCTGCCGTCGACCGAAAACCGGTTGATATCGACATGCGCGGCGACGAGGGTTTTCACGCAGTCCATTTCGCCCTGGCGTACGGCGAAGAGGAGCGCGGTCAGACCACCTTTAGGAGGTGCGGGAGGACTGCCTGCGGCCGCGAAGCCCAAACCGCGACGTCGGAGGGGAGTGAGGCTGGAAGACTGTGCGGAAAGATTGGCGCCGCGATCGGCAAGGAGCTTTATTACGTCGGCGTGGCCCTGTTCGGCGGCCCACATGGCGGCGGTCGTGCCGCGCAGGTCATCTTTCAGGTCGGGCTTCGCGCCGTGATCGAGGAGGACTTTCACTGACGAAAGACTGCCGGAGCGAGCGGCCATCATGAGAGCGGTTTCGCCGTGAGACAGGACAGGGGCGTTTGCATCGACGCCGGCCTTGAGGAGCTTTTCGACCATGGCTGCGTTGCCGTTCTGGGCGGCCAGGAACATGGGAGTCGCGCCGTCGCGATTGGCGGCTTTGGGATCGGCGCCGGCGTGGATGAGAAGATCGGCGGTTTCGGGATCGTCCCAGCGCGCGGCCCAGTGGAGAGCGGTGGTGCCGTCGGCCTGGGGGGCGTTGACGTCGGCGTGTTTTGCGAGTAAAGACTGGATTGCTTCGTGATTGGCTACGGCGTCCGCTACTTCGCTGGTGGGGGCTGCGAAGACCAGCGTCGAGATGAGGAAGATTGCGGCTACGAGCGAAGAGGCCGACGTGGGCGTCGGCCGCAGGCCGGGGGGCCTGCCCCACTTGATTTTCAATTGTATTGGGGAGGTAAGGAGAAGAAATAATCGACTGGGGGGCATGGTTATCCCAGGGAGAGGGGGGCGGTGCTGTCGCCGATTTTGTCTTTTTCGACCCCCGCCAGGTGAAGGGTGGTTAACAGCAGGTTCGCCGTAGAGCCCTGGGCTCGGATGTGACCGTGGCCTTTGAGGCCTCCGCCGATCAGCATGTGCCCTACGTCCTTATGGCTGTGGAGATTGGAATCGCCCATGTTGCTCGCCCAGAGAATGAGCGTGTGATCGAGGAGGGTGCCGTCGCCATCCGGCGTCGACTTCAGTTTTTCCAGAAAGTACGGCAGGCACTGGACGTGGAAACGGTTGATCTTCGCCCAGTCTTCAGCGCGCTTTGGAACGCCGCCATGATGGGATGCGGCGTGGTTGGCGGTGGCAACGCCGGATTCCGGATAGCTGCGCATGCTGACATCGTGCGCATACATCAATGTAGATACGCGGGTGATGTCGGCTTTGAAAGCCAGCACCTGCAGATCCCACATCAGCCGGATGTGCTCTTCGAAGGACTCGGGCATGCCGAACGGCACTTTGGCGTCAGGTGACACGTCGGTCGACTTCGTGACGTTCTGCAGACGCCGCTCGATCTCGCGGATGTCTTCCAGATATTCGTTGAGCCGCGTGCGATCCGAACCCGGCAGGGTCCTGTTCAGGCGCGCGACTTCCTGCGTGACGGCGTCGAGAAGACTGGCCTGCGCTTTGCGGCGCTCCATGCGCTCCTGCGGATTGCTGCCATCGCCGAACAGGCGTTCAAATACGACCTGCGGATTGGCTTCATGCGGCAGCGGCTTCGTCGGACCGGACCAGGAGATGGAGTTAACGTACGCGCAGCTATAGCCCCACGGGCACGTGGCGAGCGCGCTTTGGTCCTCGATGCCGAGCTGGATCGATGGCAGGGCGGTATCCTGCCCGTGCTTTTCGGCGATCATCTGGTCGATAGTGGTGCCGAGATAGATGTCGTCGCTGACGGTTTTTTTCGGCGGCATACCGCTCAGGACGGCGGCGCTAGATCGGAAGAGCGTCGTGTAGGGAAAGAGTGTAGATCTCGGTGG
>ODAK010007727.1_pt1 | contig 10806 bp, 5 predicted proteins | sample 1539591 | NCBI WGS metagenome assembly ODAK01 (sample SAMEA3539303, study PRJEB22396) | soil metagenome | biome: tundra; feature: field; material: soil | place: USA | collected 2010-05 | depth 0.15 m | reverse complement strand
AAGCCCTCGACACCGCAGGCCTCACCCACCTCACCGGCATCGGGCACGAACCACCGGACTAGCCCAGAACCGACCCCCGACGAATTAACGGTGGCATGCACTTAAGCGTCAAGATAGTTCAGTGGGAGGCCGTCGCTTTGGGAGTTATAAGCACTTGGACCCTAATGATTTTGGCTGACCGTCTCTACGACTACTTCGGCGTCACCCAGTGTCAGCTGTCTGACTGAGATCGTAGGCTGACCACATGAGCACGTCCATGAGCCACAGCCGCCCAGACCCGGAACAGTTGGCCAGGTGGGACAGGTTCCCAGACACGAGCCTTCAGATATCCGGGGTGACCACGCACGGCCGGTGCTGGCATCGGAGTACTGACTGCTCGCGCTACCGGGCCACCACGAACCGATCCGTCACGGTAGGCCCGGTCGTGCCGATGACGGCGGGCGAGGCGAAAACACTCGGCTACGGGCTCTGCTCAGAATGCCTCAAGCTGCTCACGAGCGCGTAATCCCTGCGCGGCCTGCGCTTCCCGCGTGTTCCCTGGCTAAGTGCCGCTCGTATTGCTCAGCAGGCTGGTCCTCCAACGCCGCGCGGCGTGCCGCCCTCGAAGGTGTGGGTGTTGTCCGGCCTAGCGGGACTTTCGGGGCTATCCCAGGCTGACGCGAGGTAGTGCCTGGTCAGCGGCGGTGTTTTGCACCTGGCGCTGTATTACCTAACTCAGCGCTTGGGGGCGTAGGCCTCGAGACCGAAAAGGTCGTAGAGACGTGCTTGGGTGGGGCTCATCTCGGTGAGCATGCGCCGTGCCCGGGGCCGTCCTCGTTCACCTTGGTAGAGAAGGACGGTCTCTTCGATGCCGCCGAGCGCGCCGAGCAGCTCGCGCACGCTCATGTGCAGACCGGCGTGATCCGCCTCGCGGACCATGAGGCGGGCGATGAGGAGGGCGAGGACGCAGTAGGCGACGTGGACGCGGATCTTGCTGTCGGTGAAGTGGTACATCGGTGAGAACGACACGACCTTGGGGTCTTTCATCTGACGGAAGTCCGCCTCGACGTGTGACTGGGAACGGTAACCGGCGACCACCTGGGCGATCGTCCACTCGTCGCGGTCGGTGAACAGGATGCGCTTGCCGAACAGCTCGTTCTCGAGCTGGGCCAGTGCCTTGTCGTCGGTGGCCCAGCTGAGGCGCAGCTCGCCAGGCTCCTCGCCGGCAAGCGTTGCCGAGATCACCCGCTCGAGCCAGCGAGCCTTCAAGATCTTGGCGACCTCGGCTTCGACACGTTCTCTCGGGCGACGGGTCTTTCCCCGTGAGAGGCGGGCGGCGAGCTCGGCGAGCTCCCGTCGTGCCTTGCCCATGGTCTGCGCGAAGCCTCGGCGCTGCTTGTCGTGCAGGTTCTGTGAGTGGGTGAGGACGAGCCGGTGCTCCTTGCCGAGGACGACCTTTCGGGTCTCGAAGGCGGACAGTCCCGGGAAGACCTCGGCGTCCACGATCTTGTAGGCGCTCTTTCGGACCGCCAGCAGCTCGGGGTGATCAGACGGCGGCAGCGATCCCACGAAGTGCAGCGGACTGCCGGTCATCAGCTCCTGGCTGGACCCCGAGTCCTGTCCGGCGTCGTAGACGAGCGTGAGCTCACCACCGGACTCGGCGAGTTCCCCGAAGCGCTCGATGAGCTTTGCGACCACTTCGGGGAACTGGGTGACGTCGGGGTGGTTTCCGGCATAGGCGTGGCTGACGAGGGGCACGCCCCCGTCGATCGAGACGACGAGCCCGAGGCCGACGAGGCGAAGGTCGGTGCGTTTCTGCTTGGCGTGTCCACGCTGGGCGATCGGTGCACGGTCATTGCCCGAGTCGATGTAGGTGGCGAAGTTCGTCATGTCCAAGACGAGCCCCGAGCAGTCGATCTCGAAGACCTCGACCATCTTTTTGACGACCCGGTGCTCGATCTGCTGGAGGTGCTCGTCAGAAAGGGTGTCCATCGCGTCCCAAAAGTGGCGGTGATCGAGCGCCGAGGCGGGAAGACGTACCAGCCGATCCCCGGCTGTGGTTGACCACCAGTCCGAGAAGCCGAGCTTCGAGCACGGTGCGACCACCCGGTTCGCGATCGCGAGTGCGATGTAGGTCCCGACCGAGGCGGCATCGGCGCGTCGGGGAACGAGCAGCTCATCGACGATCGCGGCCACACCGAGGCGTTCGAGCACTCCCCATACCGCGGCGAGATCACCGAAGGCGAGGTGCTGGGTGCGATCCGGCTCGCCCGGCCCGTGCTCGGACAGGCGGGTCGCGACCTCCTCTGCGGAGCCGAGGTAGCGCTGGGAGACGATCCGTGGCTCGCCGCCGACACGGGCCGACTCCACCAGGTAGTAGTACGTCTTGCCGTCCTGCTTCTTTCCGACGATGGATGCCATATCTAGGTAATACTCTATCTGACGACAGATCGCGAGCACCTGACCAGGTACAACGCACTGTCCAGAAGGTTGTTTCAAAGAACGTTTCGACCACCCGAGAATCAGCTCAACGAGCTATCCCCGAAACTCCCGCTAGCTGTCCGTGATCAGGACTTGTGTTCGTGACTGCGTGCCTGACCTCGCATGGGACCGATCGCTGGCGATGGGCGTCTTTCGCTGTCTTCCGGGCTCTGGCGGAACACAGACGGAACATCCGCGCAGCGCCCGGTCTAGCACGGCGTTAGCCAGCGCACCGTTCCCGGCGTTGCCAGTTGGCTAACGCTGGCTGCGCCACCGGGAACGGTACGAGTGGCGTCGCGAGTTACTTGCGCGACGCAGGCAACGGCGTCGGCATCGTGTTCGAGCAGGGTTCAGGGCGGATCCCCGACATCTGGCTGGAGCCAAGTCTCATCGAGCAGGAGGCTCGGAAGCCTCATCTGGCCGCCGTTCTGGTCTCGGGACTCGGCTACACGGTCGAGCCCAGCGGCCAGGGCCAGTCGCCAGAACGCATTGAGATCACGCCGTCCCTGCACAACCGTCTGGTCCGTCACCCTGGCTACCGGGGGGACCTCAACATCCACGAGGGACAACCTCCATGGCAGAGCGTGTCCTCACACTGACTTCGGACACGTGCCTGGGATCGTGACCTATCCCGATGGTCACGTCGTCCACGGCTTCGGCGGCCGAGAGCGGACCGTCGGACACCGTCACCTGAGACTGACGCGTGGACTCGCGGGCTGCGCTCATGGGAGGGGCAGGCTTTTGGTCCTCGACGCTGGGCAGTATGTGCCCTTGGCCACGGGGACGTTGACGGTGTAGGGCGCGCCAGCGTCCGCATTCTCTAACGGGATTCAGCCGCTCATCGGCCCCAACGTCCTTCAACAAGGAGCCAGCCTGAGTTCCTCGGGGTCCGAGTGGGCGCTTACCCCGGCCTGCTCCTCGCCGTGAGACCCAGGACGGGCGGTTGTCCGCTGAGGGATGAACACGTCAGCCTCCCCTCGGGCTGGTGTCGACGGCTCAGGGATCGCGGTCGATGAATTCCTGGGATCGATCGTCCTCCCTCCGGGCCCACGCCTCGTCGCCCTCCGCCAGTTGGCGCAGGAGCGCCGCGGTACGCGGCTGGTCTGCGACGCGGTCGGCCCATTCGCGGAACTGCGCCGCGAGCGCGCGGTCGTGGGCGCCACCGTCGGCCGGGGACCACGTCATCATGCCGCGGCTATTGATCTTCCCGGAACGGAGCCCGGACTCGAACGGGTCGGACTCCAGGTCCTCGACGAGGTCCCGGAGGGGCGCCGCGGGCCAGACGCCGTCGCCGTCCGGGGGGACGTGGGCCAGCACGGAGCCGATGACGGCGTCCCCGGGCGTCGAGCGGCCGGAGTCGGCGAGCAGCCTGCGGGCCTCAGTAACCCAGCCACGAAGCTGGTCAGCGTCGACGGTGCCGTCGGGGCGGACGCCGGGCGGGGTGTCCCACGACCGGAGGGCCATGAACCCCGCTGACGCGATGGCCTCCCGCTGCGGGGTCAGCTCCTCGTCCGGGTCGTCGTCCTCAGCTCGGTAGGCGTAGGACATGAGGTCGGCGAAGAGCGCCGGGTCGGTCTGGAGCGCGGTGCGGAGAGCCCGGGCCGGTCGCGTGAAGTGGAGAGCGGGGAGGAAGAAGAACTCCAAACGGGCGCGCGTGCCGATGTCCGAGCCGACGCGTTCGAGGTGGTCGAGGAGGCGCCCGGCCGCCCACGTGAGGTTCGCGATCTGGTGGGCGTTCTCGCACGGGCCGATCGCCGCGCGTTCAAGCGTCCGCACGACGAGGTCGACGTCCATGGCGCTCTCGTCAGTGCCAACGGCCAGCATCGCGATGAGCACAGTCATGGCGGCCCACGGTCGGCTGTGCTCGGTCAGCTCGCGGACCACGGTGGGCCTGGCGTCGGTGGCGGCGAGGAACGGGCTCATCCGACGCCAGAAGAGGGCCCGCACGTCCTCGTCCTGCTGGCCCACGATCGCGAGCAGGGCCAGGCTCGGACTCGGGTCCGCGAGGAGGAGCCCGGCCCGCTGCGCCGTGGACCACGTCTCCGCGCCTTCGAGGTGACGCTCGATCCACCCGACGCCGTCCGCCTGGACGCGGGCTCCGGCCCAGCCGTGGGCGACACAGCCGTCCGTGCCGTCGGCGCCGACGAGGGGGAGAAGATCGGCCGCGAGAGCCTCGCTCCGCGCCTCACCGGCCGCCCAGCCGAGGGCGATCGGCATGGTGACAGCCCGGCCGAAGGCAAGGAGATCGGGAACACCGCCACCGTCGAGGACCTCGCGGATGGCGTCCCGCCGGACGGCCCTCACCGCGGCGTCGTAACCGGTGGCGTCGCTGATCGACAGGTCGGTGAACCGCGGATGGGAGTTGAAGAGGTCTGCATGGCGGTCCGCGGCCGACGCGGGAGCGAAGCGCCCGGCGACGGCCTCCACCCGGTCGACGACCTCTCCGGGCAGGGCCCAGTCGGCCTCGGGGAACCGCCGATGGTCGTGGCCGAGATCGACAAGGGCCTGCCAGAGCCCGTTCCTGCCCGGCTCGTCGAGGCTGTCGGGGTCGAGCTGTTCGAGCGCGTCGAGGACTCGATCGTGGTCACCGAACGGGGGGACATCGACGTGGGCCACGAGGTCGGTCCAACGGCCCGCGTCCTCCCCGGCGTCATCGATGAGCCGGGTGATCACCTCCGCGACGGCGGCGGCGAGCGGATCTGGGGTGGCCTCCTCGGGCGGCGTACGCGGCCAGTCCCGCCAGCGCGGGTAGTGCGGCGGCCCAGCGAGGGCGAAGCGTGTCGGGATCATGGCTCGCATCAGCGACCACGCGACGTCCGGGATACGGCCCCGCAGCCGATCCACGACGGCGAGCCGGAGCCGCACGGACGCGGAGGTTCGCGGTGCCCACAGGCTGAACACGTCGGCGAGGCATCCCGCGGGCCGGGGCCGGCTGCGCCCGTCGGGCTCGCGGTCGATCGCGGCGAGGCGCGCGAGCACGAACGCGGCCCGGCTGAAGTCCTCGGGGGACCAGCACAGCACCTTCAGCGCCCCGAGAAGACGCACATGGGGTGACGTGACGCCGAAGATCGACGCGGTCTCGCTGTCCATGAAGAGAGAGGCCACGGGCGGATCGTCACCGCGGAGCCCCTCCTCGACGGCCCGGAGGAATACCTGCGGCGCTGCCTCGGCGAGCAGGGGCATGACGTCGGCGAGAGACTGCCACGCGCGGCCGGTGGCGTCGGTGTTCACCTCCTCGGTGACGGCGCTCACAAGACGGTACGCATGCTCCTTCCCAGTGAGGCGGTCCTTGAGGGGCCGGTCACCGACGCACCCGGCGAGGAAGGCGGCCGTCTCGGCCAGACTCTCGCGGAGCCGCACCGAGTAGGTCCGGGGCCTGCCCACCACCGCGGCCATGAACCGCCGATGTGGCTCGACGTCGAGCGCGGGGTCCGGCTCCCGGAGCACATCGGCGGCAACCGTCTGGAACCGGGCGAGATCGGTCGGGGTGACCAGCGGGTGGACGAGATTCCACGCGTCGTCGCGGGAGACGAGGCGCCACGTCCCGCCGGAGCGGTACAGCGGCACGTCGTCCTGCGCGGACCACATTGCGAGGTCACCCTCGACGTCGTCGTGGCTGCGGCCCGTGAGCTGCTCGATCGCCCGTTGGTCGCCCTCGTTGTCGGCGGACCATGCCCCGGCGAGCACGAGCGGCGCCAGCCGACGGCCCTCCGGGCCCCGGGACCACGGCGGTCTCTTGACCTGGGGGCTCAGGGCGATCGTCCTGCGGAAGGAGATGAGGTTCCGGCTCGCGTGCGCCGCGTGCCTCTCGGCCCGGTCGCGGTCGAGGGCGGGATGCTCGGCGAGCAGCGCCTGGGCAGCCCGCTGGCGGTCCAGCGGCGGGACGTCCACGAGGGCGCCGCGGGGCCGGACATCGAGCGCGACCGGGACCACGACACGATGCCCGCAGCGCAGAGCGGTCGCGACGTCGGGCTCCTCGAACGTGGGCATGAGCACGAGCGGTGAGTCCGAGTCGACGAGCCGACCCCACGCGCCGGGACGGGAGACGATGAGGGCCTTGGCCCGGAGCCCGTCGACATCGTCGCCCCCGCCGACGAGGCTGGCGCACGCGACGGCGAGGGCCTCCGTCTGGGACGCGGCCACGACGGTGATCACCTGGGGCGGCTTCGCGAGTTCGTGGGCCAGGGCGGAGCTGGTGCCCTCGCGACCGCCGAGCAGGAACCCGAGGGGCAGGGCCGGGTCGGTCTGCGCAGACCAGGTCTCCCACCACGCGTCCGGCGTCTGCACGTCGCGCGGCTCGCGGCCGAGCATCTCGGAGATCCGGACGTGGGCGCTCGGGGCGCGCTCCATCCACAGCTCAAGGTCGTGGGCGTCGTACGCGCGGACGTCGGCCCAGCGACCGGTCTTCCGGCGGGCGTCGCGCCACCGCTCCCGGTCCGGCCAGATGCGTGCCGTCACCGCGACGAACGTGGTCGTGGCGGGCGCGACGCCCTGGGGGTTGCGCGTCCGGTTCCTGATGTCGCGCTGCGCCTTGTCGCGCGGGGGATGGCTCGTCCCCAGCTCCCAGCCAGAGAGGCCGAGGGGGACGTGGGCGTCGGCGACGGGACACTGGACGAGGCCATCCCATCCGCGCAGCAGCACGCCCTCCCGCGCTGGCATCGTGATCTCGGTGACGGGCGCGGTCGCGAGTATGAGCTGCCGAACGAGGATGGGGAGCCGCGACTGCGAGGACAGCTCCTTGCACCACGCGTCGAGGTCGAGAGCCGTCACCAGCTCGGAGTTGGTCACCGTCCCATTCTGGTGTGCGCTGCGGACAGCTATGGCCTCGTCGAGGCTGCACGAGCGCTGCGGGGACGAACCAGCACGAAGGGTGATGGAGTTGTGCGAAGGATAGCGGCCGATGAGCGGGGAAGTAACGGCCGGATGAGCTACGAGGATATGTTCGCGGGCTATGTGCTGCCGGTGGGCAACCGAGAACCGGCCGCTGGCCGAGTACCTGGCACGAGAGTGAGGGCCTCCGAGGTCCGACGTGGCGCGGCAGGAGCCGAAGCGTTGCTACTGACCGGCTACTGAACCCCAGCTCACGCGGCGGACTCGAGTGCACGGGATAGACGGCGCACCCCACGTGAGCTGCACCGATGGACGAGGTCGTACGGGCTGGACGGACGGGATGCGACTACGGATTAGATCGTCGTCCTCTAGCTTGCCCTGCACCATGCCCATCAGCCGTGCGGTTGATCCAGGTAGGCCCTGCTGGAGCTGGCTGCTGGGAATTGGATCGCGTAGGACCTTGCCTTGTGCCGACGAGCGGATGAGTAGGGCGGAACAACAGTGCCCGCTGGGCGGCCCATGCGGAGTGGCTGACTGCGCTCGGGCCGGTACGCATTGAGTGCATGGCGGCTGGCCGCAGACGCCCACTCCCGGCGGCGCTGCTGGGGGCGACGCAGTTGACCGGCTGCCAGGGGTCCAGGCCCGTAGAGCAGGAAAGCACGGCACCCGGCGGCGCAGAGGGGACAAGCATATACAAATATCGAGTTGCGCCATGACCTGACGTTGACGACTGCTCGCCAACGCTGGCTATGCCACCGGGAACAGTACGAACTGCCCAAGGTCCGGCTTGTCGGCGGTCGGCACCCGGTGTGCACGCCACGGGCGTACAGCGGGTGGCCGGGCTGGGGACCGCCTGTCACGTCTACTGCACGCGTATTTTTCAGCAGCCTCGGGTAGCGGCGCGCTGGCATGAGGTGGACCAGATTCCGGTCCGGACCTTGACCGATCTTTCCGGATCGGTCGGATTGGGAATGCTCGAACAAGCGGCCTGCCGGACGAGGTAGCCGCAGTCATCCGCGCGATCCCGCGCAGCCCAAGGACGCCACGACCGGCAAGAGGGAATGACCCATCATGCTGCCTGGCCACTCGCACGCGAAGCACCGCGACGCTTGGCCCACGGCACCGCGGCCAGGTCCCCAGCCAGCGCAATCATCACCTCGCCGTAGTCCGCGCCCGGCGTCGCCTGGCGAACGCCGCTATGACAATGACCAGCGCGACGGCTGCCACCGCGATCAGCACGTACCACAGTGGGTTCATGGCCGTGGTGGTGGTCGAGGGCGCTGCATGGGGTAGCTCAACTACCTTTTCGAGGCGGTAGCTGTTGCCTGTCACTGCGATGAGCACGTAGCCCGAGTGAGGAGTGCCATTCAGCCGGAAACGCCAGTCACAGCGATAGCCGCCGCTCTGCATCTGGCACAGCACGCTCTTTTGCGTGCCCCTGCTCCATGCGGCCGGATATTTTTGGCTAAGAGCTGCCACCGACCCGACCTGGGCGACCGCGTAGCCGAAGCGCTGGCTAAGCAACGGCAGCTTCGTTAGAGATGCCAGCTGAGACTTCGGAACCGGCTGGAACAGGTTCGGAGTGCTCGGGCCACGAGCGGTCAAGTCAGCGCTGTCCAGCAAGTCTGCGCTCTGCGGCAAGGGCACGCTCTGCGACGAGTCCAGGCTCTGCGGCAAGGGCTCGTGCTTCTGAACGTAGCTGCCGAGTTCCACGCAGTCTGAGAACGGCTCCGCCTTTTCCAGCCCGGCGATCCAATTGCCGTTGCCCTCGTCGAAGCGCACGATAATTCCCAGGAGGTGAAGGAACTCGATCGCTCCGAGTAGCGCACCGAACCCCAGCAGGACCTCCGGCGTCTCCGGCGCGAGCTCGATCACGAAGGCCGCGGTAGCGGCGATATCAAACGCGCAGCCGGCCACGAGTGGCGAAGTCACCCAGTTAGCCGGCATGGACGCCCAGGTTTGCTGTTGGGGCAGGCCGGCGCCGGGCTGCAGGCAGCTACCGTCGGGTCCGGTGACGCAGACGAAGGTCGGCGACGGCTGTGTCGGCAGCGTCGTCGGCTGGTCGATCCACCCGAGGTTATGTGCCACCCATGGATCCTCTGTCGAGCCGCTGCCTTTCACAGTGCACGCCAGTCCTACCGCCTTCACCGTCTGGCACTCGTGCTGGGCTGATTTCGCTGCCCCCGAGGGGCTCGAGCCCGTCCCGACCGACCAGGTGTCGTTGGCGCCCATATAGATGGCCGAATAGGCGTTCTCCACCCACCCGCCGTACACGCTGCACTCAGCAGCCACGCCACCAGCCTGCTCACAGGTCATGGCTGCCGCTTGCTGTGCGCTCTGGATCGTGTCCCCGACACCCCAGCCGGCGATTTGGGCGGATGGAGAGATCGCCCACACGCCGTAGCTGGGCGTTGCCTGGATCACTGCCCCGTTGGGAGACGTGGGGCTCGGACTCGCTGTCTGGGCGCGCATGACGATCGCGCAATCCTTGGCGCCGCCCTGCTGACCGCAGTACGAAAGCGCAAGCGAATCGGCCTGAGCGCTGGTGCTGGCGTCACTGACTCCCCAATAACCTCCACTGGCGTCGTAAGCAAAGGACGAATACGCGTTCTCGAACCATGCTCGCGCGTAACATCCGCCAGATCCGCCAGATCCGCCTCCGGCGGCCTCACACGCCTGCACCGCTGCTGTCTCGGCTTGGGCTAGCGAATCGCCAAGACCCGATGTGATGGAGTGCGGCATGTCGCCTTCAGACCATGCCCATGCGCCATAGTCTCCGGAGCCCTGAGCCGTAGCCGCGGGCTTCCACGCTGCGGTCACGGTGAACCTGGAGGTGTCCTCCTGCCTGGACCCGCTGAAGGCTGCGACGGTGTCGCCGGCCGCAGGCTTGGCGGCCGACGAGAAGCTAGCTTCGGCCGCGCTCGCTGCGGAGCCCGCGGCGCCCGAGGACGTGTCGCCTACGGAGATGGGACTCAGCACAGCGACAGCGAAGACGACCGCCCCGATGCCCGCGAGCACGCTGCGCACCCAGTGCGCCCGCTTGCACGGTCGCCTCCCGGGCAGCTGCGGGCCGTAACCATAAACGGGGCCGGGATAGGCCTGCTGGCCTCCGGGTCGCCCGGTCGGCCACTGGCCCCGGTACGGGGGCGAGCCATAGGGCGGCCCGCATTGCGGGTCCGGCGTCAATGAAGGCTGGCGCGACTGCTGACGGTAGGGCTGTTGCTGCGGCGGATGCGGTGGCCGACCCTCATCCCGGCGCTGCCCTTGCTGGTCGTACGGATCCCGTGGCGGCTGCTGCTCGCTCATGATGCCCTCCCCTGGGCGGCACTAGGGCCGTCCTCTCCTCACGTCAGTGGACGCCCTAGAAGCGTCTGGGTCTACGGGGAGTGCGAACCTGACATTTCTATCCGTGGTCTCCATCGAAGGCAGTGGGCGAATGCTTCTGGAACTGACGTTCAGCAGTAAGTTATCTTTCCCCGCAGGGATTCTGAATTTCGAGTCAAGTTGCGGCGTGTG
>ODAK010007726.1_pt1 | contig 10807 bp, 4 predicted proteins | sample 1539591 | NCBI WGS metagenome assembly ODAK01 (sample SAMEA3539303, study PRJEB22396) | soil metagenome | biome: tundra; feature: field; material: soil | place: USA | collected 2010-05 | depth 0.15 m | reverse complement strand
GGTGTCCAGGGCGTCAGCGCGCTACCGGCGCCGCCGGCAAGCGCAAACGGGGCGCTGTTGTCCAGTTGGAAATTCGTATTGCTGTCGTAACCGAATGCAACCGATCCCGGTTCCAGACCTGCGATGTTGGCGACGACGGAAAGGTCGCGGGTGGGTTCCTTGTGAAGATCGATCGTTTCCCCTGGCGTCAGCGCACCCAGCGATTGGCCGGTGTCGGCATTCATCAATGTGAACCCGCTGACAGCGGAGCTTGCATCGATCACCGTGAAATTCACGCTGAGCGGAGCGCCCGCAAAACCGGCGGCATCGGACGCGGAGTAGGGTGTGGCGGTGAGCGTGTGCGGCCCGGGAGTCGCCGTCCACGGCGAAATCTCGAACGGCATGCTGTTGTCCAGCTCGAAATTCGGATTGCCGTCCAAACCGAAAACAATCGATCCGGAGATGTTGGGCGACTTGATCGCCGCGATGGACAAATCCGTCGTCGGGAGGTTCGCGAGATTGATCGTTTCGCCGTTGGTCAGGGCGCCGATCAATTGGCCGGTGTCCGAGTTGATCAAATTGAAACCGCTGATCGCCTGGGAGTTGATCACCGTGAGATCCAACGCGAGCGGGGTTCCCCCAACACCCGTCGCATCCGGTGCCGAATACGCCGTGGCGGAAAGGGTGTACGATCCAGCCGTCGGCGTCCACGACTGCATTTCATAAGGCGCGTTATTCTCCACATCAAAATTCGCATTCCCGGCGTAACTGAAACCAACCGAACCGATGCCGGTCGCAACCGTGTTGGCTTCGATCGACAGATCCTGTGTTGGAAGCTGCGACAGATCGATCGTTTGGCCTTCCGTCAAAGTCTCAATCGCTTGGCCCGTGTCGGTGTTGACCAACGAAAACCCTGTGATCACCGAGGGCGTGCTGGTGGCTGAATCGATGACGTTAAAACTGACGGACTCGGAGATGCCGGGGAATCCACTGGCATTGGTGGATGGAAAGGGTGTTGCCGTGATCGTGTGGGAACCGATGGACGGGGTCCAGGGTGCCAATGCAAAGGGCCAAGTATTCTCCACCGCGGCGTTTGCATTGCTGTCGTAGCCGAAAACCACCGAGCCAACGTTCGGCGTGACACCGGCAACGATGGACAAATCCTTCGTCGGTAGGGTGCCCATGTCGATCGTCACGCCATTGGTCAGTGATGCCAAAGCCTCGCCATTGTCGGCATCGATCAGGGTCAGGCTGTTGACGCTCGTATTAACGATCGTGAAATCCACGGTCAGCGGCGATCCCGTCGTTCCGGTGCCGTCCGCGCCGGAATAGGGGGTCACGGTGACCGTGTGCGAGCCCAGTGTATGCGTCCACGAACTCAGCTCATAAGGCGCTGCATCAATGGTTTGATCATCGGTGGTCCCGTCATACCCGAAGATAACCGATCCAATGGGCATGGAATTGGGAACCGCCGCGATCGCCAGATTCTGCGTCGGTAGCGCTCCCAAATCCACCGCCTGGCCCTCCACCAGCGGCTCGAGGAATTGGCCGTTGTCCAGATCGACAATCCCCAGGCTGCTGATTGAACCCAGCATGGGCGGCGGCAATGCCGAATTGACAACGGTGAAATCGATCGTGAGAGGGGTGCCTGGTGTACCAGTCCCGTCGGGGCCCGAATAGGAAGTTGCCGTGATCGTGTGGTTTCCCAGCGTTGCCGCCCAGTTCATAAAGAAGGGAAACGTATCCGTGGTTTGAAATGCCGGATTACCGTCCAATCCGAAAACCAGCGAACCGGCGGATCCCGGATCATTGGATGCGATAAAATCAAAATTCGGGCCTTGCGTTTTCAGATCGATCGTCTGGCCTTCAGTCAGCGGCCCAAAATCCTGGCTGTTGCTGGTTTGGATCAAATAGAGCGTCGTCACCGGGATAACCGGTGATTGTCCAACGGTTGCCGAATCGATCACTGTAAAACCCACACTCAGCGGTGTCCCGGCAGTACCGCTGCCGTTGGACGCTGAATACGCCGTCGCAATCAGCGTGTGGTTCCCCAGCGTCGGGGTCCAGGAAGTCAAGGAATATGGCGCGCTGTTGGCCAGTTGATAGTCCGGCGCGCCGTCGTAACCAAAGACAACCGATCCCGAAGTTTGATTAGTGCCGGCTTCAATGGCCAGGTTTGTAGTTGGCAGGGATGCCAGATCGATCGTCTGGCCTTGGCTGATCGAACCGAGCGTTTGCCCGTTGTCCGTGTCGATCAAAGTGAAACCGGCGACCGAGACAGCGGGCGGTACAACCTGCGCCGACTCGATGACATTGAAATTGATGGTCAGCGGTGTGCCGGCTTCACCAAGTCCCTGGGTCTGGGAATAAGGTGTTGCGGTAATCGTGTGCTCACCGACTGTCGGTAACCAGCCCGTCGCCCCGCCCCAGGTCTGACTGGCCAAGACATAGTTCGAGTAGTTCTCGATGCGATAATTGGCGTTGGAGTCATATCCGAAGACCACCGATCCAACATTGGCAGGGTTGGATATAGCGGCAATCGCCAGGTTTTGCGTCGGCAGTGTCGACAGATCGATCGTCTGCCCTTCGACCAGCGACCCAAGTGATTGATCGATGTTGGCATTCACGAGCGTCAATCCGGTAACCGCGGCGGAGTTGATGACATTGAAATTGACGGTGATCGTATTTCCGGATGTCCCTCTTTGCCTGGAGGAAGAATAGGCGGTCGCGGAGACCGTATGGAACCCCAGCGTGGGTTGCCAGCTGGAAAACTCATCAGTCCCATCGCCAATCAGGCAATAGGGGACGTAATTCTCCACGTGATAGTCCGCGTTGCCGTTGTAACCGAAGAGTACCGATCCCACGGATGGCGCGACGCTCTCGGCCTGAATGCTCAGGCCTTGCTTGGGGTAGTTCGCCAGGTCGATTGTTTCCCCGTTGACCAGCGGCCCAATAACCTGGTTCGTCGAGGAATTAACTAAAGATAAACCGCTGAGCGACAGGTTGGGTGAAGCGGCGACGGCGGGGGAGAGGGCGGCATTGAGAACGGGCAGAGCGCCGGGATTACCCGACGCCTCCGGACTGATCGGCAGCAAGCCGACATCAAGCGGTGCGAGGCTCATCATCGAAGACATGAGCAAACGGTCTTCGAATGCTTCCAAATACAACATCTGCTGGTCCTCCGGCGCTGGGCGCAGCGAAACCCAAAGCGCCAAATCCGTTGACTTCAAACGTAAAATTCAATTTCAGAGAGAACCCCGGACGGAAGACAGGTGGGTTCCCAGGCACTCCAAGGGCTGACCGTCGCTGGTAGGACCGGTCGTGATTCGATCAATCATCGATTGCGGCAAAGCGGCGGGGGAGATATGTCACCGATATGACCCTCGAAATCACATGCGGGACGAGCCCTCGAGTTTAAATTTTTTCAAGACCTAAAATCACTCCGCAAAATCAACTTTCAACCCACAAACATCGGCAACTGCCCTCGACCAGATCACAAATAGGCGCTGGTAAGCAGGGCAACTTAGATTAAATCCAAATTTCCTTTAGATGTCAACGATTTTCCGTTAATTCTGGCGGGTTTATGCGGTTTAATTGCGCGCGATGACACCGGAACGCCGGTTTGCAGTCGAGGCGCTTCACCCCCTGTTGGTTATCGGATATGGCCCTCGCCTTCCGTCAGACGACGGACGACGCGGCGGTGAATGAAACCACCGCCATCTCCGCGCTCTTCTCAAAACCCAGGGTGCTGAAGATGGAAGATGGAGCCGTGTACTTCCCGGCCGCCCAGTAATACAGGATGCCGCCGCCGTCGTCGAAGATATCTCCATTGATCGTAATGTGCTTGGTGCTGCCGGAACCAGTGTTCCAGATACCCAGGGACGTGCAAATAAAGGAATTCAGAAAGGAGTTATCCAGGATGACAATGTTCTCCAGGTGATAAGGAGCGCGGGACGTCTCATCGCGCACTTCAAGGTAACCGTTGGAAAAGGTGTTGCGCTCAGCGGTGACATTCTGGCTCTCGCAGATATCCAGCGATGCGCCCGTGTTGCTGTAAAGAGTGTTGTTCTCGATCCGGCCCGGGCCATTGCTGATTTCCAAAAGAATTCCGACGCCTTCGTAATTGGCGGCGCGCCCGACGTTGTCATAGAAGTATCCATTGACGACCACGTAATTGCTGTTGCCCACATCGAACCAAAGCCCCGGACCGATGTTGTTGTGAGCGTAGTACTGGTCGAAATAAAAGCCATCGCTGCCGGCGAATTTTCCGCCGCCTGCCTCATGGAAGCAGCTGAATTTCTTGTAGTTGTTGTACGCGGTTTCGTCGTCGATGAACAAATCGTTGTCGCCGGTCCCGCCGATGCCGGTTTGGCCATTGTGCAGGGCATGGTCGTTTAGCAGCAGGACATCGTTGCCGTGGATGCCGATCGCGCCCGCGGAAACCCATTGCACGGTGCAGTTGGTGATGCGCCATCCCGTGGCGGTCTGAACCGCCTGATTTTGCGAGAAGTTCGACGCATGCTGCATGATCAATCCGTCTACCCGAACGTACTCGACAGAAGTAGAGGCCGGGGTGAACAGATGGCTGCGATCCGATCCAAGCATGTTGCTGCTGGACGGGGTTGCTCCACCGGGTAGCCAGACGCTCACCTGGTGCGTGTTGTAGTTGACATAGAAATCGCCTGACTTCACCGATGACAGACTCAAGACCTGCAACAGCGGGCTTCCGTCGTAGAGGAACTGTTCGGCATACCCGACGGTGGTGCTGGTTCCATCCGTGGTGAATCCGCCGTAAAAGCGAACACCGGAAGTCCAGAAGAAATCGTGATTCCAAGCCGTGGTATAGACCGGATTACTGCCGGAGTCTTTCCACCAACCTCCCAATGGGTCCGCGCCGTCGATGATGACGGTTCCGGGATTGACGGCCTTGAAAGTAATCGGAGCCGTCGCGGTTCCGCCGTGTGGAACGTCGACTGTTTCGCGGTACGTCCCCGGTTCGATCAGCACGGTGTCACCCGACCCCACCTTGTTTGCCGCCGCGCTGATGGTCTGAAACGCGCTGGATGCGGACAGTCCGCTATTGCCGTTATTCCCACCGGGACTGACATAATATGTATGGACCGTGGCAGGCGAGGTGATCGTGACGTTCACGGGTGATGATGTTTTGGATCCGTGGGCATCACTGGCGACGGCGGTCAGCGAGTACGAGCCGGCAGAAGCGTTCTTCCAGTCCACCGAGAACGGTTGCGCGTCGGCCGTACCGATCAGGTTGCCGTTGTCGTAGAAGCTGACCTTGCCGATCGAACCATTAGAGTCACTGGCATTTGTACGAATGACATAGTAACCGGGCCCCGCCTGGGATTCGCCGTTGGTCGGATTGGTAATGCTGATCTGAATCGACGGGCTGATGGTCCCTTGCGGAGACGCCGACTGGACGACGGTGAAATCCACTTTCAGCGGTGTTCCCGCGGTGCCCGTCGCCTTTGCGCCGGAATACGGCGTTGCCGTGATCGTGTGATTCCCCAGTGTCGGCGTCCAGGCGTTATATCCACCGCCGTTGATTTTCCCGTCAAAGACGTAGGGTGAATAATTCTCCTCGTGGAACGAAGGCGTGCTGTCGTATCCGAAGACGACTGATCCCACGACCGCCGGATTGGGTTTTGCGATGACCGTCAGGTCAAAGGTTCCAAGCTTGCCCAGGTCGATTGTTTCCCCTTCGACCAGCGCTCCAAGGGATTTTCCATTGTCTGTATTGATCAACGTGAATCCGGCGATCGAGGAAAGGAGCCGACGATTTTCCAGTGCTTCCGTGTGCAACATCGCGATTTTCTCCAGCGCCCAAGGCGCAAAGTGTCTTCCATGACCACTTTTCGTGGCCGACGAATTACAAAAAACTCTCAGTAGGAACCCGTCATCCCAGCACCAGCCGGCGGGTTCCCGCGCTCTCGACGGGATCGCTTTTCGTAACCACCACTCCTGAAGCCGATCGTTCGCTGAATCCACGAACCTTCAGCGACTGCCGGCGGAGCGGGGGGAAAGGACCCGGTGACCAGGGAGTCGACCGGGACGAGCCCGTGAGTTCTTGAACATTTCACTCAGGCGAAAATTCCGGCCCCCCCCCAAAACTTCGAACCGGTGCGAATCACCCAATTCATTATTTCTGATACCGAAATAAGGCAGACACTCGGCGCGTGCAATGCGATGTTGGAGAAAAAATAAATCTTTTTTCGCGCCGTTCCTGCGCCCCTGTTGCGCCGGGTGTCAGATGTTAGTTACTGATAACATTTCGTGAATGAACCCCCAAGACGCACAGACATCCGGAAGCCAAGCCATGAATGACACGATTGGGAGAAAGAAGTTGGCCACAGATAAACGCAGATGAACGCGGATAAAAAAATCCAAACCACGCTTCCGTTCGTTATCTGCGTTCATCCGCGTTCATCTGTGGCAATACTCCTGCCGCATTTGTTCGCGATTGTTCGTGTCTTTCGTGGCCGTCTTTCGGGCAATTTGGCATCTGCGCGGCTAAAGGGAATTGCTAAAACAAAGTGACCGTAACCCCCGCCAGCAGGGCATCCACGTCCGCCATGCGAACGTCGCCTGCCGATGAAGTCATGGCGTTGGCGGCGCCGCAGGCGGCTCCGAGCCGGCAGGCTTGCGGAACCGCTTCCCCGGCCGTCAGCGCCGCCGCCAAACCGGCGGCGAACGAATCGCCCGAACCGATCGGGCTGATTACTTGGACTGTTGGCGTGGAGATTTTCCAGAATGATTTGCCGTCCGACGCGATCGTGTCCCTCGCTCCATCGGTCACAACCACCCAGCGCGGACCCGCTGCGATCAGTTGCTGAATCGCGCTCTTCATCGACCCCGCTGAATCAATCTTCATCCCAACCGTCTCTTCCAATTCGTTTCGATTGGGTTTCACCACCGTCGGTTTGGCGGAAAGAGCGTGTTTCAACGCTTCGCCCTTGGCATCCAGCACGACCAACGCGCCGGCGGCTATTCCCGTCTCGACGCATCGCGCATAAAAATCCACCGGCGCGCCCGATGGCAGTGCGCCCGACAGGATCAATGCCCGGGCATGAGGAATTCGTTCCGCCAGCTTGGCCAGCAGAGCGATGTAGACCCCTTCGGCAACGGGAACCGGTTCCTCGATCAGCTCGGTGGCAGTGCCGGTCGACCGATCGACCACCGTCACGCAGGTTCGTGTCGGTGGCCCAACTTCCAGAAAATCATGCTGGAGACCGAGCCGATCCAATTCTTCCCGAATGAATCGACCGCTGTGACCACCGAGAAAACCAATGGCCATCGGTCTGGCGCCCAGAACGTGCAGGACGCGCGCGGCATTGATCGATTTGCCCGCGGGGAATTGCTGGACTTGGATTGCGCGATTGACGCCATCGACCTGCAAATGGTCTAACGTCATCGTTCTCCCAACCGCTGGTGTCGTTCCCAGGCAGAGAATCATGGCGCTCCCCGATCATGCCGTGGCAATGCCCCGGCGAAGAATTCCATCCAGTTGCCTCCCATGATTGCCGACACGTCGTCATCAGTGAAACCCGCCGAGGATAGCGCCCGGGCAACACGCGGCAGATCCCCGCTGGTTTGGATCTCGATCGGAATCTCATCCCGCCCCAGCCCGCCGTCCATGTCGGTTCCGATGGCGACATGCGAAGCGCTTCCGGTCAGATCGCAAATGTGCCGGGCATGCAGCGCCACATCCGCCAGCGTCGCCCGCCGTTTTCCCTGTTGATCCGGCGGGAGCAGAAAGCGATCGAAGAAGTTGATCCCGATCACGCCCCCGCGATCAGCCAACGCGCGGATCATCTCATCGGACAATTGTCGGTCGGTGGGAACGATGGCTCTGCAATTGGAATGCGAAGCCATCACCGGCCCGCCGCTCAGGTCGAGCAATTGCCAGAAGGATTCCTCCGCCAGATGCGATGTGTCGTGGATGATCCCAAAGCGATCGAGCTCTTCCACGAGCGCGATTCCCTCAGTCGTCAATGGCCCCGGTTGTCCGGTACCCCCGGCGTATCGAGTGCCTTTCCACGCCAGCCCGACGATGCGCATTCCGGCTGCATACCAATCCGCCACATCCGCCGGTGTGCGCAGCGGGTCGGCGCCCTCCAGCAACAGGATCGCATGCTGTGGCGGTCCATCTAATTCTTGTGGAATCTCCGCAAGCTCTCGGGCCGTAGTGATAAAACGCATCGTGCCGCTGTCACTTTGCCGGCGATACCAATCCAGATGCCGCATTCCTTCTGTATGCGCTTCATCCGCTGTTCGATAGCCCGGTTTTCCATCCACGGAGGGCAACGTAAAAATCGTCGCGCAGATTAATCCAACCCCACCCGCATTCAGGTCCGGCAACCCAACCGTCGGAATCCCCTCCACGTCCCTGTCTTGGGCACGCGCCGGTTGCAGCACATCGCGCCCGCGCAGCGCGTTATAGGAAAGGTCCAGATGAGAATCGACAATCAGCATGTGTTTCACGTCCCATCGTTCATGGCCAGCAGATGCCGAACCACGCAATGGCCCAGCGCCCGCAGGTTGTACCCGCCTTCAAGCATGCTGACGATTCGTCCGTCGCAATGTTCGTCGGCAAAAGCCACGAGAGATCGGGTGATCGCGTCGAACCCATCTTCGCTCATCTTCATCTGCGCCAGCGGGTCATCGGCATGCGCATCGAATCCAGCTGACAGCAACAAGACCTGCGGCCGAAAATCCTCCAGCTTCGGGATGACGTGCAATTCCATGGCTTCGAGATATTCACCATCGCCTCCCCCCGGATGCAACGGAATATTCATCGTATAACCCCGCCCCGCGCCCCGGCCGGTTTCTTCCTCATAACCGGTTCCGGGATAACACGTCGCCGGGTGTTGGTGAATGCTGATGAACAGCACGCTGGGGTCGGCGTAAAAAACCGCCTGGGTGCCGTTCCCGTGATGAACATCAAAATCGACGATGGCGATGCGCGGTGTGCTGTGTTTGCTTTGAATATATCGAGCGGCAACCGCGATATTGGAAAATAGGCAAAACCCCATCGCCCGATTGGGTTCGGCATGATGCCCCGGCGGTCGAACCGCGGCGAAGGCGCGCTTGACCTGCCCGGTCATGACCGCATCGCAGCAGGCCAAACCCGCGCCGGCCGCCAAAAGCGCGGTTGCGAAACTGTTGGGGCCGACAAGAGTATCGCCGTGGTCCAGGATTTCTCGAGCGGCGCATGCCCGCTTGATCTGCTCGATGTATTCCGCTGGATGAACCCTTAGCAGCGATTGCTCCTCCGCCAGGATAGGTTCAATTTCGATCAGCGGACGCACGTTCTTCAAAGCGGTCAATCCCAGATCAACCTGAAAGTCGGGAAAGGGATTGGGGGAATGCACCAGCCCAGTGTCGCGGACGGCTTTGTGGATGGCGCGAATTCGGTCCGGCCGCTCGGGATGATGCGGGCCGGTTTCGTGATCGACAAATCGAGCGCTTGAGCAAAAGCCGAGCATGACGGAAGTTTAGCCGTACAATAGGATGATTAGAACTCCCAAAGGCCGTCGCCGATGAAGCAGTGTAACGCCAACGACGCGGATTGCGTTCATAAAAAAGCTCCTGGCGTCTTTGCGTCTTGGCGGCGCATTTCATCCCTGCTTATCGGCGTTCATCTATGGCTAACAATTACTGCACCGAATGCTCGCGCCGCTTGGTTCGACTCCGCCTGGCCGTATCGCCGTCCGATCGATGTCACCTGGGATGCCGACCACGCCGGCGGCGACGAACTGGCGACGGCTGAATTCTATTCCGACGGGCACATCTTACCCGACGCCGGGGATATCCGCGTTGCCACCGACGACGGCAAGCTCGTCGCTTCGCACATTCTCATGAACGGCCCCGGTGATCGCGTCCGGCTCGTGTTCTCGCTGCAAAAGGGGATCAAAAAATACGCCGTCTATTTCGGTAATCCAAATCCCCCGGCGCTGCCGGCGGACCTGGCGGACGTGAAATTCCAAGCCGGTTTGATGATTGAAACAAAGGTGCTCGCTCCCGGTCCCGCCAATGATTTTCCGCTGATCGAACAATCCTGGGAAAGGAGCGCTCCCTCGCTCGGCCAGGCCATGATCCCCAGCGCCTTCCTCGGCTACAACCTCTTCGGTGATCAGGACCGCTATATCTCCAAAATCGTCGGTTCCCTGTTCGCTCCGCTGGATGGCAACTATTTTCTAGCCATGACCGTCGATGACGAAGGCGCGCTCTACATCGACGGGCAACCCCTGCTCCTGGCGCACATCGGTCCGCCAGACATTCGCTACCATGCTACGATCTTCCTGAGCCGCGGCCGGCATGATTTCCTGCTCTATCACGTCAACACCGGCGGGCCCGGTCGATTCACCGTTGCCTGGCGTCGCCCCAACTCGGCGCAATTTGAAGTCATCAGTCGAGAAGCGTTCGGAACCTGCTTCGGGAGCGTCGTCGGTCCGATGGAAGAACTCGGGCATCCGCTTGTCGGCGATTTCTCCGTCACCAACGTCGGTGAATGTTTCTTCGCGGAGCGCTATTCCCTTCGCTACCACTTTATCTCCAATGCCAAACCCCTGTCACCCGCCACCTGCGATTGGGATTTCGGTGACGGCCAAACCGCTACCCAACCGGAGTTGGATCACATTTATCTCGCGGACGGGATTTATCCGGTTACGCTGCGCGTTCATGTCGGATCAAACACGCTCACGCAAACCAGCCGAATCGTCGTCAGCCGGAATTTCGAGAATCTCCTGACGCCGGATGAGGATGATCCCAAGGTTCTCTCCAAAACTGTGGAAGGCTACGACCTGAAAAAGAT